>Ga0308157_10002198_pt1 | contig 33565 bp, 31 predicted proteins | sample PhyBR1_FD_201035 | JGI IMG/M metagenome (GOLD analysis project Ga0308157, IMG submission 201035) | Phyllosphere microbial communities from UC Gill Tract Community Farm, Albany, California, United States - DLSLB.R1 | ecosystem: Host-associated > Plants > Phyllosphere > Unclassified | place: USA... | reverse complement strand
GGTTCGCCCCCCGCGCCCGGGCGGGGGGGCCCGGTTGGGGGGGGGGGCCCCGCGGCTCCCGCATGCCGTACCGATAATCACTCCCGAATAGGATGGGCGAATGACAGACCCCGTGCTCCGGATCGCCGGCGCTGGACTGCGCCTGCGCGGCCGTGACCTCTGGCACGGGCTCGACCTCGAGATCGCTCCGGGCGAGTTCGTCGCCGTGCTCGGCCCGTCCGGGTCGGGCAAGACCACGCTGCTGCGCGCGATCCTCGGGCTGCAGAAGCTCAGCGAGGGCTCGATCCGCGTCGACGGCCGTCCCGTGCGCCGTGGAAACGATCGGGTCGGTTACATCCCGCAGCAGCGCCCCTTCCCGCTCGGCACGAACATGCGCGCCCGCGACCTCGTCGCGCTCGGCGTGAACGGCACGCGCTACGGCGCTCCCATTCCGCGGCGCGGAGATCGGGCCCGCGTCGACGCCCTGCTCGAAGCAGTCGGCGCCGCGAGCTACGCCGACGACCCCGTCGGGTCCCTGTCCGGCGGCGAGCAGCAGCGGCTGCGCGTCGGCCAGGCGCTCGCCGACCGCCCCGCCCTGCTGCTCTGCGACGAGCCGCTGTCGAGCCTCGACCTCAAGAACCAGCGCGCCGTCACGCGCATCATCGACGAGCAGCGTCGGTCGACCGGGGCGGGCGTCGTCTTCGTGACCCACGACATCAACCCCGTGCTGGCGTCCGTCGATCGGATCCTGTACATCGCCGGCGGTCAGTTCCGGCTCGGCACCCCCGAACAGGTGCTGCGCAGCGACGTGCTGAGCGACCTGTACGGGGCGCCCATCGAGGTGGTGCGCACCGCGGGCCGTCTGCTCGTCGCCGGCATCCCCGAGGGCGAACCGCACCACCCGCACCACGACCACGATCACGAGGAGGACGCGGGATGACCTGGTCCGATGTGTTCTCCTTCGATGACTACGGCGAGCTCCTGGTGCTCATGCAGAACCCGCTGATCGCGGCCGTCGCCCTCGGGCTCGTCGGCGGTCTCGCGGGGGTGTTCATCATGCAGCGCGATATGGCGTTCGCCGTGCACGGCATCAGCGAGCTCTCGTTCGCGGGCGCCGCGCTCGCGCTGCTGCTCGGCGGATCCGTCGTGTTCGGATCCCTCGCCGGGGCGATCGTCGCCGCCGTCATCATCGGCGTGCTCGGAGCGAGGGCGCGCGATCGCAACTCGATCGTCGGCGTGCTCATGCCGTTCGGCCTCGGCCTCGGCATCCTCTTCATCTCGATGTACAACGGCCGCTCCGCGAACCGGTTCAGCCTGCTGACCGGTCAGATCGTCGCCGTCTCGGACACCGATCTCGCGTGGCTCATCGGCATCTGCCTCGTCGTGCTGGCCGGCCTCATCGTGCTCTGGAACCCCCTGCGGTTCGACTCGCTCGACCCGCAGGCGGCCGAGGCACGCGGTATCCCGGTGCGGGGGCTGAGCATCGCGTTCATGCTGCTGCTCGGCGCCATCGTCGCGGCAGCGGTGCACATCATCGGAGCCCTGCTCGTGATGGCGCTGCTCGTCACCCCCGCGGCCGCCGCGATGCGGGTGAGTCACGGGCCGGTCGCGGTGCCGGTGCTGTCGGCGGTGTTCGGCCTCGTGTCGGCGGCCGGCGGCATTCTTCTCGCCATCGCCGGCACGCTTCCGGTGAGCCCCTACATCACGACGATCTCGTTCTCGATCTACCTCGTCTGCCGTGTGATCGCCGGCTCGCGCACCCGAGCCGTTCATATGCGGGTCGAGTAAGCTCGACCTCATGGCACAGCGCAACACGTGGCAGCGGGAGGCGGTGCGCGAGGCGCTCTCGTCCTCCAGTGGTTTCGTGAGCGCGCAGGACCTCCACGCCCTCATCCGCGACGAGACCGGCATCGGCCTCGCCACGGTCTATCGCACCCTTGCGGGCTTCGCGAAGTCGGGTGAGGCAGACAGCCTGCAGAGCCCCGAAGGCGAGAATCTGTTCCGCGCGTGCGAGACCGACGGACACCACCACCACCTCATCTGCCGTCGTTGCGGCAACACCGTCGAGATCGAGGCCCGGGCCGTCGAGCAGTGGGCGCGCGACGTCGCCGCCGAGAACGGCTTCAGCGAGGCCGAGCACGTCGTCGACATCTTCGGCGTCTGCGCGGAGTGCGCCGCCAAGGCTGCCTGACCCGTGGCGCCTGATACGGCCGTCGCCGCCCGCCGGCGGGACTACGGCAGATCCGGCGGCGTGCCGCACGAGCGGCCGGGCCCGCGCGGGTTTCGGCGCGTTCTGCCGTACCTGTGCATTGGGGTGCTGCTCGTCGGCGCGATGTTCGCCGCCGACGCGCTCCTTCCGAACCTCTTCGACCGCGCGCTGCCGACGCGGGCGCAGGACGGGCTCACCCTCACCCTCAGCGTGCTCATCGAGTCGCTGCCGTTCGTGGCGCTCGGCGTGCTGCTCTCGATCGCGATCCAGGTGTGGGTGCCGGCGCACGTCATCCACCGCCTGCTGCCGACGCGCGCGTGGCCGCGGCGCATGGTGCTCGCGGCGCTCGGCATGCTGATCCCCGTGTGCGAGTGCGGCAACGTGCCATTCGCGCGGGGCCTCATGATGCGCGGTCTCACCCCGGGGGACACCCTCGGCTTCCTCGTGGCCGCACCGATCGTCAACCCGATCGTGATCGTCACGACCCACCAGGCGTTCGGCATGGACGGCGGCATCCTCCTGATGCGCATCCTCGGCGGCTACGCCATCGCCGTTCTGATCGCATGGGTGTTCAGCCTGCACCCCGAGCCCGACACACTGCTCACGGAGCGCTTCCGGATCGCCTGCGACGACGCGCACGAGGCGCACGGCACGCGCCTCACCCGCAGCCTGGGCCAGTTCCTCGTCGAGCTGCGCGCCGTGATGCCCGCGCTCATCGTCGGATCCGCCGTCGCCGGAGCGGTGCAGGTGCTGATCCCGCGCAGCGCGCTCGTCGCGATCGGCTCCGACCCCGTGCTCTCGATCGTGGCGATGATGCTGCTCGCGATCACGGTGGCGATCTGCTCGAACGTCGACAGCTTCTTCGCGCTCAGCTTCGCGTCGACGTTCACGACCGGATCCATCGTCGCGTTCCTGCTCACCGGGCCGGTCGTCGACATCAAGATGATCGCGCTGATGCGCACGACCTTCTCGGCGCGCACGATCTCGGTGCTCGTCGCGATCGTGCTGCTCGCGGCCTTCACCATCGGGGCGGTGGCGAACCTTGTGGTCTAAGTGGCTCGGCGCCCTGCTCGCCGCGATGCTCTCGGTCGTCACGATCGGCCTGACCGCGACCGGCCGTCTGCAGCTGTACATCAACCCGGGCCAGGCATGGTTCGCGTGCGGCATGGCCGTGCTCGTGCTCATCGGCACGGTGCTCGCGATCGCGCTACGGCCCGACGCGCACGACCATCACGACCACGGTGCGCCGTCGCGTGCGGGGGCGATCGCCGGCGTCGCGGGCGGCACGGTCGCTGCCGCCGTCGCCGTCGCCGCGCTCGTGCTGCCGCCCGCCACGCTCTCGGCCGAACTGGCGATGGAGCGCGACACGGGGAACCCGCCCCTCTTCGCGGGCGCCGACGATATCGAGCTGGGCGTCGTCGACACGTCGTCGTTCGGCGTCGGCGACTGGGCCGCGGTGTTCACGACCGCGACGAGTCCCGAGCGGTACGCGGGCGAGCAGGTCACGCTCACGGGCTTCGTGACGCCCGGCAGCGACGGGTCCACCGCGCTCAGCCGTCTCATCATCACCCACTGCGTGATCGACGCGATGCCGGCGACGCTGCCCCTGGCCGACGACGTGTCGGGCCTGTCGACGGGCGACTGGGTCGAACTCACGGGAGATGTGACGGTCGACGGCGACGGCGAACTCGTGATCGAGGCCGCGTCGATCACGCCGATCGATGAGCCCGAGGATCCGTATGAGTACTGATTCCCGGCGCGCGCATCGCGCCGGGCTCGCCCGCCGGCGCTATGTCCGCGCGGTCGCGATCGTGCTCGGATGCTTCGTCGCAGCCGGCGGCGCGGCGGCGGCCGTCAGCCTGACGCAGGGGCCGCGCGTCACCGACGTGCAGGCGGATCCCACGGCCGCGACGGGCGCGTCCGGCAGCCGCGTGATCTTCACCGCGAACCAGGCGCTCGGCGAGGTCGATCCGGAGCAGGTCACGATCGAGCCGGCGACCGACTTCACCCTCGACGCCGCCGGCCGCACGGTCGGCGTGCGCTTCCCGATCGCGCTCGACGCCGGCACCGAGTACACCGTCACGGTGAACGGGGTGCAGGGGATCGGCGGCGGGCCGCAATCGGATCTGACGACCACCTTCACCACGCCGTCGTCGGAGGTCCTCGTGCTCGAGCGGGATCCGTCGGGAGACGACCGCATCGTGCGCCGCACGATCGGCGGCGGAGAGCCGGAGACCGTGGTCTCGGCCGGCGACATCGACGACTTCCGAGCCACGAGCAGCCACATCGTCGCATCGGTCGTCGACGGCGACGCCATGCGGGTCATCGCGATCGACCGGGCTACCGGCGAACAGGCCGACGTCGCCCTGCCGGGGCCCGGAACCGTGCTCGGCCTGCAGGTGTCGGAGCGCGGTCAGCTGTACGGGTTCACGTTCACCGATCAGGATGTCTCCGCCGAATCGGGCCGCGAGAACGTGCTGTTCACCGGATCGATCGCGGGCGCGTTCGAGGGAGCCGAACCCGATCCGGTCGTCGTGGCGGGCGACGAGCCGAGCATCGACCGCTGGCGCTTCGTTCCCGAGACGTCGTCGCTGCTGCTCAACGACTTCTCCGGCGACCTGACGCTCGTCGACCGCACGGATCCCGACGGCGAGGTGTCGTCGTTCGGCACCGCGCTCAGCATCGAGGGCGTCGCACGATCGACCTATACGGCGCTCATCGACCGGATCGACGAAGGCTTCGTCGAGCTCGACCTCGCCTCGGGCGAGCAGCGCGGCGTCTCCGACGTCGACCTCGGCGGTGAGCGCCTGCTGGGGCACATGCTGCCCCTCGCCGACGGGGGCACGCTGCGCTCCTACGCGCTGCTCGAAGACGGCATCCCGACGGGCTCGGACGTCGTGATCGTCGACGCCGACGGCGAAGCGCACGAGGTCGCCGCCGTGGCCGAGGGGGAGGCGCTGCAGCAGGTGTGCGCCTCGCCGAGCGTGCAGTACGTGGCCGTCGCGGTGTCGCCGATCGCCGACAATCCGTACGGCGGATCCGTGCAGACGCTGCCGCAGGAAGTCACCACGCGCATCTACGACGCGCGCACGGGCGACGAGGTCGAGGCGTGGCCGGGCTTCGACGTGAGCTGGTGCGAGGTCGGACCGTGGTGATCAGGCGATGCTGAGAATCGGCGCGCGGGGAATCTGGTAGAGTATCCCGTTGGCTGTGCACACTCCTGTGCACGGTTCGTGCGTCTCCGCTCGAACACAGCCCGGTTTCGGGCGAGCGGTCGGCGCGCAGGCAAGAGATCTTGGGTGGCTCCGTCTGGGGTCACGGTATTGAAGGAGAGTGAACTATGGCTGCTGTGTGCCAGGTGACCGGAACCACGCCCGGGTTCGGTTACAGCGTTTCGCACTCGCACCGTCGCACGAAGCGCCGGTTCGACCCGAACGTGCAGAAGAAGACGTACTTCGTCCCGTCGCTCGGCCGTAAGGTCACGCTCAACGTGTCGACGCGCGGCATCAAGGTGATCGACGCTCGCGGCATCGAGTCGGTCGTCAAAGACCTGCTCGCCAAGGGGGTGAAGCTCTGATGGCCAAGAAGGCTCAGGACGTACGTCCGATCATCAAGCTGCGTTCGACCGCGGGCACGGGTTTCACCTACGTGACCAAGAAGAACCGCCGAAACAACCCTGACCGCCTTGTGCTGAAGAAGTACGACCCCGTCGTACGCAAGCACGTTGACTTCCGCGAGGAGCGCTAAGCATGGCTAAGAAGAGCAAGATCGCGCGCAACGAGCAGCGCAAGGTCGTCGTGGCCCGGTACGCCGAGAAGCGTCTCGAGCTGAAGAAGACCCTCGTGAACCCGAACGCCTCGGACGAAGAGCGCGAAGCCGCTCGCGTGGGCCTGCAGAAGCTGCCCCGCAACGCCTCGCCCGTCCGCGTGCGTTCGCGCGACGTCATCGACGGCCGCCCCCGCGGCGTGCTGACGAAGTTCGGTCTGTCGCGTGTCCGCTTCCGCGACATGGCGCACCGCGGCGAGCTGCCCGGCATCACCAAGTCGAGCTGGTAAGCGCCGCATCTGCTGAAGGCGGGATCCCTCACGGGATCCCGCCTTTTCGCTTTCTCGGGCGTCACAACCGTCACTTTCGTCACATTTCGCGGCGACACGCCGCCCGGATTCGCCCAGAACCCCCGGAAATACGCGGAAAACCGGGCAGGCGCGTTAGTTTTGTGCTCGGTCGCACGACCGAACCGAGGGCCTCGGCTCGCGGTACAACGATTCGTCACGGCGCCTGGCGCCGATGGAGGAAGACAATGGCCGACAAGAACATCACCAAGACCGAGCTCGTCGCGAGCATCGCGAGCGCCACCGGTCAGAGCCAGGCCACCGTCTCGGGTGTCCTCGACTCGCTCTTCACGACGGTCTCCGAGGCCGTCGCCAAGGGCTCGAAGGTCTCGATCCCCGGCTGGATCGCGTTCGAGCAGGTCGACACGGCTGCCCGCACGGGCCGCAACCCGCAGACCGGTGCCGAGATCAAGATCCCGGCCGGCAAGCGCGTCAAGGTGACCGCGGGCTCGAAGCTCAAGGCTGCCGTCAAGTAAGACAGAGACGTCACGACGCGGGCGCTCTCCTTCAGGAGGGCGCCCGCGTCGCGTTCGTTTCGGGGGATCGATCAGGGCAGCCGCGTAGTGTGATGGCGTGGATTCGCGTGTGCTCCGGTGGGCTGGCCCCCTCATCCTGGCCCTCGCGTCGGTCTTCGCCCTCGTCGCCGGCCTCGTCATCGGCGGAGGCGCCGCCGCGCAGGCGCTGCAAGACCCCGGGGCGTTCGTGCGATGGTCCGTTCCCGTCGCCAAACTCATCGTCAACATCGCGGGATCCGTCATGCTCGGCTCGCTCGCGATCGCCCTGTTCGCGCTCGCGCCGAAGGAGCGCGCCTTCGCCGCGGCGCTCGATGCGGCGTCGATCTCTGCTGCGCTGTTCACCGTGGCGAGCGGTGCGACGACCTTCCTCACCTACATGTCGACGCTCAATCCGAAGCTGTCGCTGAGCAGGGAGTTCGGCGAGCAGCTCGGCAGGTTCCTCACCGAGAGCGAGGCCGGGCAGGCCTGGCTGATCCAGACGATCGCGGGCGGCATCGTCACCGTGCTCGCGTTCGCGGTGCGCAGCTGGCTCGGCGTGCTCATCACCGCCGGGCTCGTGGCCGTCAGCCTCATCCCGATGGCCACGGCGAGCCACAAGGGCGATCTCGCAGGCCACGACCTCGTGGTCATGGCCATCTCGCTGCATACCCTCGGCGCGGCGCTGTGGCTCGGCGGGCTCGTCGGGCTCGTGCTGGTCCGTCCCGTTCTCGATCCCGAGCGCATGCGCACCGTGCTGGAGCGCTACTCGTCGCTCGCCCTGTTCGCGTTCGTCGTCGTCGCGCTCTCGGGGATCCTGCGCACCTTCGCCTCGATCGGATCCCTCGATCAGCTGGTGACGGACCCGTACGGCATCCTTCTGCTCGTCAAGGTCGCGATGCTCGGCGGCATGGGGCTGCTCGGCGCCTGGTACCGACAGCGTCTGATCGCCCTCTCGGCCGTGAAGAATGCGATGTTCTGGGCGGTGCTCGCGCTCGAGTTCCTGCTGATGGGCATCGCCTCCGGTGCGGCCGCCGCACTCGCGCGCACGGCCCCGCCCGTCGGCGAGACCGAGTTGGTCGCGAAGACGCCGGCCGAGATCCTCAACGAAGACGCGCTGCCGCCCGAGCTGACAGCGAGCGCGTGGTTCACCGAGTGGAAGATCGATCCGCTCTGGCTCATCGTCAGCATCTTCGCGGTGTTCTTCTACGCCGCGGGCGTGAGGCGCCTGCGGCGCCGCGGCGACAAGTGGCCGGCCTGGCGCACCGCACTGTGGATGATCGGCATCGCACAGCTGCTCTGGGTCACCTGCGGTCCCCTCAACGCGTACGGCCACTACCTGTTCAGTGTGCACATGCTGCTGCACATGCTGCTGACGATGGACATCCCGCTCATGCTCGTCGCGGGTGCGCCCGTGACTCTCGCGATGCGCGCGATCGTCAAACGCGACGACGGCACGCGCGGCGGTCGCGAATGGATCCTCTGGGCCGTGCACAGCCCCGTGTCGAAGGTGCTGACGCACCCGTTCGTCGCGGCCGCGATCTTCATCGGCTCGCTGTGGCTGTTCTACTTCAGCGACCTGTTCCGGTGGGCGCTGTACAACCACCTCGGGCACGAGTGGATGGTCGCGCACTTCCTCATCTCGGGCTACCTGTTCTCGATGACGCTCGTCGGGATCGATCCCGTGCACTACCGGCTGCCGCACGCGGGTCGTCTCGTGCTGCTCATCATCACGATGGCGATGCACGCCTTCTTCGGCATCACGATCATGATGAGCGAGGGGCTCATGGTGGCCGAGTGGTTCGGATCGATGGGGCGCACCTGGGGGCTGCCACCGCTCGAAGATCAGTTCTGGGGCGGCGGCATCGCCTGGTCGATCGGTGAGATCCCGACCCTGATCGCGGCCGTCACCGTGGCCATCCAATGGAGCCGCAGCGACGAGCGTCAGCAGAAGCGCCGCGACCGCCACGCCGACCGCACGGGCGATGCCGAGCTCGCCGAGTACAACGCGCGGCTGCAGAAGATCGCCGAACGGGATCGCGCGCAGGGGCTGTAGCTGGCCCCGGGCGCGGCGATCCGATAACGACCGGCGCGAAGTGGGCGGATACAGAGGCGGAGTTTCTAGACTGTGCGCATGCCCCACGGATCCGCCGCCGCTCCGCGCGGCCGTGCGCGGCGGGTCCTGGCACCGCTTCTGATGTTCGCGGCGATCGTCGCAGCAGTGATCGTCGGGTTCCTTCTGCTGTACAAGCAGTTCTGGAGCCCGAGCGCGTTCGCCGAGCGCTACGTCGAGAAGATCGCCGCTGCAGATGCGGCCGGTGCACTCGCGCTGCCGGGCGTGACGCCCCAGTACGACGCCCTCGAGGCTATCGGGCGCGGCACCGCCTCGGAGGCGCTTCTGCGGTCGGCGACCCTCACGAGCGAGATCACGAACATCCGCGCGGTGGGGGAGACAGAGGTCGACGGCGACATCATCGAGGTCGCCGTGGAATACGAGCTCGACGGTGTCGCGCGGGAGACGGTGTTCCGCATCGAGCCGCTCGAGAGCGAGGGACTCGTACCGGCCTGGGGCTTCGAGACCTCGCCGCTGTCGGTGGTCGACCTGACGGTGCGCGGATCCTGGCGGTTCTCGGTCAACGGTTTCGAGATCGACAAGCGGCAGATCTCGCCCGCCGGACTCGACGCGGAGCCGCTCGAGCCCGTGTCGCTCCTGACCTTCTCGCCGGGCGACTACGACGTCGCCGTCGACACGGCCGCGACCGTTGCCGATCCGCAGACCGTGACGTCGACGGGGCTGCTCGACGTGATGCCGCTCGACATCCAGACCGAGCCGACGTCTGCGCTCACCGACGTCGTGCAGTCGAGCGTCGACGACTATCTCGACGAGACCTGCACGACCCAGAACGTGCTGCAGCCGGCCGACTGCCCGTTCGGGTTCGACACATCGTGGGGCATCGCCCAGCCCGACATCCAGTGGTCGGTCGCCGAGTATCCGCGCACGGCCCTCGTGCCCGACGGCGACAGCTGGAAGGTCTCGGCCACCTCCGGAACCGCACACATCAATCTGACCGTGCAGTGCTACGCGGGCGGGTTCATCACGGTCGACGAAGACGTGTTCTTCACGATGGTCGCCGATGTGCAGGTGCAGGACGACGGCGGGGTGCACATCACGATCGACCGCCAGGGCGAGGCACCGTCGACCCCGAACCTCTGCGCCTGGCCGCAGTAGGCGATGGGCCATCGCGGATCCGCGCACAGCGCGTCACACGAGCTTGGTACGATCACCCGCATGACATTCGCGGGGGCAGAGGGTGCATCGGCGGGTCCACGGACCGTGCGGGCAGCGCGCATCCGCAGGATGCTGAGCGGGTTCGCGGCGGCGATCGTGCTCGCGGCCCTCGTGCCGCACCCTGCTGCTGCCGCCGCGGCCGAGCAGGTGGCCACCGAAGCGGTCGCGGACGCCGGAGCCGATCCGGCTTCCAGTCGTCCGATCTACCGATTCTGGGGCGCAGGCTACGGAAACGCGCACTTCTACACCCTCGATCATTCCGAGGCGCAGAACCTGCACCGCACCGACGGGTGGTGGGCGTACGAGGGCACCGACTTCCGCGTCTGGCCGCTCAGCTCGAACGGGTGCACGAGCGGCACGGATCCGGTCCACCGCTTCTGGTCGCCCGGGTTCACCTCGCACTTCTACACGATGGACGCCGCCGAGGCCGACCGCGTGCGTCGCGACGACAACTGGGCGTACGAGGGCGTGCGCTTCTGCGCGCTGTCAGCGCCCGCGCACGGCGCCGTCGAGGTGCATCGGTTCTGGAGCTCGGAGTACAACAAGCACTTCTACACCGCGAACGCGTCAGAGGCGCAGAACCTGCGCTCGAACGACCCCGACTGGAGCTATGAGGGCGTCGCCATGTATGCGCCCGCGTCGGGAGCGGACTCGCCTCCCGTCACGGGCGACCCCGCGGCGCGCCTCGGCTGCCAATCACCCGAGATGTCCGCGGCCGTCGCGTCCCACGACGTGGGAAAGATCATGCGGCTCTTCGGTGGCGCCGGTGTGCTGCGCGACGCGATCGCGAACGGGCGCGCGTCGTGCGTGCCGCTCCGCGACCCGGCGCTGCCGTGGGTCATGGTCAACAAACGCTACTCCGTCTCGCCGGCCGGCTACGTGCCGCCCTCGCTCACGGTGCCGTCGGGCTCGCTCGTCGGCGGTGGGCTGCGCGGCGACGCGATCGGATCCTACGAGCGGATGCAGCGCGACGTCGCGGCGTCGGGGGCGGGTCGCATCGCGCTGACGAGCGGCTACCGGTCGTACCGCACGCAGGAGCAGATCCACCGGTCGCAGGTGAGCCGGCTCGGGCTCGAGCAGGGCGAGCGCCTCGCCGCCCGCCCGGGCCACAGCGAGCACCAGCTCGGCCTCGCGGCGGACGTGGTGGCGTGCGGTGCGAGCGGCTGCGGCTCGATGTATGCGTTCGCCGGCACGGCGCAGGAGCGCTGGGTGCGCGAGAACTCATGGCGATACGGGTGGATCGTGCGCTACGAGTCGGGCCGAACCGGCACGACGGGCTACAACCCCGAACCGTGGCACCTGCGCTACATCGGCACCGACCTCGCCCGCGTGTACCACGACGGCGGATACCGCACGCTCGAGGACTTCTTCGGCCTCCCCGCGGCGCCCGAGTACCTCTGAGTGCGCACGAACTAGACTGGCCTGATGCCGGCGCCCGCTCTATCCGCTGAACAGGAGAGTCTGTTCCGGCTGATCGAGGACACGCAGGAGCACGTGTTCGTGACCGGCCGCGCCGGCACGGGCAAGTCGACCCTGCTGCGGCATCTCACGTGGAACACCCGCAAGCAGGTGGCGGTGTGCGCGCCGACGGGAGTCGCGGCGCTGAACGTGGAGGGCCAGACGATCCATTCGCTGTTCCGGCTGCCGATCGGGCTCATCGCCGACAGCGACATCGAGCAGAACGAGCCGACGCGCAAGATCCTGAACGCGATCGACACGCTCGTCATCGACGAGATCTCGATGGTCAACGCCGACGTCATGGACGGCATCGACCGCTCGCTCCGACAGGCGCGCGCTCGCCGGCGCGAGCCGTTCGGCGGCGTGCAGATCGTGATGTTCGGGGATCCGTATCAGCTCGCGCCCGTGCCGCCCCGCGGCGACGAGGCGCGCTACATCGACGACCACTACCGGTCGTTCTGGTTCTTCGACGCGAAGGTGTGGGCGGGCGAGCAGGCCGGCGACGGGCTGCTCGAGATGGGGCGCCACGGCGCCGAGCTCAACATCCGCGAGCTGACCCAGATCCACCGGCAGGACGACGACGCGTTCAAGATGATGCTCAACGCCGTGCGGTACGGGCGCGTGACCGCCGACATCGCGCAGAAGCTGAACGACGCGGGCGCGCGGACGCCGCCCGTCGACGCCGAGGATCCGATCATCACGCTGGCAACGCGCAACGACCGCGTCAACCGGATCAATGCGAAGCACCTCGATGCGCTTCCGGGGCGCGAGCAGACGGCTGTCGCCGACGTGTCCGGCGACTTCGGCCGGGGCGACGCGTATCCGGCCGACGAGCATCTCAGGCTGAAGATCGGCGCGCAGGTGATGTTCCTGCGCAACGATTCCGGATCCGGCGGCGAGCCGCCGCGCTGGGTCAACGGCACGATCGGCACCGTCACGAAGATCCAGCCCGACAGCGTGCGCGTCGACGTCGACGGCGAGGAGTTCGACGTCGAGCCGGTCGTCTGGGAGAAGTACCGCTACGCCTACGATCCGTTCCAGAAGAAGCTCTCGCGCGACGTCGCCGCGGAATTCACCCAGTTCCCACTGCGGCTGGCATGGGCGGTGACGATCCATAAGTCGCAGGGCAAGACGTACGACCGGGCCATCGTCGACCTCGGATCCGGTGCTTTCGCGCCCGGCCAGACGTACGTCGCGCTGTCGAGGCTGACCTCGCTCGACGGGCTGTACCTGTCGCGACCGCTGCGTCCGCGGGACATCCGCGTGGACGAGAACGTCAGGCGCTTCATGAAGAATGCGTGGGAGAAGCAGGGCGCTGAGATGCGCGCCGTCTCCGCGTGATGTCAGGCATCGCCCGTAGACTCGAGACGATTCGTCGATCAGGGAGTTCTATGCGTTCAACGCACCGCCGCGGCCGTATCCTCGGCGCACTCAGCTCGTTCGCCGTCGGCGCTCTGCTGCTCGCGGGATGCACGGGCGGCGACAGCGTTCCCTCGCCCGACAAGATCTCGAATCCGATGCCCGACGACGTCGTCGAGCAGATGCAGTCGGCCACCGAACGCGCGATCACGGCCGGCGGCGGGCCCGGTGCGATCGTGGGCGTGTGGGCACCGTGGCTGGGCGAGTGGGAGGCCGGCGTCGGCGAGACCGAGCCGGGATCCGGCACCGCGCCTTCGACCGATATGACCTTCCGCGCCGCGACCGTCACGCGGTCGATGACGTGCGACCTGCTCTACGCGATGGACGGCAGTGCGGTCAATCTCGACGATCCCCTCACGGCCTACCTGCAGAGCGTGCCGCAGCTGGCCGACGTGACGCTCGTCGATCTCTGCAACGGTGTCACGGGACTGCGTTCGTCGCGCGATGCCAATTGGAACTTCGTGATCGGCAACCCGGGGCGCCAATGGGACCCCCGCGAGTACGCCGCGGCCGGTCTCGGTGCGGGGCGCGGCTCGACCGACAGCTGGTCCGACTCCGATACCTCGTTCTTCCTGCTCGGGCTCGCACTGCAGAACGCTTCGCACACGTCGCTCGGCGAGCTGTACGACCAGTACATCTTCGATCCGCAGAACCTCGGGCACACGTATCTGCCGGCGGATGCGCCGTCGACGGCGGGCAACGACCCGCTGCCGGGGTTCTACTCGTCCTCGCAGGTGCAGTCGAACAGCTGCTCCGAGGCGCCCAGCGACGTCTCAGAGCTCTCGGCCTCGTACGGCTACGCCGACAGGGGCGTCGTCTCGTCGGTCACCGACCTGCGCGACTACGTGTCACGTCAGGCCCGCAGCGCCGGCACGAGCGACGATCTCGCGCCGCGCTGGAGCGAAACGTTCCCGGTCAGCTCCGACGGCGAGCAGTGGGTGCGCGCCGGCGGCGGCAACCGACTGAACGGGTCGATGCTCGGGCAGGAGGGCGACATCCTCGGCTACAGCGTCGCCGCCTACAGCGACATCGACACGGGCCTCACGGTCGTCGTCGTGCTGAACAACTCGGCGGGCGGCGGCACCCTCGCGGGCGCGCTGGCGCGGGAGCTCTCGGCGATTGCGATGGAGGCGCCGGGCGACGACGCGCCCGAGACGACTCTCCCGTGGACGGCCGACCAGGCCCACGATGCGGTCGCCTCGGCGGCCAAGTGTCCGATCGACTGAGCGCCCCGCGCTCCGGCGACACGACCGGATCCTGCTGCGACGGCGTGCGTGCCTTTGCGTCAGGGGAGTCGGTCGCGGATCCGGTCAGGTGACGCAACCGGATCCATTTCGAATGGCGGGCGTTCGTCTGCGTCACGGGAGCCGTGTGTTTCGGGGTGTTGCGGCCGCGTGAAGATCGTGTGACGCCGCCACACGAGCAGACCAGGGTGCGACAGAATCAGGTGAGGTTTTACATTGCACTGTGAAATCTCGCTTGATACTCTCGCAATTGCAATGGAGCACATAAGACAGGAGCACCCCGTGTCCAGACTGTTCAGAACCTCGATGGTCGCAACTCTCGCCATCGGCGTGACCGTTCTCGCCGGCTGCGGTGCGGGCGGAAGCACCGATCAGAACGCGGGGGCAGGTGACGGAGATGCGCCGCAGAAGGGCGGCACCGTCCACATGCTCCAGAACACAGACTTCTCCTATCTGGATCCCGCGCGGGGGTGGGACGGCGGCGTCAACGCCTTCTATCGCCTGATGTACCGGGGTCTCACGATGCAGACGTCCGGCGATGCAGAAGACCCGAACGCGATCGTCGCCGACCTCGCGACCGGCCTCGGCGAGCCGTCGGAGGACGGCCTCACCTGGACGTACACGCTGAAGGACGACATCTTCTTCGACAACGGCGACCCGATCACCTCGGCCGAGGTGAAGTTCGGCATCTCTCGCGCATGGGACCCGCAGATCGGTATCGGATCCCCGTACCTCAAGAACGTCATCGACGCGCCCGAGGGGTACGAGGGGCCGTACGTGACCGGTGACCTGCCGACGATCGAGACGCCCGACGAGAACACGATCGTCTTCCACCTCAAGGAGCCGTACCCGGAGTTCGACAACGTGCTGGCGCAGGCCAACGCGGTTCCGTTCCCGGAGGGATCCGGTGCGGGAGACGAGTTCATCAAGGACGTCGTCGCCTCGGGTCCGTACACGCTCGACAGCTACACGCCCGGCAGCTCGATCAAGCTCGTGCGGAACGAGCATTGGGAGCCCGAGAGCGACGACGTGCGCAAGGCGTACCCCGACGCGTGGGACTTCGAGATCGGCATCGACCCCGCCACGATCGACGAGCGCATGATCGCGGGGCAGGGATCCGACCAGAACGCCATCGCGTCGAAGATCAGCAGTGCCACGCTCGCGCGCATCCAGACTCCTGAGCTGCAGGAGCGTGCGATCACTGCGCCGGCCTATTGCACGACCTACATGGGGCTCAACACCACAAAGGAGCCGTTCGACGACGTGCTCGTGCGCCAGGCGGTGAACTACGCGATCGATCGCGCGTCGGTGCAGAACGCCTCCGGCGGCAACCAGCTCGCCGACATCGCGACGACGATCGTGCCTCCCGCCGTGACGGGTCACAAAGAGTTCGACCTCTATCCCAGTGACGGCAACGCAGGCGACCCGGAGAAGGCGAAGGAGCTGCTCGCCGAGGCGGGGCATGAGGATGGGGTGTCGTTCACGCTCGACATCCGCACGAACCCCGTGGCGCAGGCGCAGGCGGAGGCCGTTCAGGAGTCGCTCGCGAAGGCCGACATCGACGTCAAGCTCAACGTGATCGACGCGTCGATCTTTTACGAGACCATCGCGACGCCGTCGCAGCAGCACGACGCCGCGATCACCGGCTGGTGCCCCGACTGGGCATCGAGCGCCAGCACCTTCGTTCCGCCGCTGTTCGACGGTCGCAACATCACCGATCGCGGCAACCAGAACCTCGCGCAGTTCGACGACGATGACGTGAACGCGCGCATCGACGAGATCATGGCGATGGGCGCCACCCCTGAGGCGGCGGACGCGTGGGGAGACCTCGACGAGCAGATCATGGAGAGCGCCCCGATCGCGCCCCTGGCCCTCGAGAACGGCATCTTCGTGCCGGGCGAGAACATTGCCGGCTATTACCCGAGCACGAACATGACCGACCTGACGATCGTCGGACTCAAGGACCCGTCGAAGGGCTGATATGACGTCTGTGTCACCCGACCTGGCGGCGGCATCCGCCCACGGCGACGACTCCTCCCTCGCGGGAGATCAGTCGTCGCCGCGGGCGGGGGTGCGCTTCCTCCGCGCGTTCGTCACGGATATGCCGGCGATGCTGTCGGCCCTGTACATCCTGCTCATGCTCCTTGCGGCGATCTTCGCGCCGCTCATCGTGAAGCTGAGCGGCTGGGGGCCGTACGAGTTCGATCAGACGGCGATCGATCCCAACCTCGGCGCGCTGCCGAGGGGCGACTTCGGGGGGATCGGCGCCGAGCACTGGTTCGGAGTCGAACCCGGGAACGGCCGTGACATCTTCTCCCGCATCGTCTACGGCGCGCGGGTCTCGCTGACCGTCGCGCTCAGCGCCACGGTCCTGACGACAGTCCTCGGCGTCGTGATCGGCATGCTCGCCGGGTACTTCGGGGGCAAGGTCGATGCGATCATCTCGCGCGCCATGGAGTTCCTCATGGCGTTCCCCGCGCTCATCTTTATGATCGCCATCCTCTCGGCGCTTCCGGCCGACAACCGCGTGGTCCTGCTCATCGTGGTGATCTCGATCTTCGGCTGGCCGTACCTGGCGAGGATCGTGAGATCGCAGACCCTCTCTCTCAAAGAGCGCGAGTTCGTCGAAGCGGCGCGCGCATCCGGAGCCACGCATGTGCAGATCATCTTCCGAGAGATTCTGCCGAACCTGCAGTCGACCATCATCGTGATGGCCGCGCTCGCCGTGCCGGGCTACGTCGGCACGGAAGCCGGCCTGTCGTTCCTGGGGGTCGGCGTCGTGCCGCCGACCCCCAGCTGGGGTCAGATGATCGCGAGTGCCGCTCCCTACTACGCCGTGGACCCCATGTACTTCATCATTCCGGGCCTCTTCCTGTTCCTGCTCGTGATGTCGTTCACGACGCTCGGCGACCGCCTTCGTGCGATCGCGAACGCGGGGGAGGTGCGCGGATGATCCGCATGGCCGCCAATCGCCTCGCCGGCATGGTCCTCGTGCTGTTCCTCGTGACGCTGTTCACCTACGTGATCTTCTTCGTGCTGTCGCCGGATCCGGCCGTTCAGATCTGCGGCAAGAACTGCACGCCCGATCGCATCGACCAGATCCGCGGTAGCCTCGGGCTGGACCTTCCGTTCTGGCAGCAGTTCTTCACCTACGTCGGCGGGCTCTTCGCCGGACGCACCTTCGTCGTCGCCGGCGCCGAGATCGCGTGCTCGGCGCCGTGCCTCGGATACTCGTTCCAGACGAGCCAGCTCGTCGGCGACATGATCGTGCAGCGACTGCCGATCTCCGTGACGATCGCGCTGGGCGCCGCTGTGCTGTGGCTGCTCGGCGGCGTCGCCGCCGGGGTGCTCAGCGCGGCGAAGGAAGGCAGGTTCGCCGATCGCTTCGTCGCCGGGCTCACCCTCGGGGCGATGTCGATTCCGAACTACGTCTTCGCGCTCGCGCTGCAGTTCCTGCTCGTCGTCGTGCTCGGCTGGCTGCCGTTCCCGCAGGCGATCGGATTCTCCGAGGATCCGGGGCGATGGTTCCTGAACTTCCTCATGCCGTGGATCGTGCTCGCGATCACCTACACCGCGACGTACACGCGGCTGACCCGCGCGAACGTGATCGACACCCTGCAGGAGAACTTCGTGCGCACGGCCAGCGCGAAGGGACTTCCTGCGACGCTCGTCTGGCGCCGGCACGCGCTGCGGCCGGCGCTCACCCCGATCGTCACCATCTTCGGGATGGACATCGCGGGGCTGCTCGGCGGTGCGCTCATCACCGAGACGGTGTTCGGCCTCAACGGTGTCGGGAAACTCACGGCCGATTCGATCTCGAGCAACGACCAGCCCGTCATCATGGCCGTCACGCTGCTCTCGGCGTTCTTCGTCATCATCGGGAACTTCGTCGTCGACATGCTCTACTCGGCGATCGACCCTCGCGTCCGGGCAGGAGCACAGGCATGAGTGCGGAACACAGTACGGCTGCGGCGGGAGAGACCCTGCTCTCCGTCAGGGACCTCGGCATCTCGTTTCCCGCTCCCGGCGGCACGCGCGACGTCGTGCACGACCTGTCCTTCGATCTCGCACGGGGAGCCTCGCTCGGAATCGTCGGCGAGTCGGGATCCGGCAAGTCGATGACGAGTCTCGCGATCATGGGGCTGCTTCCCAAGGGCGGATCGCGTCGGGGGAGCATCGAGTTCGACGGGCGCGATCTCACCGCGCTCTCAGAGCGGCAGATGCGCGAGGTGCGCGGCAACCGCATCGCGATGATCTTCCAGGACCCGCTCTCGTCGCTCAACCCGTACTACCGGGTCGGCACACAGATCATCGAGGCGTACCGTGCGCACCGCAGCGGCGTGAGCCGCCGGGAAGCGCGCCGGGTCGCGATCGAGGCGCTGGAACGGGTGCACATCCGCGAGGCGTCCGTACGCGTCGATCATTATCCGCACCAGTTCTCGGGCGGCATGCGGCAGCGCATCATGATCGCGATGGCGCTCGCCATGGATCCCGACCTGATCATCGCCGACGAGCCGACGACGGCGCTCGACGTGACGGTGCAGGCGCAGATCCTCGCGCTCCTCGACGAGATCCGCGCCGAGTCGGGCGCCAGCATGATCCTCATCACCCACGACCTCGCCGTCGTCAGCGAGGTCACTGACGACATCGTCGTGATGCGCGACGGCGCGATGGTCGAATCGGGCTCCACCGAGCGCATCTTCTGCGACCCGCAGGAGGACTACACGCAGCGTCTGCTCGACGCCGTGCCGCGCATCGACGATGCGATCGGCACGATGCGCACGACCGACACGATCTCGACGCTTCCGGGAGGCGAACGATGACCGCGAACGAGCCGCTGTGCCGGGCGACGGGCCTGGTCAAGGAGTTCTCCACCGGCAGGCGCGGCCTCCTCGGCCGCAGCGGAACCTTCCGAGCCGTCGACGACGTCTCCCTCGAGGTCGATCGCGGCGAGACCCTCGCCGTCGTGGGCGAATCCGGATCCGGGAAGTCGACGACCGCGCGCCTCATCGCGCGCCTGATGGAGCCGACATCGGGCACGGTCGAGTTCGAGGGAACGGACGTCACCGCGCTCAAGGGCCAGCAGCTGCGTGAGTTCCGCGGCGGGGTGCAGGTCATCTTCCAGGATCCGTTCTCGTCGCTCAATCCTCGGCTCACGGTCGAGCAGCTCATCACCGGGCCGCTTGTGTACCAGCGGCGCAAGATCCCCGGCGGCGCCAAGAACTTCGCACGGACTCTGATGGAGCGCGTCGACCTGAACCCCAACTTCTCGGATCGGCATCCCGCGCAGTTCTCGGGCGGACAGGCGCAGCGCATCGGCATCGCCAGGGCGCTCGCCGTCGGGCCGAAGCTCGTCATCTGCGACGAGGCCGTCTCGGCTCTGGACGTGTCGGTGCAGGCGCAGGTCATCAACCTGCTGCGGCACCTGCAGCAGGAGGAGGGCTTCGGTTACCTCTTCATCGCGCACGATCTCGCCGTCGTGCGGCAGATCGCCACGCGCGTCGCGGTCATGAGCCAGGGGCGCATCGTCGAGACGGGCGAGCGCGATGCGATCTTCGACGACCCGCAGCACGAGTACACGCGCACGCTGCTGAGCGCGGTGCCGCGCATCAACCCGGACTGGGACGCGAAGCGCCGCGAGGCTCAGCGCGCTCGGAATGCCGCCGCGACATTGGGAAGGGCGACATCGTGACCACCTATCTGCTGCCCGGGATCCGCGTCACCGATCGCCGCACGACGGTCCCGCTCGATTGGAGCCGGCCGGACGGCGAGACGATCGGGCTGTTCGTGCGAGAACTCGTGGATCCGGAGAACGACCGCCCCGACCTGCCGCTGCTGACCTATCTGCAGGGCGGGCCCGGCGGAGCGAACCCGCGCCCGCTCGGCCGCGACGGGTGGATCGACGAGGCGCTGCGCGACTACCGGGTCGTGCTCGTCGACCAGCGCGGCACCGGCGCGAGCACGCCCGTGGATCAGCACGTCGTCGCCGAGCGCGGCAGCGGAGCAGCGGGTGCGGAGTTCCTCGCGCACTTCCGCGCAGATTCGATCGTGCGCGACCTCGAGCACGTGCGGAAATCGATGTACGAAGGACGGCGCTGGGCGACCCTCGCTCAGAGCTTCGGCGGCTGGATCACGCTCACCTACCTGTCGTTCGCGCCCGAGGGCCTCGCCGCGAGCTACATCTGCGGCGGGGTGCCCGGCACGCCGCCGCGGGCCGCGGACGTGTATCGGCGCACATTCGACCGGGTGGCGGCCAAGACGGCTGAGCTGTACCGCCGCTACCCGGGCGACGCCGAGCGCGTCTCGGAGATCGCCGACGCGCTCGCGGCAGACGACGTGAGACTGCCCGACGGGGATCGCCTGACGGTGCGCAGGTTCCAGTCGCTCGGCATCGACATGGGCATGAAACCCGGGCACGAGCGTCTGCACTGGCTCATCGAGAGCGCTTTCGCCCAGCGCGGTCGGTTCTCGGATGCGTTCCTGCAGGACGTGATGGTGCGCTCGTCGACCGCGGGCAACCCGCTGTTCTGGACGCTGCAGGAATCCATCTACGGCGACCCGGATCACGGCGCCACGGGCTGGGCCGCGCAGGCGGAGCGCGATCGGCGGCCCGAATTCGACGAGCACCGCCGCCCGCTGCAGTTCACGGGCGAGATGGCGTTCCCCTGGATGTTCGACGAGGTGCGCACACTGCGCGGGTTCGCGCCCGCCGTGAACGTCCTCGCCGAGAAGAACGACTGGTCGCCACTGTACGACGTCGAACGCCTCGCCGCGAACGAGGTCCCCGTGGCGGCCGCCGTGTACTTCGACGACATGTACGTCGATGCCGGCCTGCAGCTCGACACGCTGAGCCGCCTCGGCGCCTCCGCGCGCTGGGTCACGAACGAATTCGAGCACGACGGGATCGGATCGGGTCGCACGTTCACACGGCTTCGCGAGATCCTGCGAGATCGAGGAGGAGAGACCACATGACCGAGCGCGCATCGTCCGCCAGACCGCCGTACGCCGGGACCCGCTACCCGCGCCTCGCCGAGATACCTGCCTTCACCGAATGGATCGCGGCAGGGTGGGAGGCTTCGACGCCGAGCCCCGACCTCGCTCCGGGTGCGCCCGCCGCGAGCGCGGATCACCGGCGGCGCCTCAGCGACGCGTTCCCCGCACGCACGATCGTCGCGGCGGCGGGCACCGCGCCCACGAGAAACGACGACTCGGCGTACGGCTTCCGCGCCGACAGCAGCTTCGTCTGGCTCACCGCCTGTCAGGTCGAGGACGCGGTTCTCGTGATGACCCCGCGCCCGGGCGGACACGACGCCGTGCTCTTCCTGCCCGCACCGTTCCGTCCGGGCGATGATGGCTTCTTCGCGAACGCCGCCCACGGCGAGCTCTGGGTCGGTCCATCGGCCGGCCTGGCGGAGTGGGCCGAGGTCCTGGGCATCGACGTGCGCGACCGGGCCGAGCTCGATGCGTTCCTCGACGGCGCGATCGATGTCGTCGCCACGCGCGCCGCCGCGCAGTTCGGCGCGTGGGCGGGCGCGCACTGCGTCGACCTCGAACGCGTTCTGTCGAACCTGCGGATGATCAAGGACGACTGGGAGATCGGTCAGCTGAGGCAGACGATCGACGCGACCGTCGAGGGGTTCGCCGCGACTGTCGCCGAGATCCCCCGGGCGATCGCGGAGCGACTCGGCGAGCGATGGCTGCAGGGAACATTCGACCGCCACGCCCGCACCTGGGGAAACGGACCGGGCTACTCCACGATCGTGGGCGCCGGAGCGCACGCCCCCACGCTGCACTGGGTGCGCTGCGACGGTCAGATCTCGCCCGACGAGGTTCTGCTGCTCGACATGGGCGTCGAGGCGCGCACGCTCTACACGGCAGACGTCACGCGCACCGTTCCCGCGGGCGGCGAGTTCAGCCCGGAGCAGCGCGCCGTGCACGATCTCGTCGAGCGCGCCCACCGCGCGGGCCTCGACCGCATCCGCCCCGGCGTCGAGTATCTCGACTTCCACTTCGCCGCGATGGAGGTCATCGCCCGCGGTCTCCACGACTGGGGGCTGCTGCCCGTCTCGGTCGATGAGGCGCTCTCGCCCGCCGGGCAGCATCACCGGCGCTATCTCGCCTGCGGCATCGGCCACCACCTCGGCCTCGACGTGCATGACTGCAGCCAGTCGCACTACGAGGATTACATGGGTGCCGCGCTCGAACCGGGAGTCGTGATGACGGTCGAGCCCGGTCTCTATTTCCATGCGCACGACCTCACACTGCCGCCGGAGCTCCGCGGCATCGGCGTGCGCCTCGAGGACGACGTGCTCGTGACCCCGACGGGATCCGACGTGCTGTCGGACGCGCTGCCGATCGACGCCCGCGGCATCGAGCGCTGGACGAAGGAGCTGATCACATGACGCCGGATCTCGCGCCGTTCCCGCTCGGCGACGGATCCGTGTTCGCACGTGCACGCGATGAGATGCTGCACCTGGCGAGGGCGTACCCCGTGGATCGGCTGCTCGCCGTGTTCCGCGCGAACGCCGGGATCGACACGCGCGGTGCGCGCCCGCCGGGCGGTTGGGAGGAGTTCGGCCACCCCGAGGAGCAGCCCTGGGGCGAAGCGGACTATCCCGGCCGCGAGGCCGCGCAGACCGCGAACCTGCTGCGCGGCCACTACGCCGGGCACTTCCTCTCGATGCTGTCGCAGGCGGCCGCGGGCGAGCACGACGCCCGCCTGCGCGACAAGGTCGACGAGTTCGTCACAGGCCTGGGCGAGGTGCAGGAGGCGCTCGCCGCGACCGGACGGTACTCGCACCCCGGCTTCCTCGCCGCGTACGGCGAGTGGCAGTTCGCGCGGCTCGAGCACCTCGCGCCGTACGGCGAGATCTGGGCTCCCTATTACACGTGCCACAAGATCATGGCGGGACTGCTCGATGCGTACGAGCTCGTCGGCAGCACCCGCGCGCTCGAGATCGTGACCGCGATGGGGCACTGGGTCGCGCAGCGGCTCACCCGCGTGGATCCGGCGCAGCGTCAGCGCATGTGGTCGCTCTACATCGCGGGCGAGTTCGGCGGCATGAACGAGACCCTCGCGCGGCTGAGCGTTGTGGCGGACGAACCCGCGTTCCTCGACGCTGCCCGGATGTTCGACATGCACGACCTCATCGAGGCCGGCGCCCGCGACGACGACGTGCTCACGGGCATGCACGCCAATCAGCACATCCCGCAGCTCATCGGTTACGTGCACGAGTACGAGCTGACCGGCGAGCGGCGCTATCTCGACGCGGCCGAGGGGCTGTGGCGGCAGATCGTGCCGGGCCGCATGTTCGCCCATGGCGGCACCGGTGAGAGCGAGCTGTGGGGTCCGCCCGACACCGTCGCCGGGAACATCGGCCGTCGCAACGCGGAGACGTGCGCGACGTACAACCTCGTGAAGCTCGCGCGGCTGCTCTTCGCGCACACGCGCGATCCCGAGTATATGGAGTACACCGAGCGCGCGCTGCTGAACCACATCCTCGCCTCGCGCCGTGCTGTGCGGAGCGAGGCGAGTCCCGAGGTCGCCTACATGTTCCCGGTGGATCCCGGCGCTGCCCCCGAGTTCGACAACATCGGCACGTGCTGCGGCGGCACCGGGCTCGAGAACCATGTGACGTATCAGCAGTCGATGTTCTGCCACGGCGTCGAGGGATCCGCAGAGCTGTGGACCAACCTGCTCGCGCCCGCACGGCTGCGCTGGGAGGGCGTCGGCACGATCGAGGTCGTGTCTGACTATCCGTGGGGCGACCGGGCGCAGATCCGTGTGGATCCGTCGGCCGATCGGGTGCGGGCGGCGCTGCACATCCGCATCCCATCGTGGGCGAGGGGAGCACACCTCATCGTCGGTGACGAACGGGTCGAGGCCGTTCCGGGAACGTACGAGGTGATCGAGCGGGAGTGGCAACCGGGGGATGCGATCGACGTCATCCTGCCGCGCATGCTCACATCCGAGCCCGCGGTCGACGACCCTCGTCTGCAGACCGTCGTGTTCGGGCCGAGCGTGCTCGTGGCGCGCAGCGACCGGACGACGTTCCTCGATGTGCCGCTTCCCGAGCGGCGGCAGGTCGGCGGCGGCATCGCGCACGACGGACCAGACGCGGCGGAGCAGCTGCGAGAGCGCGGCGACGTCTCGATCGGTGGTGTCGATTTCCGCCCGGTCTGGACCGGATCCGACGAGAAGTACCACATGTACGTGCGCGCGACGGCGCGCGAGATCGGCTTCGCGGGCGTCTCGTCGGGGGTCCCCGTGCGTCGCAGGGAGGACGGTACGTCGTTGCTCGACGACGTCTGGCGCGATCCCGCGCCGCAGGACGCGTCGGCGCTCCGGGATCGGATCCTGGCCGGGGTGGCCCGTGCCCGGCGAGAGGGGCTCGTCTCCGACGACGAAGCGCTCCGCGTTCTCTCCGCGGCCGCGGCGGCGACCGGGTCTGGCGCATCCCGTACCGAGGTCGGCGCGCTCTCCTGGCTCGAGGCGCCCGACGATGCAGTCGTGTGGCGCCTCCCGGACGACGGCGATGCGGCGCCTCTGCCGCCGACGGTGCGCATCGAAACCGCGAGCCCCCCGGACCCGACCGGGTGGTTCACGTCGCGGCCCGTCGCGCGAGTCGATGTCGCGCATCGCGCGGACGATCCGATCGACGTCGAATTCCGGATCGGCGACGGCCCGTGGCACGCATACCGCGAGCCGTTCGAGATCGAGGATGAGGGCATCGTGCACGTGGAGGCCCGCGCCGTTGCCCAGGACGGGCGGACCGGTCACGGATCCCGGGAGCTCGCGATCGATGCATCTGCGCCCGAGGTCGAGGCGCGCGTACGGATCCTCGGGGGAAGCGCCGAGCTGGACTTCCGCGCGCGCGATGACGTCTCGGGCGTGGAGCGGATCCAGTGGGGCGGCGAGGGCACGTTCTGGGCGACGTTCCAGGAGGCGTTCGTGAAGAGCCTCACCGATCGCGAGCAGGTGATCGAGTTCTCGGCGACCGACCGCGCGGGGAACGAAAGCGCGCGACAGTGCATCATGCTGCCCGCACGCGCCTGACCGGACTCGACATTCTTTCGATGAACGAACTACAATTGCAATTGCACTTAACGAGGGCGGCGACGAGGTCGCCAGAGGAGGACGAGATGTCTGAGAAGAAGCCGTGGCACGGAGTGAACCTGGCAACGACGCTGCCGTTCAATGAGGATCTCTCGGTCGCGTACGACGCGTACGCCGAGCACGTGAGGTTCACGACGGCGGGCGGCGTGACCGGGATCATTCCGAATGGTTCGCTGGGCGAGTACCAGACGCTGACGGAGGATGAGCGCAAGCGGGTCTTCCTCACGGCGGTCGAGGCCTCGCCCGAGGGGACCGCCGTCATTCCCGGCGTCGGTGCCTACGGTGCGCTCGAGAGCGTGCGACTCGCCGAGCATGCGGCCGAGCACGGAGCGCCCGCGGTCATGCTGCTTCCGCCGAACGCCTACCGCGCCAATGATGAGGAGATCATCGACCACTATCGTCGCGTTGCCGCCGTGGGCCTGCCGATCCTGGCCTACAACAACCCGATCGACACCAAGATCGACCTGCGCCCGGAGCTGCTCGCGCGGTTGCACGCCGAGGGCCTGATCGTCTCGGTCAAGGAATTCTCGGGTGACGTGCGCAACGCCTACGCGATTCACGAGCTGGCGCCCGGTCTTGACGTCTCGATCGGGTCCGACGATGTCGTGCTGGAGCTCGGCATCAACGGCGCGATCGGGTGGGTCGCCGGTTACCCCAACGCGATTCCGCAGAGCACCGTCGAGCTGTACAATCTTTCCACGTCGGGCAACCCGGAGGACTGGAAGCGGGCGCACGAGATCTTCGTCGATCTGCATCCCCTCCTGCGCTGGGACTCCAAGTCGCTCTTCGTTCAGGCGATCAAGCTCTCGCAGGATGTCGCGGGCGTCGCTCCGAAGGGGATCACGACGCGCCCGCCGCGCCTGCCGCTTCCCGACCACATCCGCGATCAGATCATCGCCGACACCGAGGCCGTGCTGGCCAAGGGATACCGGTAAGCCGCTCACCGAGGAGTAACGCCCGTGCGCACCCAGCACGTCTACCACGCCGTCGACACCCACACGGAGGGCATGCCCACCCGTGTCATCGTCGGCGGCGTGGGGGCGTTCCCCGGTAGCACCATGGAGGAGCGCCGGCAGTGGTTCATGGCGAACCGCGATGGCCTGCGCACCCTGCTCATGAGGGAGCCGCGCGGTCACGCGTCGATGAGCGGGGCGATCCTGCAGCCGCCGACGCGCGACGACGCTGACTTCGGCGTGCTGTACATCGAGGTGTCCGGATGCCTGCCGATGTGCGGACACGGCACGATCGGCGTCGCCACGGCGCTCGTCGAGACGGGCATGGTCGAGGTTCAGGAGCCGGTCACGACGATCCGGCTCGACACCCCAGCAGGGCTCGTGATCGCGGAGGTCGCGGTCACGGCCGGACACGCCGACGCCGTGACGCTGCGGAACGTGCCGTCCTTCGTCGTCGGTCTCGACCGAGCCGTCGACGTTCCGGGATACGGGCGGGTGCCGTACGACCTCGCGTTCGGCGGCAACTTCTACGCGTTCGTCTCGCTCGCGAGTCTGGGCCTGCCCTTCGACCGTGCGCGGAAGGACGACCTGCTGCGCGCCGGTCTTGCCATCATGGGCGCGATCAACGCGGAGGATCCTCCTGAGCACCCGCTCGATCCGGGAATCCATGGGTGCCACCATGTGTATCTCGAGGCGCGGGGATCGACAGCGCGGCACTCGCGGCACGCGATGGCGATCCACCCCGGATGGTTCGACCGCTCGCCGTGCGGCACCGGCACCAGTGCGCGCATGGCTCAGCTCCACGCGCGGCAGCTGCTGCCGCTCGACACAGACTTCGTCAACGAATCGTTCATCGGCACGACGTTCACGGGTCGCCTCGACGGCGAGACCACGGTCGCCGGCATTCCCGCCGTGCTGCCGCTCATCACAGGACGCGCTTGGGTGACGGGAACGGCGCAGTACATGCTGGACCCGACCGACCCGTTTCCGGAAGGATTCGACCTATGACAGGTGAAATCAGAATCGTCGAGGCCCTCGAGATCGATGAGGCGCTCTCGCGAGCAGATGCGGTGGACGCGATCGACGACGCGCTGCGACGCGGCCAGGACGTCGAGGCGGACACGCCGCGGCTCTTCCGCGCGCTGGCAGCGGGCGAGTTCCTTCTCATGCCGGCGGAGTCGCCGCAGCACGCGGGCGTCAAGGTCGCGACGGTCGCGCCGCACAACACCGAGCTCGGGCTGCCGAAGATCCACGCGTGGTACCTCGTGTTCGATGCGCAGACGCTGCGTCCGGTGGCGCTCCTCGACGGAACCAGGCTCACGCTCCTGCGCACCCCCGCGGTGACGGTTGCGGCGATCCGGGCGCTGCTGCGCGCGGATCCTCGAGGGCCGCGCGAGGCGGTCGAGCGCCTCGCCGTCATCGGATCCGGACCGCAGGCCGATGCGCATGTGCGCACCATCGCCGCGGTGATGCCGGTCGGACGCGTCGACATCGTCGCGCGGAACCCCGAGCGCGGTCGCGCGCTCGTCGAGGCGCTCGGATCCGAGGGGATCGATGCGCATCTCGCGTCGCGCGACGAGCTCGCGCTCGCCGACGTCGTCATCACGGTGACCTCGTCATCGGATCCCGTCGTCGATCTCGACGACATCGCATCGAACGCGGTCGTCGCGGCGGTGGGGGCGCACGGCCCCGAGGCGCGCGAGCTGGGCGGTGACCTCGTGCGCGCCGCCGACCTCGTCGTCGAGGCGAGGGCGTCGGCCTATCGCGAGGCAGGGAACCTGTTGCTCGCGCGTGCGGCCGAGGAATGGATCCGCGACCACCCCGTGGCGAACCTCCGCGAACTGATCTCGACGGGGATCCAGCGGCGCATCGGTGCCCCCGCGGTGTATGCCGGCGTGGGCATGTCGTGGGAGGATCTTGCGATCGTCGAGCGGATTCTGCAGAATCTGCCGCCGCGCGCGAACGCTGACGAAGACGGGAGCGCGCGATGAGCGATTTCGCGAGGTTCACTGCGGCGCCGCTCACGAAGCAGCCGAACATCCGCGACACGGTGAAAGACGCGCTGCGCTCGGCGATCATCAGCGGTGAGATGCAGCCGGGCGCGGTGTATTCGGCTCCGACGCTCGCGAAGCAGTTCGGGGTGTCGGCGACGCCGATCCGCGAGGCGATGCTGGAGCTCGCGCGGCAGGGCCTCGTGACGGTCATGCCGAACCGCGGCTTCGAGGTGACGCCGGTCTCGCGCCAGGATCTCGTCGAGGTCACCGAGCTGCGCCTGCTGCTCGAGCCGCCGGCCGTCGAACGCGCGACGCCGCTCATTCCTGCCGAGGCGATCCCGGAGCTGCGCGCGCAGTGCGAGACCCTCGTCGCGCACGCGGATGCCGGCGACCTCGTCGCGTATCTCACGGCCGACAGCGACTTCCATCTGGCGCTGCTCAGCTACACCGGAAACCGCCGGCTGCTCGACATCGTGTCGTCGCTGCGATCCGAGACCCGGCTCTTCGGCCTGTCGAAGCTCTCCGCCGAGGGGCACCTCTCGGCGTCGGCGCGCGAGCACACGGCGATGCTCGATGCGATCGAGGCACGCGACGCACGGACCGTGCGCCGGCTCGTGCACGAGCACATCGAACACGTGCTGACCGACTGGTCGCGCCCGACCGTCGACGGATCCGACCCGGAGGACTGAACCCGGTGGCGCGCACCTACGACCTTGTGATCATCGGCGCAGGCATCATGGGCGCCGCGGCGGCGTACTTCGCGGCGTCGCGCGGGCTCGGCGTTCTGGTCATCGACCGGGGGTCGATCGCCTCGGGAACGAGCAGCCACTGCGAGGGCAACCTGCTCGTCTCGGACAAGGACCTGGGGCCCGAGCTCGAGCTGGCTCTGTACGCCCAGGACGTCTGGCGCAGTGACCTCGCCGAACATGCCGATGTCTGGGAGTACGAGGCCAAGGGCGGCATCATGGTCGCCCCGGACGACGCGACGATGGCCCAGCTCCGCGCGCTCGCTGATCACCAGCGGGCGATGGGGATCACGGTCGAGGATCTCCCGGGCGGCGCCGCGCTCCGCGAGCGCGAGCCGTACCTGAGCCCGGCGATGGTGGGCGGCGCCTTCTACCCGCAGGACTCGCAGGTGCAGCCGTTGCTCGCGACGCACCACCTGCTTCGGCTCGCGCGGGACCGCGGGGCACGGGTCATGACGCACACGCCGGTCGTCGGGTTCGCACGCTCAGGTGACCGTGTGACGGGTGTGCGCACGCCCGACGGCGTGATCTCGGCCGACGTCGTGCTGAACTGCGCAGGGCCGTGGAGCGGAGAGGTCTCGCGTTTCGCGGGTGACGCCTCCGTGCCGGTCATGCCGCGAAAGGGCTTCGTGCTCGTGAGCCAGCCGATCCCCGTCACCGTTCATCACAAGGTGTACTCGGCGAGCTACGTCGGCGACGTGGCGAGCGGTGACGCCGATCTCCAGGTCTCGCCGGTCGTCGAGGGCACGCCCAGCGGCACGATCCTGCTCGGCTCGAGCCGTGAGCGCGTGGGCTTCGACGACGGCTTCTCCGCCGAGGCCGTGGCGCGCATCGCGCGGGCCGGGATCGAGCTGTTCCCGGCGCTCGCCGACCTGAAGCTGCTGCGCACCTACTCGGGGTTCCGGCCGTTCTGCCCGGACCACCTCCCGGTCGTCGGACCCGACGCGCGCACACCCGGGCTCTGGCATGCGTCGGGACAGGAGGGCGCCGGCATCGGCCTGTCGGTGGGGGTCGCGAAGGTGCTGGCGCAGGCGCTGTGCGGCGAGGAGACCGATCTCGATCTTGCCCCGTTCCGCCCCGAGAGGTTCGACGAGGAGGCTCTGCATGTCTGACCCGGTCATCCGATTCGACGGGCGCGCGATCCCGTTCCGCGAGGGCCAGACGGTCGGCGCGGCGCTCATGGCCGACGGCACGTCGTCGTGGCGCACGACGCGGCGCGGCGGTGAGCCGCGCGGGCTGTTCTGCGGCATCGGGGTCTGCTTCGACTGCCTCGTGACGGTCGACGGGCAGCGCGACCAGCGCGCCTGCATCGTGGCCGCGTGCGACGGACAGGACGTGCGCAGCGGGAATCCGGATGAGCCGCTGCCGTTGCCGGAGGAGGACGCATGACGAACGAGCACGACCTGATCGTCGTCGGTGCGGGCCCCGCCGGTCTGTCCGCGGCCGTGACGGCTGCGGACAGCGGAATGCGCGTCGCGATGATCGACGCGGCGAGTCAACCGGGCGGCCAGTTCTGGCGCCATCCGGATGAGAACCACCTCGCAGCGTTCGCTCACGACGAGTCGACGGGCCACCATCACTGGGGCCGTTTCCGCGACCTTCGCAAGCGGTTCCGCCGAGCGGTCGAGGCCGGCGCGATCACCTATCTCCCCGGCCGTCAGGTGTGGCGCGCGGAGCGCGACGGGGAAGAGCGGGTCGTCGCGCACACCACTGTCGTCACCGGCCGCGAGACGCGTGCGGCCGCGGAGCGCAGCGTGGCAGCGCGGCGCATGATCATCGCGACCGGCGCCTACGACAGGCAGCTGCCCGTTCCCGGATGGACGCTGCCCGGAGCGATGGCCGCCGGTGGGGTGCAGGCGCTCCTGAAGGCCAACCAGGTCGCGGCCGGGCGGCGCGCCGTGGTGGCCGGCACGGGGCCGTTCCTGATGTCTGTGGCGGCTGGACTCGCCGACGCGGGCGTCGAGGTCGTCGCCGTGTGCGACATCAATTCGCTCGCGCGGTGGGCGGCGACGCCCTGGCGCGCGGTTCAGGAGCCCGGCAAGCTGACTGAAGGCGCCGCGTACGCGCGGACGTTCCTGACGAAGCGGATCCCCTTCCGCATGCGCACAGCGGTGACCGAGATCCGTGGCGCGTCGCGCGTCGAGCAGGTCGTGCTGCAGAAGGTCGACGCGAACGGATCTCCGGTTGCGGGTTCCGAGCGCGTCGTCGATGCCGATCTCGTGGCGCTGGGGTGGGGGTTCACACCGCAGCTCGAGCTGGCAGTGGGCCTCGGGCTCGAGACCCGAACGGACGTCGACGGCTCGCTCGTCGTGGTGGTCGACGACGCACATCGCACGTCGGATCCTGCCGTCTATGCGGCGGGGGAGACGACGGGGATCGGCGGCGCGGTGCAGTCCTGCGCGGAGGGCGAGCTGGCAGCTCTCACGATCGCCGAGGAACTCGGATCCGCCGGTGACGCGAGAAGAACCGCACGCCTGCGCAGGCGTGTTGCACGAGGGCGCCGCTTCGCGATCGGCATGCACCTCGCAAGTCCTGTTCCGCCCGGATGGACGGACTGGCTGCGGCCCTCGACGATCGTGTGCCGCTGCGAGGAGGTGACGGCAGGGGAGATCACACACGCCGTCCGAGACCTCGGGGCGGATGACCCGAGGGATGTGCGCGTCACCGCGCGCCCCGGCATGGGATGGTGCCAGGGGAGGGTGTGCGGCTATCCGCTGTCGAAGCTGGTGGAGGCGGAGACGGGCTGCGCGCGCTCCGCGGCCGATCTCGAGGCCCTCACGAAGCGGCCGATCGGCGTGCCCGTGCGCCTCAGCGACATCGCCGACCTCGCCTGACGGGATGACAGAAGCGTTCCGCTGCCCGTGACGCGAACGGACCCTCCCCCGCAGGAGAAGGTCCGCCCTCGTCATCGAAGCCGGGTCACGACATCCGAGGAGAGTGGGCGACCACCATCTGGCGCTGCGCGTCGAGGCGTTCGATCCCGAGCTCCATGCTGTCGCCCGGCACGAGATACGGGAAGCGCCCTGACATCGCGACGCCTTCCGGCGTGCCGGTGTTGACGAGGTCGCCGGGCTCCAGAACCATGTACTGCGACAGGTGGTGCACGATCTGTGCGACCGTGAACACCATGTCGGCGGTGTTCGAGTCTTGACGCGGCTCGCCGTTCACGCGCGACCACAGGCGCAGGTTCTGCGGATCGCCCACCTCGTCGCCCGTCACCAGCGTTGGGCCCACGGGATTGAAGGTGGCCGCGGCCTTGCCCTTCGACCATTGCCCACCGCTCTCGTCGATCTGCCACTCGCGCTCGGAGACATCGTTGCTCACGACGTATCCGGCGACATAGTCGAGGGCCTCTTCCGGTGAGGCGAGATAACTCGCACGGCGACCGATCACGACGCCGAGCTCGACTTCCCAGTCGACCTTCTCCGCGCGTGGCGGGACGACGACGTCATCGAACGGACCGACGACCGTGTTCGGGTGCTTGAAGAAGAGAATCGGGATCGTCGGGGTCGCTGCGCCGGATTCTGCCGCGTGCGCCGCATAGTTCTGGCCGATGCACAGCACCGCCTGCGGGCGCGCGATGGGGGCGCCGACGCGCAGGTCGGCGGCGCCGTCCAGCTCCTGAAGAGAGCCCGAGGCGAGCGCGCGAGCCGCCCGTGCGGGCCCATCGCTCTCGAAGAATGCGCCGTTCACATCGGCGGTGAGGCTGCGCAGGTCGTAGAACCGTTCGCCGTCGACGAGTACGGGGACTTCGGATCCGGCATCGCCGCGTCGTTGGAATCGCATGGTGGCGTGTCCTCTCAGTGAGTGTAGGGGCGGGCGCGCGGGACCTCGGGGTTCAGCTCGACGCCGAAGCCGGGGGTCTCGGGGACCTTCAGGCGACCGTTCTCGGGAACCGGCTCGCCGAGGAGCAGCGGCGAGAACATCGGAACGATCTCCTCGGCCGTCTCATGCATCATGAGGAACTCGGAGAACGGACTGTTCGTGCGCGTGACGACGAAGTGGTACGAGTACACCGAGGATCCGTGCGGCACGACCAGCGTGCTGTGCGCGTCGGCGAGCGCCGAGATCTTGATGAGCTCGGTGATCCCGCCGCACCACCCGACGTCCGGCTGAATGATGTCGACGCCGGTCTCGAGCAGCTGACGGAAGCCCCAGCGCGTCGCCTCGTGCTCGCCCGTGGTCATCAGCATGCCGGCCGGCATCTGCTTCTTGAGCTGCGCATAGCCCCAGTAGTCGTCGGGGATCAGGGCCTCTTCGATCCACTTGAGGCCGTAGTCCGATGCCCGGTGCGCGAGACGTGTCGCGTAATCGACGTCGAGCGACATCCAGCAGTCGAGCATGAGCCAGAAGTCGTCGCCGACCTTCTCGCGCATATCGGCGAGCAGGGCGATGTTCTTGTTGAGGCCTTCCTCGCCATCGGCGGGCCCGTAGTGCAGCGGCATCTTGCCGCCGATGAAACCGAGCTCCTTCGCGACATCGGGACGCGCGCCGGTGGCGTAGAACTGCAGTTCGTCGCGAACGGGACCGCCGAGGAGAGCGAAGACCGGCTCGC
>Ga0308157_10002197_pt1 | contig 33580 bp, 20 predicted proteins | sample PhyBR1_FD_201035 | JGI IMG/M metagenome (GOLD analysis project Ga0308157, IMG submission 201035) | Phyllosphere microbial communities from UC Gill Tract Community Farm, Albany, California, United States - DLSLB.R1 | ecosystem: Host-associated > Plants > Phyllosphere > Unclassified | place: USA... | reverse complement strand
CCCTGGCCTACAACAAGGACAACCAGGAAGACAAGGAGCCGCTGTTCGACACCGTCGACACGCTCAAGGACACGCTGCGCATCTTCAGCGAGATGGTCGGCGGCCAGCTGAACCCGGCCACGGGTCAGAAGGAAGGCGGCATTGGCGTCAACGCCGAAGCCATGGAACGCGCGGCGCTCAAGGGCTATGCCACGGCGACCGACCTGGCCGATTACCTGGTCAAGAAGGGCCTGCCGTTTCGCGATGCGCACGAGACCGTCGCGCATGCGGTCAAGGCAGCGATCACCGAAGGGGTGGACCTGTCGGAGCTGCCGCTGGCCACGCTGCAGGGCTTTCACCCGCAGATCGAACAGGACGTGTTCGAGTGCCTGAGCCTGCGCGGCTCGCTGAACGCGCGCAACACGCTGGGCGGCACGGCGCCGGCCCAGGTGCGCGCCCAGCTGGCACGCCACAAGGCGCGCCTGGCCTGAGCACCGTCCCGGACAGCGCGGCCTCGGGGCTGCGCTGCCGTCCCTTAGATTCCACTGGAGTGTCCATGCGTCTTTCACGTCGCCGTCTTCTGTCCCATGCCGCCGTGGTGTCTTCCCTCGCGGCCTGGGGCGCCAGCGCCCATGCGGCCGATCCCCAGCCGATCCGCATTCTCGTGGGCTTTCCGCCGGGCGGCGGCACGGACGCGATCGCGCGTTTGCTGGCCGAGAAGCTGCGCGATGAACTGGGCACGACCGTGCTGGTCGACAACCGCCCTGGCGCGGGCGGGCAGATCGCGGCGCAGCAACTCAAGGCGGCGGCGGCCGACGGCCACACGCTGTTCCTGACGCATGACCACACGATTTCCATCCTGCCGCAGGTGATACGCAAGCCCGGCTTCGAGCCGGCCCAGGATTTCGTTCCCGTGACCGGCATTGCCACCTTCGTCAACGCGCTGGCGGTGTCCAGCCAGACGCCCGCCAAGAACCTCGCCGAATACGTGCAATGGGTGCGCCAGCAGGGCGGCAAGAGCGCCGTGGGCATTCCCGCCCCAGCCTCCACGCCCGAGTTTCTGGTCAAGCAGCTGTCGGAGCGTTTCAAGCTCGACCTCGTTGCCGCGCCTTACCGCGGCAGCGCGCCCATGCTGGCCGACATGCTGGGCAACCAGATTCCCGCCGGCATTGCCGCGGTGCAGGATTTCATCGAACACCAGCGTGCGGGCAAGATGCGCGTGATCGCGGTGCTCGGCGACCGGCGCCAGGCGTCCATGCCCGACGTTCCCACGCTGGCCGAGCAGGGCGTCAAGGGCTTTGAAGACATGCCGTACTACGGCTTCTATGCGCCCAAGGGCACGCCCGCGGCATTCATCGAGCGCTTCTCGGCCGCGACGGCCAAGGTCTTGCAGATGCACGACGTGCGCGAACAACTGCTTGCCCTGGGCCTGACCGTGGGCCACATGACGCCCCGGCAGCTCGCGCAGCGCGAGCAGGCCTATACGCGCGCCTGGACCGCCATCATCCGCAACAGCGGCTATCAGCCGCAGTAGACGCGACTAGAGCGGCTAGAGCGGCTAGAGCGGTTTCATCCGATCGGCCATGGCCACAATGTCGAATGCAGTGCCCAGATCCAGGTGTGGGATAGTTTTCCAGCAAGCTGCCAATGGCGCTGTACAAGGATTCTCGGGTGCGCGTCGCTTTGCTGCGTGGCAAAGACCTGCGCAATCGGGTTGAAGTCGGGGCTGCAAGGCGGCAATCGCGCAGGCACATGGCGGCACTGCGCGCCAGCGCAAACTGCACCCTGCCGACGGCGAAGCGCAGGAGCACGTGCTGCGCAGGAGTAACGCACCGCAAAGCGCTCAGCTACCTCGCTGTGGTTCCTTCGGCGGCCCATACCCGGTTGCTCAAACCCTGTCCATACGCCGGTCCTGAACGCCAGGTCATGGACGCCAGTTCATGGACGCCTCCCATGCAGGCAATGAATGCAGTGGTTTTTTCAAACTGCATCCTGTGCTGCACTTGGGACAAGGCCAGCGTGAAACGCTGTGGAGCTAGGCCGGAAGGTATTGGACGAAGCGGACGTTGCGCCTGTTCAGCTCGTCAAGGGGAAAGTACTCGGGCTTTTGGCGATTTCCCCAAGGATTTTGCAGATGCGCACCCACGGGGCGCTTTTTTTCGCCGTGCGGCGGTACGTTGTACTCGATGCTGTGCAGCAGCAGTGCATGCTGGTTGTGGATCTGGCCTTGCGCGTCGGCCTTGCCGTATTTCATGCCGATGTAGACGAAACCGTTGGCGCCGCCTGATTCCAGGCAAAGCTCACTGCGATCGAATGCCTGCAGCTGCTTGGAAAGCTCGTGAACATTGTCGGGGCGAGTGGAAAATGCCCCGCCCACATATCCCAGCAGATTGGCGATCAGCGGGTCATAGTTGCCCGCTCTGTCGTGGTGGGCGAGGATGGACTCCCGGTTGGAGCGCATGCCTCTGGCGTGGTCGATCAACGTGAACCCGGAATCCGCCTCTGTGTCCTCCAACTGCGCAAACGCCCTTTCCTCTGCAACCTTGTCCAGGCGCAGCAGCAGGTTTCCGGAGAAATGCTCAAGAATATTGACAATCAGCGAGTTGGTATTTGCCGACCGGGTTTCGCCAATGATCTGCCTGAGTTTGTCTTCACTGATATCCACCTGCAAAACGCCATTTTCCAGGGACAGGTCATAGCCTTTCTCGCGCATGAAGGCCACTTCGTCCTCGTCCGCGCAGATGGTGGCCAGGTTTTCCCGGGCAAGCTCAAGGGTGCCGCTGGGGTCGTGCAGGTGGACGTCGCGTATGTTGAAGGCGGTAGGGCGCACATCGAACTTCAGGCGCAACTTGTTGTCTTCGGTGATCTCGGCCATGCTCTCGATTTTTTTCTGCATGGCCGGGTTGCTCATGATGCCGATCATCGTGGCCAGCGCGTAGCAGTCGCCAGTCTTGCCCTGCTCGATCAGAAAGCTGTCGCTGCGGTGCACCAGACTGGCTGCTGTCGGGTCATAGTTCTGCAGCTTGCAGAGATAGTCATCGACCGCCATGGCTTGACGCGTGTGCTTGAGCTCGGCAATGGCGGCATCGTCTTGGATACCCTTGCGCTCCTGCAGCAGCTGGCCATCGAGACGCATTGCATAGTCCCAGCTCTCGTCCGGATGTTCGACCACCTCCAGCGTCAAAGTTTCCCGGTGCTCGGGCAGCATGAGGTTGCGCAGGTTCTGGAAATTTTGCATTTGCTGCGCAATGCCGGATGGCCCGTCATCGTCTGGCGGGTTTTGAAGGGCAGCATACAGGGACCGAATGGCCGACTCCTTGGCGCCGCCGCGAAAGATCTTGTCCATGAGACTGTCAAGCAGGCCCATGCTGGCGGCGGCGTCGGCGGATTCAGCCTGGCGGATATGTTCCAGCCGGCGTTGGCTGATATACGATAAATCTATGCTCATATCGACTCCTCGGGAAACGCTGGAAGGGGCGACAGCGGCCACCGCGCAGGGCGCTGCCCGCCTGCTTGAGTAACGTTGGGCCTTGCCGGGTTCCGCCGCGCCGCGCGCTGGGCAAGAACGCCTGGGAGAACTCCCCACAAAGCGGTAAGCTCCAGCGTGCAAATAGGTGTCTTCAGTAAAGATGTGGGAGCGGCAGGCCTGCTCCAGCACCATCGCGCCAGCCTATGCTCCATCGGCCCAGCTGGCTTGAGAAGGAATACTCGTGGGAATCAATCAATGGACGGGCGCCGCGCTGGCGCTGTGGGCGGGCAATGCGCTGGCGTTGGCCGTGGGGCAATTCAATCCGCAGGGCGAAGTCGCGCAGGTAGCGCAGGTGCGCGTGCAGTTCGACTCCGCGGCCGTGCGCTTTGGCGACCCCAAGGCCGCGGCGCCGCTGCAGTTGTCGTGCAGCGATGCCCAGGCCGCGGCCGGCACGGGCCGCTGGACCAGCGAGCGCGAATGGGTGTTTGATTTCTCCAAGCCCTTGCCGCCGGGCGTGCGCTGCACGGCGCAGCTGCTTGCCGGCCTGAAGTCGCCCACGGGCCAGGTGCTGTCGGGAACGACGCGCTACCAGTTCAGCACGGGCGGCCCGCAGGTGGTGTCGATCTTGCCGCCGACCTATGAAGCGGCGGACGAAGCGCAGTTCTTCGTGCTGCGTTTCAACGGTCCGGTGGCACGCGAGACGCTGCTGGCCAACGGCTACTGCGCGCTTGAAGGCGTGGGCGAGCGCATTGCGCTGCGCTGGATAGACGGCAGCGAGCGCGGCGAACTGCTCAAGATGCGCGGCTGGGACAAGCCGGCCGCGGCCGCGCCGCAGCAGTACGCGACGCTGGCGTGCAATCGCACGCTCACGCCCGGCGCCAAGCTGCGCCTGGTGCTGGGCAGCGGTGTGGCCACCCCCAGCGGTGTCGCCACGCGCAGCGCGCAGGAGTTCGCATACAACGTGCGCGAGCCGTTTTCCGCCGAATTGCGCTGCGAGCGCGAGAACGCCCAGGCCGCCTGCCTGCCGATACGGCCGATGCGGCTATCGTTCAACGCGCCCGTGCCGCGGGCCCAGGCCGAAGCCATACGCCTGCAGGGCGGGGGCACGACGCTCAAGCCAGTGCTGGGCGACGGCGACGATGCCGTCGCGCAGACCGACCCGAAAGACCTGGTCGACGGCCTGCGCTTCGAAGGCCTGGCCGCGCAGACCAGCTACCAGCTGCAGCTGCCCAAGGATTTCAAGGATGCGGCCGGGCGTACGCTGCGCAATGCCGACGCCTTCCCGCTGACGGTGGCCACGGGCGACATGCCGCCGCTGGTCAAGTTCGCGGCATCGCCGTTCGGCATTGTCGAGCGCTTTGCCGAAGGCCCCGAGGGCCCGGCGCTGCTGCCTGTGACGGTGCGCAAGGTCGAGGCCGGCCTGCAGGCCCAGCAACTGCAGCCCGGCAACCAGGTCAGCCTGATCGAGCCGCGCACCGACGCCGAGATCATTGCCTGGCTGCGCAAGCTGCAGGACTATGAGCGCGCTCAGGTGACGCGCGCCCAGGCGCGCCGCGACGTCAATGGCGCGCTGCCGCCGGTGATAGACCGCGACGACCGGCACAGCGTGCAGACGCGCATGCTGTCGCTGCTTGCCGGCCAGTCCAATGTCAAGGCGATGGCGCTGCCCGCGGCCCAGGCCGGCGACCCGCGGCCGTTTGAAGTCGTGGGCATTCCCTTGAGCCCGGGCTTCCATGTGGTCGAGATCGCCTCGCCGCTGCTGGGCGCGGCGCTGCTCGATGAACGCTATGGCGAGAAGCGCAACATGTATGTGCGCAGCTCGGCGCTGGTGACCAATCTGGCCGTGCACTTCAAGCTGGGCCGCGAAAACTCCGCAGCCTGGGTGACCACGCTGGACAAGGGCCAGGTCGTGGCCGGCGCCAAGGTCCAGGTGTCGAGCTGCAATGGCGAGGTGCTGGCTTCGGCCGTGACCAACGCCCAGGGCCTGGCGCAGTTTGCCGACCTGTCGCCGCAGCCACCGGCCTGCCGCGGCGACGGCTATCGCAATGCCGCCTATTTCGTCAGCGCGCGCGCGCAGACTTCGGCCGGACCCGAGCTTGCATTTTCCTGGAGCGACTGGCAGCGCGGCATCGAGCCCTGGCGCTTCAATGTGCCAACCAGCTCCAGTGAAAAGGCCGACATGCTGGCGCACACGGTGTTCGATCGCACGCTGCTGCGCGCCGGCGAGACCCTGGCCATGAAGCACTTCCTGCGCCAGCAAAACGGCCAGGGCCTGGCACTGCCGCCGCAGCGCCCCAGCGAGATGCGCATCACCCATCTGGGCAGCGGCCAGACCTTTCGCCAGCCCTTGAACTGGCGCGAGAACGGCAGCGGGGGCTTGAGCGCCGAAAGCCGCTTTCCCGTGCCGACGGGTGCCAAGCTGGGCGAATACCAGGTCGAGTTGCGCGACGCGCAGGATGGATCGAAGTTTCGTGCGCTGACCAGCGGGTCGTTCCGCGTCGAGGAGTTCCGCCTGCCGGTGTTCGAGGGCCGGGTCGGCCCGGTCAACGCCAAGCCGCTGGTGCGCGCCGAGAAGCTGCCGGTGCAGGTGCAGCTCAACTACCTTTCGGGTGGGCCGGCCGACGGCCTGCCGGTGCGCGTCTCGGCCATGGTGCGCGCGAAGTCGCTGGATTTCGCGGGCTATGACGATTTCCATTTCAGTCCGCCGCGCGCGGCCGCCGACAACGCGCAAAGCGATGACGAGGAGGCCAGCGCGGCCCAGGACACCAAGGTGATCGCCGACGCGCTGCCGCTGGTGCTGGGCCGCCAGGGCGCGGGCCAGGTCGAGCTCAAATCGCTGCCGCGCGGCAACCAGGCGCGCGAGCTGCTGATCGAAGCCACCTATGCCGACCCCAGCGGCGAGGTGCAGACGCTGCGCAGCACGCAGACGCTGTGGCCGGCGGCGGTGATCGCGGGCATACAGGCCGAGAACTGGGTATCGACGGCGCGCGAGATGCAGTTCCAGGCGCTGGCGCTGGGCCTCGACGGCAAGCCCCAGGGCGGCGTGGCCCTCAAGGTGCAGGCGCTGGCGCGCATCACGACCAGCAGCCGCAAGCGACTGGTCGGGGGCTTCTACAGCTATGACAACCAGACCACGCTCAAGGACCTGGGCACGGTGTGCTCGGGCAAGAGCGATGCCCAGGGTCGGCTGCATTGCACGGCAAGGATCGCCCAGGCGGGCGAAGTCGAACTCGTGGTCACGGCCAGCGACAGCGCGGGCAACGAAGTCCAGGCCGCGACATCGGTCTGGGTCACGGGCCAGGGCGAGCTGTGGTTTGGTGGCGAGGACCATGACCGCATGGAACTGCTGAGCGAGCAGCGCAGCTACCAGCCCGGCGAGACCGCGCGTCTGCAGGTGCGCATGCCGTTTCGCCACGCGACGGCGCTGGTCAGCGTCGAACGCGAAGGCATTCTGAGCACGCGCGTGGTGCAGCTTGAAGGCGAGAACCCGACGGTTGAATTGAAGATCGAGGAAAGCTGGGGCCCCAACGTCTATGTGAGCGTGCTGGCGCTGCGCGGGCGGCTGCGCGAAGTGCCCTGGTACAGCTTCTTCACCTGGGGCTACCAGGCGCCGCGCGCCTGGTGGAATGCGTTCTGGCACGAAGGCCGCGAATATGTGGCGCCGACGGCCCTGGTCGATCTGAGCCGGCCCGCGTTCCGTCTGGGCATGGCCGAACTCAAGGTCGACGCCGCGGCCAACAGGCTGACGGTGCAGGTCAGCGCCGACCGCGAAACCTATCCGGTGCGTGGCAAGGCCCAGGTGACGATCAGCGCCAAGCTGCCCAATGGCCAGCCCGCGGCCGGCGCCGAAGTCGCGCTTGCGGCCGTGGACCAGGCCCTGCTTGAACTCATGCCCAACGGCAGCTGGGAGCTGCTGGACGCCATGCTGCCGCGCCGCGCCTGGGGCGTGCAGACCGCGACCGCGCAGATGGAAGTCATAGGCCGGCGCCACTACGGGCGCAAGGCCGTTGCCGCGGGCGGCGGCGGCGGGCGCAGTCCGCGCCGCGAGCTGTTCGACAGCGTGCTGCTGTGGCAGCCCACGGTGGTGCTCGATGCCAAGGGACAGGCGCGCGTCGAGCTGCCGCTCAATGATTCGCTGACCACGTTCCAGATCGTCGCAGTGGCCGATGCCGGTGTGCAGATGTTCGGCACCGGGCGCACCAAGATCCGCAGCACGCAGGATCTGCAGATCATCAGCGGCCTGCCGCCGCTGGTGCGCGAGGGCGACCGCTTGCGTGCGCAGATCACGCTGCGCAACACCACCCAGCGCGCCATGCAGGTGCAGGTGCAGCCGCGCGCCGCGCCGCTGACACTGGCGGCGCAGCGCGTCGCGCTGGCCGCGGGCGCGTCGCAGGAAGTCGCCTGGGACGTCACGGTGCCGGTCAATGCCGCGGGCAGCAGCGCGCTGGAGAATCTGGCCGCGGGACTGGACTGGGAAGTCGACGCCGAGGATGTGACGCCGGGCGCGCCCCCGGCGCGCGATGCGATACGCGTGCGCCAACGCATCGAGGCGGCCGTCCCGCTCACGGTGCAGCAGGGCACGCTGGTGCAGATTGACGGCCAGTGGCAGTTGCCGGTGTCGCCGCCGGCCGACGCCTTGCCCGGACGCGGCGGCCTGCGCCTGGCGTTCGCGCCGCGGCTGGCCGACGGCCTGCCCGGCGTGCGCGACTGGTGGCTGCGCTACGCCTATACCTGCCTGGAGCAGATCAGCAGCCGCGCGCTGGGCCTGGGCGACGCCTCGCAGTGGCAGCAGGTGATTGCCAAGATGCCCAGCTATCTTGACGAGAACGGCCTGGCCTCGTACTTCCCGCCGCGCGCCGGTGCCGAGCACCGCGGCAGCGACACGCTGACCGCCTATCTGCTGGCCGCCAGCCACGAGGCCGCGCGCCAGGACCCGCGCCTGGCCCTGCCCGAAGCGCTGCGCGCGCAGATGGAAAGCGCGCTGATCGCCTTTGTCGAAGGCCGGCTGGAACGTCCGCTGAACCATCCGCGCAGCGACCAGGCGCTGGCGCTCGAAGTGCGCAAGCTCGCGGCGATCGAGGCGCTGTCGCGCAACGGCCGCGCCGTGCCGCGCATGCTCGAGAGCATTCGCGTCGCGCCCACGCAGTGGCCTACGCATGCATTGCTCGACTGGGTGCAGATCCTGCAGCGCATGCCCGAGGCCGCGCAGCGCGAGACCCGGCTGCAGGAAGCCAAGCAGCTGCTGCAAAGCCGTCTGTCCTTCCAGGGCAGCCAGGTGGTGTTCAGCACCGAGAAGGACGACCACTGGTGGTGGCAGATGCAAGGTGGCGACAGCAATGCAGCGCGCCTGCTGCTCACGGCGCTGTCGCTGCCCGATTGGAAGGACGACGTGCCGCGCCTGGCCCAGGGCCTGATTGCGCGCCAGCGCGGCGGCGCCTGGACCACGACCACGGCCAATCTGTGGGGCGTGCTGGCGCTGCAGGCGTTCTCGCGCGAGCGTGAGAGCACGCCGGTGGCGGGCCGCACGCTGGCCCAGCTGGGCACGCAAAGCGTGGTCAAGGAATGGCGCGGCATGGCGGGCCAGGGCGCAGCGACAGCCGGCGCGGTTCCAGCGGCCGGCGTTCCGCTGGGCGCCAGCCCCGTGGGTGCGCCGGTGGCGGCCTCGGGCGCCAACGCTTTGTTCCTGCCCTGGGCTGCAGGCTCGCTGACGGTCACGCACGAGGGCCAGGGCAAGCCCTGGCTGAGCCTGCAGTCGGTGGCCGCCGTGCCGCTGCGCAAGCCGTTCAGCGCCGGCTACACGGTGCGCAAGACCGTCACGCGCGTCACGCCTTCGCAGCTGCCCGCGGGCAGCTACCAGCGCGGCGATGTGCTTGATGTCGCGCTCGAGGTCACGTCCACGGCCGACATGGGCTGGGTCGCGATCACCGATCCGATTCCCGCGGGAGCGACCATCCTGGGCAGCGGCCTGGGCCGCGATTCGGAGATTGCCCAGCAGGGCGCAGCGGCCGACAGCGGCGAGGTGGAGACCGGCACGCCGACGTTCGAGGAGCGCAGCTTCTCGTCGTGGCGCGGCTACTACGAGTGGCTGCCGCGCGGCAGCATCAAGGTGCGCTACCGCGTGCGCGTGAGCAATGTCGGCGAGTTCGCGCTGCCGCCCACGCGCGTCGAGGCGCTGTATGCGCCGGAGATGTTTGGCGAGGCGCCGAATACTGCGGTGAAGGTCGTGCCCGCGCCCTGAAGCGTCACGCAACGCCCTCCTTGCATGTCACATAGGCCGTGATGTGCAAGGAGGCGTCAGGGTAAGCACCTGGAAAATTGACACTCATCCGTCACATGACTTGCCTAGACTAGGCACTCATGTCCTTGATAGAACTCGATGGTGTCGCAAAGTCCTGGGGTGCAACAACGGCGCTGCGCGCGCTGCACTTGCGCATTGAACCGGCAACTTTCTGCGTGCTGCTCGGGCCTTCGGGCTGTGGAAAATCCACCACGCTGCGCATCATCGCGGGGCTGGAAACCGCCAGCGCCGGCAGTGTGCGCATCGATGGCCGCGAAGTCGGCCATCTGCCGCCCGCCGAGCGCGGCATTGCCATGGTGTTCCAGAACTATGCGCTGTTTCCCCACCTCACGGTGGCGCAGAACATAGGCTTTGGCCTGTCGGTGCGCAAGGTGCCTGCGCCCGAAGCCGCGCGCCGGCTGGCCGAAGCCGCCGAGCTGCTGGGTCTCAACGCCTTGCTCGAGCGCCGGCCCGCGCAGCTGTCTGGCGGTCAGCAGCAGCGCGTGGCGCTGGGGCGCGCGCTTGTCGCCCAGGCCAAGGTCTGCCTGATGGACGAACCCCTTTCCAATCTCGACGCCCAGCTGCGCCAGGAAATGCGCAGCGAACTGCGCGAGCTGCAGCAGCGCCTGGGCCTCACCGTGGTGTATGTGACCCATGACCAGGCCGAAGCCATGAGCATGGCCGACCAGGTGGTGCTGCTGCACGAGGGCAGCGTGGAGCAATGTGCAACGCCGCGCGAAATGTATGCCCGCCCCGCCAGCCGCTTTGCCGCGCGCTTCATAGGCACGCCCGCAATGAACCTGATCGCGCTCGAGCATGGCCGCATCGCGGGCAGCGATGTGGGCGTGGGCGGCGGCAGCGCGCGCTGCATGGGGCTGCGTCCCGAAGCCATTGCCGTGGTTGCCGACAGCCAGCGCGGCATTGATGCCCAGGTGGTGGGCCAGGAATATCTGGGCGCCGATCTGGTGCTGCGCTGTCAGGTGGGCAGCGAAGTGCTGACGGTACGTGCTCCCGGCCCGCAGCAGCTGTCCACGGGCGCGCAGCTGCGCCTGGCCTGGCATGACGCCGATACCCACTTCTTTGGCGCCGATGGCCTGCGCCTGGGCGCGCGCGCCGGCTGATCCCCTGTTTTTTGAAGACTGGCCTTGCCGCGGCAGCCCCCTTCGTTCCCTGCATTTCTTTCAGGAGCTTTCATGCATCGCAAGACCTTCATCCAGACCCTGGCCGTTGCCGGCGCAGTGGCCACCATCGGCATGTCCGGCCAGGCCCTGGCCCAGGCACAGGTCGAAGTGCCGTTCTACTATCCCGTGGCCGTGGGTGGCGCCATTGCCAAGACCATCGATGGCTTTGCCGCCGATTTCATGAAGGCCCACCCCGGCATCAAGGTCACGCCGATCTACGCCGGCACCTACCAGGAAACCATCGTCAAGGCGCTGACCGCGCACAAGTCGGGCAAGCCGCCCGCCACCTCGGTGCTGCTGTCGACCGACATGTTCACGCTGATCGACGAAGACGCGATCGCGCCCATAGACCAGTTCGTCAAGACCGCCGACGACCAGGCCTGGCTCAAGAGCTTCTACCCGGCCTTCATGGCCAACAGCCAGACCGGCGGCAAGACCTGGGGCGTGCCGTTCCAGCGCTCCACCGTGGTGATGTACTACAACAAGGATTTGTTCAAGCAGGCCGGACTGGACCCGAACCGCGCGCCCCAGACCTGGAAGGAGCTGAGCGAGGCGGCGCAGAAGCTCACGCGCAAGGACGCCAGCGGCAAGGTCACGCAGTACGGCATACAGATCCCATCGACGGGCTTTGGCTACTGGATGCTGCAGACGCTGACCACGCCCAACGGCGTGCTGCTGGCCAACGACACCGGCACCAAGGTCACGCTCGACAACCCCAAGGTCATCGAGGCGCTGGACTACTGGGTCAACCTGGCGCGCAGCGGCGTGCATCCCAGCGGCGTGGTCGAATGGGGCACGACGCCCAAGGACTTCATCGAGCAGAAGGCGGCAATCATCGTCACCACCACGGGCAATCTGACCAATCTCAAGGCCAATGCCAAGTTTGATTTCGGCGTAGGCCAGATCGCCGGCAATGTGCGCAAGGGCTCGCCCACGGGGGGCGGCAACTTCTACATCTTCAAGAAGTCGACGCCGGCGCAGCAGCAGGCCGCGTTCGAGTTCATCAAATGGGTGACCCAGCCCGAGCGCGCCGCGCAGTGGAGCATGGACACCGGCTATGTGGCCGTCTCGCCCGCGGCCTACGACACGCCGGTGCTGAAGAAATACGGCCAGGATTTCCCGCAGGCCCTGGTCGCGCGTGACCAGCTGCCGGTATCGGTGGCCGAGTTCTCCACGCACGACAACCAACGCGTGACCAAGCTGCTCAACGACGCCGTGCAGGCCGCGCTCAACGGCAGCAAGACCTCGGCCCAGGCCCTCAAGGACGCGCAGCGCGAAGCCGATCGCCTGCTGCGCAGCTACCAGTAAGACCATGGCCGCGGGCTCGAACATTGCACCGCGCGCAGCGGTCAGCCAGCATGCACTGCATGCCTGGCTGTTGCTGCTGCCGGCGCTGGCGCTGCTGGTGGCGTTCACGCACTGGCCGGCGCTGGCGACGCTGATCGACAGCTTCTTCTCGACGCCGCGCGGCAGCCGGCCCGGCCACTGGGTCGGGCTGGAGAACTACCAGGCAATGGTCGAGGACCCGGTGTTCTGGCAGGCGGTGCGCAACAACCTGTGGTTTGCGGGCGCGACCATCCCGTTGTCGATGGGCCTGGCGCTGGCCATGGCGCTGTGGGTCAACGAACGCATGCATGGCCGCGCATTCCTGCGCATGGCCTATTTCACGCCCACGGTGCTGCCCATGATTGCCGTGGCCAATATCTGGCTGTTCTTTTATACGCCGCAATACGGCTTGCTCGAGCAGATCACGGGCGCTTTCGGCCTGCCTTCGCACAACTGGCTGGGCGACCCGGCCACGGCGCTGGCCTGCATCACCCTGGTCGCGATCTGGAAGGAGGCCGGCTTCTTCATGATCTTCTACCTGGCGGCGCTGCAGACGCTCAACCCCAGCCTCAAGGAAGCGGCGGCAATCGAAGGCGCATCGCGCTGGTATTACTTTCGGCGCGTGCAGTGGCCGCTCTTGATGCCGACCACGCTGTTCGTGCTGGTCAACGCCGTGGTGAATGCGTTCCGGCTGGTCGATCATGTGTTCATACTGACGCGCGGTGGCCCCGACAACGCGACCAGCCTGCTGCTCTACCACCTCTATGAAGTCGGCTTCAAGTTCTGGGACGCGGGCTATGCGGCGGCCATCACCGTGGTGCTGGTGGTGGTGCTGGCCAGCGTCGCGCTGCTGCAGTTTTTCGTGTTGGACAAGCGGGTGCATTACAAATGAGCGCAAACAACATGGGCGCCGGGAATCTGCCACATCAGGGCCCGGCGCTGTACAGCGTGTCGTGGCTGGACACCGCCGCGGCCTGGCTGCTGGCGCTGCTGTGGATACTGCCGCTGGTCTATGCGGTCTGGACGGCATTTCACCCCGCGGAGTTCTCCACGCGCTTCGATCTCGCCGCGCCCTGGACGCTGGAGAATTTCCGCCATGCCTGGCAGGCCGCGCCGTTTGCGCGCTACTTCCTCAACACCACGCTGCTGGTCGGCATGATCCTGGCCGCCCAGCTGGTGCTCAGCACGCTGGCGGCCTATGCCTTTGCGCGCTACGAGTTCCGCGGCAAGAACGTGGCATTCGCGCTGGTGCTGGTGCAGCTGATGATCATGCCCGACATCCTGCTGGTGGAGAACTACCAGACCATGGCCAAGCTGGGCCTGGTCGACAGCCTGCTGGCCATAGGCCTGCCGTACTTCGCCTCGGCGTTCGCGATCTTCCTGCTGCGCCAGACTTTCCTGGGCATTCCCAAGGAGCTTGACGAAGCCGCGCGCGTCGAAGGCGCAAGCGCGCTGCAGACGCTGTGGCGCGTCTATGTGCCGCTGGCCAAACCGGTCTACACCGCGTTTGCACTGGTATCGGTGAGCTTTCACTGGAACAACTTTCTCTGGCCGCTGATCATCACCAACAGCGTCGAGTCGCGGCCGCTCACGGTGGGCCTGCAGGTGTTCTCGTCGGTCGAGCAAGGCGTCGAATGGTCGACGATCACCGCCGCGACGCTGATGACCTCGGCGCCGCTGCTGCTCGCGTTCTTGCTGTTCCAGCGCCAGTTCGTGCAAAGCTTCATGCGCGCGGGCATCAAGTAGCGCCGGCACCGGGACGCACAGACGGCATTTGCTGGCTTGGACCGCATGCTCCTTGGGGTGTAATGCTCGCATGAAAATCCTCAGCTGGAACACCCAATGGTGCTGTGGCCTTGACGGCCTGGTCAGCCCGCAGCGTATCATCGAACGCGCGCGCGCTCTTGCCGATGCCGATGTACTGTGCCTGCAGGAAATCGCCATCAACTATTCCCATCTGCAGGGCGCGCCCGGCGACCAGCTGGCGCAGCTGCAGCAGCTGCTGCCCGGCTGGCAGCTGTTCTTCGGCGCGGCCGTCGACGAGTTCACGACCAGTGGCCGCCAGCGCTTTGGCAATCTGATTGCCACGCGCCTGCCCGCGCTGCAGGTGCAGCACTACCCGCTGCCCTATCCCGCCGATGCCGGCGTGCGCAGCATGCCCCGCGTCTGCACCGTGGTCACGGTGATGGACGCGCGCCTGGGCGCGGTGCGCGTGATGACCACCCACCTCGAGTACTACTCCAAGCGCCAGCGCATGGCCCAGGCCCAGGCGCTGCGCAGCCTGCACCTTGCGGCCTGCAGCGTTGCCGATGCGCCGCCGCAGGAATGCCGCGACGGCTCGCCGTTCCAGACCAAGGCGCATACCCACCAGGCGGTGCTGTGCGGCGACTTCAACTTCGAGCCGCAGGAAGCCGATTACGCGGCGCTCACGGCGCGCTGGGCGAGCGGCGAGGAGGGCGCGCTGCAGCCCGGCCAGTGGCACGACAGCTGGCGCCTGCTGCATCCCGACGACCCCCAGCCGCCGACCTTCAAGCTGTTTGATCGGCGCTATGGTCCCGAGCCCGTGGCCTGCGACTTCATGCTGGTCAGCGACAGCCTGCAGTCGCGTGTGCGCGACTGGCAGACCGATGGTCATACCCAGGCATCGGACCACCAGCCGGTCGTGCTGACGCTGGGCTGAGGCCATGGAGCAAAAGCGTGCTTGGCGCGTCGCGGCGCTGTGCTGGCTGGCCTGCATGGCCGGCCCTGCCGCCTGGGCCGTTCCCAGCTACGACGAAGTGCGTGGCGCGCACCGCCCCTCCGAGACCCTGGTGCTGTCGCGCGAGGGCGAAGTGCTGCAGCGGCTGCGCACCGACGCCAGCGTGCGCCGCGGCGAATGGGTGGCGCTGCAGGACATTTCGCCGGCGCTGCGCAACGCGCTGGTGCTCAGCGAGGACCAGCGCTTTTACGAGCACAGCGGCGTCGACTGGGCCGCGGTGTCGTCGGCCGCCTGGGGTCGGCTGTGGCACCAGCGCACGCGCGGCGCAAGCACCATCAGCATGCAGCTGGCGGGCCTGGTCGACGGCGACTGGCGGCGCGGCCCGGGCGGTCGCACGCTGGTGCAGAAGGTCGGCCAGACCGTGGCCGCGCAGGTGCTGGACCGCCGCTGGCGCAAGGACCAGATTCTCGAGGCCTATCTGAACATGGTGCCGTTTCGCGGCGAGTTGGTGGGCATAGACGCGCTGGCGCGCACGCTGTTCGGCAAGGCCGCCCATGGGCTGGACGCGCGCGAGGCCGCGGTCGCGGCGGTGCTGGTGCGCGCGCCCAACGCCGCGCCACAGCGCGTCGCGCAGCGCGCCTGCGCGTTGCTGGAAAAACTGCAGGCGCAGAAGATCGATTGCAACGCGCTGCAGCTGTTCACCGAAAGCAGCCTGCAGCAGCGCCAATGGCCTGCGGCCGAAGGCGTGGCGCCGCATTTCGCGCGCCGTGTGCTGGCGGAGTACGGGCCTGCTTCGACCCCTGGCCCCGTTCAGGGTACAGGACGAACGCACGCCGGCCAGGAGCTGCCCGCGCGCCTGCGCAGCACGCTCAGCGCGCCGCTGCAGCGTCAGGCCATGCGCAGCCTGCAGCAGCACCTGCGCGAACTCCAGGGCCGCAATGTCGAGGACGGAGCGGTGCTGGTGCTCGACAACGCGAGCGGCGAGGTGCTGGCCTGGGTCGGCTCGTCGGGCGCGCTGAGCCAGGCCGGCGAAGTCGACGGCGTGCTTGCGCTGCGCCAGCCCGGCTCCACGCTCAAGCCGTTTCTCTATGCGCAGGCGCTGGCCGAGCGACGGCTCACGGCGGCCTCGCTGATCGATGACTCGTCGGCCCATATTTCCACGACCGGCGGCCTCTACATTCCGCAGAACTACGACCGACGCTTCAAGGGCTGGGTCTCGGTGCGCACGGCGCTGGCGGCCTCGCTTAACGTGCCGGCGGTGCGCACGCTGGTCATGGTCTCGCCCGATGCGTTTTTCGAGCAGCTTGGCGCCCTGGGCATGCCGCTGCGCGAAAGCGGCGGCTACTACGGCTACAGCCTGGCGCTGGGCAGCGCCGAAGTGCCGCTGCTGCAGCTGACCAACGCCTACCGCGCGCTGGCCAGCGGCGGCTGCTGGCGGCCGGTGGCCGGGGCGGTCCATGCCGCGGCGCAGCTGCGCAGCCCGGCGCCGTCGGCGCCCGCGTGCCGGCAGGCCCTCGATGCGCGCGCGGCTTTCATCGTCGGCGACATCCTGTCCGACGGCAACGCACGCGCGCCGACGTTCGGCACCGACAGCGTGCTGGCCACGCGTTTCTGGACGGCCGTGAAGACCGGCACCAGCAAGGACATGCGCGACAACTGGGCCGTGGGCTGGTCGCAGCATTACACGGTGGGCGTCTGGGTCGGCAATGCGGGCGGCGAAGCCATGCATGGCGTCAGCGGCAGCAGTGGCGCGGCACCGATCTGGGCCGAGCTGATGGGGCTGTTGCACGCGCGACGGCCCAGCCGCGCGCCGCAGCCGCCCGCGGCCACCAGCCGGCAGCCCGCGCTGCTGCGCGCCGCCGTGCGCTACGGCCCCGACCCGGCCACGGGCGAGCCGCTGGCCGCGGCGCGCAGCGAATGGTTTCTGCCAGGAACGCAGCAGGCGCTGTTTGCGCTCGAGCAGGGCGCTGCGCCCCAGCTGTCGGCAGCATCCCAGGGGCGCATTGCACGCCCCGCGTCCGGCACCATTGTCGCGCTCGACCCCGACATTCCGCCCGATCGCCAGCGCCTGCAGTTTGCCGCGCGCCTGGCATCGGGCGATGCGCGCGCGCTGCGCTGGTGGCTGGACGGCAAGGAAGTGGCGCGCGGCGCGCACTGGGCCTGGCTGCCGTGGCCTGGGCGCCATCGCATGGAGTTGCGCGACGCCAAGGGCGCGGTGCTCGACAGCGTGGCCTTCGAGGTGCGTGGGGCAGGGGTGAGGTGAGGGGTGTCGCTACGAAAGTTTGAGCACAGGCCGTTCATGGCTCGACGGACCTGCCCAGGGAGCCTCACCACGAACGGGTTGGCGGCGGTATTCGCTGGACAAATTTTCACGCCCCACCCAAATCCTTTCAGTACCCCGGCCCCCACAGCGCCGCCGCCGCGCATTACGATGCAGCCTGATGAGAAAAAGGGCAAAACGTGGCATCCGATCTTTCCAAAATCACCTGCATCGAAGACCTGCGCGCCGTGGCCCAGCGCCGCGTGCCGCGCATGTTCTATGACTACGCGGATTCGGGCTCCTACACCCAGGGCACCTATCGCGCCAATGAAAGCGATTTCCAGCAGATCAAGCTGCGCCAGCGCGTTGCCGTGAACCTCAGCGGCCGCAGCACGCGCACGACCATGCTGGGCCAGGACGTGGCCATGCCGGTGGCCATCGCGCCCACGGGGCTGACCGGCATGCAGCATGCGGACGGCGAGATCCTGGCCGCGCGCGCGGCCAAGGCCTTCGGCATTCCGTTCACGCTGTCGACCATGAGCATCTGCTCGCTCGAGGACGTGGCCCAGGCCACGGACCGCCACCCCTTCTGGTTCCAGCTGTATGTGATGCGCGACCGCGAATACATAGAGAACCTGATCGATCGCGCCAGGGCCGCCAACTGCTCGGCGCTGCAGATCACGCTTGATCTGCAGATCCTGGGTCAGCGCCACAAGGACATCAAGAACGGCCTGTCTACGCCGCCGCGGCCCACGCTGCGCAACCTGATCAATCTCGCGACCAAGCCGCACTGGTGCCTGGGAATGCTGGGCACGCAGCGGCGCACTTTCGGCAATATCGTGGGCCATGCGAAAGGCGTGTCCGACCTGTCGTCGCTGTCGGCCTGGACTGCCGAGCAGTTCGACCCGCAGCTGAGCTGGGACGATGTCGAATGGATCAAGAAACGCTGGGGCGGCAAGATCATTCTCAAGGGCATCATGGACGCCGAGGACGCACGCCTGGCGGTCGACAGCGGCGCCGACGCGCTGGTCGTGAGCAACCACGGCGGGCGCCAGCTCGACGGCGCGCCCTCGTCGATCGCGGCGCTGCCGTCGATTGTCGAGGCCGTGGGAAAGAACATCGAAGTCTGGATGGACGGCGGCATACGCAGCGGCCAGGACGTGCTCAAGGCGCGCGCCCTGGGCGCGCAGGGCACGCTGATCGGGCGCAGCTTTCTCTACGGCCTCGGGGCCTACGGCCAGGCCGGGGTGACGCGCACGCTGGAGATCATCCAGCGTGAACTCGACATCAGCATGGCTTTCTGCGGCCGCACGCAGATCGACCAGGTGGACCGCTCCATCCTGGTGCCGGGCAGCTACCCCCGTCCTTTCCCGGTGGAATGACGCCGGCCGCGGTCTGCAATCGCTGATTGCTGCGGCGCGCCTCGCCAAAAGCGCTGCCGCGCGCGGGCGCCCGGCGCTATGCTCGGCACAGGGCGATCCGCCCCCATCTCCTTGCCTGCCGTATGTCCTCCTTTCTGATTGATACCACCTGGCTGTGGGTGCCCATGGTGCTGTTTGCCGCCCTGGCCCAGACCGCGCGCAACGCCGCCCAGCGCACGCTGACCCAGGCCATCGGTACCCTGCCCGCGACGCTGGTGCGCTTTCTCTACGGCCTGCCGTTTGCGCTGCTCTGGCTGGGCCTGCTCTATGTACTGACGCCGCGCGCCGTGCCGCATTTCAGCCTGGTCTATCTGGGCTGGATTGCGCTGGGCGCGCTGTTCCAGGTGGGCGGCACGGCAATGCTGCTGCTGGCAATGAAGGAGCGCAATTTCGCCGTGGCCGTCACGCTGTCCAAGACCGAAGTGCTGCAGGTGGCCTTGTTTGCCAGCGTGTTCCTGCATGAGTTGCCGACGACGCTGGCGGTGGTGGCGATGTTCATTGCCACCATAGGCGTGCTGACGCTGTCGCTGCCCGCGCGTGACAAGCGCTGGTCCATGTCGGCCTGGTTCAGCCGCTCGGCGCTTTACGGCCTGGCCTGCGGCGCTTGCTTTGCAATTGCCTCGGTGGGCTTTCGCGGTGGAGCGCTGGCGCTGGGCGAGTCTTCGCCCTGGATCAACGGCGCCTGGGGCGTGGTGGTGGCCCAGACGCTGCAGTCGCTGGTGCTGGGGGCCTGGGTCGCCTGGCGCCATCCGGGAGGCATAGCGCCCGTCTGGCGCGCCTGGCGCGTGTCGCTGGTCGCGGGCAGCATGGGCGCGGCCGCGTCCCTGGCCTGGTTCAGCGCCTATGCAATGCAGGGCGCGGCCCAGGTGCGCACGCTGGGCATGGTCGAGGTGGTGTTCAGCTACCTGGTCTCGCGCCGCGTGCTGCGCGAGCCGCTGAGCTGGCCCGAGAAAATCGGCATGCTGCTGATGCTTTGCGGATTGGTCATGGTCACACTGGAGTATTGAATGCGTGCCGGCGCGCAGGCGCCGCTGCACGCACAATCGCGCAGTGACTGATTCCGCCGAAGCGCCCCTGCCGCGCCGCATTGCCCACATCGACATGGACGCATTCTTCGCGTCTTGTGAGCTATCTCAGTACCCGGAGCTGCGTGGGCACCCGATGGTGGTGGGCGGCCGTCGTGCTGACACTCCGCGTGTGAAGCCCGACGGCACCCATGAGTTTTCGCTGCTTCGTGATTACGTGGGGCGCGGGGTTCTCACTACGGCGACTTACGAAGCTCGCGCGTTCGGCGTTCATTCGGGCATGCCGACGATGAAGGCCGCCCGTCTGGCTCCGGATGCGATTTTGTTGCCGGCCAATTTCGAGCTGTACAAGAAGTATTCACGTCTCTTCAAGGATGCGATCCGCTCGGTGAGCCCCGTTATCCAAGACATTGGGATAGACGAGGTCTATGCAGACGTGACGATGCTGATGGATAGTTCCGAAGCTGTTGCCAAACGACTGAAGGCTGCCGTGTTCGACGCGACGAATCTCACCTGCTCCGTGGGAATTGCGCCCAACAAGCTTTTGGCCAAGCTGTCCTCGGACATGCAGAAACCAGATGGCTTCACGATACTGGAATCTGGTGACGTACAGAAGCGGGTCTGGGCGATGGCAGCTTCCAAGATCAATGGGGTTGGGCCAAAAGCCAGTGCCAAACTCGCGTCCCTGGGGCTCAAGACGATAGGAGATGTGGCAGCCTGCTCCGAGGCATGGTTGATCGCACAGTTCGGACAAAGCTATGGAGCTTGGCTAAGTCGCGTGTCTCATGGAGTGGATGACCGTCCCCTTGTCACCCATAGCGAGCCTGTGTCGATGAGCCGGGAGACTACCTTTGAGCGCAACCTGCACGCCGTCCGTGACAAGCAAGAGCTGGGGGAAGCATTCACACGTCTTTGTGAGCAGGTAGCTGCTGACTTGGCCCGCAAGGGCTACCTTGCCCGAAAGATCGGCCTCAAGCTGCGTTTTGACGACTTTAAAACGGTTACTCGTGATATCACTCTTCTGGAGCCCATAGCGGATGCCAAATCTGTCCGCAAAGTTGCTGGGCTATGCCTCAAACGCGTCGATCTGTCCCGCACCATTCGATTGCTGGGGGTGAAGGCAAGCGGATTGACGCGCCCCGGTGACCTTGCGGTTGAGGATTCGATTCAACTTGCTCTTGATCTGGGGTAAGGAATCTTAGATCCGACATCACTTTGTCTCAACACCTGATGCCACAGGATCAACTTGAGCCCGACTTGTCCAGCGGCAGCTGCTTGCGCATACGTTTGCCAGTGCCAGGCCCTGTACTGCAATCGATCCACTAAGAAAGCTTTACGGATTAACGACTCGTAGGCGTGAGTCTTGGAAAGCTCCGCAACGATGCCATTAGGAGGAGGCAAACTACCAGTGCCGAGACGCCGAACGGTGTGGCACGAGATCTCGCACTTATCAGCCATGCCCCTATCAGGGGGCCGGTGACTACGGCTAACATCTGTAAGCTACGAGCAGAGGTAACTACTCTACCCAGTAAATGTGGCGGGCATAGATTCTGCATCGTGACGCTACTACCTATTAAAAATACTTCATAACCGATTCCGGTAATAAACCACAGAATTAATAGAGCAGCAACATTGGTGGTTTCTGAAAAATATCCTGCGATTGTTGCGATGCTGGAAATTGCAATAAAAAAAATGGCGATTCCGGTTTGAATGAATCGAATAGGAGGAAACTTCTTTCCAAAAAAACGAATGCACAGAGCACCACAGGCTGCGCCTGTTGCGGTCGAAGATACAAGCAGGGAGAAAGTTTTTGGATCGAATTTCAGTGAATTAAGATAGGCTGCGACGTGTGGGTCATAAATGGCTAAAGAAAAAGAAATTCCTATTCCGAGAATAATGCTTAGCAGCAAATCTGAAGGTAATGTCTTTATTAATTTTTGACCTGCGAGAAAAACTTGTAAGACACTCTCCGAAAATTCTTTGCCATGATGCTGCAAGTTGGATTTTGGCAATAGAAAAATAATTGCTGCACTTGCCAGTGTCATAATTGCAGAAATTAAGAAAACCAACCGCAACTCAATAAACAAAGTTGCGGCTCCCGCGATGAGGGGTGTCATAATCTTTGTTATTTGATCAAGGGCACTAAGGCTGCTGAAATAATTTATACGCTCAGTGGGGCCTATAAGTTGCTGGGTTAGGATGGAAGTTGCGGGCCAGTAAAAGACGTTAGCCATTCCTTTAAGCATGACTAGAGCAGAAAAAAATTCGAATTCACCCGCGAAAGCAATGCAGCCAGTAAGTGCGGTTCGAATCAGTGCGCCTATGAAAGCGACGCGCCTGGCATCTAATCTGTCCAAAATGGCACCTATGAATGGGCCCAAGAAAAGTCCAGGTAACCCAAAGCATGAAGCTATGATGGCAATCTGCCCAGGCGTCGATTGCCATAGGAATGCTGGCACGCTGAATATAAGGAATATATCAATCCATTGTGAGAAGCCTGCCAGCACTTGCGTAGTCATAAGCCTCGGTGCACTGGCCGTCCAAGAAGATGGTTTATGGCTGGCGTCTTGATTCATTGTGATGCATGAAAAATTTATTTTGAAAGACAAACCCATCTAACTTGTGCTTCACTGAAAATTCAAATAATTCGCTAAGTTTATTCAAAAATCCCCTGCCATTAAAATTCAGGGAGGTGTTGCATAGAACTGAAATTCCGCTTATTTCTTTAAATTTGCTAATCAGAGCGTGCAGATCTTCGTTTTGCGCGCGTGATACGGATTGCGGGCGCGCTGAGCCATCTACGTGGGTCACCGCTGGTATTGAATCAGAAATCACACGGCGGAATTCCAGCATGTAAGGGCTAGGAGTATCGGGATAAAAATAATTCCCCATATCTTCTTCCAGGCAAACTGGGGCTATTGGACGGAAACGCTCGCGTTTCTTTATCGAATTTAGTCTTTCTAACATGCCCTCTGACGCAGGCGAAGCCAAGATAGACCTTGCGCCTAAGGAACGTGGCCCTATTTCATATCGTCCACGCATCCATCCAAGAACAAATCCGGAATTCAAAAGTTCTGCGACATGGGCGGGATTGTAAGAATATTCGGTAAAGCCCGGGAATTCCTTAATGTCTGCGACTGGGTGTTCTCCAGAATATAAGTTCCAGGAAACTTTGGCTGAGCCAGTTAATTCCATCATTGCATCGATTGCAGTTCCAATTGCAGACCCGCTGTCGTTCGCGCATGGCGGTATAAATACATCCGAGAAGATCTGGCTTGAAATCCACTTTGAATTCCATTCGCAGTTTAATCCACAGCCCCCTGAAATAAGTAGCGGATGCCTGTCCGTGACTAAATCACGAGCTGCATCCTCAAACTTTTTGTAGATTTGATCCGATAGATATTTTGCTAAATCTGGAAAATCTGGATGATCTATTCCGCAGTTATAGAATGGAGAATATTTGAAATCTTCTTTGGAAAGATATTTGCCATGGAGGTCAGCATCAAGGATGCGGTCCACTAAAAGCTTCCCCTCATGGCTTAACCTATGCCCTCTGGAAAAGGCTGAAATCGCCATCAGCTTTCCGGCATCGCTAAGGCGAATAGCTCCCCGGCCCATCTTAAACGTTGGGTCGACCAGGGCATACAAGAATGCGTATCGAACACCCGGGTCGGCTAAGACATCTTTGATTTTCGTGATGTCTACTCTTTCATTTATGAAGTAAAAAGCACCGATGTGGCCTTCCCAAACGAGTGCGTAGCAAGGCGTTCCTTGCGGGAAGGGAGATAGCCCATAGGCGCATAGCAGGTGCGATCGTTCATGGCTGGATGAAAATCTCTTCAATGCCCTTCCGGCAAATGTTGTTTCGCTGCATGACCCTCTATTAAGACCGCAGTAACCATCCTCAATCTTGCGCCCTTGCGGGTCACTGCCTTCGCTCCATCCGCCAAGAGCTAATACGTGCGGGATCGCTTTGCATTCCGAAAAGGCTTTCAGGAAGGTGCCGTGGTCAATATCTGAATACCTGAGATTGTTGTCTTTTTCACTCTCATAGGAAAATTCCAGTACACCATCCAAGATATGAGCAATTGCACCATCATGACCAGGTTTGGTTCCAATGATTGAGCTTTGATTAATTACTGTGGAACTTTTCATCATTTCTCCAGCTTTTTGAACTCTTCACGTGTATCCCTAGAAAAGGAACTTCCACTTCCATTGCCTGCGCCAACAAGCAATATTGGATGTTCTCTCTCCTCCTCACACCGTAAGATATTTGCTATCTCTTTGTCGTGGAAGTATCCTGTGATCCATGGATATAAATTTTTAGCCGTGATGCAAAGGTTTAAAGTCTGAGATAGATGCCCTACATCCATTAACATCGGGCGGTATGCTCGTGAGTGTGGGTATTTCCACCACATTTTGTCCATCTTGCAGGTCATGATCACCGCAAACGACATATCGTTCGCCCAGTTCTGATTGCATAGATAGGTGCCGATTGGGTAATCAGGGAGTTTTTCGGAAACTACTTCAAGCTGGTGTCTTCTGGGTAAGTAATGATAAATTCCTCCGGGAATACCTTCGATGTTTATTGCCCACAAGTATGCTTCTGTGCAATTCAGACCTCCGGCAGAGGGGGCAGTGCGCCTGTACCCATAGACCTTAGCATTTTCAGGAGTCGTTGGATCAGGAGTGCGCTGATCGCCGAATGTTGCAAATAGCAAATCCGATACATCTGACAAATTTACACTAGACCCATTAAAATCACGACAAGTTCTCCGGCGCGTTAATGTATCCCAAAGTGAGTGGTTTTTAAAAAGACTTAGATCGGGATTGGGTAGTTCAATGATTTTTCCGCCTTTTATTACATCAATTGGCGGCTCTTCTTTTTCTATGGATACACAGTAATCAATGTAGCTTTGATGATATCCTGAGTTATCAGGATCAATAGGTGAGGGGTGACATGTTCCATAGTGGAATATATGTGCTAGCCAGTCCCATCCCCAATCCGTTTTCTGTTCTTCTCGAAGGATTATCCCCGCATCAAGGATTTCATTGTCCTTGAGGCTCACCCCTAGGGCCGAACCTTTGGAAAATTCAACCAATCGGCTGAGGTGACCGATATCAATTTGAAACTGTTCATGCAATCTATAATTCCAAAATATTAGCCTTCCATCATGAATTTTAAGAAAATGATGATTGTCAAGCCAATAATGGTTGGGATTTATGTTTTTAAACATTGGATATTTAGGATTGCAACTCGAGCAGCTGCTTGCTACTCGAGCAACGAGATACAGATATTATCCGTATCAAGACAAGCTAATTACTCAGATGCGAACGTTGTTGCCTTGACGATAAGCATCGTTCGATTGGCAATTCAGGGTAGGTTCGAGAATGATCTTGGTCATACAATTTCCTTTGAATAAACCATCAAAATCGATGGCAAAAAAACTATAACAAATGATCGCGAATAGTCAATTGCTATTAATGTAGGGAAAACTACCTTGAACCTGTAGCTGCATTGCTTGCGATTGATGTAAGTACCGGATGGAACGGCCCCGTGTATCTCAGGACACGGTCACCCGCCTAAGATCAGAGGCAGGCATATGACTGTATTTATGACCAACATGAAGACGGAGAGTGCATCGGAGGTGCGCGGGCCAGAGCAGCGTCGGGGCTGGTCCCTGCAAGACAAGTTGCAGAGGGTCCGCGAAAGCTACTAGCCAGGTAACTCTGTTTCCATGGTTGCGCGGAGCCACGAAGTGAAACCGAATCAGCTGTTTCAGTGGCACAAGCTGCACCAGGCAGACAGGTGACATCGTGTGCGCCGTCATGCTGGCAGCAGTGGAGCATCGACCGATAACGGAGCGCCTTATGTCGCCCAACATACGCGGGCCTTTGCGCTGGACATCAGCCTGCATTCTTTGACTACGCCGGTTGCTCGCCGTAGTGCAACGGGATGGCCGAATCGTTTGTGAAGACCATGAAGCGCGATGACATCGCCTTCATGCCCAAACCAGGGCATTTCCATTGTCCACAGTGAAGACCTGCAGACGCTTGGCATGGAGACGATTGCCGATCTCGCGGCGCGCCCGCAAGCCGACCCTTTTACTGTGCCGCTGTTCTGGCCGCGGAAAGCCGGGCGCGCTATGCGATGATTGTGGGTTAGCCCCTCGAGAGGGGGTGGGCGCGGCCGGGTCGTGCCTGGAAAACATATAGAACAAGCCATTCCGAGGAGCCCAGTGCATGCGTGTCAATTTGCCCGTCACCCAAAACAACCATGATTTTTCAGACGGTGAGCTGTTGGTCTCGACGACCAATACCAAGGGCGAAATCACCCATTGCAATGCCGCCTTCGTGCGCGTCAGCGGCTACTCCTACGAGGAGCTGATGGGCCAGCCGCACAATCTGGTGCGCCACCCCGACATGCCCGCCGCCGCGTTCAAGGACATGTGGCGCACGATTGCCCACGGCTACCCCTGGACCGGCCTGGTGAAGAACCGCCGCAAGAACGGCGACCATTACTGGGTGCGGGCGAATGTCACGCCCATCATGCAAAACGGCAAGCCGCACGGCTACATGTCGGTGCGCAGCAAACCCGCAGCCAACGAAGTGCGCGAAGCCGAGGCGCTGTACGCGCGCATGCGCACCGAAGAGGCTTCGGGCCAGGCCAGCTTGCGCCTGCGCGGCGGCGAGGTGCGCTATCTCGGCTGGCGTGGCATGGCCAGCGTATGGCATGACCTGGGGCTCACGGCGCGCATGGCGCTGATGCTGGCCATCGTGGCCTTGCTGACGCTGCTGCCGGACGTTCTCGGCTGGTCCGGGCCGCTGGCCTGGGGTACGCGACTGGCGGTGCTGGCGCTGGGTTCGGCCTGGGTGCTGTGGCGCTTTCAGTCGCGCTGCGCTTCGGGCCTGGAAGCCGCGGGGCGGTTTGCCTGCGACCTTGCGGGCTGCAACCTGATGACCGCACCCGACAACCGCTACGCGGGCGAGATGGGCAACCTGCTGCGGCGCATGCAGCAGATCCAGATCAATCTGCGCGCCGTGCTCGGCGATCTGCTGCACGACGTGCAGAGCTTTGCCCAGACCTCGCAGGAAATTGCCCGGGGCAGCGCCGATCTGGCCAACCGCACCGAATCCCAGGCCACCAACCTGCAGCAGACCGCAGCTTCCATGGAAGAGCTTTCGGGCACCGTGAGCCAGACCGCTGAGACCGCGCAGCGCATGGCCGATGAAAGCGAGCAGAGCACCCAGGTGGCCAGCCGCAGCGGCGCGGCCATCCAGGAAGTCGGTGCGGCCATGGAGCGCATCCGCGGCTCTTCGACGCGCATGCGCGAAATCATCGGCGTGATCGAAAGCATTGCCTTCCAGACCAATCTGCTGGCGCTCAATGCCGCGGTGGAAGCCGCACGCGCGGGCGAGCAGGGCCGGGGCTTTGCGGTGGTGGCCGGTGAAGTGCGCGCGCTGGCCCAGCGCAGCGCGGCCTCGGCCAAGGAAATCGGCATGCTGATCAACAGCACCGTCGACGGCATCAACGACGGCAATGCGCGCATGGCCCAGGCGGGTGACACCATCCAGGGCATGGTCACGGCCGTGGACCGCGTCGGCAGCCTGGTGCACCAGATCAGCATTGCCACGCGTGAACAGTCGATAGGCATTGGCCAGGTCAACGAAGCCGTGGCCCAGCTGGACTCGGTGACGCAGCAGAACGCCGCGCTGGTCGAGCAATCGGCCGCATCGGCCGCATCGCTGGGCAACCGCGCGCAGATGCTGCGCCGGTCGGTGGCGGTGTTCAAGCTGGATTGAGGTTTTTCACCGGGTCAAAACGCATCTGGGGGGCTTGAGCCGCCGCCGGGCCGGCCAGACAAAACGCATCTGGGGGGCTGGGCCCCCCAGCGCGCAGCTACGCGAAGCGAGCAAGCGTGGGGGCCAGACGAGCCGCCGCCGGGCCGCCCCAAGGCGGTGAGGGCCCCCTTGGGGGGCAGCGCAGCTACGCGAAGCGAGCAAGCGTGGGAGCCAGACGAGCCGCCGCCGGGCCGCCCCAAGGCGGTGAGGGCCCCCTTGGGGGGCAGCGCAGCTACGCGAAGCGAGCAAGCGTGGGGGCCATATTCATTGCCTGGCGTTGCGAATGTTCGCCGGCAGCGCCTGCGGATGGCTGGTGCGCAGCGGGTTGATGTCCAGACCGCCGCGGCGCGTGTAGCGCGCATAGACCGAGAGTTTGAGCGGTGCGCAGCGGCGCCAGATGTCCATGAAGATGCGTTCCACGCATTGCTCGTGGAATTCATTGTGGTTGCGAAAGCTCACCAGGTACTGCAGCAGGCTTTCCTCGTCGATCTTGGCGCCCGTGTAGCGGATCTGCACGCTGCCCCAGTCGGGCTGGCCCGTGACCAGGCAGTTGCTCTTGAGCAGGTTGCTGGTCAGTGTTTCGGTCACCGCGGGCTGGCTGTCGTCGGCGCGCAGCAGCTCGGGTGCGGGTTGGTAGTGCGTGCACTCCACATCAAGGCGGTCCAGGCTGATGCCGTCGAACTCATGCACCTGCTGGCGGTCGAACATTTCGGGCAGCAGCAGCTTGACACCCACGCTGCCGGCCTGGTCGCTGCCGCGCCACGCGGCTTCGCTCAGGTCGGCGCGCAGCAGCGCCTGGACTTCGCCGGCATCGGCAAGGCGCGCATTGTTGAAGCTGTTGAGATACAGCTTGAACGACTTGCTCTCGATGATGTTGGGCGTCTCGCAGGGAATGGTCACATGCGCGAGCGCGACCTGGGGCTTGCCGCGCAGGTTGAGCCAGGACAGCTCGAACGCGGTCCAGAGGTCGGCGCCAAAGAAGGGCGGCTGCTCGCCCAGGCCCAGCTCGGCGCGCTTGGGTTGGCGCGGCAGCGGAAACAGCAAGCTGGCGTCGTACTGGTCGATGTACGCAGAGGTCTTGCCCAGCTGCGAGTGTTCAGGGGTGTTCATTTGGAAAATCTGGTAATTTGCGGCGACTGGGCCGTTGAAGAGGGGGCGAAAACCGACGGGAACCGGAACAACCCCGGCAAAACCCCGGCGGAACCCCGGCGGAAACCGCCGGGTGTGCCGGGTGCGCCGGGTGCGCCGGGTCAGTCGAAACGCCCCTGGCGCAACCATTTGGTGGCAATCCACTTTTCGCCCTTGATCACGGGAGCGCCGCCATGCAGCGTGCGGGTGCCGGGATCGGGCTGGTCGTAGCTGAAAAATACCGCATGGCCGCGCTGGGGAACGACCTGCAGCGCCGATTCGGGGAAGATCGTCGCGCCGCCCTGCGCGGGCTCGTTGAGGTAGATGATCAGCGTGCCCACGCGCTGTCCGCCGCGGCGCACTATGGTGGCCGTGCCGGGCTCGGCGGGGTCGAAATAGTCATGGTGCGGCTTGTACTCGGCGCCCGGCCCGTAGCGCAGCACCTGCAGGCCTTCGCCGTTTTCTATCGGCCAGTTGAGCAGCCGGGCAATGCGCTCTTCAAGCTGCTGCACCAGCGGCAGCTCGCCGCGCTGGAAGAACATGCCGTCGCTGGTGCGGTCGGCGTTGATTTCCTCGCCGCCCGAAGTGGTTTCAACGGTCAGCGAGCGCGAGAGCCTGGGTTTGGCGGCATCGATCAGCGCCGCGCATTCGGCATCGGACAGGATCTGGCCAAACAGCACCACGCGCGGCGCCTTCATGCTCATCAGCACGCGTACCTGGCGGTCGCCGACATCAATGACACCGGGCTCGCCCGCGAGGGCGGGCTCGGGCATGGCCGTGGTGCGCGGGGCGCTTGCCGTCTCCCCCTGCAGCGCGGCGCGTGCCACGGTTTCGTTCCAGCCCGCGGCGGTCATTGCCGTGAGCAAGGTGGCGTCAAGCACGCCGAGGCGGCGCTGGTCGGCGATCCATTGGCGCAGTTGCGGGGAAGCGCTGGCAGCCGCCTGGCCTTGGGCTGTCGAGGAGGAAGTCATGGAATGGGGCATGGCAATCAGGGGGAAGCGGCCTGGGCCTGACCGCATATTCTGACCGGAGCGAAAAAAAAGCGAGGCCCGCAAGCCGCGATCAGTCGGCCTGGCGACGGAACACGAGGCGTTCTGGCGATGAAACCGCATCGGCAAAAGCATAGCCTTCGGCCGCAAAACCTTGCAACTGCGAGGGCCGCGTGAGGCGCTGCTGCACTGCGTAGCGGGCCATCATGCCGCGCGCGCGCTTGGCGTGGAAGCTGATGATCTTGTACTTGCCGGCCTTGAAGTCCTCGAACACGCACTCGACCACGCGGGCGCGCAGCTGCTTGCGGTCCACTGACTTGAAGTATTCCTGCGATGCGAGGTTGACCACGACCGGGTCGGCCTGGTCTTTCTGGCGCTGGTTCAGGTGCTCGGCAATCTGCCGGCCCCAGAACGCATACAGGTTGCTGCCCGCGGGCGTGGCCAGGCGGGTGCCCATCTCGAGACGGTAGGGCTGCATGCGGTCCAGCGGGCGCAGCACGCCGTACAGGCCGCTGAGCATCGCCAGATGATCCTGGGCCCAGGCGATGTCGGCCGCGGACAGCGTTCCCGCCTGCAGGCCTTCGTAGACATCGCCATTGAACGCAAACAGCGCCTGGCGTGCGTTCTGCGCGGTGAACCTCGGGCTCCAGGCGGCATAGCGCGCCACATTCAATGCGGCCAGCTTGTCGCTCAGGCCCATCAGCTGCGCCAGCGACTGCGGCGTCTGCAGGCGCAGCACATCGATCAGCTCGCTTGACTGCGCGATGAAAGGGGGCAACGTATGTTTCAGGCCCGCGGGCAGCGGGGATTCGTAGTCAAGGGATTTGGCGGGGGACAGCAGCAGCAGCATGGTCGGTGATGGAATCAATGGAAACAACAGCTCCAGAAACAACCAGGGGCCCTGAAGGCCCCTGGTTTCAGCGCATTTAAGCGTTGCTGGACTGCTCGAACGGCAGTGTCATGTCGCGCAGGTCGCGACGGGTTTCGACCAGCACCAGCGGGCCTTCGTCAATCACCACCGGAGCGGGGCGCTCGCGCGGCACGCGCACCGCGGCCGGTTCGGCGGCAATCGCTGCCTGGACGGCGGCAATCTTCTCGGCATCCGAGTTGACCCATTCCAGGCCCGATTCACGGGCAATGCCATGCAGCGCTTCGATAGGCAGCGTGAAGCTGGCGATCTGCGGCAGGCCGACGGCGACGGGCGCTGCCGCCTGGGGCGCTGCAACGGGAGCGGCCACCGGAGCGGACACCACAGGCGCTGCGGCCGCAGCCACGGCCACGGGTTCAGCCACCGGGGCGGCCACCGGCAGCGCCTGGACGGCAGGCGCGGGTGCGACAGGCGCCGCAGCGACCGGTGCCACAGGGGCGGGAGCGACCGGTGCAGGTGCTGCCACCGGCGCCGGTGCTACCGGCGCCGCTGCCACCGGGGCGACCGGCGCCGGGGCTTCCGCGGCCACGGGGGCGGCCGACTCGGCAGGGTTGGCGCTGAAGTAGCTGCGGCGGGCGGGCTCGTTCTCGGCTTGCTCGGGCACGAAGGCCTGGGCCTGGCCTTCCGCCGGCTCGGTGGCGTCAAACGCGGGCTGGGCGGCGGCGTCACGTGCGGGGCGCTCGCCGCGTTCGCGGCGGTCGCGGCCGTAGCGGTCACGCGAACGGCGCTGGCGGGGTTCGCCCTCGGCATGGGTCGCCGAGGGTTGGAAGCCTTCGCCTTCAACCGCTGCCGCTTCCAGCACGGGAGCGTTCAACTCCTGGGGCTGTGCGTCGGCGGCCTCGGCGGGGCGAGGAGCGCGTTCACGGCGCTCGCCACGTTCGCCGCGTTCGCGGCGGCCGTTGCCTTCGGGGCGCTCGCCACGCTCGCCGCGTTCGCGCCGCGGGGCGCGCTCGGCGCGGCCATCGGCATCCAGCGACACTTCATTGTCCACCGTACCGACTTGCGCCAGATGTGCGGAGGCTTCCAGCGGTTGGCGCGCTTCCTGTTCACGGCCGCCGCGCTCGCCACGTTCACCACGCTCGCCGCGGTTGCGGCTGTTGCGCTCGCCTTCGGGGCGGTCGTTGCGGCTGTTGCGGCCTTCGGCGCGTTCGCCGTCGCGGCCCGGGCCGTTGCGGCCTTCGCTGCGACCGTCAGCACGCTCGCCACGGCGACCACGGCCTTCGCTGTCGCGGCCGCCTTCGCGTCCACCTTCGCGTCCACCTTCGCGTGGGCCGTTGCGCTCGCCGGGGCGGCCCTCGCCGGGGCGGCCCTCGCCGCGTCGACCGCGGTTCTCGCCAGGACGGCCGTCGCGGCGGGCTTCACGCGCTTCGCGTGCCGCCGGCGTTTCGGCTGCGGGCGTGACCGCAGTGGCCTCCACCGGCGCAGCGCCGAAGCCAAACAGGTTCTTGAGCCAGGCAAAGAAGCCCTGCTCGCGCGCTGCAGGAGCGGCGGCGCGTGGCGTGGCAGCCGGGCGGGCTGCGGCGGCCGGGCGCGCAGCGCTGGTGGCTGGCGCGGCGGCACGCGCTGCGGCTTCGGGACGCGGCTCGGCCACGGGGGCGGGCGTATCGCGCAGCACGCCCTTGATGACGGGCGACTGCTTGTTGGTCGGCTCCTGCGAGCGGCGCGTCACGGCGGTGTTGGCTTCGACTTCGTCGGCCAGCTTGTAGCTGGCGTCGAGGTTCTCGAGGCGCGGGTCGTCGTGCTTGAGGCGCTCGAGCTTGTAGTGCGGCGTCTCCAGCGACTTGTTGGGCACCATCAGCACGGAAACACGCTGCTTGAGTTCGATCTTGGCGATCTCGGTGCGCTTTTCATTGAGCAGGAACGAAGCCACTTCGACCGGCACCTGGCAGTGCACGGCAGCCGTGTTGTCCTTCATGGACTCTTCCTGGATGATGCGCAGGATCTGCAGCGCCGAGCTTTCGGTGTCGCGGATGTGGCCCGAGCCGCCGCAGCGTGGGCAGTTGATGTGCGCGCCTTCGGACAGCGCGGGCTTGAGCCGCTGGCGGCTCATTTCCATCAGGCCGAACTTGCTGATGCTGCCGAACTGCACGCGGGCACGGTCCTGGCGCAGCGCATCGCGCAGGCGGTTCTCGACTTCGCGGCGGTTCTTCGACTCTTCCATGTCGATGAAGTCGATCACGATCAGGCCGCCCAGATCGCGCAGGCGCATCTGGCGCGCGACTTCGTCGGCGGCTTCGAGATTGGTGCGCGTGGCCGTTTCCTCGATGTCGCCGCCCTTGATGGCGCGCGCCGAGTTCACGTCCACCGAGACCAGGGCTTCGGTGTGGTCGATCACCACCGCGCCGCCCGAGGGCAGGGTCACGGTGCGCGAGTAGGCCGACTCGATCTGGTGTTCGATCTGGAAGCGGCTGAACAGCGGGGCGTCGTCGCGGTAGCGCTTGACCCGGGCAGTGTGCTCGGGCATCACGTGCGCCATGAACTGCTGGGCCTGTTCGTAGATGTCGTCGGTATCGATGAGGATGTCACCGATCTCGTTGTTGAAGTAATCGCGGATGGCGCGTATCACCAGGCTCGATTCCTGATAGATCAGGAACGCGCCCTTGCCCTTGGTCGCGCTGTCGATGGCGCTCCAGAGCTTGAGCAGGTAGTTCAGATCCCATTGCAGTTCGGGAGCGCTGCGGCCTATGCCTGCGGTGCGCGCGATGATGCTCATACCCTTGGGGTATTCGAGCTGGTCCATCGCTTCCTTGAGTTCGGCCCGGTCTTCGCCTTCGATGCGGCGCGAGACGCCACCGCCGCGCGGGTTGTTGGGCATCAGCACCACATAGCGGCCGGCCAGCGAGATGAACGTGGTCAGGGCCGCGCCCTTGTTGCCGCGTTCTTCCTTTTCGACCTGGACCAGCATTTCCTGGCCTTCGCGGATCACGTCATTGATGCGCGCCTGGCTGGCGGGAACGCCTTCGGCGAAATACTGGCGCGAGATTTCCTTGAAGGGCAGGAAACCGTGGCGGTCTTCGCCGTAGTCGACAAAGCAGGCTTCGAGCGATGGCTCGACGC
>Ga0308157_10002196_pt1 | contig 33581 bp, 21 predicted proteins | sample PhyBR1_FD_201035 | JGI IMG/M metagenome (GOLD analysis project Ga0308157, IMG submission 201035) | Phyllosphere microbial communities from UC Gill Tract Community Farm, Albany, California, United States - DLSLB.R1 | ecosystem: Host-associated > Plants > Phyllosphere > Unclassified | place: USA... | reverse complement strand
CAGTGGAAGACAGAGAAGCTTGCTTGGAACTATGCTTTTTCATGGTCTCGCCCTCGCTGCCGTTGGCTTCTTCGAACGCCACCGTGGCACTGTGATGCCTCGGCGGGGGCGAGTCCATCGATTACATTGGGCGGTGTACCCCGCCCGATGTTGGAGCGGGTTCACCCGCGAAGGGGCCGGGCCTGCTGGCCAATATCTCATGGGTATTCACCGTTGCCGCCACCACCGTATTCGTGGCTAAAGCCACTCCTACATTGGGCGGTGTATCCCGCCCGATGTAGGAGCGGGTTCACCCGCGAAGGGGCCGGGCCTGCTGGCCAATGTCTTCTGGGTATTCACCGTTGCCGCCACCACCGTATTCGTGGCTAAAGCCACTCCTACATTGGGCGGTGTATCCCGCCCGATGTTGGAGCGGGTTCACCCGCGAAGGGGCCGGGCATGCTGGCCAATGTCTTCTGGGTATTCACCGTTGCCGCCACCACCGTATTCGTGGCTAAAGCCACTCCTACATTGGGCGGTGTACCCCGCCCGATGTTGGAGCGGGTTCACCCGCGAATGGGCCGGGCCTGCTGGCCAATGTCTTCTGGGTATTCACCGTTGCCGCCACCACCGTATTCGTGGCTAAAGCCACTCCTACATTGGGCGGTGTACCCCGCCCAATGTAGGAGCGGGTTCACCCGCGAAAGGGCCGGGTCTGCTGGCCAATATCTGCTGGGTATTCACCGTTGCCGCCACCACCGCATTCGTGGCTAAAGCCACTCCTACATTGGGCGGCGGCCGCCCTGGATCGGGGGGGTGGCCAATGGTGCACATGCTGAAACGGTTGGATCCGCACCCACCCCAACAAGGCAACTACGCTGGCTGGGCTACCATGAACGCGAGGACCAACACATGCACTACGCACACGCCCAGCACCTACGCCGCCACAGGGTTTCCCAGCCCGGCAGGTCGTACATGCTGACCACCGTCACGCACCAGCGCCGCCCTCTGTTCCACAACCTCATCCTCGCCAGGCTGGTCGTCAACCACCTGCGCCAAGCAGATCGGGAAAACAGCTGCGTCACCCTGGCATGGGTGGTCATGCCCGACCATGTGCACTGGCTCATTGAACTCAAACAGGTAACCCTGGCGACCTTGATGCGCCGCTTCAAATCCAGGTCCAGCCTTGCCTTGCGCAAGGCCGGGGTCACAGCCCTGCCCATCTGGCAGGCGGGCTACTGCGATCGCGCCATGCGCAAGGATGATGACCTGCTCACGGCCGCCCGTTACATCATCGCCAACCCGGTCAGGGCTGGCCTGGCTGCCCGTGTCGGCAACTACCCGCATTGGGATGCGATTTGGTTGTAGGCCTCAACCTCACCCCAACCGTGCCATCTCTTCCGCCACCACCGCCACGGTATGCCGTATCTGCGCTTCGGTATGCTCGCAAGACACAAAAAACCGCACCCGCGCCGAATGCTCCGGCACCGCCGGGTACAAGATCGGCTGGGCGTTGATGCCGCGTTCGAACAACGCGCTGGACAACCGCCCGGCCTTGAACGAACTGCCGGTAATCACCGGGATCACCGCCAGGCCAGTACTGGTCGCCGTGTCCAACCCCGCTTCCCGCGCCAGGCGCAGGAACAACTCGCCACGCGCCTGTACCTGCGCAACACGTTGGTGATCATCGGCCAGCAGCCGCAACGCCGCCAGGGCGGCGGCGGTCACCGCCGGGGGCATGCCCACGCTGTACAAAAAGCCCGGTGCCAGAAACTTCAGGTGCTCGATCAAGGCCGTGCTGCCGGCAATGTAACCACCGCAGCTGGCCAGGGTCTTGCTCAATGTCCCCATCCAGATATCAACATCATTGCCCGCCAGGCCAAAGTGCTCGCGAATGCCTTTGCCCGTCGCCCCCATCACCCCCAGCGAATGCGCTTCATCCACCATCAGGAAGACTTTGTGCTTGTGCTTGAGCTCGACGAAACGGGGCAATTCGGGGTAGTCGCCATCCATGCTGTAGATGCCTTCCACCACCACCAGCACCCGCTCGAAATGCTGGCGCTGCTCGCCCAGCAAACGGTCCAGCGCCTGCCAGTCGTTGTGGGCGAAACTCAGGCGGCGGGCGCCAGACAGCTGGATGCCCTGCAACACGCTGTTGTGGATCAGCTCGTCATGCACCACCAGGTCACGCGGGCCGAACAGGTAGCCGATGGTGGTGACATTGGTGGCGTGGCCACTGACCATCACCACCGCATCGTCCACCTCGTACAACCTCGCCAGTTCGCGCTCCAGCTCGCGGTGCAGCGGGCGGTCCCCCGACACCGGGCGGCTGGCCGACACCGAGGTGCCGTAGCGGTCGATGGCCACCTTGGCCGCTTCGGCCACGCTCGGGTGGCCGGAATAGCCCAGGTAGTTGTAGCTGGCAAAGTTGAGGTACTGCTGCTCGCCGATCTGCGTCTGAGCCCCCGCCGTGCCTTGGTGCAAGCGGAAGAACGGGTTGCTCAAGCCCAGGCGCATCGCCCCTTGCTGGATCACCCGCAGTTGCTGATACCCCGGGTGCAGGTCAAAGCGGTAATGCGCCTCTGGCACCTTCAAGGCTGCCTGCTGCACCTGCTCCAGAGTGGCGCCCTGCCCGCCATCGGCCGCCCCTTGGCGGCGGCGGGCAAGGGCTTGCTGGATCAGGCGTTGCTTGGCATCACCACCAAGGCCGGTCGGGGTTTTGGCTGTCATCTGGCACTCTTAATCAATCAAACGGTTGGGTGCCGCGTTGCGGTCAGCCAAGGCTGCGTTCAGCTGCGCTATCTCTTCGGCACTGTGCTCGCCGCCATGGCGGGCAAGCACGTTCTGCGCCAGTTGCTCTTCGCCGCTGGCCGCTTCACCGCGCAGCAGCTCCAGCAGGCGTACCGCCAGCTTGTCGATGCTGGAGTTGTCGCTCAGCTCCATCACCGGCAGGCGAATACCGAAACGCTCCTCCAAAGCCACCACCAGCTCCACACTCATCAGCGAATCGAGGCCCAGCTCCTGCAATGGCCGCTGGGCGTCGAGGCGGGCCGGTGGCAGGCGCAGAATCTCGCACACCTCGTGCTTGAGCATGTCGGCGAAGCGTTCGAGCAGTTCGGCATCGTCCAGTTCCGCCAGCATGCGCTGGATGTCCTCGCTGGTGCCTTCGTCCTCCTGGTCACCCCCATAGGCGCGGGCCAGCTCGGCAAAGCGTGGCGTGGCGGCACTCGGCAGGAAGCGCGCCAGCGCCTTGAAGTCCAGCTCCAGCACGCCGTGGCCGTTGTCGCCCGCCAGCAACATGGCTTCGAGCTGGGCCAGGGCCGCTTCGGCGCGCAACGCGGCGCCACCCATGCGGCTTTGCAGGGCGTCCTTGATCTGGCTGTTGCGCGCCAGGAAGCCGACATCGTCGATGGCGCCCCACAGCACCGCAGTGGCCGCCTGGCCCTTGGCCAAGCGGTGCCGCGCCAAGGCTTCAAGCCAGTGGTTGGCCGCCACATAGTTGGCCTGGCCGGGGTTGCCGAACAGCGTGGTGGCCGAGGAGAACATCACGAAGAAGTCCAGCGCCAGGCCCTGGGTCAGCTCATGCAGGTATTGCGCGCCCTTGGCCTTGGGCTCCAGCACGCGGCGCAGCTGCTCTGCGTCAAGGTTGCGGATCAGGCTGTCGTCGATCACGGTTGCTGCATGCACCAGGCCACGCAGTGGCCATGGGCTGGCAGCGATGCGGGCGAACACACCCTGCAGTTGCCCACGGTCGGTGATGTCGCAGGCCAGCGCCTGCACATCAACCCCTTGGGCTTGCCATTGCGCCAGCTGCGGCTGGGCTTCGGCGCTGGCCGGGCCGCGGCGGCCCAGCAGCACCAGGTGGCGTGCCCCCTTGTCGATCAGCCACTGCGCCGTGCGCAGGCCAAAGCCGCCAAGGCCACCGGTGACCAGGTAGCAGCCATCGGCCGCCAGCTGCATGGCAGGCGTTGGTTGCGTACGGGTGTCGACGGTCTGCTGAATCGGGTTCGCGTAGGTCACCACCACCTTGCCGATCTGCCGCGCCTGCTGCATGTAGCGGTAGGCCTCGACCACCTGGTTGGCGTCGAACTCGCGGAACGGCAACGGGTGCAGGATGCCTTGGGCAAACAGGCCCATCATTTCGGCAAACAGCCGGCGGGTGAGCGCTGGCCGCTCGCTCATCAGCTGGTCGGCATCGATCCCGAAGTAGCTGATGTTGTTGCGGAACGGGCGCAGGCCGATGCGGGTGTTCTGGTAGAAGTCGCGCTTGCCCAGTTCAAGGAAGCGGCCAAACGGTTTCAGCACCTGGAAGTTGCGGTTGATGGCCTCACCGGCCAGCGAATTCAGCACCACGTCCACGCCACGCCCAGCGGTGGCCGCCAGCACCTGGTCGGCATAGGCCAGCGAACGCGAGTCGTACACGTGGTCCACACCCAGCAGGCGCAGGAAGTCGCGTTTCTCGTCGCTGCCGGCAGTGGCATGGATTTCTGCCCCCAGCCACTTGGCGATCTGGATGGCAGCAATGCCCACACCACCGGCAGCGCCATGAATCAGCACTTTTTCGCCGGGCTCCAGGCGCGCCAGGTGGTGCAGCGCGTAGTACACGGTGAAGAAGGTACTAGGAATGGTCGCTGCTGCCTCGAACGACATCCCGTCTGGGATACGCGCCACGGCATTGGCGTTGGTCACCAAGCGGTTGGCAAAGCTGCAGGGGCCAAAGCCCACTACCCGGTCACCCGGGGCGAAATCGCCCACCACATCGGCACCCTTGCCTTGCACCACACCGGCAAACTCAAAGCCCAGGGTGGGGCCGGAGAAACCGTTCTCGATGGCTTCGTCCGACAACAGGCCAAGGGCGAACATCACGTCGCGGAAGTTGAGGCCGGTGGCACGTACGGCGATATCCAGCTCGTCTGCCGCTGGCTGGCGTGGCTCGCGCACTTCCCAGCGCAGGTTGCGCAACTGGCCAGGCAGGTCGAAGCCCAGGCAAATCCACTGCCCCTGGTTGCCACTGCTGCGCGGCTGGTCGGCCAACACCCGCAGGCGCGGCACATAGCGACGGCCTTGGGCATCCAGGGCCAACTCGGTTTCGCTGTCGGCATGCAGCAACGCCGGGAGCGCCAACTCGACCGCTGCAGCGTGTGCCAGGTCAAGCAAGCGAATACGGCAGGTGGGCGACTCGTTGGCCAAGGTACGGCCAAAGCCCCACAGCGCGGCATCGGCGATGCCCGCCAGGTCGGTGGCAGTGTCGGCACCGTACAGGTGCTCGGCGGCCCCGCGGCTGAACAGCCAGCATTGGGGCGCAATGCCCAGCGACTCACAGGCCTGTACCAGGTCGGCGGCCAGCATGCAGCGCGCCGCCTGGCCATCCAGCCCGGTACCGCCGTCGAAGCCAGCCAGGTGCAGCACGTGCTCCGGGGCCTGGCCCAGGGCGCCAAGCTGGGCAGCCAGGGCCTGGGCATCCCCCGGCAGCAGCAGGTCGACCTGCTGGCCGTGGGCGCGCAATTGCTCGGCCAGGCTCAGCGCCGCGGCCTGCCCTGCTTCGGCAAGCAACGCCCAGCGCTGCATGCTGATGGCGGCTGCGGCTGTGGCTGCGGCCGGTTTGTCGGCCAGCAGCAGGTAGCTGCCACAGGCGCTGCCCGGCATGGCCTCGAGTGTTTGTAGCGCAGCCAGGCCATGACGCTGCAGTTCATGGCGCCAGAACGCCGGGGCTTGCTGCCGGGACAGGGCCTGTTGCGGGCCGGCCAACCACCATGCGGGCTGGGCACCGAAGACAAAGTCGACCCAACGGGCCGGGTGCTGGCCCAGCAGGGCCAGCTGGCCGTGCGGGTTGAGCTGGCCACAGGCCAGGCGCAAGGCATCGCCAACCGCGCCCAGTGCACCCAGGTCGGTAGGCACCAACACCCAGTCGAAACTGCCCGCCTCGGCCAGTTGCTCCAGGCCCAGTACCTGCAGCGCCGGGCAGTCGTCACCCAGGCGCTGCTCAAGCTCGGGCTCGGCTACGCAATAGGTGTAATCGAGGCGGTCGAAATCCAGGCCGGCGTACAGCAGTTCGGCGAACGAGGCACCGCCAAAGCCGATTTCCAGCACGCGCAGGCGCTGGCCGGCTGGCAACTGTGCCAGGCGCTCGGCCAGGGTCTGGCGAATGCCGTTGAGCACGCGCTGCTGCCCCGCCGCCCCCAGCACCAGGCGCGCCAGGTTGGCAGCGCTGGTTTCCCGCGGCTGCAGGGTATCGAACAGCGCGCTGCCGTCGAGCAAGGCCGGCAGGTGGCGGCCAACACGGCCCACGGTATGGATGATCTGGAAGTACTCGGGGTAGCTCTGGAACAGCTCCTGCCAGATAGCCTCCGAGGCCGGGCGCTCACCCAGGTCGGCCAGTTGCCAGCCGCCGTCGGCATTGTGCAACAGGCTGCCGTCCTGCTCGGCGTGGCGCAGCAAGGTGGCCAGGTAGTCACCCTGGCCCTGCGACCACAGCGCCACCTGTTCGGCGCTCAGGCAACCACCCGCTTGCTCTACCACGTCCAGCACGAAGCTGCTGCACAGCACGTCCAGCAGCGGCTCCACTTCATTTAGGTAGCGCGCTTGCGCCGGCTCGTCGGCGAGGCTGTGCAGGGCCTCGGCCAATGGCGTGGTCGACACGGCCAGGCGCTGCAACGGCACGACCTTGCCCGGCGCCGCCAGGCCCACATGGCCCATGCGCTTGATGTCGCCAGCACGATCGTATTGCAGGCGTACGGCACGCATGCGCGCATCCTTGATCGCCACCACGGCCGTGCCGCTGGCATCGAACAGGGTGAAATCGACCAGCAGCGAGTGCGCAGTGCGTTTGCGCTGGCGCACTTCGGCCAGCACCGGCACGCCGCCGGCGTTGGTGAAGGCAATACGCCCCAGCTTGACCGGGATGAAGGCCAGGCCATCATTGCGGCCCGGGCGGCTGGCCAGCAGCTCGGTAATCAGCTGGAATGCACCGTCCAGCAGTGCCGGGTGCAGGTGCAGGCTGGCCAGCTCGTGTTCGATGGCCGGCGGCACGGTCAACTGCGCCAGTACCCGCTCGGGCTCCACCCAGGCGGCGGCTACGGTCTGGTAGGCGGGGCCGTAGTTCAGGCCTACCGCGCAGGTCATGGCCAGGTGCTGCTCGCGGGTGAAATCGGCCGGGCGCGCCGGCAGTGCCGGGGCGCGGGCGTCCAGCAGCACACCACGCGCTTCGCCCGGCAGGCGGGCGACCACGTGCTGCACCCACTCTTCGCGGTGCATCAACGTGCGCGAGCTGATACGCAAGGTGCCATCGGCCTCTTCGACCTGCACGCGCACCTTCTTGCTGCTGTCGCTGCTCAACAGCAGCGGGTTGTGGATTTCCAGCTCTTCGATATCAACGAACTCGCCCGGCTGGTGCAGTTGCGCTACCGCTAGGGCCAGCTCGGTAAAGCCTGCCCCCGGGAACAGTACCGACTCACCGACCTTGTGGTCGGCCAGGGTCGGGTACTGCTGGGTATCCAGGCGGTTTTCCCAGGTCAGCGCCCGGTCGGGTACCGGGTAGCCGAGCAGCGGGTGTACGCGTTCGTGGGTCAGTTGGCCATTGGCCTCGGCACTCACGGGCAAGCTGAAGTGGTCATGCTGCCAGGCGTAGTTGGGCAGGCGCAGCGGGCGCCCGGCCACCGGGAAGCGCACCGGCCATTGTGGCTCCACAGCGGCGATCAGCAGGCGCGCGACGGTCCGCTCCAGCAGCAGCGGGCTGTGGTCGTTGCGTTTGAGGGTGGCCACCACCTGCCCGGCTTGGTCGCATTCGTTCAGCACGTCACTGACGTAGCTGCGCAGGATGGCGTGCGGGCCCACTTCAACGAACAGGTTCAGGCCGCTGCGTACCAGCGCGGCCAGCGCGCCCTGGAACAGCACCGGGAAACGAATGTTCTGCCACCAGTACTGGCTGTCCAGGCGCTCGCCGGCCAGCTGGCCGCCGACCACGGTGGAGTAGAACGGCGTGTGCGTTGCACGCGGCTGAATGTGCGCCAGGTCCGCGATAACGGCCTGCTCGATGGGGTTCATCGCCGGCGAGTGGAAGGCGTAGTCCAGGTCCAGGCGGCGGGCGAACACCTGGCGCTCGGCCAGGTCCGCTTCCAGCACCGCCAGGGCGTCTACGTCACCCGCCACGGTGGCGCCACGGGCGCTGTTCTCGCCAGCCACCACCAGGCGGCCGTCCAGCTTCAGTTCACCGATCAGCTGGGCCGTGGCCTCGCCGGGCAGGCCGACCGCAGTCATCTGCCCGGTGCCCCGGGTCAGCCCTTGCAGGCGGCTGCGGTGGTAGATGACCTGGGTGGCGTCTTCCAGGCTAAGCGCGCCGCTGGCCCAGGCCGCGGCCACTTCACCCACGCTGTGGCCAACCACCGCCACCGGCGTGATGCCTTCGGCCGCCAGCACCTTGGTAACCGCCACTTGCAGGGCAAAAAGCGCCGGCTGGGCAATTTCGGTACGGGCGTAGCGGCCTTCGCCGTTTTCCCCCAACAGCTCGGCGCGCAACGAATAGCCGGCCAAGGGCTGGAACAGCGCGTCCACTTCGGCCACTGCCGCAGCAAACAGCGGCTGGTCGAGCATTGCCCGGCCCATGCCCTGCCATTGCGAACCGTTACCGGAGTAGACGAACACCGGCGCCGAGGCGCCATCCAGCGCCTGGCCGGCTTCCAGTACCGCGCTCAATTCGCTGAGTGAAGGGTCCTGGGCATAGTCGTCCAGCGCCTGGGCTACTTCGGCCGCATTGTCGCTGACCAGCAGCAGGCGGTGGTTATGGGCGTCGCGGCGGTACATGGCCTGGTAGGCGACATCGTAATAGTCGACCTGGGGCTGCCCGGCCAGGTAGGCGGCAAAGCGTTCTGCCGTGGCCCGCAGCCCTTCTTCGCTCTTGGCACTGAGCAACAACGGCACCCGCTGGCCGCTGGCCGCAGCTACAGCAGGCGGCTGCGGTTCAGGGCTTTGCAGAATGACGTGGGCATTGGCCCCGCCAAAGCCGAACGAGTTCACACCCACAGTCAGCTGGCCTTCGGCCTTCAACGGCAACGGCTCGGTGACCACCTGCAGGTTCAGGTCGGCAAAGGCGATGTTCGGGTTCAATGCCTGCACGCCAATGGTGGCCGGCACGGTGCGCTCGCTCAGGCAGTTCAGCGCTTTCATAAGGCCGGCCGCGCCGGAAGCGGCTTCCAGGTGGCCGAGGTTGCTTTTTACCGAACCGATCGGCAGCGGGTTGCCGGCGCCACGCGCCTGGCCCAGTGCCTCGCCGATGGCACGGGTTTCGATCGGGTCCCCAACGGCAGTACCGGTGCCGTGTGCTTCCAGGTAATCGAGTTGCTCGGGGGCGATGCCGGCCTGGGCGTAGGCGCGCTTGAGCAAGGCTGCCTGGGCTTCGGCATTGGGCAGGGTCAGGCTGGACTTGCGCCCGTCGGTGTTCACTGCGCTGGCCGCTACCACCGCCAAAATGGTGTTGCCGTCGGCCACCGCCTGGTCGTAGTCCTTGAGCAGGAACAGCCCGCCCCCTTCGGAGCGCGCGTAGCCGTCGCCGTTTTCGTCGAACGACTGGCAGCGGCCGGTGCGCGACAGCATGGTGGCCTTGGCGAAGATCATGAAGCCGAACGGGTGCATGTGCAGGCTGATGCCGCCGGTTACAGCCTGGTCGACATCGCCGCTGAGAATCGCCTGGCAGGCCTGGTGGAAGGCCACCAGCGACGACGAACACGCCGTGTCAATCGCCATGCTCGGCCCACGCAGGTCGTAGAAAAACGACAAACGGTTGGCCGCGATGCTCATGGTATTGCCGGTGGCCGTGGCGCCATCGATGGACGAGAGGTCTTCGAGCAGGCGGTAGGACTGCTCGACACCAGCAATGCCCAGGTACACGCCGCAGTTGCTGCCGCGCAGGCTGGAGGGCTTGATGCCGGCGTTTTCGAAGGTTTCCCAGCACATTTCCAGCAGCATGCGCTGCTGCGGGTCCATCATCGCGGCTTCGCGGGGCGAAATACTGAAGAAGCTGGCGTCGAACCCACTGATATCGCCCAGCGTGCCGGAAGCGAAGGTATAGCTGCTTGCGGGGCTGGCCTTGTCCGGGTGCAGGAACTCGCGCTTGTCCCAGCGCGACGGGTCGACCTGTGTCACCAGGTCACGGCCTTGCATCAGGTTTTGCCAGAAGCCGGCATTGGAAGAGCCAGGGAAGCGGTACGCACTGCCAACGATTGCAACCTTTCTACGCTTGATCAAAACCTATTCCTTCAAATCTCATCGGGCAGCGTCCCATCCGCTGGACAGCCGGCATGCCTGGCCGGGCCATGAAACGGGCCGGCGTTGTATGTCACTGATGATTGTCTGGTTACCTGAAGCAGCATGCACGCGGGGGGCGCAAGACGATTGGTCTGAGCTGGCGTGCGAATGTCCAGATTTGTGTGTGCGGATGATACGCGGGTTGGGGGGGGTGGGAAAACCCTGGGGATGTCGCGGCAAGCACAGCCGAAGGTGTACCCGCCTCTCCTGCAGCCATTGTTATTTCGACGGCGCTGCGGGTAGACCGAGTCGACAATTTAGCCTTCCGAGGCCTCTTACCAATTACCGCAGTATCAAGCGGCACCGCTCGGAGCCAATCAAAGCTGCTACTCCAGCCAGCAGCAGCACCTGCCACTTGGTGCAGCGATCAAGCAGCCCAGGAAGACCTGACACATACCAACCGCAAGCCACACCAGATGATCAGACTGGGCCATCAGTGACCGAAAATAACCGAGCGCGCAACTATGGCTTGATGGTTTTCAACCAAGAACATACCCAAAAATGATTGACGACAAGGTCGCAGCCTTGATGATCGTGATCGGCGCATCGTTGCCTAAATATCACACCACCGCCAGGACCTGCCAAGCAGATGGACGGCTAGATGGCCGCGATCGACGCAACCATGGACACCCAGCCATGCTGTTCGACCGGGCTGTATGGCCCATCAATGACCGAACGCACGATGAACGACAGGCAATCAACGGCATTAGCTCAGAAAGCACCTTATTGAGCTGTCTTGGTTGCTAGCAGCAGGTTGACCAGAACTGGCAACCAGCACCACTCCTGACTTTGCTCGTCCAGATCCGCTTGGTCAAAAATGCCACATAAAGGCATGCCTTACGGGATCTGACATGATTGTTCAATACTGTACAAACTGACCACCTCTCACTTGATCCGCGAGCGCCTCGGGCGTCCTTTAAGCGGAACCCGCAGTGACGATAGCCATGAACTGACCTGGAGTATTAACCACGTTCACGAAGGATAGCGGATTAGTCCACTCAGCAGTCACAGGTAGACTCCCGCACTCGAATGAGCGCTGACGCCGACTGCACCCCTGCCTACGGGCAGGTCAGCATCGAATTTTGCGTAGTACATTTCAGATTTTACGCACAGATAATTTCGCCACGGCGGAATCGTCGCCTAGATTTAAGAACCGGAGTAAATAGTCGTGGGTTGCGCCTTACCTGTAAGTGTCCGAAAAGCCGTAGAGTTGGTGCCTGGATGGTAGTGGATATCCAGGCTTACGCCCGACAAGCACGCGTGGTAAGCTTTTCCGGCGGGGTTCCGGTGCTCCTGCATGCTGGCCATGGATGGGGACATGAAGGGTGAAAAAGTAAAGTGCGTTTCACCGGTTGACCGGAAGTCGTTTCGTTGAATTCATCGTAGCCGGACTGTAGAAAGGTGTATTGAAATAAATGGAAAGGCAAAGTGTATCACCGCTAAAGCTTTTTAGATCAGCCAAGCTTCATCGACATTTATTGTGGAGCCTGGCCAAAAGGGAAACGACTAGTCGCTACAAAGAATCATTATTCGGCTTGCTATGGTCGATACTCAGCCCCCTACTGATGCTCACCATTTTTTCCTTTGTATTCACGAATATTTTCAAGTCTCGTTGGGGCGTGACGGTTGAAAACAGCGAGATCTCCTACCCGATTATACTGTTTGCGGGATTGATAGTATTCAACTTTTTCAGCGAATGCCTTGGAAAATCACCTTTTATTGTCATGGGGAATCAAAACTTCGTTAAGAAAATTATATTTCCACTGGAGATATTACCACTGGTTTCCATATTGTCAGCACTCTTTCAGTCCGCTATCAGCTTTTGTATTTTGCTTGTCTTTATTCTAGTAGAAACCGGCACCATTCCTTGGACGGCGCTTCTCTTGCCAATTGGCATGCTTCCTTTCCTGATATTCATTCTTGGCATGATGTTCTGGCTGTCTGCCACCGGCGTATTTGTACGCGACATTAGCCAGACTGTGGGGCTTATCACCACCGGAATGATGTTTATATCACCAATATTTTTCCCATCTAGCTCTTTCCCTGAACATTGGCAATTTCTCGCGCACTACAACCCTTTGACTTACCCGATTGAACTAGCCAGAGATCTGCTGGTTTTCGGTGTAGGAATTGAGATTTACGACTGGCTCAAGTACCTTGGTTTCTCACTCGCCTTCTGCTGGCTCGGTTATGCGTGGTTCCAAAAACTCAGGATAGGTTTTTCTGATGTGCTCTGATATCGCAATTAAAGTATCGAACATTTCTAAAACGTTTGAGACTTATGATAAACCGCAGCGCCGTCTACAGCAGCTCCTGTACCGTGTGCTGTCCAGGGTAGCTCTGATTCCTCGACTGCGGCTTTTTTGTGAATCTCGGGCCGCTGCATGCTCCAATAAGTTTGAGGCGCTGCACGATGTCAGCTTCGAAGTGCAGAAAGGCCAAACAGTCGGAATTATTGGGCGCAATGGTTCAGGAAAAAGTACGCTGCTGCAGATCATTTGCGGCACGCTGAATCCCACCCATGGCTCTGCTGAAATCAATGGCAGGGTAGCAGCGCTATTAGAGCTAGGTTCAGGCTTCAACCCTGATTTTACGGGCCGTGAAAACGTATATCTCAACGGACAGCTTTATGGGCTAACCGTCAAGCAGATAGATGAACGCTTCGAGCGTATCATCGCGTTTGCAGACATCGGCGATTTTGTAGAACAGCCCACAAAGACCTATTCCAGCGGCATGTTGGTTCGCTTGGCGTTTGCGGTGATTGCTCACGTCGATGCTGATGTATTGGTTATCGATGAAGCGCTTGCTGTCGGTGATGCCTTCTTTACACAGAAATGCATGCGTTTTCTCCGAGAGTTCATGAAAACCGGTACGGTTCTTTTCGTGAGCCATGATACGGCTTCGGTGAAAAACCTTTGCTCCTACGCGGTATGGCTGGAGAAAGGCAAAGTCATTCAGGAAGGACTGCCAAAAGTTGTCAGCGATTTTTACCTTGAGGCCTTTTATGAAGCACAACAAGGTAAAGGGACGACAACAAAGCTCAAGCCAAAGTTGCGTATTGAGCGTCAGGTGGCTGTCAAGGACCAGCGATTAGAATTTATCAATACCACCCAGCACCGCAATGACCTACAGATTTTTGAATTCAACCACGAGTCCAGTTCTTTTGGGCTGGGGACCGCACAAATCGTCGATGTTTCGTTCACTACCGCTGAAGGGGAAAGGCTACTTTGGTTGGTGGGCGGTGAGTTGGTCACCATCACGATCCTTGCTGTAACGCATCAACAGTTGCAATCTCCGATTGTGGGTTTTTATATCAAGGACAGATTGGGTCAAACGCTGTTTGGCGACAATACATACCTCACTTACATTGACCATCCGGTACAGGCCATGGAAGAAGAAGCGTTACGCTGCGACTTCACATTCCACATGCCTATCTTGCCCAAAGGGGATTATTCCATCTGCGTGGCGTTGGCGGAAGGCACACAGGAAGAACATGTACAAATGCATTGGATTCATGATGCGTTGTTCTTCAAGTCAGAAGCCACCAGCGCAAGCACCGGGCTTATTGGCATCCCCATGCAGGATATTTCGTTGAAGCTCACAGCTCCTCCTGAATTCGATCATAGTTGAGACCAACATGCTTATAAATGACATTGGCAAAATGTGCTTTGAACGACCTATATACCTATCAGGCAAAAGTGCCTGGGCGGAGCATATTCCGTTCGCGTTCTCGCTTATTGAAAAGGTCAAGCCCGGTATTTTCGTTGAGCTGGGCACTCACTATGGCGACTCCTACTGCGCGTTTTGCCAGGCCATCCAGAAAAGTCAACTCGATTGCAAGGCCTATGCGGTAGATACATGGCAAGGTGACGAACATGCCGGCCTATACGGCGAGGATGTACTGGATCAATTGCGTGCGCGCCACGATGTGCCTTATGCTTCGTTTTCACGATTGCTGCGTGAAACATTTGACGAAGCTGCTTCATACTTCTCTCCCAAAAGCGTTGACCTGTTGCACATTGACGGGCTTCACAGCTATGAGGCGGTCAAGAACGATTTCGATACCTGGCTTCCGCTGATGAGCGATCGGGGCGTCATAATTTTTCATGATGTGAACGTTCGTGAGAACGGATTCGGCGTATGGAAGCTTTTCGAAGAGATTGAAAAGCAATACCCAACTTTTTGTTTTGATCACGCGCATGGTTTAGGCGTTGTTGCCGTAGGCAAACAGATTCCCGAAGACATCAAGTTTCTCTTCGAACTGTCGCCAGCCGAAACTGTCCATGTCAAGGAGTTCTACAAGGAGCTTGGCTTCAGTGCAGTTAACGAGCGTAAGCTTTCGGATGCGCTGCATATTCAGAATGCAGCAGTGGCGCACGCTGCCACAGAAAAAGCGACGTTGACGCATCGCCTCTTTCAGCAGAAAAACGAAAACGATGAACTGCGCGCCGACCTTCATGCAAAAGAACTTGAAGTGCAGCAATTAATGCAGCGGGTTGCACAACTTGAGCATGAACTGCACGTCCGCAACTCCGAGATTCATGCCGTCTTGAATACCAAGGCCTGGCGCTTTTCGTCCAAAATCAATAACAAGGTTCGACAAGCCAGGAAGCTACGCGCCCTGGCTCGGAAAGTGTTGATTGCCAAGGATCGAGTGGGGGGCTGGCGTAACCTATTCGAACGCATACAGAGCACCTTGGAGTCCGGCGGCCTACGCTCCCTCGAGGCAGCTGCGCGCGCTCAACTTCTGGCTCCTGATGCAGAACGTGCGGCACCTGTTGATGTGCTCAAGGCACGTTTGGCATTCAATGTTGAGCAAATCCGCCGCCGATTTTCGGAGGTACCTGCACAGGGGTTTGATTTTGATATCAGGGTAAGCCTGATCATGCCGGTTTACAAAGTGCCGGTTGACTTGCTCAAGCAGGCGATCGAGTCTGCGCTTAACCAGTCTTATACAAACTGGGAATTGTGTATCGCCGATGATTGCTCGCAATCTCTGGAGATCACCGCACTGCTCGATGGTTTCGCCAAACGAGATCCGCGTATCAAGTTCGTGACACTTGATGCCAATACCGGGATTGCAGGCGCCTCCAATGCCGCATTGAAGCTGGCAACAGGGAGTTACGTCGCACTGCTGGATAACGACGACCTGCTTACCAACGACGCACTTTATTGGATCGCGGCAGGCATCCGGGATGATGCCTCAGTGGATATGCTCTACTCGGACGAATGCAAGATCGACGAGAGCGGCGTTGTACTCGAGGTGTTCAACAAGCCGGATTGGAGTCCCAGTCTGCTCTTGAATTGCATGTACACCGGGCACTTGACCGCTTACCGTAAGACACTCGTTGAAGAAGTAGGCGGATTCAGGTCTGAATTCGATTTTTCCCAAGACTACGATCTGGCTCTACGGGTAACCGAAAAAACCTCGAATATTCGTCACATCGAGGAAGTGCTTTACGGCTGGCGTGCGATTGCTACGTCCGGCGCTGCCGGCGGCAAACCGTATGCAAGGGATTCTAACATCCGTGCTTTGCAGGCCGCCGGAGATCGGCGGGGCTGGAAAGGGACGGCGATTGCTCTACCGACCGCCAACCGTTTTAAGTTTGCCTTTGAAGACAATGAGGCGCTCGTCTCAATCGTTATCCCATCCGACAACGAAAAAAATATCAGCGATAGTCTCGATTCAATAAGAAACTCGACGACCTGGAAGCATTATGAAATTCTTGTCGTAACAAATTCTAGAATCGTCGACTTGCTGACACCGGTTTACTCAGACGCCAATATTGTCTTTGTCCGATATGACCTGCCTTACAGTTTTTCTGACAAATGCAACCAAGGTGCAAAAGCTGCAAGCGGTGAGTATCTGGTCTTCTTCAACGATGACGTACGCGTTCAGTCCACTGACTGGGTAGAGTCACTAATTGAATATCTGCAGCTGCCAGATGTGGGCATCGTTGGACCTAAGCTGGTTTATGAAAGCCACACGATTCAGCACGCGGGGATGGTGACGGGTGTTCGCCGACTGCTGGGTACGGCCTTCCACTGCCTACCCGAAAATACCGGCGCACACTATAACTTCGCGCAATCTGTTCGTGAGGTTTCTCTGATTTGCGGTGCATGCCTAGCTATCAAGAAAGACACTTTCAAGCAGGTGGGAGGCTTTGATGCCGTCAATGCCCCAATCAACCATTCCGATGTCGACCTGTGCTTCAAAGTTCGCGAACTCGGACTCTCTTGCGTGTACACCCCGCACTCCACACTGACGCATATCGGGCATATGTCACTGGCCTCGGTAGACGCCGCAGACAAGGTCCAGGCACCCAAGAAAAAAGACAAAGCTGATATCTATATTCTGCGTCGATTTGCCAGCTTGTTGGCCCGCGACCCCTATTACACGAAGGCAATGCGAGAGCAGCTTTTCCATGACTCTCCGGAGTACTATGAGGTGTTCGCTCAAGGTGCTAGGCGAATAGAAGGCGGCAAGGATATCTTGCTGTTTTCCCACGACCTCACAGAAAGTGGCGCTCCGCGCGTAGTCTACGAACTGGCAAAGTTGCTGACCCAAGCAGGTCACTTCGTCGTCGTCATGTCGCCAACTGACGGCCCGATTCGCTCGGCAATCCAAGCGTTGGGCGTAGTGGTGATCGTAGATGAACTCATGCTGACCCAGCATGCTTCGGTATATGACTTTGCACGCAACTTCGACAAGCTGATCTGCAATACGGTTGTGACCTACCCAATCGTGAACCAGTTAGCGGATGTGGTTGAAGTGTATTGGTACATTCACGAAACCACTCTTTTCACTCAAATGGCGACATCCAATCCCGAATTCGTTGCAGCGCTTAGCAAACCTGAAAAAATCTGGGCAGGGAGCAAGCTAGCAGCGGCGCCTGTCATGACATATCACCGCAATACCGAAGTGGTTGAGTACGGCTTTCCTGGGCTTGAGTCGGCCGGGAGGCGCCAGCAAAAACCTGGAGAAGGTGAGCCACTTGTCGTAAGGACCTTTGGCTCCTTCGAGCCAAGGAAAGGCCAGGATTTGCTTGCGATCGCCATCAAGGGACTGCCCTCTGACCTCGCGCGCAAGTGCAAATTTGAATTTTACGGCCGCGTTTTAGACAAGGCGTTCTATGAGGGGTTGCAGTCGATCGTCAGCAGCTTACCCAATGTGGAACTGCATGCTGATCTCGATTATCAAGCTTATGTGGAGCTCATGTTCACTACGGACATGGTCGTGGTTCCTTCGCGCGATGATACGTTACCGCTGGTCTCATTGCATGCTCTAAGCGTCGGCGTCCCTATGATGTGCACGGTCAATACTGGCACATCAGCCTACATCCGCCATCGTGAGTCGGGTTATATTGCCCCGAGTAACGAGCCAGCGGCCATCACTAAAGTGTTGATAGAAGCCATCAATTCCTCGGCGCAATGGGATAGTATTGGTAGCGCAGGCAAGGAAGTATTCGACCAGTGTTTCTCTGAACAGGAGTTCTCAAAGAAGCTCCTGCACCAATTGTCTCTGAGACAGGATCATTCGGTATGAAATGTGCAGTCCTAGGTGGGACGGGGTTCATTGGCAGCCACTTGATCAATGCGCTGATTGCTCAGGGGCATGAAGTTAGTTCGCTGACTCGACACATTCCACCTCAGAATACGATTTTGTCTGATGAAGCGATGGCTCAGGTTCGTTGGAACATGGGGGACTACGAAAATCGCGAGGATGTAAAGGAAACTCTCGAGGGAGCGGATATCTGCTTCCACCTGATTTCTTCATCGCTCCCAAGCAACTCCAACAAGGACCCATCGTGGGACATCAGTACGAACGTATGTAACTCTTTGCAAGTGATGGAATTGGCTGTTTCACATGAGCTAAAGGGCCTCTACTTTGTGTCTTCTGGGGGAACCATCTATGGGGACGCTCAGGTTCTCCCAATTCCCGAAGAACATCCCCTGGAGCCAACGTGCTCTTATGGGGTGAGCAAGCTGGCAATCGAAAAATATCTGGCTTTGTTTGAGCGGCTTCACAGATTGCCGTACAAGATTATTAGATTGGCGAATCCCTATGGTCCTGGGCAGGATGTGAATAAAGCCCAGGGAGCGGTTTCGGTATTCATCGAGCGCTCACGGAACACTCTCCCCATAGAAATATGGGGAGATGGATCTAACATCCGGGATTATATTTATATTGATGACGCCATTCGCGGAATCATCGCACTGACAGGCTACGAAGGAAAACAGCGCATATTCAACCTAGGATCTGGCCAAGGGCGGTCACTGCTAGACGTTATATCGGAAATATCCAAATGGGTTGATCCGATGCCAGATGTAAAATTCCTACCAGCGCGAGAGTTTGATCTCAAAGCAAACGTCCTAGACATCTCAAAGGTGCGAGCTTGCGTCGGCTTCGAACCAATCGTATCTTTCGATGAAGGCATACGTCGAACACTGGAGTGGCAGAATTCAAAAAACCTAGTCAAGATCGTATAAAAAGTTGGAGGCGGAAGGGAATGAAGATTCATCCCTTCCGCTGGCCTCATCATTTTTTGAATGCACCTAAGCGGGCCGCCAGGCCATCGGCTACCGAAAAGGCAATTAGCTTTAAGCGCTCCGCCCTATTCTTTGATACAAGCACACTGAACAGCGCTACAGCCAACGCCTGCTTCATGAACTTAACTTTCCAGCGCGCCGGCACATAATCCAGCCTGAATAGATGAATTGAGTTCCGCACCTTGTAGTAATTTCTTACGGCAGAGTGGATAGAGATCTCTCTGTAGCGCAGCAGCCAAAGGCGTATTACTCTATCGCCCAACGAATGATAGAGGCAAGCCGTCGGCGTCTGATATAGCTTATAGCCTTTCTCGATTGCCCTGAAGCACCATTCGTGATCAACATGATCAATAAATAAATCACCATACATTAAGCCGATTTTCTGAAGGTGACGTGTTTCAATGAGCATGCCAGATGAAATCAAGAACTCAGACTGTACAGGCTCAGCTTGCTCCACAAGCATTTCTGGGTGATTTCCAAGGCGCCGATCACAAAATATAGGTCCAATTGCCGCAGCGTTTGCCATCCGCAATTGATTCAACGCGACATGCAGGCTGGCAACAAAACCAGTCTCGGCCTTGCTGTCTTGATCCAGCAGCAGAATACGCTCGTACTTATGCTCCAGTGCGTGGGAAATACCAACGTTTTGAGCATTTGCCAAGCCGATATTATCCTGAATTTTGATGAGCTCTACGCATAACTTTTTGCCAAGACCGTTCAGCCACTCTGATAGGTTTCGATCTGAGTTATTATCAACAATGAGAGTTTTGCTTACTTGCCCCTCGAGTGATAAGAGGGATTCGACCAACTCATCTCGGTTTGGATTATACGTCACTATCACGCATAAGGTTTCAGGAAAGCATCGGGTCGAGAGAACTGTTTTTTCCATGTTGGGACCTAAAGCTTTTTTAACAGGACGGCAAGGGCTAACGCTATATTCCCAAGGAACGTTTGCCGATGTGCGCCCGAGCGAATAAGACAATAAGCCCGATGGAAAACCGATCCGGTTCGGGCTTTATCAAACCAGTCGAGGGCTACACTGTTCTCAATTCTCAGCAGCGCACGGGCGTCATGGAGTATTGCGATGTTCGACTGATTCCACCGGCTAAAATCCCCGCTCAGCATCTTTTTTAACCGGGTGATCATATTTTTCAAGCTAGCATTAGCGCCTATCAGATTTTTTTCGTGCTGGCGATAGTCGACTAACAGATCACAACTATAGTGAATCTGTCCGCCACAGCCAGCGATCAGCAAGTAGCACCACCAGTCGTGGGCAATGAGTGGATGCGAGTAAGTAAGGTCGCTGAGTAGTTTTCGCGCTCTGCTGTTAAACAGCATGGTGTTCCCGCCCGCGATATTTTGAACCAGTGCATTTGCAAAGGAGGGAGGCTTTTTAAATTTCACTGAGTAACCCACCACGTCGCCAGCGGAATCGATAAGGCGGGTTCGGGAACAGAACAGCGCAGCCCCTCCATCAGCATTTTCCTGCAAACAACGAATACCCCGCTCTAATCGGTCAGGATGCCATACGTCGTCTTGATCACAGAAAGCAAAGTAGTCGGCATCTATCATCCTATTCTGTAATAAGGATATGAAATTTTCGACAAACCCTTGCCTGGGACCAGGTAGAATTACCAACTTGCGCTCGCCTAGGACTTGCTGCGTATCCGTGAGAATTTTTAGCGTACCGTCTTGGGATCCATCATCTGACGCATATATAACCCAATTAGTATAGGACTGATTGATCAGTGAGGATAGCTGAGCTGCAAGAAACGCTTCGCCATTGTAAGTCGCGAGGAGAATGGCAACCAGGGGGGTAGTTCCTTGAATGCCATGTGATGTTTTATCGAAATAAAAACCTTGCAATGTCAATCCCCTTGCGTGGAGCCTTTACAATCTAAGCTGTCGATAGGAAGCATGCTCACTTCAAGCAGATGAGCCATTATGAGCGTCAAGCAACGGCATTTCGCAGCTACCGCCCACATAATATGAGGTCTTTAAGCATAAGTCACCTTGTGAACGGCTTCTTAAAGGCTAGGAAACGTAAGTAACTGAAAGTGTGGTGGTACGAAAATTTGCAGATAGCGCTTGGCAGGTGAAGGTCAAGGGTTATCGTGGTAGCAAATTTCACGCCATCTGAACACCCACTCCACAATCACTCAGACACTCCGCTTAAAAGGTAAAGTTTCTTAGCCAAAACGGGAATATACCTCTAGACCCCCGCGTAACTGAGAGCGCTGGCGTAAGCCATTCCTAAAATGCTTTGAGGCGGCAGACGGGCGGGAACGTGCGGATCTGCGTGCGTTGTCAGAAGGGGCACCTCATGATAGTCTGTGGTGCACATAGAATACCTCCAATGCGGTTTGTATCCGTCTCAAAAATTAACATTTCAAATCCGTAGCCTAACCGCTCTGGCCTTGATCTTACCGACGGCAGATAGAAGAAATATTCAAAAACTCATGACTAGTATCCGCCCCCCTGTTACCTTCCTCCGTAAACATACTGAGATTGAATTCAGTTTCATTTCGCCACTAGCATTTGTGCATGTAAGCGAGAAAACTTAGGCTTTGAGCTCAAGCACTATCACTTAAGGAAATTCACTCCATATGACGTGCTCGTCCTCACTTCCTTATCCCTGACGTCTATGTAGAGCCTAAGCAGTACCGATCCGATTTTTTACTTCTACCAGATGCCGTGCTCAACCGGCCCTGGATGTACTTGGAGATACCGCACTAATGAAAGCCACCCCCCTTGCGATTCCGGATGTCGTTCTCTTTGAGCCTAAGGTTTTCGGAGACGAACGCGGCTTTTTCTACGAAAGCTTCAACCTAAAGGCTTTTGAAGAAGCAATCGGAAAACCGATCACATTCGTGCAAGACAACCATTCACGGTCAGTGAAAGGCGTTCTCCGTGGCTTGCATTACCAGATCAAGCACACACAGGCGAAGTTGGTGCGGGTAGTGCATGGCGAAGTGTTTGATGTTGCTGTTGACCTACGCAAAAGCTCGCCGACGTTCGGCAAATGGGTGGGTGCTCACCTTAGCGCAGCCAATTGCCACCAGTTGTGGATTCCCGAAGGCTTCGCACACGGCTTTGTCGTGCTGTCTGAAAGCGCTGAATTTCTTTATAAGACCACCGATTACTGGGCACCAGAATACGAGCGAAGCTTGGCATGGAACGACCCGATGATTGGAATTGAGTGGCCGTACCCTGAAATACCTACCCTGTCGGCCAAGGACGCCGGAGCGGTTATGCTGCACGATGCCGAGGTATTTGAATAGAACACACTCAGCCAAGGCTTGCCGCTGGCCAGTCAACCTTACGGTAAGCCCTTCGGCAAGCGGGTCGCTGGTAGCATGAATCAACGGCGGAGTTATCTGACGGTATCGCAGCTCGGTCAGCAGCCAAGCCTGAACCTTTTTCAATCCACCTCTGGTGCAGGCCGCACACTCCTTCGCTTTCAGAAATCAGCGACGACGAAAAGCCGATAAGCCGCAAAATACGGCGAAAACGAGCTGGTCACGACCGCGCCTTCGGCACTGCCTTGCAAGCATAATCAGTCTAAACAATGAAAATCTCCCAGACCGCGCGAGAATCTTAACCACAGAACCCTGCCTGTTTTCGCTGGCAGTCAACTCGCAGATTAGCCTTACCTGAGCAAACCACACACCCTGCCACACTTGTCTGATCCGTGATATCGCCGAAGCAACGCCTGCGTTCACACCTACCTGATTATTTGCGTGTTGGCGATAATCCACCCCCGGAATCGGATCAATGAACCATTTAAACCCAGCACTGCGTGCATAGGCATAGCAAAGCCAATCGTGCAACATAATAGACTGAACCTTGGGCCAATGTTCGCTAAGTTCGCTTTGGAATGCGCGCGCTAATCGCTGGGTAAGTACATAGGTACACCCAGGACCTGCGGCCTCAAAAAAATAGTCCCATTTCACCTGCGGCTGCGCTTTATTCACAAGCATACGCCGCCCATTTGGCCAGAACGCGACAACATTACTCGAATACCCGTCTATATCGCCATCGCGCAGTCTACTCACAGCTCTACCGAGCTTATCCGGATACCAAATGTCATCTTGATCAGCGAAAGAAATATATTCAAATGCCGATAAGTCGACATCCCGAATCAAGCGAAAGAAGTTCGGCGCTGCGCCACCGAATGGGCCAGAAGGTGGGAGTACGAAGACATTCGAGTACCTGATAGCGCACTCAGCGCACCAGGTCTCGGTACCGTCAGTGGAGGGGTCGACACTGATGAAGATACTGACACACACATTGCGTTGCGCAAGGATCGAGGCCAACTGCTCTTCGATCCAGCTCATGCCATTGTATGCAGCCAGCAGCACTGCAACCCGGGGTAGATTGTCAGCCATGCTGCTGGTCACCTAACTTCATTTGCGTACAGCGGCTCAGTTAGCGCCAACTTCCAGCAGCCTTTTCAGGTACTGGCCATAGCCGGTTTTTTTCAGCTTCTCTGCCTGGGAGGCTACCTGTTCTTTCGAGATCCAACCATTGGCATAGCCAATTTCCTCAAGGCATGCCACTTTCCAGCCTTGGCGCTGTTCGATCGTGTGAACAAAATGACTGGCTTCCAGCAGCGACTCATGGGTTCCGGTATCCAGCCAGGCGAAACCGCGCCCCAGCATCTGGACCGTCAGTGCCTTCTTTTCAAGGTAGGCACGGTTGACATCGGTAATTTCCAACTCGCCACGCGCCGAAGGCTGGATATTCTTGGCAATCTCCACCACAGCGTTATCGTAGAAATACAAACCGGTCACCGCGTAATTGGACTTCGGTGCGGCCGGCTTTTCCTCGATGCTCAGGGCACGGCCACTGCTGTCAAACTCGACAACACCGAAACGCTCCGGATCGTTTACGTGATAACCAAACACCGTGGCGCCTTCACTTTGCTCAGCAGCGGCACGCAAGTTGTCCGAGAAATGCTGACCGTAGAAGATATTGTCGCCCAAGATCAGACAGCACGGATCGTTCCCGATGAATTCTTCACCGATGATAAACGCCTGGGCCAGGCCATCTGGACTCGGCTGTTCGGCGTAAGTCAATTGAATGCCGTACTGGCTGCCGTCACCCAGCAACTTTTGAAACGCCGGCAGATCGTCAGGTGTCGAAATGATCAGGATCTCACGCATGCCCGCCAACATGAGCACCGACAGTGGATAGAAGATCATGGGTTTATCGTAGATCGGCAGCATTTGCTTGGAAACACCCAACGTCAGTGGGTGCAAACGCGTGCCCGAACCGCCTGCCAGAATGATGCCTTTACGATTGATTGTGTTCATTTATTCAAAATTTCCATGAGCATTCGAGTTACACCAACTTTCCACTCCGGCAGATGCAGAGAGAAAGCGTCGCGCAGCTTCTTCGTATCCAGCCGTGAATTCAACGGGCGGCTCGCAGGTGTAGGGAATTGCGTGGTTGGAATCGGATTGATCGACGCCACCGCCAGGCTCTCACCGTTCGCGCGCGCAAACTCGATCACGTAAGTTGCATATTCGTGCCAGGACGTCTCACCCGCAGGTGCCAGATGATAGATGCCACACAAGTCGGGTTTGATCAGTGCCTTTTGCAACGCATGCACCGCCACATCGGCCAGTAGCTCAGCACTGGTCGGCGCACCGATCTGGTCCGCAATGATATTCAGGGTCTCACGCTCTTTGGCCAGGCGCAGCATGGTCTTGGCGAAGTTGTTGCCTCGCGCTGCGTAGACCCAACTGGTGCGGAAGATCAGGTGCTTGCACCCAGACGCCGCAATCAGTTGCTCGCCCTCGAGCTTGGTTGCGCCGTAATGGTTCACCGGCGAAACGCTATCACTTTCTTTCCAGGCGCTTGTTCCGCTGCCGTCAAACACGTAGTCCGTGGAGTAATGCACCAGCAGCGCATCCAAGCGCTTGGCCTCTTCAGCCATCACCTGGCTGGCCTTGGCATTGACCGTAGCGGCCAATTCACGCTCGGTCTCTGCCTTGTCTACAGCGGTATAGGCGGCGGCATTGACGATGACATGGGGCGCTACAGCCCGGATTGTTTGGCGCAACCCGTCAAGGTCAGACAAATCACCGCTGAGCGTGCCGTAAGCGGTTTGCTCCGGGTGCCGGCTCAGGGCAATGACTTCCCCAACCACCACCAGGGCACGCTGCAGCTCCCAGCCTACCTGGCCATCCTTACCCAGCAACAAGACCTTCATTGCTGGCCATCACGGGTGGTGTAGTTCTTGTCGATCCACTGCTGGTAGCTGCCACTCTTCACGTGAGCGACCCACTCGGCATTGTCGAGGTACCATTGCACGGTCTTGCGAATGCCCGACTCGAACGTCTCTTCTGGCACCCAGCCCAATTCGCGCTGAATCTTGCTGGCATCAATCGCATAGCGTACGTCATGCCCCGGGCGGTCCGTGACATAGGTCACCAGGTTGAAGTGCGGCGCGAATTTCGATGCCGGGCGCAATTCATCAAGCAGTTCACAAACAGTGCGCACAACTTCAATATTCTGCTTCTCGTTGTGGCCGCCAATATTGTACGTTTCGCCAACTTCACCCTCGGTCACGACCTTGTACAGCGCGCGGGCATGATCTTCGACAAACAACCAGTCGCGGATCTGATCCCCTTTGCCATAAATCGGCAGCGGTTTGCCTTCCAGTGCGTTCAGAATCACCAGCGGGATCAGCTTTTCAGGGAAGTGGAACGGCCCGTAGTTGTTCGAGCAGTTGGTCACCAAGGTCGGCAGCCCATAGGTGCGGGCCCAGGCGCGTACCAGATGGTCGGAACTGGCTTTACTCGCTGAGTACGGGGAGCTTGGCTGATAGGGCGTCGTTTCGGTGAAGAGGTCTTCCGGCCCTTCCAGGTCACCATAGACTTCGTCAGTGGAAATATGGTGGAAACGGAATGCCGACTTACGTGCTTCCTCAAGCCCGGACCAGTAGGCACGCGCGGCTTCGAGCAGCACATAGGTGCCAATGATATTGGTTTCGATGAACGCCGACGGCCCGGTGATGGATCGGTCCACATGGGACTCGGCAGCCAGGTGCATAACCGCATCAGGCTGATGCTCGCGGAAAACCCGGTCCAGTTCCTCTCGGTTGCAGATATCTACGTGCTCAAAGGCATACCGCGAATGTTGAGCCACCGACTGCAGAGACTCAAGGTTCCCCGCATAGGTGAGCTTGTCGACGTTGACTACAGAGTCAGCCGTATTGGAAATAATGTGTCGAATGACGGCAGAGCCAATGAAGCCTGCACCACCTGTTACTAAAATCTTCACGAGAATATTCTACCTTGAGTCCTGAAAAGAATCGGAAAGCATGCAACCTGTCCATGGATAGCAACGGCGCGAACATGACCCGCAGCTATACCACATTTCCTTTGCCTTGATTCAATAGAGGCGAACATCACCTTCAGAAACGACAAAGAATTTACGTCATGCTACTCAGTTAAAACAACGACACTGTCATCAACCTGCCCCTCTGACTGTGCACATCCCGGGAAGGGAAAATGCTGCTCTCAAGTTTTCAAGAGTCGATTCGACTTTGAATATGAATCCAGTCGACGATCTCCCCGTCAGGTGTGTAACCGCTGACCGTTTCGCGCAACAACTGCCGGACACGGACGTAATCATCCTTGGCTATAGCAGCGAGTAATGCGGAAAGCTTGTCCTTGAGGTCGTCCCAAGACAGGTGGTCTTCATGTGCAGACATGATCATGGGGTGCTCTGTGACCGCCACCTGATCACCAATCAGCAACTCCTCGTAAAGTTTTTCACCTGGCCGCAACCCGGTGAACTCGATCGCGATATCCCCTTGGGGGTTGCGCTCTGAGCGCACACTCAAACCAGACAAGTGAATCATCTTCTCGGCCAGCTCCACGATGCGCACAGGCTCGCCCATATCAAGCACGAATACGTCACCGCCGGTTCCCATGGAGCCTGCCTGAATCACCAATTGCGCCGCTTCGGAAATGGTCATGAAGTAGCGCGTGATTTTCGGGTGCGTGACAGTCAAGGGCCCCCCTGCCTTGATCTGCTCTCGGAACAGCGGCACAACCGAGCCAGACGAACCCAGGACGTTGCCAAAACGCACCATGGTGAAACGCGTTTTATTGACCCTTGCAACCTTGCCACTGTCGCCAAACATGACCGGTGCGATTTCACGGCTCAAGGCTTGCAGTATCATTTCTGCCAGCCTCTTGCTGCTACCCATCACGTTGGTAGGGCGCACTGCTTTGTCAGTGGAGATAAGCACGAAGTTGGCGACGCCAGCCTGCAGGGCGGCCTGCGCTGTATTCAGGGTACCGATAACGTTGTTGAGCACGCCCTCTGCCATGTTGTGCTCAACCATGGGTACATGCTTGTAAGCCGCCGCGTGATAGACGGTGTCGATATGCCAGGCTTTCATGATGTCCAGCAGGTGCGCCTGATTACGCACGGAGCCGAGAATCGGCACCAGACGAATCGACAACGATTCCCGGCTGATGCGCTGCTCAAGCTCGGAAAGAATTGTGTAAAGGTTGAACTCGCTGTGTTCGAACAGCAGCAGTGTCTTGGGGCCCAGACCAACAATTTGCCTGCACAGCTCGGCGCCAATCGAGCCACCCGCCCCGGTTACCAGTACGCTTTGCTTCTCGATACAACGCACCAGCAGCTCTTTGCGAGCCGGAACAGCATCCCGCCCGAGCAAATCAGCAATATCGACGTCTTGAATATCGCCGACCTTCACCCTGCCGCTTGCAAGGTCTGCAAACGCGGGCACGCTGCGTACATGCAAGGGGAAGGGTTCGAGAAAACCAAGAATTTCTTTACGCCTGGCCCGCGTCGCAGACGGCAGTGCCAACAGGATTTCCTGCGCGCCTGTTTCATCGATCATTTGCTGCAGGTGCTTGGGCTTGTAAACCTGCAAACCTGAAATGACCCGCCCAGAAAGATCGCCATCATCGTCGAGAAAAGCCACCGGGCGCATCAAACGCCCCATGCGCAGAGCAGCCAGCAACTGGTTACCGGCGGTACCGGCACCGTAGATGGCGACTTTGGTCAACCCGTCATCTCGGCCCGCAAAAGACATCACATGAGCGCCTGCAAACCAGTCCCCCATGAAATAGTGGCGCATCAGCAAACGTAAGCCACCGATGATTACCAGGCTCAACCACCAGTAGTTGAAGATGATCGACCGCGGCACGATAGCCTGATGATTGCTGTACCAGAAAACGATCACGGACAGTATCAGGGAGGAGAGACTCACCGCCTTGATGATGGCAATCAGGGCGTCGTTACCGAAATAACGCATGACGGCCCGGTACATGCCGAACCGGGTAAAAAGCGGAATGGCCACGATTGGAGCGAAGGCAAACAACCAGGCGTGCTCCTGGAGCGGACCGGAAAGGTCATCGATTCCCAAACGCACGAGAAAGGCCAGCCACAAGGCCACCCAGATGAGCACAATGTCGGTTACGACCTGAATAAGCCGCTTCTGTCGCCTCGGTAGCGCGACCAGGAAAACTCGCAACCTGTCCAACAGGTTATCGCTACCCATCGACTTCTCCCTGTACATGGCGCTTTATTGACGAACACACGCACCACGTAGTCATTGAAGCACTTTTACAAGCGTAACGCTGCCTATCCCTCACGACCATCCGCCTCTCGCTCTCCTGCGTGAAACTTGAGCGCCAGTGCCACCAATGGTGCGTAGGCGATTAGCAACCCTGCCCCTCCCAGGTCGAAGAGGGTGCTTGCAACAGCGATTGGCAATAACCAGCACAGGTTTATCAGCAATACGCCCACGGTGACAGGTAAATGCTTGCCAAAATGACGTGAAGCATATTGGTAAGCATGACTACGATGCGCCTCGTAAACCTTGTCACCGCGCAACAGTCTGCGCAGTAGCGTGTACGTGGCATCGACCACAAATACGCCCATGAGAATCACCCAGCTCCAGAAAAGCTGGCTATCTAGCGAGGCTGCATAGAGTGACAGCCCCCCCAGCACAACCCCCAGGAACCCGCTGCCCGCATCCCCCATGAAAATCCGTGCAGGGGGAAAATTCCACCACAGGAAACCTGCAACACAAAGTGCGAGCAGCAGCGGCGCCCAGCTAGCTGCCGCGTGGTCTGTCAAAACAAACAGCAGGCAGCCACCGAGGCTGACCGTTATGGCCTGCACGCTGGCGATGCCATCGATGCCATCCATGAAGTTGTAAAGATTGAGCATCCAGACAAGGTAAAGCAGCCCGAAGGTACTACCCACTACTCCCGGCTCTATAGATATCCCGAATAGCGACAACCGGGGCATGCCACCCAGCCAATAGAGTAACCAGGCGGCGGCGGCGAAGTGGGCCAATAGACGCCACCGTGCAGCAATATGACCATGGTCATCCATGAAACCGACGATAGCCACCATTACCCCAGCGCCGCCCAGTGCCAAACAGAGATTGACAGGAACATAGCCAGCCAACCCTGACATGGCCAAGGCAAGCAGAAAGGTGACAACGATAGCAACGCCCCCGCCGCGCGGCGTCGGCATGCTGTGCGAACTGCGGGCGTTGGGGATGTCCATCAGGTTGCGTGACAAGGCATAGCGACGCAAGAACGCGGTAAGAGCGAGCGAGACGGCAAAGGTAATCGGAAGCAGCCAGACAAGGCTCATTGGCGGTGAGTTTCCAGATAAAAAGGGCAGGCGGTTTCAGGCGGTTGATACAGGCCGACGTGCCACGCCCTGCCGAGCGAGTTCAAATCCATTGTGAGACCAGCAACAAAGCTTTCAGTTGCACCGCACATCAAGCAGCCATCATATTCGGGAAGGCCAGGGTCATCCAGACTTGTACCTTCTACCTACCTCCTCAAGCGCCTGATAAGTGCTGACGCGGGGCTGCCACTGCAGCAATGCACGCGCCTTGCTCGCGTCCACCTGAAGCGAGCCGAAAAGCTGGATATACATGTTCTCCCTACCCGTCAAAATTGCTACCCACCGGAGGATGGTTCTGGGAAATGGCATTAACCAGGGCCGACGCCCCATACCCTTGGCCAGTTGGCGGACCATATCGCCGGTTGATATATCGTCCCCGTCACAAACCAGGAAAAGCTCGTTGGCCGCCCGCGGGCTTTTTACACACATGTCTATGAATGCAGTCAGGTTTTGCAGGGAGATCAGGCTTCTGCGATTACGCATGCCGGCAAATGGCAAAGGCAATGGGAGGGATGTCAGTTTCAACAGCCGCGCAAAGTTACCTGGCGCATGCGCTGCGAAAATCATCGGTGGTCGGATGATGACGATCTCCATAGCGCCCGATGCTGCCATTTCCAGCAAGCCACATTCCGCTTCATATTTTGACTGTGCATAGGGTGAATGAGGCGATGCTGCGCTCAGCTCGGTAAAAGCCTGCCCTGACGTTTGGGCACCATTAACCCCAATACTGCTGATAAAGACTAATCGCCGAACCCCAGCGAGCGCCGCCTGGCGCGCCAGGTTCAAGGTACCCTGGGTATTGACCGCCCTGAATGCAGCCAGTGCATCTGCTTCCCGAGGATTGAGTATGTGCGCCCGGGCGGCCAGATGCACAACAACATCGACACCTTCCAAGGCGGCTTGCCAATCGGTTGCACCATTTATATCACCGACCTCGACGCACTCGGAAAATGGCACATTACTGGCTCGCCGCTGAGCCAACCGGAGGCTCAAGTTGGCATCCAACCGAAGTTGCTCGACCAAATCTCTGCCGACAAAGCCAGAAGCCCCTGTCACCAACACTCTCACGCTTACGACTCACTCTCTTGCCAGAACATTGGTTGGCACCCTCACTTCAGAGGCCTCCTACAGCTTACAGCGAATCGCACCTGCCTCTGAGATATGTCTTCGCCAAACTGTGGGGCGGCGTCAGGCGATCACGACCTCCACACGATACCCTATTTGCAAACTCCGCCGCCTCAAGGCGTTAGCCAATGCACGCTTGGCACCGCTCTCGCCATGCACAAGCACCACCCTTTGCGCCCGAGCCGTTCCACCCGTGGCGAACTGCATCAGGGCCGCCTGGTCCGCATGCCCCGAATATCCTTGCATAGACACCACCTTTGCCCGCACCTCGTACATCAAGCCATCCAACGTCAGTTGCCTTGGCGCCTGTGCCCCCTGCCTCGCCTGAAGTTCCGCCCCCGGGGTTCCTTTGGCCTGATACCCCACAAACATAACCTCATGCCGCCGATCCCCCAGCATGGCCTTGAGATAATTGACAATCCGCCCGCCGGAACACATGCCATTGCCTGCAATCACGATTGCAGGCCGGCCGGTGCTGCTTAGGTAATTGACCACCTGCTGGTGCTTGGCATGGCTGTCCACGGTAATCAACTGATTGAAGCCAAGCGGATCACGCCCTTCGGCAAGCCGCGCCCTGGCCTCTTCGTTCCAGAATTCATGCAGCTCCCGATAAACAGCAGTGATGCGCTGGGCCAACGGCGAATCCAGAATGATGGGTAATTGCGACCAATTGACGGGATCGTCATCGCCAGCATGGCCCTGCACACCCAACAGGGCCTTGCGGTGCAAGATATCTTCCAGCTCGTAGAGCAGTTCCTGGGTACGCCCCAGGCTGAACGCAGGAATGAGGATAGTGCCCTTGTCCGCCAAGGCTCGCTCGATTGCCGCCTCCAGTTGCAACTGCCGGCTATCGGCCACCGGGTGCACGCGGTCACCGTAGGTGCTTTCCAGCACCAGCACATCTGCGCGCTCCGGCGGCTGAAGCGGACGCAGCAGTGGGTTATTGCAACCGCCCAGGTCACCGGAAAACACATACCGCGTATTGGCCTGCCCTAGCAGCAGGTCACACTCGACATAAGCCGAACCCAGCAGGTGCCCTGCACGCTGCAGGCGGATGCGACACGCCAGCTCCGGCGCCAGCACAACGTCATGCCACTGATCGAACGCCAACGGCACTAGCAGCCTTTCAACAAACTCGATAAAGCGCGCCACCTGCACAGGCTCGCGGCTGATACTCAGCTTGTAGGCATCTTCCAGCACCAGCGGTAGTAACCTGGCTGTAGGCTCACTGCAGAAGATAGGGCCACGATAACCCGCGGCCAGCAATACGGGGATGCGGCCGACATGGTCAAGGTGCACGTGGGTGATGATCAGCGCCTGAATGCCCTGGATATCGAACCCGAGCGCGGCAGTTTCTGCGCCGGGTTGCGCATCGGCTCCCTGTTCCAGGCCGCAGTCGATCAAGAGACTTGTAGTAGGGCCCAGGTGCAACTGGTGGCAGGACCCGGTGACAACACGGGTACCGCCGTGGTGGGAAAGCCGGGGGTATTCCACGTTGCGCACACTCACAGGGGCCGAAAATGAAGGGCGCTATTACTCCACGGCCGCCTGCTGACGCCTAGGCGAAAAATTCTCAAACAAGCGTAGGAAACTTCCTCAGTTACCACTCAGCGCCGCTTGCCGGGCAGATGCCCTGATCTTGCGCTTGCTGCGTTGTACACCGTACGCACCCAGTAGCGGGCCGACAGCCAGCCCTATGACCAGCGCTGCCAGCACCAAGACAGCCACGGGCAGTTCTGGCGCAGCCCAGCCGAACAGGACCAGCGCAACGGGCTGCTGATTCTCCAGCACGAAGAACAATACCACCGCCGCCAACAGCAGCACGAAAATCGCCGCCAGGGCGCGCTTCAGGTTACGCATCAGATTGCTCCTTGAATGCTCAGGCTTCGGCCTCGTCTTCCTCGTTGACCCGGTCGCGCAACTCTTTGCCGGGCTTGAAGTGCGGTACGAACTTGCCTTCGAGGCTGACCGACTGACCGGTCTTGGGGTTACGACCCACGCGTGGGGCGCGATAGTGCAGCGAGAAGCTGCCAAAACCGCGGATCTCGATGCGGTCGCCGGTAGCCAGGCATTGTGACATCTGTTCAAGCATGGTCTTGATGGCCAACTCTACGTCCTTGGACGAGAGCAGCCCTTGATGGGTGACAATACGTTCGATCAGCTCCGACTTCGTCATATTTTTCCCTTCGTTATCAAGCAGCTAGATCATTGCTTAAGCAGGTTGTAGCACGCTGGGAAGGATTTGAACAGGGTGCATCTTGACTTAATAAAAAATTTCAAGATTGAAGTAATTCAAGAATGGTCTACCGCGCCAACGCCGGTGTGTTTGTTTGGGAGCGGGCACAAAAAAAGGGCGACCCGAGGGTCGCCCTTTTTACCGATCAAACAGAACTCAGTTCTGCTTGGCCATTGCTTCGCGCAGCAGCGCAGCCATGGTGGTGTCGGCAGCAGCTTCCGGAGCGTTTTTCAGGCTCTGAATAGCTTCACGCTCTTCAGCGTCGTCTTTCGACTTGATCGACAGGCTGATCACGCGGGACTTGCGGTCAACGCTGATGATCTTGGCTTCGATCTCTTCGCCTTCCTTCAGAACGTTACGCGCGTCTTCAACGCGGTCACGGCTGATTTCGGAAGCTTTCAGAGTGGCTTCAATGTCGTCGGCCAGGGTGACGATGGCGCCTTTGGCGTCAACTTCTTTCACGATGCCCTTGACGATAGCACCCTTGTCGTTGACAGCAACGAAGTTGGAGAACGGATCGTCTTCCAGCTGCTTGATGCCCAGGGAGATGCGCTCGCGCTCTGGGTCAACCGACAGGATGACGGTTTCCAGCTCGTCGCCCTTCTTGAAACGACGTACGGCTTCTTCGCCGGTTTCGTTCCAGGAGATGTCGGACAGGTGAACCAGGCCGTCGATGCCGCCGTCCAGACCAATG
>Ga0308157_10002194_pt1 | contig 33645 bp, 31 predicted proteins | sample PhyBR1_FD_201035 | JGI IMG/M metagenome (GOLD analysis project Ga0308157, IMG submission 201035) | Phyllosphere microbial communities from UC Gill Tract Community Farm, Albany, California, United States - DLSLB.R1 | ecosystem: Host-associated > Plants > Phyllosphere > Unclassified | place: USA... | reverse complement strand
CTTGGGAGCCTTAGGCTCACGCGGAGTCTTTACCTTACGCTCACGAGGTTCCTTGCTTTCTTTCTCGTCCACAGGTACCGAGTCGTAGTCCACAACTCGTACTGTCTCTTCTCCAGCACGTGAAAAGCCGCGCGAAGCTTTATCGAGTAAGCCCATTGTCTGTTGCCTTTCCAAGGTTAGCAGTCAGCCAAACGAATATCACTTGGTGGCTTTTAGCATCTCCGCGTAGACAGCCTGTACATCGAGCTCAGTATTTCCCTCGAAGCTTGGGCTGGAGGAGTAGTCACCGGGAGTAAGCATATCTTCTCTGTAAGCGTAGGCTACGAGAGCCTGAGCGTAGAGGAAGATAACCGGTTCTAGCTGACGTGAATCCCCACTGCGAATCGCTGTATCGATAAAGTGAGCGTTGTCACCTAAGAACGGTTCGAGGAACTTCGGGATGGTAGGAATGGTTTCAGCGCTGTTGATGTCTTTACGTAGAGCCTTACCTACGAGCTCACCGACACGAACCTGATCCGGTGTCTTCATCTCAAGAGCTACACGGATTTCCTTCTCCTCAATCAAGTCGATGTGAGACTTGACTCGACGTGTAGGCTTCGGCTTAGGCTTGCTTACGCCGTCGTCGCTAATAGTGATCTGCTGATAGATCCAGTTATTCGGCAGGTTGTCCGGGCCACCGAACTTCTCCTGAGCACAGCCTACGTGGTACTTGTTGCCGTTCTCGTCGGCTACCACAGTACCGTCGTTTCCGATTTCAGAAGCAAGCGTCTGACCACAGAAGGGGCAGATCTCACCGACCGGTACGCTACCGGAGAGTGTCTCGTTGACTTGCATCGCACGCTGTAGCACTCCGCTGTTTTGACGGTAAGCCTGAGTCTTGAGCTCCTGCTTGAAGCCCATATCTGCACCGTGCCTAAAGTCACCGCCGTTGCGAGCTGCGGCGATACCACCAGCAATTGTAGCGACTCCAACGTTACCAACGCCTTCGCTAGCCTTACGGACGTTACCCTTAAGCGTACCGGCCACACGGCTTGCCTTGCTTTCCAGGTTTTGGTTGGCGAAGCTGAACGTGAAGAGGCCACCTACAGTGTCAATGATCTTCTCTTTGAACTTCCAGAGCAAGATTGAGACAAGAGCCATAGCCGCTACACCCCAGAAGTAATCCTGGTCGGCCATCATGTTGAGGACGGTTGTAAGAATCACGAGGTTCAGCACGAGAATCATGCCAACCATGACTCTCTTCACCACTAGGTTGAGAAGCAGTTGTGCCCAGCTCTTGAACGCCTCCCACCCGCGCTCACCCCAGCTACCAGCGAGGAAGAACAGTGGTGCGAACGCCATTACGATTACGATTCCGAAGCCGTAGATCGCAGACAGGAACCCGAAGATGACCACGGTGAGCAGGCCAGCAGCAGCGGCGAGGATGCTAGTGAAAGCGATACCGATACGCTGAATGCTGTTGCCACCTACCCAGGTGGACCAGAACTCAGTCGGCTTCTTGTCAAGGTCAGGCTCAGCAAAACGGATGGCCTCAATCGGCTGGCTAGAGTTACTCGGAGTAACACTATCCTGGATCTCTGATTCCTTCTCATTGTAGTTAGCCATGGCGTCAACAATGCGGTACCAGTCGTTAGCGATACCGTTCGTGTAGACAGAAGCTGTGGCCGGAGTTTCCTCAGGAGTAGCGTCAGTGTCACCCATGAGAGGCACGTGTGCGTTAGTGCCGGTGGAAATCTGGAATAGGGCCCAGTTGTAGATGTACTGACCATCGCCGACCGGTACAGCTGCATCACCGACCATAGCATCGTTGTCCGTCTTTACTTCACCGGTGGAGCCATAGGTGCCGGAAGGAATGTGGCCTTCTGCGTAAAGCTTGTTGTAGTCAGCACCGAACTGGCCTAGAGACCACGGCTTCACTAGGAACGTCGACCAAAGTTGACATCCGACTACAGAGCGCATGTTCTCTGAAGCTACAGTGAGTAGATCTTGAGCGTTCTTAGCGTCGGTCACATCGGTCGGAGCGTTCGGGTTAGTCTCCACCTGGCGAGAGCCTGAACCGTCGAGAGTACAGATACCGCTACCGCTCGCCAGGCTCGTACTCATGGTGTTGATTACCAGCGACTGTAGCACCACGGCTGCGTTGTTCGGCAGGGTGATGAAGAGCATCGGCAGGGTGAACATGATGACCGAGACGACAAAGAGCGCAATAGAACGGAACAGCAGATTGAGAGCTCCACGGTACTCTTTCTTCACAATGCCCTTGTGGAGCATGAGCAGAGCAACTGCTACCATCACGATGCCGATGAGAGGCTGGTAGATACCCTTGTAGATGTTTGCGAAGATGCCTTCTTCTGAACCGATTAGTTCGTTCAACCCTAGAAGCTTCGTGAAGTCAGCAAATGAGAGGTTCACCAGGGCGATGGCTAGAGCTACAATGCCCTTAGTAATAGTGAACGTCCAGTTGGCCGTGGTGTTCATAAAGCCTTCACCAAGGTTAGCCAACATTCCGTTGCCGAACTGTGCTGTTCTTACGTCCTTAGTGTCTTTGATTCCGTCGTAAGTAGTAAGCGGCTCAAGACGATCCTGGTAAAGCACGCCGAGCTTAAGGTCACGAGGTTCACCGCTACCGCAAATGTCGATGTAAGGGTAGCGCCACTCACCGTTGTAGCGAGTCCAGGAAAGACCGGACAGGCCGAAGCGGTCGTAGGCGGTTACCTTAGAGCCACTGTTGGGCGTAGCTCCTTCGATGGGCTCACCGCTGCTTAGGCTTGCTCCTAGGATACGCTCGTTAGTCTGAGTGAACGTTTCTGAGCGTCCCCAGTTGACGAAGAGGTTAAGAAGTCCGTCTACATCCTGCGTACCGGCGTTTACGGTGCTCTTTGACTCGAAAGCGAAGTGGAGGTCATCCGTGTGAGTCATACGGTAAATGGTGTAGGTGATACTGTCTTTACCGAAGAGAGGTGCGTCGCCGTCCGGGCCTGCCCAGTCTAGCCACGGAACCTTAGTGTGGCCTTCACAGACGATGTCGTTCACGATGTCAGCACTAGCCTTCTCGTGATGAACAAGAGCTGCGCTACTTACTGCACCGGTGAGCCCGATTAGAGCGATGAACATTACAGCAAGAGGCTTGAATAGACTACGCTTGATTTTCGAAGTCTTAGAGGTCTTCTTGATGTACTCAGCCATCTTGACCTCCGTTTCTATCCTCAGCTGAAGCCTTACGAGCGGCTTCTTCAATCCTGGTGTTCATATCACGAATCGCATCTTTAGCTGCAGCTCGCGGGTCAGAAGCTACGTACTCTTGCTGTGCCACGTACTGGAGGTGCTCGCGGATTCGCTCCATCTTGTACTCGTTGGTTTCCTGCTTCAAGTTCTCGTCCACGGCTTTCTTCACCATGTTCTTGACCTTGCGTCGGTCACCGTCGGTGTAGCCCTCAGCGTCTGGCAGATCACGGTCGATAGCGTCCATGATGGTGCTGAGATCTCCGGTTACGTCCTTCTCAAGCTTCTTGAAGAGTGTTGCTTTCTCCTTCATGTCCTCGGTAGTACGGAACTCCTTTAGAGAAGGTACCGCTCCGACGTGGCTGTGCTTGTCGTAAGTGCTACGGATGTTCTCGTCCGGGTCTTTCATAGCTTTCTCGTAAGCAGTCATCTTGGTCTTACGGTTCTCAAGCGATGCTGCCTCGAGCTCCTTGTACTGCTGAGCAAGACGGCGATCCTGAGGCTTCATGAGACGACCGTACTCTTCAATTTGCTCCGGCGGTGCTTCAGCAACAGTAACGTTCGGGTTGTCGTCTTCTACAATCACCTTGTCGAAGCGGTAGTTGCCGGCGGAGTCCTTGAGGTGAAGTCCTTCTTTAGTGACCGGTAGATCAATCTCGCTGTAGCCCGGGGTGTTCTTCAGCATGTTGTAGATCTGTCGCTTTTGTGCGAGGTCCTCTTGAGGAGAGCCTTCGATGTTAGTACCGCGGAAGAGTTCGTTTAGCATCTGCTTCGAATCATCGTCTAGGCTTGCGTGGCTCTTTGTCTGCTTAGCAACTTCCTTAGCAGTGATGAGACCGGAGCGGAGGCCTTCGAAGCCCTGCTGACGACGCTGTGTACGGAAGAGCAGGTCCTTACGTGAGTCAACCTCTTGCTTCACAGCAGTAGCCATGTTACGGCCGGAGAACACGCTTCCGATTGCTGCAGAGGTGGCTGCCACGCGAGTTTCACGAAGCTGATCCATCTTCTGTGAAGCGGTCTTGAGAAGTGGCCACTCACGCATAGCTGCACCGGGGTCTTCACGCCACTGGCGACCGAACTGCGGGTTACCGACGCTCGAGAAGACGTAGCCCATGATCTCTTTACGCCATACCCAGAAGACGATGCAAGTAAGCATGCCCATGAGGAAGGTGTTCAAGTAGTTGCCAGAACCGGCTCCAGAGAGCGTAAGAAGCATCACGAAGAATAGCGAGAGTACTACGATGAGCACGATACGCTGAATCATCATGGCCACAATTGAGAGCACGTAGTCTTTGAGCTTCGGTCGCTTGCTTGGAGAAAGCCCCAGCAAGAACGCGAACGGCAAGAACACCAGCATGAGCGTCGAGAGCATGGTGATGACGATCTTAGTTACGGAGTAAGAGATTACCACGATAGCGCCGACTACGCTCAAGATCGGGCTCAAGGTAGCGATCAGGAATCGCTGTCCCTGATCAGCACCTGACCAAGACTGTGCAAAGCTGCTGTCTGTACCGGCTCCGTTGTTTGGGCCGAACTGTGCGTCTACGATGCGGTAGAAGTTAGGATCTACACGACCGTTCTGGATGCTGTTGTCAGCGGTAGTAGCGGTACCGGTCTTGAGTACGTCAAGCTGGTAAAGAGCCCAGTTCTCTACTACCTGGCCGTTACCCATGTTCACGCCGGCGGAGCCTACGAGGTTCTCGTTAGTGTTACTCCAAGTGTTGGCGTTGCTTGGGATGTTCGTAGCACCCTTAGCGTAGAGGTCTTCGTAGCCGACGCCGAACTGTCCGTAGACCCACGGAGTGAAGTCGAATGTTCTCCAGTTGTAGCAGATAAGCTCTCGAGTAGACTGTGAAGCCGAAGTGTCAGCCATCTTTCCGAAGATGTTGCCTGACTTGTTCACGGCTGCAGCTGTAGAAGTACAGAGCTGATCGTTGCCGACGCTGCTTGCGCTGAAGATAGAACCCACGACCGCTTCTTCGACTACGGCTGGAGCCTTCTGTACGAAGTTGATTGTCTCGGTGGTCTTGAACATGAGGAACGCGCCCATGATGTAGACTAGGCAGATCATGAGAATGCTTGTGAAGCCCTCGCGGTATGCTCTATTCTTGAAAGCTCTCCAGAGTACACCGATTGCGCTAGCGGCTACAATCATGAAAGCTAGCGGGAAGAAGATGCTATCTCTGAAGCCCTCGATGAGGTCCACAATGATGTCAGTGATCCCTAGCGAATCAAGAATCGGCATGTAGGTCCAGGAGATAACCTCGCTCGAGAGCTTGGTGGCAAACTGGCCGATACCGAGCATGAAGCCCTGAATCTGTGTTGCGATCTCAGTAAGAGTACCGGTGAACACAACGCTGATCGGGTCACCGAAGTTTGAGATGTGGCGAGTGTCGTTGCCTGGTGTCTGACCTTCGCCGCCGACGTAGCCACTACCGAAGACACCGTTCTGAATCGGCGCACGGAACTGACGGTCACAGGCAGGGTTTACTCCACCGTTGACAGTAAAGGCGTAGACGAAAGTACCGCTAGTGCCTTTCATATCCGTACCGTCTGGGTTCAAGCAAACGTAACGCTTCCACGGTGCGTTGAAGTTTAGTGTCTCCTGGTTCTCCTGCATGAAAGCCTGAACCATGACCTGAGAAAGAACGTTGGCTACCCAGTCAGTGTTGTTAGTTGCCTGGTTGGCCTCGAATGAATCGTTAGCTGCACGGTTCCACTCGTACGGTGAGTCAATGGAGCCGGCTGGGTTTCCACCGGTGTAGCCGGTGCCGGCGCCGCTAGCAGTTCCACCCCAGCACTGCTTGTACGCACCCCAGATAGAGTCAGCAAGCGCTCCATCGTTCGGGTAGGTAGCTGAACAGTCAACACCGAGGCCAGCAGCCTTGGTTAGAACAGCGGAGTTCCACTGCTTCCAAGTTCCGACAGTGTCAGCTTTACGGTTACCGTCAGCGTTGTACTTGAGGAACTCGTCGAGCACCGGTGCCGAGTTGTTCGGGCCACGGTTGTCGTAGCCATCGGCGCTAGTCCACTTGTTCATGCTAGCCTGAGCAGAGGTCTCACAGGATGCACGAGTAATTCCGGTGTAATCGGGGTCTTCCATCTGGGCCGCCGAAGGAGCACCAACCTCGGTGTAGCCACCGGCGCTAGGCTTGTTGTCGTCACCGGTGATGTTGACGTTCATCACTTCACACTTAGCAATCGGCTTACGCGGCTTCTTTCCGCCGTCGGCCACGCTAAGTAAATCTTCACCGATACCGGCTTCATCCGGGCTGCTCTTAGCCATCATCTGGAGGAAGGAGAGTCTAATGCCCGCCGCTATCTCAGTATCCGTTAGTTGCCGCAGTCCGTAGGCGGTGTTTGCGTAGCCTACACGGTACCAGGAGAACGAAAGTAGCACGTTCAAGTCTGACGAGTCAAGCACCGGCGCGATGGCTCCAGCCGCGGAGCCTTGGAAGAATCCAGAGTAGAAGCCACCGATGGCCGCGAAGATGTTTCCGTTGCTTCCGAGCTCGTCACTGAAGTTGTCAACGGCCACAGTAAGGCCGTTAGCGATGGCCCCACCGATGGCTGAACCGGTGAGCGCGATGTGGTCGAAGAATCCGAAGTTGCTCAAGAGTCGAGCTTCGCTCTGAGTCTTGATGTGATCCCACTCACCGAGGTATGTAGTCCAAGGTAGAGCGTAGCCGTATAGCTCCAGGCCGGTGTATTTCTCCGAACGGAAGTCAGCGTTGGCCGGTACTGAGCCATCGCCGGGAAGGTTCTTGGGGATACCGAAGAGGTCTCCAGCGTAAGCGTTCTGAGCTTCAGCGCCCTGAACTCCTGAGCGGTCGAAGAGGCTGTAAGCATCCTGTAGGAACTCTGTCATCAGGTTCGGCACGTCACAGTTATGGTAGTACGCTGTGCCGGCGCCGAGCTGGTTAGTGTTACAGGAGTAGACCGCTGCTTTAGGGTTTGAAAGCCCGAGCTTTGCGGCGGTGGAAGCTGTAGAGGCCGGTACGGTTGCTTCGCTAACGTCATTGATGTAGCGAACACCAAAGACGCTCCAGAGCAAGCCTTGGAACGTGCTTACGTTCTGACCTCCCTGATAGGAGCCGACCTGGTCAAAGAGGAAGTTGCCTTTTTGATCCTTCTCAGAGATACCGGGGTTTAGCGAGTCTACAATGTTCCAAGCGTTTTCTTCAGCCTTAGCTGACTCATCAGCAGCATCTGCGTAGGCAACGTGCGGTGACAAGCTCAAGCTAGAAATCATCACGAAGAAGACTAAGAATGTTGCTATCGCTGACGACACCCACTTGACGACGCCATTGCCAGGGCGTCGCGTTAGCCGGTTACTAGCAATGTAGGTCGCCCCAGCATTTCTACGGTGCATTTGGGGTCACTTCCTCAGGATGGATCTTACGAAGGAATATCGTTCGACCCTCGCTCAGTGATGGCGTAGAGGAGACCGACACAGCTATCGGGTCTATCATCACAGAACTTGCAGTCGTACGAGTACTTGGCCGATTTATCGACGTAGTAGCCTTCGTACTCTTGGACCATAGAGAAGCCCAAAGCCGAAAGAACATCTTCACTTCCGATGAGCGGAACGCCCGGTGCAGAATCAGTATCGCTTGCACCGGGGACCTTGAGCATGATCTCTACACGGTCAGCGCCGTGGGCAGACATCTTTCGTAGTACACCGAAGGTAAGGAGAGTGCCGAAGCCTTCCTTGCGGTACGGTGGAGCTACCACAACTGCGTCGATGGATCCGGTGACTAAAGTCTTGCTACCGACGGTGGTGTTCTGGAAGTGGTAAAGAGCGAAGCCGATGAAGGCTCCGTCAGAAATCTTGATCATGAGATAGTAAGTGTGGCTGTAACTGAAGAGTGACTTCAGGACACCGAGCCCAAGTGACTCGTTAGCTATCTTCTTGATCTCGATAGGTAACGAAGCATATGTTAGCTTAGAACTCATCGGTCATCTTCTTTCTTAGGTCGCGGCTTTAGCGTGTTCAATATCGGACTTGATGTGTAGTTCAGAACTCATCATCATCGTCAAGCATGGGATTGCTTGATGGACCGCTAATCTGCTCCGCCGACGGTGTTGCGTTGTTGAAATCGTCTAGTAGATCTTTGTAGCTCTTGTTCTCAGTGTCGCCGCTTTTCTGCTTGCTATTCCACAGCTTCTTCACGCGATCATTCAAGCGGATGCTCAAACGATTACGTGCCGGAATGACACCCTTAGGGGTTACAGTCTCTTTAGTGGGGAAGTTCTTCACCACAAACAGGCCGGAGAGATTGAACGAGCCTTTGTTCACTACTTCTTCGGTCACGACATCTTTTAGAGTGTCGATGACCAGATCAACAACTGCTTCGCTCACGTGAGTGCGCGCAGCAATCTCCCTCTTCAGAGCACCGCCGTTGATCGGGTCGTCAGAGTCAAGGTTCTTGTAAGGTTTCTGGAACTGTGGCACGGATTACCTCGAGTAGGAGCCGACGCCGTAGAACGCAGCTGTACGAGCCCATCGCTTGATGGTTTCAATCTGCTTCTCTAGAATGTCAGCTACGTTCACCGGATACTCAGTCTCTTCGTTCGCTAAGACCCAACCATCCTTAGTGAGGACTAGGTTGATCTTCTTATTGGCCGCGCTGAGCTGCACACCGGGCTTGAGCTCGATCTGAGTGTTGCGGCTAAAGGTGATCTTCATAGCGAGCTTGCGCCCAAGATCCCAAGGCTGTTTGGCGATGGTTGAAGTCTTTAGACGAGTTTGCGTACGAGCGCTCTCAAAGACGATTGCTTTCTGCTCATCGGTAAGCTTCAGCTTCCATTTCTTCTGAGCTAGAGCAATCTCTGCGTTGATCGTCTCGTAGAGATCTTCTAGGAAGCTTTCGGGTAACTCGAGGTTTAGGATCAAGTAAGAGTCAGCCAAAGTAAGACCTCTTTCGTAAGTTGCTGTTGCCTAATCTTACCAAGCCAACTCAGTCTGTAGAGCCTACGCGATCTCTGAAGTTCTTCATGGCTCGGACACGCACGGTCTTCGACTCTGGGACCAGGATGTCCTCACCGGTGCGAGGGTTCTTTAGGTTGCGCTCAGAGCGAGTGGTGGGCTCGATAGAGAGGAAGCCCATGAGCTTTACTTCGGTTCCGTCGGCGACCGTCTCCATCACTGTCTCCTGAAGTGAGTCAATGACTTTGGCCACTACAGCGGTGGGAAGTTCGGTGTTCTTGCTTACTGCGTCGATCAAACCGGATTTGTTGAGAATAGGCATGGTAACTCCTGTCAGTCTTTCTTCTTGAAAATGGATAGCAATGAACCGCTGGGCTTCTTCGCAGAATGTGTGCCACCGGTCTTTTCGGCGCTCTTTGCTCGGTCAATGTCGGCCATAAGCTCGTTAGCGTCCTGATCCTCGAGCACCTGCGTTTCCTCTTCGATAGAGAACACGGACTCAGGAAGTACTTGCATGTCGTCGCTGTCGAGCTCTTCCTCAACAACCTCTTCGTGACCTTCTAAAGCCGGAAGCGCGGTTCGAGCGTAAGCCCGTTCTTTCTTGAGCGTCACAACTAGAGCGAAAACGGCTCCGACGATGAGGAGAAGGAGTAATACTAGAATCACCGTGGCAACGATGAAGCTCGCACCTGACTCGTAGATAAAGCTTAGATTCATTTCTCAGTCTCCTGGTTACGGAACAACGATTCCCATTGTGTTTTAGCTATCGCTTCCGCTCCGTTATCAATGGCGTGGAGAGTGCGCTTGATGTCAAACTCGTCGAACCCATCGGCCCGAGCCGTAAGCAGGAACTGATAGAACGGCCCCTTAGCGTCCCGGATCAGTAGTTTCCATTGTGATACGAGCTTACGTAGCGCGCTGTTAGACAGCTGTTTGAGCGCTTCCTGTTCTTCCTCAGTAACGTCGATCTGAAGCTCATACTTGATGGCCAACACAGCGTTGTCAGTCAAGTCCTGCTCCTGGACGAAAGCACCGAAGAGAGTCTCACTAAAGAGCTTCGTAGAGGTCTCACCGAAGATCATTTCGCTCATGGACTTGTCGAGCGGGTCGATGAGGTTCTGTACGATGAGGTTACGCTCGAAGTACTCCTGCTCTTCCACAAGCTCTAGAGTGATCTTCTGATTGCTGCTGTAGCGCTTCTCAGAAGAACCTAGGCGGCCGTTCATAGACTTTACGTCTGCCGCGCCGGAGTGGAAGAAATCTAGCACCTCTTGATTCACAGCGTACTTGCCGTTGAGCTCAGTGAGCTTCTTACGAACTGCCGAGATCTTCTTGTAGGTGTGGAATCGTGACGGCGGGATGCCGAACGGAGCCGCCTCAATAGTGAGTAGTTCCTTCTTGGCGTAGGCGGTGAACCACTGTAGCAGATAGTTCGTCGCTGAAGCATCGAGCTTGTCCACGTCGAAGTGGCGTAGCCCCTTTACAGCGCCGGCACGACCAGCGTAGTAAAGCTGATTCAAGATACTCTCATCAGTGCCACGGAGGTGGCTCTTGGAAAGGATCGAGTTTAGCTCCTTAGCGATGAGCGGCTCTGCCAGCTTTAGGAGCTTGTCAAGAGCGAACTCACGAAGAGCGAACGCTGCTTCGATCTTAGCCTTGAGCTCCGGAAGATCTAGAAGCTTTGTGATGAGGCTTTCGTAGCTATCATCGGCATCTTGAAAGATCGGCACGTAGTAGCGTAGTGACTCTACTGTAAGCCTATCCCCTTGGTCTTTTACTGCTTGTTTCTGGGTAGCCATTTAGACTCTCCGAACTGGTAAACCGCCTGGTGATTCTTCAGCACCCCCACCGTTAGGCTGAAGAATCGTTCCTGGCTGTGTTTTCATAAAGGTGTCGGTTGCTACACCGTGCTGTTTGAACTTCTGGCGAAGCGCGTCAGTGGGATTCGAGATCTTTGTCCAAGTATCATTATCAGCGTTGTAGGTGTAGAGGCGATTCGTAGCGATGGTCGCGTCTTCGCCGACACCGATAGTGCTGGTGATCTCCTGGATAGCAGTTACTCGGTAACGAGAATCCGCTTTGAAGTAGGCTAGCTGAATGATGACATCGATGGACTGAGCAATGTCGATGTTGATAGAACGCACCGGCTGGCCTGGGTTACCCTTGAGCGCAAAGTTGTTCATCTTGGTGAGCGCTCTCACCGGATCATCAGCGTGGATCGTGGTGATGGAGCCTTCCATGCCGGAGTTAGCGGCAACTAGGAAGTCAGCGAACTCTTTACCTCGAGTCTCACCGACGATCACCTTGTCAGTACGCATTCGGTTGAACTGTGCAACAACCCAGGAGAGTGAAGCTACGTCTTTCTCTTCCATCCCCGGGCGCCACGGCACCGAGTGGAGGTAAGTTGTGTTCGGCTGCAGGAGCGTAAGCTCAGGAGTGTCTTCTGCCACACCGATTCGAGTCTCCATCGGAAGCTCTTTAGTGAAAGCTTCTAGGAACGTGGTCTTTCCGGCGCCGGTACCACCACTAAGCACAGTGGTCATGTCAGCAGCCGCACAAGCCTTTACGAAGGCGAGCATTTCGCTGGCCATAGAGCCTTTACCGGCGATAGCGTCTAGCGTTGCTAGTGCTGTGCTCTTCTTGGCGATGGTGATCTGGGGATAGTCGGCCGCCGGCGGAAGCACGATGTGACAACGGCCTCGGATCATACGATCCCCGACCTGGTAGCGGATCGGCCCCTCGAAGATGTAGCCCTGAGGGTCAAACGCTTCCCAAGTGACGATGTGAGGAACGAGCCCGCTTACAACCGAATCAGAGTACGCCTCTTCAGTCTCCAGATCGATTGAGCTGATGTGAAGTCGCTTACCGGACTTCTTCAGATAGAACTGATCAGGGCCGTTGCTCTCGATCTCCGAGATTGAATCGTCAAGGAGCAAATTGAGAGCGAGGTTCCACGCCGGGTGTTCGCTGATCCGATGGAGGGTAACCATTAGTAAGTCCTGTCATGAGGAGAAGTCGTGTAAGCAATATCAAAACTGTGCTTCTACGCAACCTCATCGGACTACTTCGCGGTGAGCGTCACAATCTTGTCCGCAATAGAGTCAATCGACTCGTTGTGAGCGATGAGCACTACCTGGCCCTGGAACATTTCCTTGATGGTGGAAAGAATCTGCTCAGCTCGAGCGCCGTCCTGTGAAACGAGCACCTCATCCAGAATAACAGTGTTCTGATCAGCGCCGGAGTTCAAAAGCATGGCGATGGCTAGTCTCAGCGACATGGCGGCAGCCGAGAGCTCCCCACCGGAAAGCAAGCCGACTGAACGTGAAGTACCGTTAGCGAGATAGACAGTCGCGTTGAACTTCTGGTCTAGCGTAAGGCGGTTGAACTTCCCATCAGTAAAGCGTGAAAGAAGATCCGATGCGTAGACCTCGATCACCGGGATACTGTTGCGGATTCGCTCTTCGCGGAATTCCGAGACAAGATCTACTGTGTGAGACGCTACAGCAACAGACTTTAGAAGCTCTTTGTGCTTAGCGATGTCCGCTTCGTGACGAGCGATCTCTGACTGTAGGAACTCGATCTTCTGACGCTTCATCTTTAGCTCGCCGTTAGACTTGGTGTAGTCAACAGAGACTGATGAGTGCTTTGTACGGACATCGTCAAGCTTCTTCTGGAGCGCGTTCAGTGAGCGCTGTGAAGCTGAGTCGAGGTTAGCGTCCTCTTTCTTGAGGTTACCTAGCTCGAACTCAAACTCTTCGATTTCCTCAGTGAGTGCCTGAGCTCGGTCGAGCAAGCGCTTGTAAGCCTTCTGTCTTTCCTTGCTCTTCTTAGCCTCATCAAAGAGCTCGTTAAGCCCCTTCAGCTCTTTACCGAGTACTCGAAGATCACTGCCTGCTGAATCAAGCTCTTTAGAAAGCACCGGCATCTCGCTCTTGATCTCGGTCAAGCGAGCCGTAGAGACGCTGTGACTCTGAACAGCTGCAAGCTGACCGTCGAGCTCGGCGATGAGCGTCTTGTTCTCATCTAACGTAACCTTCTTGGCAGCGCCGGTGCTTTCGAGCCCGGCGATGGTGAGCTCAAGAGCGTTTACAGCTGTCTGGGGCTCCGAAACCGTCTGAAGACAGGTTGGGCAGCTATCTCCGTGCTGGATGACCTTGATGGCGTTTTCGATCTGAGTCTTATCGTTTCGAGCGCCGATAATTTCGTTTCGGAGAGTCTCTTGCTCTTCCTGGATTGCGCTACGCTTCTCACGAAGCTCGTCCTCTGAAAGCTCCGGAAGATCACCGAGTGAGGCTAACTCTTCTTCTAGACGAGCGCTTTCGCGGTTCAAAGCGCTGATGCTATCCTCGGCACGCGATTTCTTGATGTTGAGCCGATCACGATTACCGTTGAGTTCCTGGATCTTGGAGTAGAGCTCATCGTAGGCTCCACCGCTAGAATTACTGAGAGCCTTACGCTCCTGTTCTTTCGCTCTAGTGGTTTCTTCAAGATCATCGGTCTTGATGCCGATGCGAGTCTGAAGATCAGCAAGGCGGCGCTCGATAGCGATCTTGCGGTCGTACTTGGCGGTGGCCTCTGTGAGCTGTGACTTGAGCGACTCTCCACTCACCTTGAGCTCAGAAGCCTGAGTCTTGATGGCGACGATGTGCTGGTGAACCTCTAAAGCGGAAAGCTGGACCTCTCCCTCTTCTTTACGAAGCTTGACGAGGCCCTCTTCATCGATGCTTGAGAACGATGCAGCTTTCTTGAGGCCGTTGAAATCTTGGCGCGACTGCACTAACGCAGCGGTGACTCCGGCGATACCGGTGAGCTTTTCGATAACAGCTCCACGCTCACGTGGGTTAGCCGAGATTAGCTGATCAACTTGCTTCTGCTGCACGAGAATCGAAGCGAGGAATCCACCTTCATCCATACGAAGAAGCTTGCGGACGTAAGGCTCTGCGTGAGAGATAGCCGGCCCAGCAAGCTGCGTGAGCTTCTCTTCGCCGTCCTCTTCGGTGACAGACCAAACCTCGCACTCAAGAGTACCATGCTTGTTGACTCGCCGACGCTCGAAGCGGATTCGAGTTCCGTCGATGAGGAAGTCTACGCGAGCAAGCGCCTTATCTTTCTCGCCGATGCCGGCTCTGAAGATCTCTACGCTCTTCGAAACACCGTTAGGCTTCGTGCCGAAGAGCGTCCAGGCGATGGAGTCTACGATGGATGACTTTCCGGTGCCGTTGGCGCCCTGGATAGCTGTGATGCCCACCGCTTCTGGCTCAAAGAGGAAATACTCGTGAGAGCGGATATTGAAGAGCTCTACCCTAAGAAGCATTAAAGACATACAGAAACTCCGATCATAGCGTCGAAGTATTGTACCAAGAAGCCGCGACAGTCAGGAAGCTATCTGCGGTTCTAACAGCGAAAAGAACTCAAGTCGCACAACATAACAGCTTGACGGTTTTCTGTAAAAGTACTGTCTTAGACAGCGTTAGATACCCAGAAAACCGTTGCTACTACAACGGACTTTCACAGTGCTTAGATAGCGCGGTTTTGAGCTTTCTAGTTACTTGTAGAAATTGCCGAGCACCTGGTCACTTGAGACACCTTTGTCGTTGTCTATGACTTCTTCTTGGCCGGAGAAAGCACCGTTGCTAGCACTGCTAGCAATACCGCTGAAAGCGGCCGCTAAGACAGCACCGATGATGACTAGAGCCAACACCACGAAAATTACCTTGGACTTTTCTCGGGCCGGTTCTTTGAGCTTATAGCCTTTGAACTCAAGGATGCTTACGAGCCAGCGTCGAGCTTTGAAAAGCTTCCACTCATCATCGGTGGAAACTGCTTCGTGCTCCACCGCACCGATTGAATCAGCCGAAGAGAGCTCTTCACCGATGGTGTAGGCGCCGGCTTCGTCGTGCTTGAGCTCGTGGATCTCTTCTACGAGATGAACCGTCGGCTTGTTGTCGCCTTTTACAGTAACCACTGTAGTGAGCGTGAACGCCTCGGTAGCGCCAACTCGGTTGAGATACTCAGCGTCTTCAGTAGACAGTTTGAGCTCGAAGCCGCTATCCTGCGGAACCACCAGGTAAGGCAAGCCTTGCTCTTTGATGGCGTTCTCTATAAAGGAGATGAGTTCGCTAGTCACAGTGTCTCTCAGGTCGTGGGAACGTAAGTGTTGGTCGTCAGCAATATCGAACGGCGATCAGAACAGACGCTGGTATGAACGAAGCTCTACGCCTTCTGCGTCGATCTTGTAGGTGACCTGCCATGACTCAAGTCCGAGCTTCTGACCTTTGGTGATGAGGCCGTCTAGATCGAGGTTGTCCTTGAGCTTCAAGTCGTCGCTAGTCTTGAGCGTGTTCTCGTAGATGAAAGCCGCGAGAAGCACTACTCGCTTTCCGAGCGGAAGCTGCCCAAAGAGATCGTTCATCTGCTTCGGCATGCGAGCACCGACACTGTCAGAACTGAAATCAGTCTTGATCGGAATGCTCTCCGGAATGGCGGTGTGAAGCTTGATCAGTGGAGTCTTCACTTCGATCCATAGCTCCGGAGTGTTAGCGTCCGGTGCGCCTACGAAGAAGTCGATGCGTGAAGAGCCAAGCTTCTTTTCAGCTTTGACGAACTCAGTAGAGTTAGCCTCGGTGACACCGGGAGTCAGCTGAGGCAGCATGCCGGCGAGCATGAACTCTTTAGTGTAGGCGTTAGCGGCACCCTGATTCACGCCGATCCACTGGAAGTCCGGCTCACTGCTAGGCTTAAGTCCGAAAGCCTGTACTGTGTAGTCAGTAGCGCGACCTTCGTAGGGGCCGGAGATCAGACATGGCAGGCCGTCGAGTGTGAGCCCGCCGATTCGACCACCGACCGGAGTGTGAGCTCGTACGATGGAGCCGTCTGCCAACTCTACGATAGCGACGTAGCGGTTAGGTCGATTGACGATCTTGGCCTCGGTGAGCTTATCTTTGAAGATGAGCTTCTTAGCGTTTACGTCTAGGTGACTAAAGCTTGAGTGCATTGTGGCTCCTTGTTAAAGACTAAATGTGCCGCCCCTCCATAGTATCGAGTACTAGGAGGGGCGGCACAAGGTGTGGCTTACTTGTCCTCTGAGATGTCCAGGACGGGGATGAACTTCTTCAGCGACTCAGGAGCCGACTGGAAGCCACCCTGCTGGGTAACGCAGATGACTGACTTGAAGCGAGAGTCACGAACCTCACGCTCCACATCGTGCCAGTCGATGAAGCCGTCGGTGACCAGGATGAAGATGTCAGGCTGCTTCGTCTTGGGAAGAGCCTTGACGTACTGCCAGGCCACGGCCATCACCGTTCCACCACCACCGTGGAATCGGATCTTCTTCACGCTGGTCACCGGCGAGATGTTGCTTGCCTGAGTGTCCACCGAGAAGATGCTAACAGCATCCTTACCGCGAGCGACCTCCTTGAGGATTCCCTCGATCTCGGTGAGAGCGCGCTGGAAGTCCTCGTCACCCATGGAGCCCGAAGTGTCAACGGCAAGCGTCACCTTCGGCAGGTAGCTGAGCATGCCGGGGAACACGAAGTCACGGCTCTGCAGACGACGGCTCACGCGGCGGTAGGTGTAGTCCGAACGACCCTTGGTGATCGAGTCGACGCTGGAGGCGACGATACGACGGAAGATCTTGCGCCAGTCAACTTTGGCAGGAGTGAGGTGCTTCAGGATGGAGTCCCAGAACTCGTTGTTAGTTCCGGTGCCCATGCCGCCGGTGTTACGCTCCTCCACGATGCGAGCCGCGGTGTTCTGCTTGGCGATGGTGACCTCGACGTCAGACGCCTTCTGGATACCAGCGTCGTCGGCTGCAGCCTCGGTCTCCTCGTCGGAGTTACCGCAGTTCCAGCCACCGGGCTTGCCCTTGCCAGGCTGGCCCTGACCCTGGCCGGGGCGTCCCTGGCCCTGACCCTGGCCTTCGCCAGAACCCTCGCCGTCGCCTTCACCTTCGCCGTCTCCCTTACCGCAGGAGTGGCTAGGCTTGCCGGCGCCCTGACCAGGAGCATCGCCCTGGCCCTCGCCGGAGCCCTCTCCGTCGCCGTCGCCTTCGCCGGAGCCCTCGCCCTCAGCGTCGCCTTCGCCGGACTCGGCGCTTTCACCGGAGTCGCCAGGCTGAGTTCCGTTCTCACCCTCGCCTGCCTTGTCGCTGCTGTTGCCGGGCTGCTTACCGGTGTTGGCACCGCTGTTGCCGTCCGAATCACCGGAGTCAGCGTCCTCGGTGTCGCCCTCTTCGTGAGAGCCATCGTTACCGCCGGCCTTCTCAGCCTCACCATCGCTCTGATCCTGCTTCTCGGACTTCTTGTCCTCGCCAGGCTTCTTCTCCGGCTTCGGAGCCTTGCCGTTCTTGGCGTCTTCCTTGTCCTGCTTCTCCTGCTTGCAGGCCTCGCAGTCGTCCTGAGCCTTCTTGAGGTCCTTGGCCAGAAGATCAGCGTAGATCTCCATGGTCTTGTTCGGAGGGTAGTTGTTCGGCGCACGGTCCGGGAGCTGACCCTCGGAGAGGTCGACGAAGCGAACGGTGTAGAGAACGGTGTTGATCTCGAAGTCACCGGCGAGGTTGAACAGCTGCGGGTCCATCTTCAGCGAGCTGATCTCTTCACGACGCTGGAAGTGGTTGTTGAGAACGTGCATACATTCGTGAAGCAGCACCGAAGCTCGCTGTGCATCGTTCAGGATGTAGAAGAACCAGTAGCTCAGGCCCACGCGGGCGTGAGGGTCGGTGTAAGCGGTGGGAGCTGAAGCGTCCATGTAGGGACGCATGAGCGCCAGAGCGTCGCGGAAGGCGGGGATCCACTGGACAGCCTTGACGATGGCCTTACCGTAGATCTCGCGCTCTTCCTTCGACAGCTTGCGCACCGGGCTCTTCGAAAGATCATCGATGAGCTGTGCCTTGAGCGCATCGGAAAGTTCGTCACCGCGAGGGATCGAAACTGAAGCCATTTGTTCCTCCTGGAATAGGTTAGTTCTATTCTAACGGGTAAACGCTTCGAATGTCAACCCCGGTAGAGCCTTACTTTAAACAGCTAAGGCCGGTTGAGTATTTCGCAGCTTACGAGCCACGAAGCCTCAACCGGCCTAGCAAGTGTTATATCGACTACCCGCCGTGCTTCAGCAAGAACTTCTGGTTGATCGACTTGAAGTTCGGTCGGTCACCGAGCTCCTCGAACGACTTACCGTTCTCGTTCCACCACACGACACCCTCGGTGAGGACGTTGGGGTTGACGAGCGACTTGAGACCGTCAACCTGGTCCACAGCCTCTTCGACGGTCTTCGGGAACTCGAGCGGCACACGAGGAGCCTGGTTCTTCGTGACCCAGTCCTCGAAGCGCAGTACCTCGGGCGAAGTAGCCGTCGGACGCATGAAGCCGTGCGAGAACACGAGCAGGCGGATGCCGTCGATCTTGATGGGGTTACCCTGGATTCCCTCACCGAAGATCTCACCCTGGATCACACCACCCTCCGGGATCAGCTCGTCGAGGTTGTACTGACGAACGATCTTGGCGTGCGAGTGACCACCGTCGAGCGAGAGCTCCCAGTTGCGGCCGGCAGCGTGAAGCACACCGTCCAGCTTCCAGAAGGTAGCCGAGGTGCCATCGATCTTCTCGGTAGCCACCCACTCAGTGGTGTCGAGCGACTGCAGGAACTCGTTCGTGAGGTTCTGCACACGCTCCGAGTCGGTCTTGCGAGCGATCTTGGTCGGGAACGCACCCACCTGCACCGAACCACCGGGAAGCGGGGGCTCGTACTTGAAGACGCCGAGGTTCTTGAAAGTCTCCGACACCTCTTCAGGAGTCGAGTCACCGGTGAGGCCGAAGCCGAGAGGGAGCAGAAGTCCCTGCGACACCTGACCACGAAGCTTGGCAGTCTTCAGGATGTGAACATCCACGTACTTGTTCTCGGGGTTGAGGACGCTCTTCTCCGAGCGGGGAGCAAGGAAGGCGAACTCCGGTACCGAGGTCGGCAGAGCCGAGTCGATCTCGAAGTAGATCACCTTCTCGCCGACGGTGAACTCGCCCTTGCGAACCACGATCTTCCAGCCACCGACAACAGCTGTCTCCAGCGAGTCAGCCTTCGGGTTCTCGTCGATGCGGTCGATGGTCTTGATCTGTACGAGCTTACGGAACTCAGTCATTTCGTAAGTCCTTTCTTGGAATGAAAGTCATTATTTGTTTCCACCAGCCTCATTCCTTAGGCAAGAGATACTGTAACATGATCTTGAACTGCTCGCAACATCACTTCGGCGGTAACTGGGTAAGATTCTAGTATGAGTTCTCTTCTTATTGCATGTGACGGCTCCTGTATCGGTAACGGTAAGGAAAACGCCCCGGTCGGCTGGTCCTGGGCAGACGAAAACGGAAACTGGCTAAGCAACGGCTGGACCCACGGAACTAACCAGCGAGCGGAGCTCCACGCTATCTGGAGCGTGTTGAAGTTCCATCCCACAGGCGACCTCAAGATTCAGATGGACTCCAAGTACGCGATCAACTGTGTCTCGAACTGGGCCAAAGGATGGGAGGCGCGTGGTTGGACCAAAGCTAACAAGGAGCCGGTGCTCAACCTCGACTTGATCAAGCCTGCCTACGAACTACTGAAGAAGCACGAGGGCAACGTGGAGTTCATGTGGGTGAAAGGTCACCTGAAGAGTAATGAATTCCCGCTCAACACTCTCGCTGACAAGTACGCCTACGAAGCTTCTTCAAGAGTGCGGGACGGACTAGTAAGCCCCTCCGGTGAGTATTACCTCGACTCGAAGGGGCGTACTACGCTGGCCCCGGAGGCCAACTTCATGAAGCGAACTTACCAGAGCTAGCCTACGAGAGCGCGATTAGCGCCGAAGAGGTGAGGTCACCGATCTTGCGAACCATAGCTCTGTTGAGCTCGTACTTCTCGTTACCGTCCACAACGCTTGACGCAGCACGAGTCTTCACAGTGTCTATTACTGCGTCACGGTCGCTTCGGAAGCTTTTTCCCAGCTCATCGTCGTGGAGTAGAGAGTACTTCTCCTTCTCGGCCTTAGAGCGGCTAACGAAGCCGTAGAGCTTGTCTAGGTTAGAGTCATCTTGCATAGCAGCGGCGAGATCCTGTTCGGCTGTAGCTAGGTGCTCAGCCTTACCTCTACCTTTAGAAGCCTTCATAACTTCGAGCGCACTCACGTTGGTAGTGACGATAGAGTGCAGCTCAGGGTGAGTCTCTTTAGTGTTCATGCTGGCTAGAGCCGCCGCTACCACAGGACGGTTACGCTCAATTAGTTCGCGCTTCTCGCTCAAGGTCGGCTCAGCCACCTTGCCACCGGCCGGAAGTAGAACCTTCTTCTCAATGAACACCTTAGTAAGCTCTGGAGAAAGCGAGCCGGTGTCGTTAGCTCCAAGTGCCGAAACGAGCACACGGTTACTCTGACGAATAGCGTTTAGCTGGTTCACTGACTTACCGCTTACGTGATTGTGTGCCTTGCCCCAGTATGCGTCCTTACTTGTAGCGGTTACAGAGTTGGCTTTCTCAGCGATGTAGGAGGCCATAACAGCGTACTGCTCACTGGCGGTCTTCTCTTTGTAGCCATCTTCGTTCTTGAGGAGTTCCTTGTGAGCGCGGTCAAGAGTGTGAGCCGTGACAACATCGTCGTGAGAGCTGATGTGTGTCTTTGCGATGTCAGCGGCCAGCTCAACTTTCTGGCGCTCTCCGTTCGGGGAGTAGCTAGTCACCTTAGTTGTCACATCCGGCTTCGCTGTCTCACCACGGAGCTTGCTAATAGCAACTCCACGCTTTACTCGAGTAGCACCGTAGGCAGCTAGAGCCACGCTTCCACCGTTGAGCTCTTCACCGTTAGCACCTCTAGCCTGAGGAATGATGACGTGGCCGGTGGCTTTGAACGGGTTGCTCGGCACTCTACGGATAGCACGGCCGATGGCCTGAGTCATAGCGCGCTCGGATGTCTTTTCATCGTCGGAGATAACCACGGTGTCGATCTCGTTGATGGAGACGCCTTCCGAGAAGATGTCCACGTTGGCTAGTACTCGTTTGTTCGGAGACCAGCCTTTAGCGGCATCCTCTTCGGTGAAGCTCTGGTTCTTGAACATGCTGAAAGCGGCTTCACGAGCTTTCTTGACCTGAGCCTCTTCTCCAGAGTACGCAGCTTGAGCGTTCGCGTTTTCGGCTAGGAGGCGCATACGGGCTCTGCGACGAACGTCTGGGTCCGCAGCATCTCTCGCGTTCTCAGCCGTGGCAAGATCCATTCCACCGCTCTGCTCGAGCGCTACAGCTTTGAAGTTGTCTCGGAAAGCTTTGGCCTGGTCAATAGAGCCACAGTAGGCTAGCGCGTTGTGAACCGGGTTGACTCCAGGCTTCGGGTCGGCAGCCATAGCGTTAAGTGTAGCGCTTAGAGCTGAATAAGTCTGTACCGAAAGGTTTGACTTGCTCGGGTCAGGAGTAGCCATGAGCGTGCCGCTAGCGTCCACGTAGCCGCCTTTGGCGTGAGCGGCGTTTCCTTTGATGAGCGCTTCACGAAGCTGGTAGTCAGGCTCCGCAAGTGACTTCGATTCGATGGCTTTCTCCTGCGAGATGTAGCCGCCGACTCGCCCGACCACCGCACTGTCGTCCGAGTAGACAGTGATTCGAGCCTTCGGCTCAGCCGCCATGGTGTTAGCCACTGCTTGCATAGCCTCGACACGCTCAGCCTCCTGCTCCGGCGACGAGTAAGCCTCAACAGTAGAGTTGTCGTCGCTCACCATTTCACGGATCACCGGAGTCGCTGTAGCGTAGAGACGGCGCTGTGACTGAATTGAGCCGGGGATCTCGTTGTGGAAGCTTCGGTAGCCCGAGTTGAGCCCGACGGTGGTGGCGCTAGCCGAACGCTGCTGACCGAGGATGTTGTGAGCCTCATCGTTCATGAGCAAGTCGGCTTCAGCGTTCATACCGTTCTCTAGGAGCTTCACCTGAACCTCTTGAACCTTGCTGGAAGATTCGTAGGTAGAAACAACGACTACCTTCTTGCCTTCAGCAAGAGCCTTACTCCAGGCCTCAGCGATCTTGTCAGTAGAGACGACACCGTTCTTCAGGAACTCTTTCGAGTCAGAGTGAACCTCGATGACTCTATAATCCTCGCCGTACTCGCCGAGAGAGTGGTCGTAGAAGCCACGGTCGTTCGGGCGTAGGTCGGAGGCAGTATCCTTAGCGAGCTTGATGCTAGAGGTTAGCACTACGGCGATGCCGTTAGCGTCCTCACCTTCCATCATGCGTCTCATGAGTTGACGGCCCATGTAGGACTTGCCGGTGCCACAGGCTGCTACGAGCTGGGTGTTGCCTTCGTTCTCTAGAGCTTCTGCTACACCGTTCATGGCGTCGAGCTGCATCTCACGTGGAGGAAGCTCTCCGTAGTAAGTGTCTAGAGAGAATCCGTTCTTCGGATCTTCTGTAGGTGAAAGCTTACGTACGGCTTTGAACACCTTAGAGCTCATGGATACTTCGTGAGCCTCAACCGCATCTTTCATTGTCTCGTAGTGCTGCCCTCCGAGTGGGCAGTTACGGACGCTAGCCGTGCAACGCTTAGGTCCGTCTTCTGTGAGATGGTAGAGAACAGATGACATAGAAAACCTCTTCGTACGTGTTGAATGAAAATGCACGTTGTTACGTTCTAGCTATCTAATCAAAATCAGCACGAATCCGATATTGGTGACGGCTTTTGACCAGGTAACCTTTGGAAAGGAAACACCTAAGATGACCGATACCCTAATCGAAACCAAGTACTTCCAGATCATCGGCGGAGCCACCGTGCTTCAGCTCGATGGAGACGGTTGGACTCGTTGGGATGTAACCGATGGGCTTATTCCCACGAAGCTTGGTTGGGACGAAAGTAGTAGCCAGTTGAAGCGGATCTCTAAAGATGAGGCCATCGCCCTTATGAAGTGAGCTTCACAGAAACACCTTACTTAGCCGCGGCTCTAGAGCCGCGGCTAAGCTCGTTTAAGCGCAGGGTAAACATTCCCACAGTGCTTACACGTAGCCCTCTTAGACTTGAAGCTAACGTCTAAGAGGGCCTATTGAAGCCTGTCTTACGAGCAGGGCTTCACGTGCTGTTACAGTGCTGCGATGAGCAGGTTAGCGAACTCCTTAGTACCGACCACAGTCGCCTCCGGCATGAGACGCCCGAAGTCACCGGTGACTGTCTTGTTGGCGATGGTGACCTCAATCGCCTTCTCGATGCTTTCAGCGACCTCAGTCCAGCCGAGGTGCTCGAAGAGCATGGCGCCGCTGAGAAGAAGCGAGCACGGGTTCGCCTTGTCCATGCCGGCGATGTCAGGAGCGGTACCGTGAGTGGCCTCGAAGAGCGCGTGGCCGGTGACGTAGTTGATGTTGGCGCCGGGAGCGATGCCGATGCCGCCGACCTGAGCAGCCACCGCGTCCGAAGCGTAGTCGCCGTTGAGGTTCGTGAGAGCCACCACCTGGTACTGCTCCGGACGGATGAGTACCTGCTGGAAGAAGTTGTCAGCGATCACGTCGGTGACCACGAGCTTTCCGCTAGCGAGCTCCTCAGCGTACTCAGCCTGAGCCAGCTCGTAGCCCCAGCGGCGGAAGCCACCTTCGGTGAACTTCTGGATGTTGCCCTTGTGAACGAGAGTCACGCTCGGGAGTCCTCGCTCGAGAGCGTAGTTGATGGCAGCTCGGATGAGTCGCTTGCTGCCGTCTTCCGAGATCGGCTTGATGCCGATGCTCGAGGTCTCCGGGAATCGGATTGCGGTGACACCGAGATCGACCTTGAGGTACTCGATGAGCATCTTGGCTTCCCAGCTTCCAGCGTCCCACTCGATGCCGGCGTAGATGTCCTCGGTGTTCTCTCGGAAGATCGTGAGGTTCACCTTCTCCGGCTCTTTCACCGGGCTGGGGACTCCGGGGAAGTAACGGACCGGCCGTACGCAGGCGTAGAGGTCGAACTTCTGACGCATGGTGACGTTTAGCGAGCGGTGGCCCTCTCCAGTGGGAGTGCCGAGAGGTCCCTTGATGGCCACCGGGTAGTACTCGAGAGCCTTGAGCGTGGCCTCCGGCAGCCACTCACCGGTCTCGGCGAAAGCTTTCTCACCGGCGAGGATCTCGGTCCAGTGGACGCGACGCTTACCGTCGTAAGCTTTCCCTACCGCGGCGTCGAAGACCGCCTGCGCAGCGGGCCAGATGTCAGCGCCGATGCCGTCACCTTCGATGTAGGGGATTACGGGATAGTCTGCGATTGCCATGAGTAGTCCTTCCGTCGTAGCAATCGTATCACGTAGTAGCTGATAGTCTATCAGTACCTCACTTTCAGGAGACTCTCTTGCAACTTCTCAGCTACAACCTCTTAAAGAACAAAGCCGTAGGAGAACTCTCCGCTTTAGCAGTAAAGTACCAGCCTGACGTGCTATGCCTCCAAGAGGTAAACGTGCCGGAGCTTCCACAACAGATGGGAAGACTTCAGTTAGCCATCGGTACTGAAAAGAATCGGCTAGGGCTCGCTGTGTATCTCGACAGTACAAAGTACGAGGTAGAGGATGTGGCTTCTTTCAGCCTCCGTCACTCACACTACGACCGCATCGCTTCACCGGCTCACGAGCGCTTGCTCGGAGTAAGAGCTGCGAACAAGCTCACCGGAGAGAAGTTCACTGTTGGCTCATTCCACGCATCGCCTCTTACGGCGCTAAACGCTATCCGAAGAGAGCAGATTCAAGACGGCCTGAAGCGACTAGAGGTCCTCGGTGAAGGCTCGCCACTCATGATGCTCGGTGACTTCAACTACCCGATCTTTAGAGCCCGCTTGGCACGCGAGGTTCAGGCCTCCGGGTTCGAGCTCTACACGAGTAACCAGCAGACCTACCGTAACTATAAAGGCGCTGTGCGTGGCTACTTTGACTTTGCAGCAGGCAAAGGCTTCGCCACAAACTGGATGAAGACTCTAAAGCAAGGCGTCTCGGATCATCTACCGATCTTGCTCAAGGCTGAAGCTACCTACGCGCCTGCTGTTTAGCCGAGGAAAATCAGGAGCGATAGCTCAGCGATCACCGGCTTGCGAGAGTCTTTAGCGTCACGGATCTGCTTGTTGGTGGAGTCTTTATAGCCTGTGACGACTACATCGGCTTCGCTCACTTGCTTAGTGATCTCAAAGCCCTTGCGCTTTAGCATACTGTTGAGGCGATCCTGATTCTCAGAGAATCGGCCAGTAAGCATGAGCTTGTGGCCAGGCTTCAATAGCTCATGAGGATCAACACCGTTAGTAGCGATTTTCAGCTCACCAACAGCAAGACCGAGTGACTGAGCCAGATTCGTAAGTAGGTACTTGCGGCGATCAATCACCGCTGCAGGGAATCGAACCGCTACAAGTTGGGCAAGCACCTGCTCGTGGACAGCATCCACGCTACTGCGGTCGAGCTCTAGAGTAGTGATGGCTAGCGCAAGCTCAGCTTTCTCGAGCTCCGAAAGGTCGAAGTTCAGGCTAAAGAGCACTACTAGCTCGCGGTAAGCCTGTACGTTCTCTTCACTTGCAGGCGAGCCGCTGTAAGTAATCGACTCAAGCCACGCAGCACGCATTTCTCCGAGCTCGTCGTTTGTCAGACGCAGCAGCTGAGGCAGTTTGATCGAAGACTTCGAACGGGCAGGCCAGACGCTAGCGTTTTCTAGCTGGCTCTTGAACTTGGCGGAACCGAGCTCTGCGGCACGCTGTAGGATCACGGCTGTAACCTGAGCGTCGCTCAAAGCTGTGTGAGCGTTGTGCTGAATCTGCATGATAGCGCTTACGTCGGTGAGCTTACGCTTGCCGGTGAGCTCCTGAGCAATCGGCATAGTGTCGATGAGCTTTACGGCTTCGGTGTCCTTGCCGCCGAGGGAGTAGAGGTCAGCGTGGAAGTCAAGATAGCGCTTCTCGAAGCCGGCGTTGTGAGCCACAACGTAGCGACCGGAGAGCAGGCTTAGCAAGTGAGTGACCGCAATCGGCTCAGTAGGAGCACCGGCAAGCTGTGGGTTGTCGATGCCGTGAGCCCAGGGATTCTTGACTCGCTTGTTACTGTTCACTAGTGTGCCGAACTCGCCCTCTACTTTGAGGTCAGAGTCTAGCAGCACCACACCGATCTCGAGGATGTCTTCCCACGGCCCCAAGCCGTTGGTCTCGAAGTCGAGGACTGCGAACCCAGGCTTTACAGCTTCTTGCGTCACTTGCTACCTCGAATGCTCTAATCTAGCTTCCTATACCTACTCTTGTATCAAGATAGCCCTCAGCGACGCCGCTTCGGCTTGATACCATACTCCGGATGAGCCGAATGTAGCTCTCTCACGTTTGAAAGGTACACAAGTGGCTAAACTCTACTTCCGTCACGGCGTTATGTCAGCAGCCAAGACCTCCAACCTGCTACAGGTTGAGTTCACCTACGGTCAGGCCGGCATGAAGACGATTCTTGCAAAGCCTGCGGTTGACTCTAAAGGCGGTACCTCAATCGTCTCTAGGATCGGGCTTAAGAAAGAAGCTAACCTACTCATCAGCCCCGAGATGAACGTCAAGGAAGAGCTTCAGAGGATTCTTGCTGAGAACCGCGAGGCCGGTACTCCGATTGCTTGCTTACTCATCGATGAGGCGCAGTTCCTTTCACCGAAGCAGGTTGATCAGTTGCTCTGGCTTGCGGTGTTCGAAGATCTTCCGGTGCTAGCCTACGGTCTTCGCTCTGACTTCCTCACTCAGGCTTTCCCCGGTTCAGCAAGGTTGCTGACAATCGCTCACTCTATTGAAGAGGTGAAGACGGTTTGCCCGCACGACGGAAGCAAGGCACTCTTTAACGCCCGTAAGACTAAGGACGGCGAGTACATCAGCGACGGTGGCCAGGTGGCCATCGACGGCGACGGTGTTGAGTATGAGTCAATTTGCCCGAAGTGCTTTATGGAGAAGGTCGTCAGCCTAGCTTAAACGCCGGTAACCTAGTCTCGAGCAACGTTCTTACCTCCGCATCCGTAGTGGTCTCGAGCACTTCCTCTTCGTTATTGACGAAGTCGAAGTAGGTGACGAAGAACTCTCCGGGAGACTCTAGCTCCACCGTAAGGTGCATAGGGGTTGAGTGCCACTCAAAGCGTAGGCCTGCTTCCTCACCGGGAAAGATCGAGGGTGTAGGCAGTTTAGCCGCGTCGAACCACTGCAGTAGACCGATGAGCTTGGCCAGATCTTCCTCTGTAACTCTGTTGGTAGCGTCGAGTGTTCTCAGACGGGCGAACCAGGAGCTTTCGCGTAGCTCGTTGACGGTGGTCTTCACAGGCTTTTACTCCTTAGGTAGATCGATTAAACTCTTCAAGAGCCTTTGGCATATCAGGGAGGCCGATAGGCGTGGCTCTTGAAGGACGAAGCGGTTAGCGCAGGTCGTTCAGCATGGCTGCGGCGTTACTCTTGCTTAGGATCGATTCCATGTCCACATCGTAGTGGATGTCCGCGTAGGAGTTGAAGTCACGGATTGCGTCCAGGATCTCGCTGTTCACGGCCTTGACGGCGCTGCGAACCATTGCGAGTCGCTCATCCACACGAGTCCACTTGTCGGGGTTGGCAAGCATGTCGTAGAAGTAGTCGTCGCTGAGAGCCTTGTTCAGCTTCTGCAGGATGTGACCGTAGGTGAGTGCAGCCATCTTCACCTGGTGATCTCCACCGCGGCTCTTGAGCTTCATGAAGAGCTCCTGAGTCATTTCGATCACGCTTGCGAGCGCGGTGGCGGTCTTGAACTCCTGAAGTTCGAGCAGTCGCTCAAGATCAGCGCGAAGCCCGATGAGCTCGGTACTGATCGGCTCCGGCAGGTCACGTACCTTCTTAGGGGCGTACTCGGCGAGAAGCTTCTTCTGCTCACGGTTCTTGCGAGTGAGCTTGGCCACCACGTAGGAGCCGACGCCGAGGAGGGGAACTCCGCCGGCCGCAAGGCCGATGATGAGGTAGAACGTGGATGCGAGCATCTTTATCTCCAGATGAGGAAGCGGGCGAGGCGGTGATGCAGCCTCGCCCGCTTCAACTACTTAGTTACTCGGCGTCCACGCTGGGCGTCGGGGCGGTGCCGTAGGAAGGCTGGTACGGGTTCATGCCCTCCTTGATGGCGAGCCAGCGGAGGTAAGCCTCGGGGCCACCGTAACCGGCGATCTCGGCGGCGCGAGCCTTGGCCTGCTCCTCAGCGACAGCGGCGGAGGCCTGAGCCTCGGTGATCTGCGACTGCTTGTTGGCCTCGGCGGTCTCAGCCTTCACCTGGGAGTTCTTACGCTCCTGGTAGAGCTTCTGGAAGTCGGCGTCCGGCTCAGCACCGAAGATGGAGACATCACCGATGGTGAAGAACTGGGTATCACCCTCCATGCGGTCGTTCACCGCCTCCTGGATGTTCTCTTCGATGTCCTTCGACAGCTTGTCGCGGACCGAAGGGTCGAGCCAGAGCTCTTCGACGGAGTAGTTGACGGCGAAGTTGCTGGCCTCCTGCTCGACGGCGCTGGAGATGTAGTTGTTCATCACCCAGAGCCAGCCGGCGCCGTACTTCGACTCCTCATCGAACCAGGCGTCACGAGTACGGCCGATCTTCTCGTGGAACTCCTGGAGGGTCTCGCACTTGGTCTCGAGCTTGAAGACGGCCTTGACCTTGAGGTCCACCAGGTTGCCGGACTTGTCGGTGACTCGGAGGCTGCCCTGGTCAGCCGAGGAGCCGGCCACGTCGTCCTTGTTGAAGCGTGCGGAGTCCCACACGTCCTCGCGCTGAGTGGTGGGGTAGTTGTAGTAGGTGTCGTTGGAGACCTGCTTGACACCGGGGTCGACACACTCGACGAAGGCGCCACCCTCCGAAACGCCACCGGCGTAACGGAGCGAGACCATCGAGGGGTCAGTGAAGTGCTGGGTACAACCGGTGAGCACTGCCGTAACGGCCATGATGCCACCGACGATTGCGAACTTCTTCGTCTTCTTCATTGTCGACTTTCGTTTGTGAGAAGGGGTATAGCACTCACAATACACGACAATGGTTCGATTTCAACCCAAACTGGGCAAAACCGCGAAAAGTTTTAGTTCAAGCTTCCGGCGCTCTGCAGAGCAACCTCTCGCTCTTCGACTCTAACAGCACGGATAATCGCTATAGGCTGAGTCTCAATCTCAATGATCTCACGCTCAGTGCCGTTCTGCGCTTTAGAGATACGAAGCGCCTGCTGCAAAAGCTTAGCGTCGATGATCTGAAGCTCACGAGTGTTGAGTCCGACCAGCTTCTTCACGTGCTCCGGTCCGAAGTTAGAGGTTTGCTTGAGCTCGTAAGCTTCGCGAGCATCATCCTTATCTAAGTAGTGGTCCTCAGGTCCGCCGAACGGGCAAGCACCTACGACCGCTCGACAGCGCCCAGGATCTCCAGCCTCGTTGATGTGATAGACAGCCATGGTGCGCCTCCTCAAGCTAAACGCTCTAGTGGTTCATGTACCGGTTAATATCGCTCTCAGTTCAACTGGTTATCAGGCTAGTGTCAGGATTTGCCGTTGATCTTGTCCAGATCAAGAGGAATCGTGGTTACTTCAGGCATATTTCCAAGATCTTCAAGCTCTTCCGGAGTGAGGTCATCCGGACCGTAGCACCGAGGCTCTTTGCCAGGAGAATCCTCGTAGCTGTCGCCGACCTTGCAGTCAAACCAAACGAAAGTCTTCACCTGTACTTCCGTCGTCTCTTGCTTACCCTCTTCCTGGATCACAAGAGAGTAAACCGGCGTGCTGCGGCGAGTACCGCTTGACTTTTCCTTCTCAACTACCTGAGCGTTCGCAATTGTCGTCTTCTTGTCGTAGTTAGCGTCTTTAGCCTGGGCGATCAAGACGATGACCACGAAGATTAGCACTACGACGATGAGCGGAGAAAGACACTGAAGCGCGTGAATCGCCTTCTGTTTGCCGGTGCGAGCCATGGTGATCCTCAATCTGTGGTAGAGCTATAGCGAAATATCGGTGGGTTGTGGCGGACTGTTGATATAAGAATTGTTACGGGAGTGTTACACAATAGCGCTCACAGGAAAAGCAACTCAGGAGAAGACACACAATGTCTAGTGCAAATGATTTTTTGATGGAGCAGGCTCGTCAGCGTCCGGACTCAACCGGAGCTATCGGCCTTAGAGCAATTGAAGAAGAGCAGTGGCGTAGATCACATGCTCGCCGTGCGGCCGTCAAGGATTTCGTTACAGGCTTCTTCAAGAAGGCGTAAAGCCGGTTAGATTTGCTCAGCCTCGACGCTTGTCGGGGCTAGAGCTCTTTAAGCTGCCTAAAGCTCGAGCTTACCAGGATACCTCGCTGTAATAGCCTCCGCACTTTCCTTCTTGATGAGTAGACTCCAGAGCTCGTTGATCAAGTCGAGAAGCCGATCAACCACTAGTGTAGAGTCTAAAGTGTCTAGCCCGGCGAACGTAGTGAGGCTTACGAGACTGGCAAACAGAGAGTCGTGCGACTGCTCTTCAGAAAGCTGTATAAGCTCTTTCGGGTACTCGCTAATCTCTGAACAGATACTGCATGTGTATCCGTTCTCATAGACCTCAGCCTCTTCCGCATCCCAACCGTAAATCTCGTTGTTTGACGGCGGTACCATCTCTACCTGGTGGCAGATAGAGGCCACTGTTAGTACGCCGCAGTCTTTGAGCTCCGCCATACTTCCGGTGATAGTGCTCACGGTTACTAGGCTTAGAGAAAAAGAGAACCCGAAGTTTGTGTCTGCTAAGATCTCACGATCTTGTCCCGGGTTCAGCTCTACAAAGTAATCCGTCATAGTAGGCATCTTACACCACTACGACGGATTACTTTGTTTCAGACGATTAGCTTTATGCAGCTGGGCGGAACTCGTTTAGGCTTCTAACATCTCGAACAGGATCCTCTACGGCCACCGGCTGACGATTCTGGATCATCTGACGGTCGACACCGCGAATAGCCTCAAACGACTGGCGCTGTAGAGCAGCCGCGTAGGTTGCGCGACCTTTGAGCTCGGCGAAAGCGCCACGGCTCTTTAGCTGAACAGAGTTCGCGGTTGCAGCGGTGCGCTGTACGGCTGCGGTACGAACCGTCTTGTAAGCCTCACCAGCCTGGCGAGCAAGCTGGCGACGAGGACGTACGACGCTAATCTTCTCTCCTGCCGGAACAGTAAGAGTTTTTCCGAAGCGGCCGGTGGTTGGGTTACGAGTAGTGATTACTGTAGCACCGTCGACTACCTTTAGCTTTGCAACGGTGATGCCGTTCTCTAGCTTGTCACCCGGGACGAGCTTGTCAGCTGTCTCAGCCCGGAGCTTTCCACCGAGTTCAAGCTGAGCCGACTTAGCTTCGTAGCGAGTGGCGGTAGCGTCCAGGATGTCAGCGTGGTACTGAAGAATCTTGATCTTGTTCTCAGCACTTACACGGACAGCGTAGGCGTTGTAGCGTGCGCGAGCCTTAGATGCCTCGGTGGCCACGTCGGCTGAAACACGACGAGTAGTAGTGGCTACCTTGCTAAAGCCTTTCCAAGCCTTAGTCTTTAGAGCCTGTACTCTGGCTACAGTTGCGAGAGGAGCGTCTTTCAGAGACTTGACTTCTTTTACGGCCTGAAGTACCTGAGGTGAAGTCTTGACAGCTCGTCCTACAGCGATGAAGCGGTCTCGGTAAGTGTAGGCCTTCTCTTTGCGCTTCTGCTTTCCGGTCTTCTTCACAGTTTCGAAGTCGCCGAAGGCGGCGCTCATCTTCTTCTCGTAGAACTCCGTAGCCTGTGAAACAGTGGCGAAGTGATTCTCGCCGTCGGCGCCGTAAGGGCATCGTCCTTGCTTTGCGTGGCAAAGGCTGGGACCGTTAGGTGAAACGTGATAAGCCATCTATTCAATGCTCCTGGAGTGGTGTTAGATATTGAACTTTTCTAACGCAACTGTGCGCCAGCGTAGGTAAGTCTCGATGTGCTCTACTACTCCAGCGTCCTCGATTTCGAAGACCTCGTCACTGTCATCTTCATCCTTCGGCAAGGAGATGAGCAGGTCAAGGCTTGAGATAATGGTGAACTCTTTACCGAGCGTCTCAAAGGAAATGCCGTAGAGCGAAGGCTTCGCGCCGGTGAGGAAGCTTACGGTCACATCCTCGAGATAGTAAGCCTGAATCTTCGCACCGTCGGGGCCGTCGAGCTCTTCGACTACACCTTGGCTTCTTGCTGCTTTAGCAAGCCCTTTTACTACGTCCTGTGAGATCTTCATCTGAAGCCTTTCTCCACCTGTTTATAGATCACGAATATCGGATGCTTTGGGACTCTTCCGAGAATAGCTCTTTGGCTTCCGCCTCTTGCTCTAGAATCTCTGAGTAGTAGGAGTCAGCCTCTCTAGGATCACTGAAGCAGCGGCGAAGTTCAGCCTGCACGAGCTCCGGAGTTTTGTGTCCGGGGTCGAAGGTGTCCAAAATCGAGTAGCTTGGGTTGTTGGCTTTCACCACGCCACTCTTGTAGGCGTCTTCTTCAAACTGGCCACGGGAAGCGTCGATGATCCAGTTAGAGCTTTCGACCCACCAGTGTGCCTTCTTTTCACCGGTCTTGTCAGTGTACTCACCACGTACCAGCTTATGAGGTACTCCGTCTTTGATGAGCTGATGCGAGATAAAAGCTGAGGCTCCGAGACAGACACCTTCACCACCGTCGAAGTAGTCGTCGTTAAAGTGGCGGATGAAGTCAGCGGTAGAGGCCACCACGTTTAGCTTCTTCGGTAGACCAGCCGGAGGCCAGACAAGCCCTGACTCCTCTAGCTTCTCTGATTCTTGCTCGTAGGCGGCACGCGCCTCGTCAGCTGACGGATAGTGTTCAGACTCACCACCGAACGGGCACTTGCCTTGAGTAGCCTTACAGCTACCGGCGTCACCGGTTTCTGGGTTGATGTGGAATTTAGCCATGATGTCCTCCGAAGAGTTTTCTAACTTCGTGCATCTTTTGCTCTCACCTGATATAGTTACTTGTACTACTAAAGGAGTAACTGATTTCCATGAAGGTCTCACGCTAAACTGTCAGCCGCGGCACAATCGTCGCCGCCTCTTCGCTAGTCGAAGCTCACAGTAACAATCGTCGGTTGAGGTAGTCTCTCGACGGTAAAGCAACCTTCAAAGGACACTCCTTGGAAATCTATCCTTCTATTCCCACGTCGATCCTAAAGACACCGATGGTGGCTTTCGACAAACTCGATGGCAGCAACATTAGAGCCGAATGGACTCGTAAGTCAGGGTTCAACAAGTTTGGTACTCGAAAGCGCCTACTTGACCCAAACGAGGCTATCCTCGGAGAAGCCGTGGAGCTATTCCACGATAAGTACGCTGACTCTCTCGAAGAGATCTTCCGTAAGAAGAAGCTCGAGAAAGCCACGGCGTTCCTAGAGTTCGTCGGTGACAACTCATTTGCAGGACACCACGAAGAAGAAGAGCATGAGCTCGTGCTCTTTGATCTCCATGTCCACAAGATGGGCTTCCTCACCGGTAAAGAGTTCTTGAAGTGGTTCAGTCGCCTTGACATACCTCGCGTACTTCACGAGGGGCCGGTGAACGAGCAG
>Ga0308157_10002193_pt1 | contig 33649 bp, 24 predicted proteins | sample PhyBR1_FD_201035 | JGI IMG/M metagenome (GOLD analysis project Ga0308157, IMG submission 201035) | Phyllosphere microbial communities from UC Gill Tract Community Farm, Albany, California, United States - DLSLB.R1 | ecosystem: Host-associated > Plants > Phyllosphere > Unclassified | place: USA... | reverse complement strand
ATCGAAGTATTCAACAATGAGCTCGGGAAGTATGAGTTTAATTAGTTCTATATAATTTTCCAAAGGGTACTTTTTTTGTGCTAAGTTACTATTTATGCAATTCCTCCCCAACTTTTAGGATTGATCCGATTATTTAAAATTGAGTTTGTAATACTCACAAATCTCATTAATTGGACATTCGTCACATTTCGGTTTTGGCCTGCAAATTTCCCTGCCTAGAAATGAAAAAGCCATACCAATTTCACCCCAAATATTTTTTGGAAGAATTTGCATAAGTTGTTTTTCAACCTTGTTACCGTCTTTGGTTTCTGCGATTAATCCAATTCTTGGAGTTACACGGATTACGTGTAAATCGGCAATAATACCTTCGGGGGGAACTCCCGCTTCTCGCATAATGACATTGGCAGATTTTCGTCCAATGCCTTTTAAAGCCGTTAATGATTCCATTGTTTGTGGAATATTTTTGTCTTCTTGAATTGTTTGCGCTATTTCGATTAGCCAGTTGGCTTTGGTACCAAAATTCCGAACCTTGGAAATATGAGGAATTAATGCATCAACATTTGAAACAGCCAAACTTTTCATGTTTGGGAAAACTTCAAATAATGCCGGTGCAATTTTATTGATATTAGCATCAGAGTCTTGAGCTGACAGCACTACCATAATGACCAACTGGTACAAATTATGATATTCTAACGGATGTTTTAGGTCTTTGTACCTTTCCAGAATTGGAGCCAATTTAGCCTCCCAATCATTTGTTTTTTCAAATAAATCCATATTGATTTTTGATTAAGATTAATGATTTTCAGGTTTTAAATTTCAGTTGCCGGTTAAATCACAAAAACAATATTCGTCATCAGCAATCCAAAATATTATTTTTCAATGTCTTTGATAAATTCATCGTATTCCAAATAAAATAGTTCAAGCGCATTCATTTTTTCATTGAAAAAATCAAATATTTCATCCCAATATTTGCGGTTACTTACACTTACGTTTAATCTTTCAACCCAAATACGGCTAATGGTTTTTCCATTTTCGAGAGTATAGTTTTTTTCGAAAACCAAATCTTTGACAAATTCTTCTTCGAGTATAGTTTTTAAGGCTTTGAGCTTTTCAAAATATTGCATACGCAATTCGGTATTCCTCATCTCAATATCGATATGTACTTGGGCTTTTGTATTTTCGACAAAAAACTTAAACGAGAAATCTTTGATTTTAGTGTCGTATAAAAGCCATTTTCTTGGGTACTTTTGAGCAAATTCGACCCAAAATTCGTGTTTTAGTTTTTGATTTTCTTCTTTACTATACATATTATTGGGTTTTGAATGTTTAAAATTTGTTTGGCACTTTTTTCCAAAGTATATTTAGGTATTATTTTCATTTGCAAAAATAACTTTTGATTATGGATTTTCAAGATTTTTTACAAATTGTTCCTTATTTGAATTCAGTAAAGCTTCCTGGTGAAGAGGCTCACAATATAATGGTACCCCAAGAGCGTCTTAGAATCATGAAAAATCTAAATTTTGAAGAAATAAAACCCAAAAATGCAGGAGTAATGATGTTGTTTTATCCCAAGGCAGGTGAAACGAATTTGGTTCTTATAGTTCGGAACTCTTATGATGGAGTTCATTCTTCTCAAATTGCTTTTCCTGGTGGGAAATATGAAAAAGAAGATGTCGATCTGGAGCAAACTGCATTACGGGAGACATATGAAGAAATTGGTGTTTATCCGAATAAAATTCAAGTAGTAAAGGCTTTTACCCAATTATATATTCCACCAAGCAATTTTATGGTTTATCCTTTTTTGGGTATTTGTTTGGAAGAAATCATTTTTTACCCAGACTCCAAGGAAGTGGCAGATATAATCGAATTGCCCCTGACTACTTTTTTGAGTGATTCAATTGTTGTTGAAGCAGAAATTAATACTTCCTATGCCAAATCAATCGAAGTTCCAGTTTTTAAAATTGATGATCATATTGTTTGGGGAGCGACTGCCATGATGTTAAGTGAATTGAAAATTGTATTGAATTCTATTTTGAATCAAGTCAATTTTTGAGATACTCTCATATGTAAAAGGATGCTTTTTTGATGCTTGTAAAGGAAAAAAAATAGTAATTTTGCAGTCCCAAATCTTAAAACAAAGTAAAACAATCTTATGGGATTATTTAAACGAAATCCTTTTGGACAGATACTATTTCTGAAAAAATGGTTATTACGAATCTTCGGATTTATTAGCCACAGACGTTACCGTGGATTTAATGAATTGCAAATAGAAGGTTCTGAAATTATTAAAAAACTACCGGATACAAATGTTCTTTTTATATCCAATCATCAAACCTATTTTGCAGATGTAACGGCTATGGTTCACGTATTCAATGCCAGTTTGAGTGGGAGAGAAGATTCTATAAAAAATGTGTGGTATATGTGGCGCCCCAAATTAAATATCTATTATGTGGCAGCCAAAGAGACTATGAATGCAGGTTTATTACCGAAAATTATGGCCTATGCCGGAGCTGTTTCAGTCGAGAGAACTTGGCGTGCAAAAGGCGAAGACGTAAAAGAAAAAAAAGAAGTAAACCCAAATGATACCGAAAATATCAAAATTGCCTTGGACGACGGCTGGGTAATCACTTTTCCGCAAGGAACCACGAAGTCGTTTAAACCTGTTAGAAAAGGAACGGCACACATTATTAAACAGCACAGACCTATTGTTATCCCTATAGTGATTGACGGTTTTAGACGCTCGTTTTGCAAGAAAGGCTTGCGTTTGAAAAAGAAAGGAATCTTGCAGTCCTTTATTATCAAGGAACCTTTGGTTATCGATTACGAAAATGATACTATTGAAGAAATTGTTGAAATGGTAGAATACGCCATTGAGCAACATCCTTCATTTCTAAAGGTAATTCCAATAGAAGAATTACAAGAACAGGAAGAATTGAACAAAACAAGACAATGGGATTATTAAAAAAAAAGAGATGTTTGTCTCTTTTTTTTATAAATCAATTTTCTTCAATTCAATATAATTGTTCTGCAAACGCTTTAACAAAATACCATAGACTAATTTATAAATTAGCCAAAAGACAAAAGTGAAAATCGCCGTTGCTATAACTAATACAAAAAATGATATTATGGCAATATTTAAAGGCATTTCGGGATTAACAGCTCCATTTTTCAAAGAATTTTCCAAATAGCCTTCATGAAACGTGTATCCTCCAAAAAGAATAAAAAACACTGCAAAAAATGATAAGTTAAACGCAATGTATTGCTTCACCACTTTTCGGGTTTTTAATATGGTTGAGAGCAGTTTTTTAGTGTTGTCATCTACCGAAATTTTACGATACATCGTATAAAATCTAAAAATAAAATAAAATATAACAATGTAAAGCAAAATGGTAATAGTAATGTAATAACCGTAAATGCCCAAATGCTTAATTAATTCCACGGCTTTTCCATCATATTTGGTAAAGGATAAAACCAATCCCAATACTACTCCCAAACCAAGTTCTATGATGCTTACAATAAAAATCCACTTCACTACCGAAGACGATTTTTTGTGAATCATTTTGTAAATCTCGTTTTCCGAAATCTGTATAAAAGAATCAGCGTTCTTTTTCCAGTCTTTTTTTAATAAATCCAACTCTTTCATACGCCTAATGGATTTAAAATTTTCTTTAATTTCCCCTTTATCCTATTCATTTTTACCCTTGCATTCACTTCGCTAATTCCTAAAGTTTCCGATATTTCGGTATAATCCTTGTCTTCCAAATACATAAATACCAACGCTTTTTCAATATCATTCAGCTGATAAACAGCTTGATACATCAGTTTTAACTGCTCCTCTTCTTCATAATTGTACTCAATGTCGTGTGTAAAATGCTGTCTGCCCTCATACTCAACGGTTGCAATATCACGTTTACTTTTACGATACAAAGTAATTGCAGTATTCAGGGCGACGCGATATGCCCAAGTCGAAAATTTACTTTCTCCTCTAAATTTTGGAAAAGCCTTCCATAACTGAATCGTGATTTCCTGAAACAAGTCCTTGTGCGCATCTTCGCCAGATGTATATAATCGACAAATCTTGTGGATTATATTCTGGTTTTGCTGCAGTTGCTTAACAAATGAAGGTTCTAGATTTTCACTCATATTCCATTAGTACACCAGAAGTGTATTTTGTTACAAGCTTTACTTTTTTAAATAATTAGGAGCACAAAATTCCTTTTCAGGACAACATTTCTCCCGCTTTCTGTTTCAATTCCCGATCAAGAAAAACTACGGCTAAAAAAGCCTTGTTTTCTAAATCGGGAGATTTCCACGACAATCGGGGCTATTTTAGAAATTTAGTTTTTTAAAACAACATTTCCAAAATCAAAATTCCCTTTCCTTATAATAATTTACCATCAAGTTCACAAACTTGCTGTAGCTGTCCATTCCGTCTTTTTGCTGATTGATTTTTAAAAAACGATCATAAAAAGCATGAAAACCAGTTTCAATAGGTGTTTGGTAGGCATCCCAAAAATCTTCACTTTCCTTGTAGTTTTTCAAAATCCCTTTATTAACAGTCGTCAGTAACTGCTTTAATATTTTTTCATCTCTTACTTGCCAATTGCCCAAACAATAGCGCAAAGCCATACTGTATCCCGAATATTGTATGTATAAATCATCGTTTTTTATAGAAGACAAAAAGCCTATGAAGTTGCATTCGCTCTCACTGGCGTACCCCATTTGGTGTGCCATTTCGTGATTGGCTGTCATCGGGAAACTGTACATTGGGCCCAAATAATTGACCTGTGCTTCATTGGTAAACGGATTCAAATAACCGCCAAAACCCATATAAGTCAATGGCAGACTAAAAAGAGATTTCTTGATACTTAAATGCGAGTAAGTGAAAAAATCATATTCCCTTGAAAGGTTTTTATATCCATTTTGGTTCATTTCAAAAACCTGATTTTGGGAATACGGGAAAACTACTTTCAAACTATCGTTTTTTGTGATTTGGCTTTGAACAGCATTTGTTTTGGCGATAATTTTTTTGGTAAACGCTAATAAATCGGCATCGGTATACTCTCTTTCGATGCTCATTTTTTCAAACAGCGGTTCACGGTAATAATTCAGTGCCCAAAGAATATGAAAGAAAAAATAAAATATTGAAAGAACACTCAAAACTGTTAAGAGATTGTTTTTCCATTCCTGCCTAAAAGATTTTCTTTTTGTCCAAAGCCATTTTAAGCCAAATAAAATCAGAATAAAATAAATACAGTCGCCCACCGAGAATGGAATTATTCCCAAAATGATTCTAGAAAATTTAGAAATGAAAACATACATTCCGTTACTGTAAAATCGTTCTATGGTTTCTGGAAAAAATGGAATGACTTTTAAGAATATGATTTGGATGAGGAAGAAAAGCGGAAGAATGTATTTGCGTTTCACAAGTTTGATTTTGGATATGTAAATATAATATTATTGTTTAAAATGAATCAAGATGTTGAGAATTTAAGTCTGTAATGAAGTTGTTAGATTTAATTTGGTTTTGAATTATGAAAACTAAATACCGTCGTTTATTGGATTTCTTGCGTTAGGGATTGCTTCGCCAATTCGCTTCGCTCGTGTGAAGTGGAGCTCTTTTTTATCAATTGCCACGAGTTAAAACCCGTGGCAATTGATAAAAAAGATTGGGAACGGATAGCCCGCCCTTTAGGGAACGCCCAAAGTAATTTAAAGTAATTTCGTTGGACAATTACTGCCGAAAAGAATTTAAACTTTGTAACTTTGAAGCTTATAAATGTTAAACTTCAAACAAATAATAAATGAGTCAGGAGATAAGAAATCTAGAGCCAAAAGCACTTTGGAACAAATTTGCCGATTTGAATGCGGTTCCCCGTCCTTCTAAAAAGGAAGAGCGTGTAATTGAGTTTATGAAAGACTTTGGCACTAGTTTAGGATTGGAAACTTTCGAGGATGAAATCCGTAATGTCATTATCCGCAAACCTGCAACTGCGGGAATGGAAAACAGAAAAGCTTTGGTTTTACAAGGGCATTTGGATATGGTGCATCAAAAAAATGCTGATACCGTTTTTGATTTTGACACACAGGGAATCGATATGTATGTTGATGGGGATTGGGTTCGTGCTCGAGGAACTACTCTAGGTGCTGATAACGGTCTTGGGGTTGCAACTATAATGGCAATTCTGGAGAGTAAAGATATCCCGCATCCGGCTATTGAGGCTTTGTTTACGATTGACGAAGAAACTGGAATGACAGGAGCTTTGAATTTGCAGGGAGGAATTCTTAAAGGTGATATTTTATTGAATCTAGACACAGAAGAAGATGATGAGATAGGCATTGGCTGTGCCGGAGGAATTGATGTTACGGCCACCGCTGAGTATGATGAAGAGGAAACTCCTGAGGGTTCTGTAGGGTATACGATTAAAGTAAAAGGTTTGAACGGCGGACATTCAGGAATGGATATTCATAAAGGTTTGGGGAATGCGAACAAAATTATGAATCGTTTGTTATTTGACGGTTTTGATAATTTTGGATTGCAGATTTCTGAAATAAACGGGGGAAGTCTTCGCAATGCGATTCCGCGCGAGAGTACTGCCAAAGTGATTATCGCTGCGGTTTACGATGAAGCTTTTGTTTTCGATATGCAGCAGATTGTGAACGAAATCAAAGCGGAGTTTCAAACTACAGAACCAAACTTGGAAGTAGTTTTTGAAAAATTGGATGTAACTCCTGCAACTGTAATGCCCCCGATTGCTCAGTTTTATTTTGTTCGCGCTATGTACACTGCTCATAATGGTGTCTATAGAATGAGCGCTGATTTTGATGATTTGGTTGAAACTTCGAATAATATTGCGAAAGTAGAAGTAGGTGGAGGGAAATTCTCAGTGAAATGTTTGACACGCTCTTCAGTGGAATCTTCCAAATTTGATTTGGCAAATGCATTGCGTTCTGCTTTTGAATTAATGGGTTGTGAAGTAGAATTCTCGGGATCTTATCCAGGCTGGTCGCCAAACCCAAAATCTGAAATACTGGATGTCTTGGTTTCTATTTATGAAAAACAAAATGGTGAAAAACCAAATGTTGCTGCTTGTCACGCTGGTTTAGAGTGTGGGATTCTAGGGATAAATTATCCTGATATGGATATGATTTCTTTTGGGTCAACTATACATGGCGCACATTCACCAGATGAAAGAGCAAGTATTTCCTCAGCTCAAAAATATTGGAAATTTATATTGGAAATTTTGAAAAATATTCCAGTGAAATAATATTTCGATGTTTAGTTTAATAGTGTTCAGTTGCTTGTCAACTGAACACTATTTTTTAATACTGCCTACTGAAATCTGCCTATTGAAAACTAAAAGTTAGTCTCTTTTAGGACTGTTCTTCTTTTCTCTCTTTTCTTCCTTTTTTTCTTTTGCGGTTTTAAGAGGTTCTTTTTTTGCTGTTTTCTTTGCGTCTTGACCTTTTGACATAATCGTATGTTTTAGTTGTTTTTTATAAATCTAATAAAGTAAAGATATCATTTTTTTTGAATCTAAATTCAATTAGAAATTTCAAAAAAGCCAAGTCTTTTTTACTAGTGTCGTCAATTAATTAATCGCCGATTTGTTATTGGTTTTTCTTGAAAAATAAAAATAGCCCGAATACACTAATTACCAAAATAATTAATGCAGCCATAACCATAGTTAAATCACGAACATTTTTGCCTGCCCAATCCATGAACAGAAACTTGTGAAATATGGCAAATGAATATCCTTCTGCAATATCTGATTTTTCGATTACTGCAGCTAGTCTTGAAGTAGCGGTTTCAATAAAGTAGGTGGTTTTTTCGGGCGTGTCGTAAGCTAATTTTATAACAGGTAAACGTTTATTAGCGAAGCCATATTCTCGGCTTTCAAATTCAGTGATTGATTTGGTTTCTAATAAGGTTGCTTTTTCCAGGCTAGGTTTGCTTTCGGTATCGCTGTCCATTTCACAACAGGCAGGTTTGCCACCATTAGTATCACTAAAATACAGAGCAAGAAATTTAGCGTATTCTAAATCAAGGTTTGGAGTTACTTTGTTGCTTAAGGAGTTGATATAAAGAATCTCGTTTTTTGGATTTTCCTTTTTATCCCATTTTGGATCGTCATCTTTTTTAGAGCGATAATTGAATTTGTCCTTAGCTTCTGCTAGTTGAATTCTATAATAAACACTATCATTTAATGTAATAATACTCATATTTTCAAATCGATTCCAATCCAAATTGATTTCATTGTTTGGAGTTGGAATGTCCTTCGTTTCGAAAACTGGTTCATAGACCATTTTATCCAGCGTATAAGGATTCCATTTTGTGGTTGCATGATATGCTCCGCTAAAAGCGAAAGTCAAGGTAAATAAAGAAACCCAAATTCCAATTTGGCGATGGTACCTGCGCAGTCCTTTTTTAGGATTTAGACTATTTGTTTTCTTGAATTGTTTCCAAAACAAGCCATATATTACAATGCCGCTTACAGCAGAAAAGAAGATAATCGAAAGGAACAAAATCATAAAAACAATACGAACACTGTTGTTACTAATAGCATCAACAAAAGACCAATTGTGAAAAGTATCGAAAAACCAAATAAAGGCTTGTCTTGATTTTGGATTGTACGTTGCCAATTTGCTTGAAGCAGTTTCTACATACACTTCCATTCCGTCGGGGCGATTGAAAGTCGTTTTGTAAACGGGCAAATAGCGGTTGATGTATTTGTATTGCGAAGTAAACTTGGTTACTACATCTGTTTTTTCAATCGGACTTTTTTGATCGTCCAAGAAATAGCGAGAAAGCCAATGAGCGTATTTTTGATCTCCGTTTTCTAGTTTTTTTGCGTTAGTTGTATTGAAATATTCTAGCTCGCCATTTACGGTTTTTACTTGATAAAATATGGAGTTATCAAACGATACAATTCTGAAATTTTTAAATTCGGTTATATTGTTTTTAACTAAAACTTCTTGAATAGAAAGAGTTAGCTGTGATTTATCAATTGGTTTTGATTCAATACGTTCGTTAGTAATTGTTGGTTTGAAAAAATGCGCCATAAACGGGTGCATTAATCCAGACAAGGTCCAGAAAATAACTGGAATGATGGTGATAATTCCAATAGTACGATGCCAAGCATATATTTTTTGCTTGATTTTTTTAACGAATTTGGAATCTTTCTTTTTTGAAGATTTTTCTTCTTTCACTGGTTTGTTCATTGTTTCTGATTTTTAGCCCCGATAGTAGTGGAAATCCTTTTGTGCCGGGGTTCGGCATAAAAGATTGTAGCGGATAGCGGGATTAGCTCCTAATTCTTATTTTTTAATGAAAAATTATATTGTAAACCTATTAAAAATGTTCTTGGCGCAGCGGCAGTGTAAGTAGGCTGCGAACTTGCCGTATTTGCTCTTGAAACATTATAGGTATACAATTTATCGGTTATATTGATTATGTTTCCGTAAATTTCAATTCCTTTCCATTCATATCCAGCTCTGAGGTTAAAAATATCATATCCTGCATATTTTACCGTGTTGATTTGGTCTTGGTAATAGTTTCCAACCGACTGCCATTCCAAAGAAGTTCTGAATTTTGGCAACCAATTTGGATAATAACTGATTTCGGAATTTCCAGACCATCTTGGGGCTTGAGGCATTTCTTTTCCGTTCACGTTTTGCAAAGCATCTGCTGGGCTGTCCGAAATTTTAAAATCAATATAAGTATGTTCGGCAACTGTTCCGCCAAAACGGACATTCAATTGATTGGATAACAGTTTGTAGTTTCCTCCAAATTCGACTCCCTTGTGTCTGGTTTCTCCGGCTGAACGATAGTCTGTTGAATTATCGGGTAAGCGTACATTTAATAATTCATTTTTGCCTTCCATGTAATAAACGGCATAATCAAGGTTTAATTTGCCTTCTAATAATGCTAACCAGCCTCCAATTTCGTAATTATTGAAAGTTGCCTGTTCCAAATTATAATAGAATTCTGCCGGTTTTCCAGTTGTTCCTCCAGTTGCAGGTTTGGCTCTAAAGATGGAAGTGATCGCCGGAGGAGCAAATCCTTGTGCATAGTTTGCATAAATTCCAGTATAGTAAACCGGATTATAGTTGGCTCCAGCCTTGAAAGTGGGTTTGTCGTATATTTTAGTTCCAGTGGAATTGTCTAATGAATTGTTGTAATCGACTTTTAAATTATCATAACGAACTCCGGCAGTTACAATTAATTTTTCGATTGGGTTGAAACTCATTTGTACATAAGCTGCCTTGTTGAAGATGTCCGCAGTATAATCAGATAATTTTACGTCAGGGCGTTCTGCGGTAATTTCATAATAATCTACGGTTTGTTTTCCCGGTGTTCCCGGATTCAAATAGGCTTTCATTTCCAGTAAATACGCCCAATAGTCAACAGGGGAATAATCGTATAAAGCGCCGCCAACAATTTTTGTGTTGAGAAAATCAATTTTTTGAGTGTGCTGTCCAATGGCTCCGTAGCTTTTGAAATTGTTAGAGTTCACTTCTCCTTTTGCCGTTGTTGGATTTACTGTTGGACTCCATTTGATTCCGTAAGATGGATTTTGTCCTAACTTGTTATCTCTGTGGTAGACTGTAATGTAACTGCTAGCGTTGTCATTCCAGTCATGTTCCAAGGTTAATCGTGTTCTTAAAGCATCAGATTTTCTATAGGTAAAATCAGTTGTGCTTTTATAGGTTCTATTATAAAAAGCTTCTTCATTTACACTGCCACTCATATCCGAATAGTATTTTCCCCACATCGTATTGCTGATTAACCGTGTCTTATCACTGATGTTATAATCTACCCTAATGCTAAGATTGTCTTTTTTGTAATCAGAATAGGTCATCCAGCCGTGTTCCTGCAAGCTGGAAATTCCTGCAATATGAAAACCTACTTTGCCTATTGTTGCTCCACCTGCGGCTTGAATTCTTTTATAGCCCCATTGGTCAGCTTGGATTCCAAATTTGAATTCTGGATTTATTGAAGGCTTAAGAGAAATTAAATTAATAGTTCCGCCTACAGCTTCTGGTCCATATAGGGAGGATACCGGACCTTTGACAACTTCAATATTTTGTAGATTGAATTGGTTGATTTCCAATAAGGCATTATGATTAAAAATTCCCATTGGGCGAATAGGTAATCCATCTTCAAGATATAGATAATAGGCATTTGTCGTCATTGGCTGGCGAATAGACATGGAGTGTTGTTCATTGCCTAGATTGACCATCAATACGCCTGGTGTTTTATTGATGACTTCATAAGCTGCAACGGCTTTGGTTTCGTTAATTGTTTTCGCAGTCAGTTTGCTTACTGCAGAAGGTGTTTCTTTTCGTAGAGTTGCAGTTCTGTTGGCAGTAACAAAAATATTTTCAAGTATTTCTGTTTTTGTACTGTCCTTTTCGGTTTTGTTTTGTGCAATAGTAATTTGCCCCATTACTAAAAGGGAGAATAATATTTTCTTCATTTTAATTTATATAAATATAGAATAATAACAATTGTTTCATTGGCTTGAGGCTAATGAAAACTTTTTCAAATAATTTGAAAAGTGTAGTTAGAATTTATATAAAAAAGGAGGGAGGACGAAAATTGGGTAAAACAACCGCAATTGGTTTTCCATCAAAATGAGAGTAATTCTTTTGAGAAATAAAAGATGGTTTTGTAATAAAAGTTACGGCAGTTTCTAAGGTGTTTTGAATATAAACCAGCTCTGCTTTTTCTTTCAGGTTGTTTTGCATTTCTTTTTCGTTGTCGTCAAATTGTTTTAAACTTTTTTTAAGTTCACAATTTCCATTACAACTATTATTGGCTATTTTTCTTTGGATACAAATAGTTTTGGCAATTTCGTCTTGGTTGATTTTGAATTTGGCATAAATAATTATGTTTCCAAAAGAAGGAAGCAGCAGTATAGACGAAAGTAATATGACGAAAAATTGTTTCAGACTATCTTAAATTTGAGTGCAAAAATAGGATATATTTTTAAGATAATTTTGTCTTTTAATAAAAAATCCCCAACTACTTTCGTAATTGAGGATTCTCATCAAATCTATTTTTTATTAAGAAACCAAAACCCAGGCACCGCTAGCGATTAAACTTTCAGCTTTCTTGTATTTCATTTCCTGTGTTTGACCGTTGGCAACATTTTGAATCGTTACTGTATCGTTACGATTGATTTTTGGCATATCACGAACTATGGTTTCAGTAACTTGTCGTTGTTGTGTTTCGCCAGCTTCACGATTAGCATTTTCGCTGTTTGGAATTTCGTCTTTGCTTAGTTGGTAATCTTCTACCTGACGCTCGATTCTTGCTTCTTCAATGACTGGAGCTTGTTGAGCTGGCAAATCACCTTTGAACAAGAATGAAATTACTTCTTTGTTAACATTATCCAACATAGAACGGAATAAGTTAAACGCTTCTAATTTGTAAATTAGCAATGGATCTTTTTGCTCGTGAACGGCTAATTGTACAGATTGTTTCAGCTCGTCCATTTTACGTAAATGTTTTTTCCACGCTTCGTCAACGATTGATAAAGTGATATTCTTTTCAAAATCGGCTACCAATTGATTTCCTTCTGTTTCGTATGCTTTCTTCAAGTCAGTAACAACGTTGAACATTTTTATTCCATCAGTAAACGGAACAACGATACGCTCAAACTGATTGTTTCTGTCTTCGTAAACATTCTTTATGATTGGGAAAGCTTCTCTGGCGCTTCTTTCTGTTTTTTGAGTATAAAATTCAAGTGCTGCCTTATACAGTTTACCAGTGATTTCAATTTCAGTCAGTTTAGAAAAATCTTCTTGTGAAACTGGTGATGTGAATGAGAAGTAACGAATGATTTCAAATTCAAAATCCTTGAAACTGTTTTTAGCTTTATTTTCATCAACAATTAATTCGCAGGTATCATAAAGCATGTTGGCGATATCCAGTTTCAAACGTTCACCAAACAAGGCGTGACGACGACGTTTGTAGACTACTTCACGTTGTGCATTCATTACGTCATCATATTCTAACAAACGTTTACGAACACCAAAGTTGTTTTCTTCTACTTTTTTCTGAGCACGCTCGATAGATTTGGTCATCATCGAGTGCTGGATAACTTCTCCTTCTTTCAATCCCATTCTGTCCATTACTTTGGCTACTCTTTCAGAACCAAATAAACGCATCAGGTTGTCTTCAAGAGAAACATAAAACTGTGAACTTCCCGGATCTCCCTGACGGCCTGCACGACCACGTAACTGACGGTCAACACGGCGTGAATCATGACGTTCCGTTCCTACGATTGCCAAACCACCTGCTGCTTTTACTTCTGGAGTCAATTTGATATCGGTACCACGACCTGCCATATTGGTTGCGATAGTTACAACACCTGCTTTTCCAGCTTCCTCGACGATTTGAGCCTCTTGCTTGTGCATTTTGGCATTCAAAACATTGTGTGTAACACCACGCATTTTAAGCATACGGCTTAATAATTCTGATATCTCAACAGATGTTGTACCAATAAGTACTGGTCTTCCTGCTTTTGATAATTCGGTTACATCTTCGATAACGGCATTGAATTTTTCACGGGTAGTCTTGTAGATAAAATCTTCTTTGTCTATACGGGAGATTCCACGGTTTGTTGGAATTTCAACAACATCCAATTTATAGATTTCCCAAAGTTCGCCAGCTTCAGTTACAGCTGTTCCAGTCATACCACCCAATTTGCTGTACATTCTGAAATAGTTCTGTAATGTAACCGTTGCAAATGTTTGAGTAGCAGCTTCAATTTTCACATTTTCCTTGGCCTCAATGGCTTGGTGTAATCCATCAGAATAACGACGGCCATCCATGATACGACCCGTTTGCTCATCTACAATCATGATTTTGTTGTCCATGATTACGTATTCTACGTCTTTTTCAAAAAGAGTGTAGGCTTTCAAAAGCTGAGTTAAGGTGTGAATACGCTCGCTTTTTACGCCAAAATCTTGGAATAATCTTTCCTTTTCTTCTGCTTCGGCATCCTTGTCAAGTTTTTTCTTTTCAATAGAGGCAATTTCGGTTCCAATGTCTGGAAGTACAAAAAAGTCAGCATCTGTATCGCTAGAAAGATATTTTACACCATTGTCTGTTAAACTTACCTGGTTGTTCTTTTCTTCAATTACAAAATACAACGCTTCATCCACTTTTGGCATTTCGCGATTGTTATCTTGCATATATTGATTTTCGGTTTTTTGAAGCAGTTGTTTGATTCCTTCTTCACTCAAAAATTTAATTAACGCTTTGTTTTTAGGTAAACTTCTATAAGCTCTCAATAATTGGAATCCACCGTCTTTGGTATTTCCCTCCTTGATTAATTTTTTAGCTTCTGCAAGAAAACCATTTGCCAATTGACGTTGTAGCGATACCAAATTTTCAATTTTTGGTTTCAACTCATTAAATTCATGACGGTCACCTTGAGGAACTGGTCCTGAAATGATAAGCGGTGTACGCGCATCATCAATTAATACAGAATCGACCTCATCGACAATAGCGTAGTTGTGTTTTCTTTGCACTAAATCTTCAGGAGAATGAGACATATTATCTCTTAGGTAGTCAAAACCAAATTCGTTGTTGGTACCATAAGTAATGTCTGCATTGTAAGCATTTCTTCTTCCTTCAGTACTTGGCTGATGATTGTCAATGCAATCTACAGTCAATCCGTGAAATTCGAATAAAGGCGCTTTCCATGTACTGTCACGTTTTGCCAAATAGTCATTCACAGTTACTAAATGGACACCGTTTCCAGTCAAGGCATTCAAGTATAATGGCAAAGTAGCCACCAATGTTTTACCTTCCCCTGTCTGCATTTCGGCAACTTTACCTTCGTGCAAAACCATTCCACCAATTAATTGAACATCATAGTGAATCATGTCCCAAGTAATTTGTTTCCCAGCGGCGTTCCATGTATTTGCCCAGATTGCATTATCTCCATCAAGGGTGATGTAGCTTTTGGTAGCCGAAAGTTCCCTGTCTTTTGGAGTAGCAGTTACAGTGATTTCAGTATTGTCTTTGAAACGTCTTGCGGTTTCCTTAACTACCGAAAAAGCTTCTGGAAGAATTTCCAATAAGGTTTTTTCAGAGATATCATAAGCTTCTTTTTCAAGAGCATCAATAGCAATATAAATATCTTCGCGTTTGTCAATGTCTTCAATGCTTTCTACTTCCAATTTAAGAGAAGCGATTTTAGCATCTTTTTCGGCACGAGCTTGTTTTATTTTTTCCTTAAAAAAAACAGTTCTTGCTCTTAATTCGTCATGTGACAAAGCTTGTAAAGTACTTTCAAAAGTCTTTATTTTATTTAAATACGGCTGCAAAGCTTTTACATCTTTCTCGGATTTATCACCAACAAAGATTTTAATAATACTGTTTATGAAACTCATGATCTGGTTTTTATTTCTATTTTAATATATCTGCGTAAATTTAAACAAAAAAAAAGCCTCTTTTGAGACTTTTTCTTGGTTTACTTTTTAATATTCATCCTCGTTCCAAAGATAATCTTCATCCGTAGGATAATCTGGCCAAATTTCTTCCATTGATTCATATATCTCGCCTTCGTCCTCAATAGATTGAAGGTTTTCTACCACTTCTAATGGAGCACCAGCTCTAATAGCGTAGTCAATAAGTTCGTCTTTGTTAGCAGGCCACGGTGCATCGCTTAAATATGATGCTAATTCTAATGTCCAATACATATCTGTCGATTTAGTTTTGTGCAAAAATAAATTTTTTACTGAAAAAGACAAGTAAAAAATGATTTATTTTTTATAAAGTTAAGAACGTTTTATTTATTGCTGATTTTTGATTCCTGATTAACGATTTTTCATTTAAAAAAACGAGATTGAACTAGTTGTAATTCATTGTAAATCATTCGATTAAATGTGTGTTTATTTTTTAAAAAATCTCAAATCTCAAATCAAAAATCCGAAATTCTCAATCTAAAACCTTATTTTCTCGGTATCCATTTTACTTCATCGGCGTTTAAATCAAATGACAACTTCCGTGCCAATACAAAAAGGTAGTCAGAAAGTCGGTTTAAGTATTTGATGGTGATTTCGGCAACTGGCTCATTATGACTTAGATGCACTACGAGTCTTTCGGATCGACGGCATATACATCGGGCAATATGACAATATGACACAGTTTGATGTCCACCAGGTAAAACAAAATGAGTCATAGGCGGAAGTTTTTCTTCCATAGTGTCTATTTCCTTTTCCAAAAACTCGATATCGGCTTCAGTTATTCCTAGATTTTTTAATCGAAGCTCACCGTTTTTCATCACTTCCTTTTCTGGAGGTGTGGCCAGAATGGCACCGATTGTAAACAGTCTGTCCTGAATTTCAATTAAAATGTCTTTATAATGACTGTCTATTTCTTGGTCGCGAACGAGTCCAATATAAGAATTCAATTCGTCAATCGTTCCGTAGCTTTCTATGCGGGCGTGGTCTTTTGGCACTCGTGTTCCGCCAAAAAGAGCAGTTGTTCCGCCATCTCCGGTTTTTGTATATACTTTCATTTTTTTGGGTTGCTAAGTTATTAAGTTTATGAGATGCTTAGTTTTATTTTTGTTAAACCTTTAAATAGTTAACTACTTAGAAGTGTCACTTTCAATTAGACCATCTCTCAAACGAATGACCCTGTGCGCATAGGCCGCGATTTCTTCCTCGTGAGTTACTAATATAACAGTATTTCCTTGGGCATGAATATCTCCAAAAAGTTTCATGATTTCCAATGATGTTTTACTGTCAAGATTTCCTGTAGGCTCATCTGCAAGTATAATAGATGGCTTGTTTACCAATGCTCGGGCGATAGCCACACGCTGGCGTTGCCCTCCTGAAAGCTGATTGGGTTGGTGATCCATTCTGTCAGCAAGATTTACTTGACTTAGAACTTCGGTAGCACGGATAGTGCGTTCGGATTTTGAGTATCCTGCATAAATCATTGGCAGTGCTACATTATCCAGTGCGGTAGTTCTTGGTAAAAGATTGAATGTTTGGAAAACAAAACCAATCTCCTTGTTTCTTATTTCGGCTAATTCATCATCTTTCATAAGACTTACATTTTTTCCGTTCAAAATATAAGTGCCCGATGTTGGGGTGTCCAAACAGCCTAATAAATTCATTAATGTTGATTTTCCTGATCCCGAAGGCCCCATTAGCGCAACATATTCCCCTTTGTTGATTTCCAGATCAATACCTTTAAGAACATATACAATTTCGTTTCCTAGTACAAAGTCTCTTTTAATATTTGTAATTTTTATAAGTGGGTTTTCCATCAGAATTTAGATTGCTTTAGCCAGTTTGCCCAATGGCTTGTGTATAGATTGTTGATTTTTTTTAAAAGTACAAAAGACTTTTTAATATATCATAAGTAGCAATTGATGGTTTTTTGTTACAATATATTGGGAATGCAATATTTATAGTGTTTAATACAAGTGTAACTGAAATGAAAAGTGTTAATTTTCTAAATTGTTAGTGTATTTTGGAACAATTGTATTTGAAAGTAAATAAGCGTTAAAGTTTGTAAAAAATGTATTTTGTCGATTTTTATATTAATTTTAACGATTTTTATGTGTGATTTTTAATTTTAAAGAACTAAGTTTGTTGTATAAAAGTTTTAGGTTTATTGGTTAGTTAGTAAAGGTTAAACTTTTTGATAATAGCTTTCAGTCTATTTATTGACTGTTTGCATAATTTTAGATCTTATTCATAGATTAAGATTAGGTTATTTAAGATAAAAAGACAGTCATGGGGGTGACTGTCTTTTTTTTATTTGGAAAAAAATTGTTTATTAACTAGTCGGATATTTTATAAATCTGGGTAATACCTTTTAAGATTTCAGCAAAATTGATGTTTAAATCAATTAGTTTTCCACTATGAATATCAAATATCCATCCGTAAACTTTTAAATCACGTCCTCTGATGGCTCTTTGAACCTCTGCGGTTTTAATGACATTGACACATTGTTCCTGAACATTCAACTCGACTAGTTTTTTATATTTTTCTTCTTCGTTGGTTATTTTGTCCAATGTTTTTTGATGAATTCGATATACATCTCGAATATTTCTTAACCACGGATTTAATATTCCTAAATCCGATTGTTGCATAGCTGCAAGTACTCCACCGCAGCCATAGTGGCCACAAACAACAATATGATTTACTTTTAAATGAACTACGGCATAGTTAACTACCGACATCGAGTTGAGGTCAGTATTGGGAACCATATTGGCAATGTTGCGATGAACAAATACCTTACCGGGTTCCAAGCCCATAAGCTCTTCGGCAGAAACCCTACTATCAGAACAACCAATATAAAGGAATTCAGGTGATTGTCCTTTTCCTAATTTATCAAAATAGTCTTGGTCAATTTCAAGTTGTTTGATAATCCAATTTTGGTTATTTTCAAAAATTTGGTTGATATCCATAAAATGAATTTTTAAATTTAAGTTCGTATTATAAAATGCTGTTTGGGTTGTTCATATCTAAAGAAAACGAATCCCCATTGAAAAGTGTCAATACTTACAGTTACTTTTGGATGATTTTGGATGATTTTCCAAGCGTCTTCCATTTCCTGTGACCAATGTATATCATCAAATATCCAAATTGTTTCGTTGGTAATAGTTGGCAAAAGTAATTCAAAATATTCCAAGGTAGCATTTATCGAATGATTGCCGTCGAAGTAAATTAGTTGATAGTGGATGGTTGATGGTTGATGGTTTTTAAAGTAGTCTGTAAATTCTGTTACAATTGATTCTACATTATTACAATTGAATTTTTGCAGTTGCAATTGAGCTTGTTGAGCAGTTTCGGGGCAACCTTCGAGAGTCGTAATCTTTGCTTTTGGATTTCCTAATGATAGGGCAGAAGTTGCCAAACCTAAAGAAGTTCCAATTTCCAAAATAGTTTGCTTCGCCTGTTCACTGTCGCTCGGGTCTAACTGAAAATAATTGGTAATTCTAAATAATAATTCAGCTCGTTTTGCACTTATTCCTGCGTTTTTTGCAATTTTATCAATAGCTCTCACATTGGATTTGAATACTCTGGAACCTGCTCCGAAATCAGTAACTCCAATTGTGTTTTTATTTTGCAAAAGCGAATTTCGGTACTCTTTTAAAACTGTATATTCGGGCTTTGGTTTCTTGTCATAAAAACATTTTGTCAATAAAAGAAACACAAACGGCGAATGCACGGCGTGTTCGTTTTTGGAATGCCAAAGAAATTTTAAATAGGATTTTATTTGAAACAGCATAGAAATTACACAAAGATTCACAAAGAAAATGCGAAGATACACAGAGATTTTTTAAAATTTTAAAAACAAAAAATTAAACTTAGCGGATTCTGTATTTGTTTTGTGTATCGCTGCGAAATTGTTTTGGGCTTTAAACACTATATTTGCAACCCAGTTTTTTTTGCAAATACAAATAGCTGTTTTTTATAATGATAATGGAAGAAATAGAAGAAAAGATTGTAATAAGTTCCGAAGAAATAGATCGTTGCATTGCTGTTTTGGCACAATTAAATAGCGATACAGATCAGATTTTTGAAATACCAAAAGAACAGCGAACTGCCTTAATCAAAGCTGCAGGGCAATTTTCACGTCCTGATCGTGATGAATTTGCCAAAAGGAAGAAAGACGCCAAGGCAGTTGCCAAACGCAAACAGGAAAAGAAAGACAGGACAGCACGAAAGGAAACCGGGATTCGTTCGGCGCGTGAGGCGAGTATTTTTGTGGCGCCAAAACTTTTGGCAATAAATGAACTTGCCAGTAAGGAAGAATTGGAACTTGAAACGCCCAGAAAATGTTATGTCTGCAAAACGGAGTTTACAAAAATGCACCATTTTTATGATACGATGTGTACCAATTGCGGTGATTTTAACTATGCCAAACGTTTTCAGACGGCCGATGTAAAAGGGCAGATTGCCGTGATTACAGGTTCTCGCCTAAAAATTGGTTATCATATTACCTTGATGCTTTTGCGTGGAGGAGCAACCGTTATTGCGACAACTCGTTTTCCAGTGGATAGTGCCTTGAGGTTTTCCAAGGAAGATGATTTTATGGAGTGGAGTCATCGCTTGAAAATTCACGGATTGGATTTGCGACATATTCCAAGTGTAGAGATTTTTTGCAATTTTATAGAACAAAAATACGGACGACTGGATATCCTGATTAATAATGCGGCGCAGACGGTAAGACGTCCTGCGGGTTTTTATACGCATTTAATGGAAAATGAAGAACTGCCAATTCATTCTTTGCCACAACAGGCACAAGAGTTATTATTGGATCATACCAATTGTCTGGATGAATTAAAAGTATTGACTACGGGAGCTTCTTCCAATCAAAATATGCCGGTAACTTGGCACGGACCTGAACCTGGAATTGGTTTGAGGGCTTCCGCCAAATTGTCTCAGATTCCCTATTCTTTTGATACTACTTTGGTAGCTCAGGAAGTTTTTCCGGAAGGAGAACTTGATGCCGATTTGCAGCAGGTTGATTTACGAAAGGTAAACAGTTGGCGTTTAAAATTAGGTCAGATAGAAACTACCGAAATGATCGAAGTGCAGCTGGTGAATTCGGTTGCGCCTTTTGTGCTTTGCAATCGTCTTTCGGAAGTAATGAAGAAAGACAATACAGGCAAGAAACATATCATTAATGTATCGGCAATGGAAGGGAAATTTTACCGCGATTTCAAGGAAGATCGTCATCCGCATACGAATATGGCCAAAGCGGCGCTAAATATGTTAACGCATACTGCAGCCGGAACTTTAGCCAGAGATGGAATTTTCATGAATGCCGTTGATACCGGTTGGGTAACCGATGAAGATCCTGCAGAATTAGCAAAAAGAAAACAGGAAGAACAGGATTTTCAGCCCCCACTTGATATTGTGGATGGAGCTGCACGGGTTATGGATCCATTGTTTGATGGCATTAATACGGGACAACATTGGTGTGGCAAGTTTTTGAAAGACTATAGGCCAATTGCTTGGTAGCACTGCCGATTTTCTAAAATAAAAACCACAATGGAGAAATATTCTGTTGTGGTTTTTTTGTTTGCTTTTGTCGTTAGGTTTTGTTTTTCTGTAGATTGCTACCTTCGTGTTATAATGATTTTTTTTTAAATAACACATGACTTTTATGCTGAAATAATCAGTTGGTTTTCAGGAAATTTGTAAAAACAGCAATGGTTTTTACTTTTTTTTACCCTTAGGAAAGATTATGAAATATTTATTAAATTAATTTTATCAATGAACACAGAAAGTATCGGAAGACAGGAACTAATAAAACAAGGCAGAAAAGACACGGTAAGGTATATAAATTTACAATTAGCGTCTCTTGGTCAACCCATTTATCAAGATAACAAAGATTCTGAAGAACAGTTTTGCAATCCAAAATTTCAGGAATTAACTAATGGTTTAATTAAAAGTTTTCGTGAAAAGTCAAGGCTGTTAGTCAATCATCTTTCACCGGCAGACACCAGAATTCAAGACTTTTTGAATGATTATCTAAAAGATGTCGCTTTTGATAAATCATATACTTTGCCTAACGATACCTTGATTCTGACTCAAAGTGGTCACGCCAGAGAGTTGAGCTTGCCTCCAAATGGGACAACTTTTGTAAGTGACGATGTTACTTCGTATAGAATTAAACAGGGAATTTTAAATAATCCGACCCAAGATAAAAGAACCACAATAGGAACTTTTCATATCGTGGAGGGAAATTTACCAACACCTTTGGACAAAATTGAAGTTCCAAAAATCACTTTTGCCCATTTTTTGAATGCTGCGTTCAATCCTTCGGAAGACTTGAATATATTGCCATTTACAGCAAATCAAGAAGATAAGGCGAAATTAATGGTTTCGATGTTAATGAGACCAATGGTTTGTCCGGAAGTGAAAGGAGTTATTTCAAAAAAATCAATGGAAGTCCGTTTTTTTGTTCCTGGAAATTTGGTAAGTAATTTAGATTTTGTTGAAGCTATTTTTGGTAATGCAGGCGATCCGGGTCTTGCTCAAAATGATGCAGCTCTAGATACTGAACATTGGACAGGTCATACGGGATGTGTAGTTCTGGCGCCCCAATTACGTTCATTAAAGAAAAAAGATATAGGTTTGCCACATTTTAACGATGCTACAGATCGTCAAAAAAGGGAAGGAATGTGCTGGAAAGAGGAGGATGAATTGTATAATAGTGGAAGAGCTTTTAAAGTTACTTGCAGAGATGAAAGGGGAGTCGTAGTAACCCTGATTGCTGATAATTATTATGGTTATTCCAAAAAAGAAATAAAAACCCAAATCAGTTATTCGGCAAATTTATTTGGCTTGGTCGAAGAAGAGCATTCTGGAGGAGCAATTGCATATCCAAGGGGTGTTATGGGAGATATTGTGGATGGAACCACTTTTTCGGAAAAGTTTGGAAATCAATATAATTTCGAGGGAGTAAAATCTTTTCTAGGAGATAGAATAACCGTACATCCTGGTAATTATGCAATTGACAAGAAATATCCAAACTTGATTTATATACCTGAAAATGCTTATATCAACACAAATACAAATAGCATAACATGGACATATAACAACGAAGAACAGAAATTAATTTTATCTCCAAATAAAGTTTATATTCATCCAACAGGGAATAAATTCAAATTAGAAAAACACAATGCCATTGCTCTATGGAGAATAGTAAATACTTTTCCTGAGGGTGTATTTTGTCATAAACCTTGTACGGTTTCCGGTGGTGGTAAGTCGGAGATTTCCAAATCGATGCAAAATGCAATTACTTATAGTGCATTTAATATTTTGGATATTGAAAAAGATTTTAAAAAGGCTGATGAAATCATTGAATTCAATTATTCAAACAGATGGAAAATTAATGATCCGGCGTTACCACAATCAAGAACGTTTTTGGACAAAAGGAGAACTTTGGGGTCAGCAGTTAAATTATTAACACCTTCAAAAGAGAATAGTGACGAATTCAACGAATTCATTAAGGGCATTCCAGTTCATATTAGATCATTGGTATTGTTTGTGAAAAGATTGTACAGGCAAAATCCAGGTGCTTTAAATTGGAAAGATTGTATGTCGGTGGAAATTATCAATGGCGAAAATGGTACAGGTTTACTATATAACAATACACCGGTAATGGGAAGTTATGTGCGAATTGGATTTAATCAAAAAGGCACATGGTTGTTGAATAAATTGAGATCGGATTTCTCCGCAAGTCAAAAAATTCAAATGGAGGATGATATTTCTGCTTCTATTACCTTACCTAGGAATCAATTTAAAAACTTAAATCCCGAATATACCAATCAAAGTTTAAAAGTAGTAGCCAACTGTGAAGCTCATTTGTTTCAAAGACCTGATGAAGCTATTATAAGAGGTTATGATAAAGGCGCAGAAAAAGATATTGTAAGTGATAATGTGTTTTTGACCAACTACGAACTTTTAAGAAAAAAAGATGCTATCGAAATTTTTGAGGATACCATTAATTTTGACAAATATACTCAACCTGTCAAGGATTTAATTATAAGCATTGTTAACAGTCCAAATGAAGAAGAATATTTTTCATTGCCATCGCATACAAGAATTGTGGGGGGTGAACCAACCAAAAATCCTCGTTATTTGGAACCTAATATTTTTATTAATGAGACAGAGGCTAGTTATTTGGGAGAAATTGGTGTTCGTTTGTTCAGAAAAATAAAATCAGAAGATCCTCTTATTAATGTTGTTAATGCTGTATTGCCAGGAAGAAGAAATAATCCTGTTGATAAAAAAGCGGGTATTCGTCCATTGGCAGTTTATAATCCAATTCATTATCAGGAAACACCTGAATTATTTATGGATTTTATTTGTAGTCTTACTGGTAAATCGCCTTCGACTACAGGCGCTGGGTCTGAAGGCGCTTTAACAAAAGGGCCTTTTAATATGCTGACTCCAACAACCGATTTAAATAATGCCTTGTTGTCACATATTTTAACCGAATCAAATGCTTTTAGTACAGCTGCTGGTTATGTGGGTGGGGAAAATAAGGTAGATCATGACATCAGTCTTTTGATACCGGAAATTTGGGCGAGATTAGCTCCTGCAGATCGTGATCCAAAAGTTTTGATTGCCAATGGTTCTTTAAAAAAGATCGATGATTTTGAATATGAAGGCAAAAAAGTATTGGCAAGCAGATTAGGATATCGTATTACAAGTACTTTTTGTTTAAGATGCTTGAACCGTTTATTTGATGAACCGAAAGCTGTTTTCAACCAAAAAATGTTGAAACCGGAACTACAAGGAATGGAAGATTATGTAGATGGTATTGCCAATATTGTTGAAGCCCAACAAAAAGTAGCCTTAAGTTATTTTGAAGACGGAAGCGTCGAAGCAGCCATACCGCCATTAAAGATATTATTGCATATGATGGCCTATGGCAATTATGAAGGCAAGGAAATGAGCGATCCTGAATTAAGAAGTTATTTTGAAAGAGATTATGTAATCAATAGTGATTGGTATAAGGAAAGATTGAATTTGAAGCAACAAAAAGACATCAAATTTTATACAAATCAAATTAGTTATTTGGAGAATTTTATTTCAAATGTTGAAAATAAATTATTGGTTGCCGAAATGGATTTGAATACACGGTTGCAAAACGTAAAAAATATGTTGGCAACAGCTAGTTCCCCTGACTATGTCAACAGTCTGGTTGGAACCATTGGGGCAGATCCATTGTATAAAAAATAGTTCATAAACGCCTAAAATAAAAATCGTCTAAAAATTTCTTTTTTAGGCGATTTTTTTATTGAATTCTGTCTCTAGACTAAATCTCTATAAATATATTATGAATACAAGAAGTCTTTTTTGAGACTAAATATCACATGCACATTTGTTTAGTTATGAAAAAATATTTTAATAAAATTTTATAACTATTTTTCTGTGTTAGATGCAGGTCAGTACAGGATGGTAGGTGGAAAAATTAACTTTATTTTTATGTTTATAATAAAAAAAGCTTGCATAAAATCAATATTATTAATTTTTAAACAAAGTCTATGAGACAATCGTTAATGAAATGCTGTATCTGTATTTTTTTTCTTTTTGCTAGTTTTATTTCTCTAGCTCAAGAAAATACAGTTTCGGGAAGTGTAAAAGAAACAAAAGGGCTCCCTATTCCAGGGGTCAGTGTACTCATAAAGGGTACCAAAATTAGTACGCAAACAGATTTTGATGGTGCTTTTAAAATAGCAGCAAAAAATGGAGATGTTTTGGTGTTTTCATTCATTGGAATGAAAACGTCGGAAGTAATTGTAGACTCTAGAATTAATTATAGTGTCGTTTTAAGAGAAGATAGCACTGAATTAAATGAGGTGGTTGTAATTGGGTATGGAACAAAAAAGAGATCCGATTTAACTGGGGCAGTATCTTCTGTTACTGGTAAGCAATTAGCAACCGTACCGGCAATGACAGCTGCTCAGGCACTACAGGGAAAGGCAGCTGGATTGAATATAGTAACCGCAAGCGGTGCGCCTGGTGCAGGTACAAATATAACTATTCGTGGAGGGACCTCTATTACTCAGGGTACTAAACCGCTATATATTGTTGATGGTTTTCAAATGGATGATGCATTGAATGTTATTAATCCTAATGATATTAAAAGTATTGATGTTTTGAAAGATGCTTCGTCAACGGCTATTTACGGAGTTCGTGGTTCAAATGGTATTATTGTTATTACAACCAAATCAGGGACTAAAGGAAAAACAACTGTTACTTATAACTCGTTTATGTCGTTTGACCAGCTTTCAAAGAAAATGGATATGATGTCTAATACTGAGGACTACGTAAAATACCAATATGAAATAGCCACACTTCAGGCAAAACCTGCTTCCTATAGTAATGTTTTTGATAATAGTCTGGCAACGAATACACCCGGTTTTAGTTCTGGTGCATATGGACGTATCAATAGTCGTTATGCGTCATCTAATGCCATTGACTGGCAGAAAGAAGTATTTGGCGGAACAGGGGTGACTCGAAATAATAATTTGTCAGTATCTACCGGAAATGAAAAAACGCAGGTTATTTTAAGTTATAATTATAATAAACAAGAAGGTATTATAGCCAATCATAATGATGAAAGAAATTCGTTTCGTACCAAGATTAATTCTGAACTTTATAAAGGAGTGCGTTTGGATATCAATACTATACTTACGACTAAATCAACAGATGGGGGAGGGGCATACAGTGGTATGAAAGATGTTCTTTTACAGCCAATTAACGGAGGAACTTTGTTTACTCTTGATCAAATGCTGAATAAACAGACTTTTGGAGATTTTTCTGCTTTAGATTCGGCTTATGATACTGAAAATCCAATAATAGAAAATGAAGCATCTCAATCTAATAAACGCAGCCGAGAAGTTCTTGTTAATGCAGGTATAGAATTTGATTTTCTTAAAAACTTCACTTGGCGTACTTCTGGCCAATATTCATGGTCAAATAGTAAATCTACTAATTTCTCGGATGCCAATTCCAGAGCCGCACTGACAGATCCTATTAATACAGGTATTAATGGAAAAATTGATAATGGAGAAGCCTATAATTATCAAGTTATAAACACTTTAAACTATGTAAAAACATTTGCAAGTAAGCATGATGTTAGTGCTATGCTTGGACATGAAGTAACTTACGGTGAATCAGGGAGCAACAGTATGACTCTTAAACAATTTCCAAAAGCCAACTTTGGATTGGATGATATCGATAATGCAACGGTATCGGACAAGGAGGTAAAGCGTTCCATACCTGTTACAATGGTTTCTTTCTTTGCTCGAGCAAGTTATACCTACGATAATCGTTATCTTATAACAGGAACAATACGTAGGGATGGTTCATCAAAATTTGATGTAGGAAAGAAATGGGAGACATTTCCTTCTATATCGGGAGCATGGAAAGTTTCTGAGGAAAGTTTCTGGAAAGATAAAAAAATAGACAATATCATCAATGATTTAAAACTGCGCTTGGGTTATGGTATGACTGGAAATAATAATATTCCCAGTAATTTGTACCTTACTACAGTACAAGAATCATCTTATCCAATTAATAATAATCCTGGAAACTCTGTTTACATACCAAGCACAACATTAGGAAATCCAAATCTAGCATGGGAAACTTTAGAAGCGACAAACATTGGTCTTGATATTTCATTATTTAATCGCAGAGCAAACTTAACTGCAGAATGGTATAACAATAAAATAGCAGATATGTTATTAAAGAGTGTAGTTCCATCTTCTACAGGATATGCCAATCGTTATGAAAATATTGGGAGCATGCGTAACCGAGGATGGGAGTTTACCCTTAGTACCGTAAATATTAAAACGGATAATTTCCGCTGGACAACAGATTTTAATATTGCTTTCAACAAATCTAAGGTGCTTTCCTTGGAAAAAGGACAAACTCAAAAACCTTTTGCTGTAGGAGATAACAGAGCCGGTACGGTAACCTATTATGCAACAGTTGGAGAATCATTAGGAGATATGTATGGTTATATATATGAAGGACTTTATACCACAGATGATTTTACTCAAAGCGGTACTGGTGCCTATATTTTAAAACCAGGCGTTGTTAAACCAGCTACTGGAACTCCTAGTCCTGGTGATGTTAAATTTGCTGCAGACAACGAAACCGGAGATCAGTTTACCAGAAAATTGGTAAAAATAGGGAATGGAACTCCTGACTATTTTGGAGGTATTACCAATACGTTTACTTATAAAGGTTTTGATGTGAACACCTTTATGACATTCAGTGTTGGAAATGATATTTATAATGCCACAAAACACAGTACCAGTCCTTATGCTCTTTTTCAAAATGTTCCTGAAGAATTTGGCAACAATTATTACCGTTTAATAGATCCTGTAACAGGAGTAAAAGCAACTACGCTAGCTCGTATACAGGAATTGAACCCTGATCAGGCATCACGTACAGCAGCCTTGAATACTGTTAATGCAAGTTATATCACTTATCCTTCCTCCTATTATGTAGAAGATGGTTCTTATTTGCGTCTTTCACAATTGACATTAGGATATACACTGCCTCATGAAGTGACTCAGAAAGCGCATATTTCTAATCTTCGTTTGTATTTTACTGCCAATAATTTGTTTACCATAACGGGTTATTCAGGTTATGACCCAGAAGTTTCTTCAGCGAAAGATGATCAAGTAATTGTAACTCCTGGCTATGATAGCTCAGCTTATCCTAGATCAAGAAGCTTTGTTTTAGGACTTAACTTAACATTTTAATAAAAGATAATCATGAAAAAAATAGCTATTAAATTGTTTCAGATAAAAAAGACATTTGTACTGTCTGTTCTTACTGTATCCTTATGTATGACCTCATGTCAGGAATTTCTGGATACGCCTTCTTATAACACTCTTGATACTGAAACAGTATTTAAAACTGAAGAATCAGCTGATCTGTTTGTTCTGGGCTGTTATCGTAATATAATTCATTCCGAAATGTTTTATCAATTAGGAGCTGGAGAGACAGTAACCCATTCTTGCGAAGACGGAACCACCAATAATTCTAAGTATAATATTTGTAATTATTTTTACGATGCCATAACACCATATACAGTTACAACAATTTTTAAGGAACAATATCGTATTATTGAAGCTACCAATATTGCGATCAGCAGAATAGGTAAAATGCCTGTAACTCCAAAAACCAAGTCAATGATTGGAGAAGCAAAAGCAATACGTGCTTTCTGTTACTATAATTTAATTCGTATTTATGGTGATGTTCCTGCAGTATGGATGCCACTTGAAGAAATGGATGCAGATGATCCAAATACGTTTTACCCAAAACGTTCTTCACGTGATGTAATTTATGATCATATTATAGCTGACCTTCAATCGGCTGTGGAGGATATGCCTTGGAAATCAGCAAGTGGCTATCCTACTGCGGAACGTTTGACAAAACAAGGAGCCTATGCGTTATTGGCGCGTGTAGCTCTTTATGCTGGTGGTTATTCATTACGCTGGAATTTGGAAACCAATGATCCTTCTACTTTACTGATGTCTCGCCGAAGTGATGCTGGACGTGTACAAGAACTATATCAAATTGCCAATAGTGCTTGTCAAGCAGTCATTAACCAAAATGAAAATAGTTTGGTTCAAGCTCAAGGTGCCAAAAGTGGTTTCGAATATTTATGGTTTAATTTTTCACAGCGTAATTTTGCAGCTACTAAAAATGAAATGCTTTGGGAAATATCAAATTTAGGAGCAAATACAAACTCTGACTTTGGAGTTTATGCTCATCCGGGATCAAGAGGAGGACTATTTGGTTCCAGAAAAGCATTGCAATTCATGTTGCCAACCTATTACCTATCATTTAATCCAAAGGATACTCGCCGCGACGTTTCTTGTACTGCATACAGTATTTATTTTCTTAATGCTGGTGCTGCAACTGATAAATGGGTTGATGTTGGTACTACGTTATCTTGTATTATGCCAGGTAAGTTTCGTATACCTTGGTGTATAGAGCCACAAGGAGCTGCACAGAGAAATCTTAATATACCAGTTTTGCGTTATGCCGATGTATTGTTAATGTATGCAGAAACTCAAAATTATCTTAACAATGGTCCAACAGGACCCGCTAAAAGTGCTTTACAACAAGTAAGAGACCGTGCCGGTATTGGAACCATGGCTATGCCAGGAGATAAACAGGGATTTGAAGACGCTATTGTTCAAGAACGTAAATGGGAGTTCGCAAGTGAATTCAATTTGCGTACTGACCTGATTAGAATGAATCGTTTGGCAACTGAATTGGCAGCTACAAAACAAGACATGAAAGATCTTTCGGATCGTAAAAATAAATATGTTAATACGCCAGTTTATCGTTTGTATAAATACCAGGAAGATGCACAAAAGTATGGAGATCCATTTCTGGCAGTTCAATATATTGATTTAACTGATCCTGTTGAGATTGCAAAAATTAAAACGGTGCCTACTAGTGCCGCTTCCTATCCTGCTTTTCTTGCAACAACAGCAAGTATTGCACAAGCTCATGGTTTTACCGTGACAAGTGCTGATAAATGGTATCCAGCAAATATGTTTGAAGCTTATACTAGTGCTTACAATGGTAATTCACGTAAAACAGTTGGATTCACGGCTGGTTTTAATGTTCTTCAAATTGGAGCAATTATTTATACGAAACCTACAGGTTCTGCGGAAAACGGAGGAACGTATCCAAACTGGATTCAAGCTGCTGATGGTACTGATGGTTTATATTATGGATTTAAAGTAAATAAATCAGAATTGCTTCCTTTTGCCAATAAGGCTGCAGGGCATCCTATGATTGATAATCCAAATTTAACACAGCATCCAGGATATAAATAAAAAATACTGGATAGTATAAAATGAGAAAACTCTCGTGGGATTGAAAATTCTACGAGAGTTTTTTTTATTGGCCATGTGATGTTTCCTTTATTAGCTTTCGCTAGTGCGTAATGGAAAGCAGGACGACGCTTGATGTAAATGCTATCCGTGAAATAGCGAACAGGCTAGACAAGTCTTTTCTTTCCAAAATTAGTGAATGAATATAATTTGTTAGAATCCTTCTCCGTCATTAAAATAGAACGTTCGGGAATCACGGCCGAGTCCAAAATTGACGATGAAATTGGTCAGTGTGTTTTTGTCTAGCAGTACTCTTAGTCCCACTCCAATTGCAGGCTGGACAACTTCAAATGAGGTAAGGCTTTTGCTGGTTTTGGTTGCGGTGGTAGCATTGGCAAACACGGTTCCGCTGATCATTTGGTTTTTGGTAATCGGGAAACGATATTCGCTTTCAAGATACATCAGGTTTGTACCTCGTAAAAGTCCCTGTGTATAACCTTTCCCACTTCGGCTGTTTTGATCCCAACCTATTGCAGGAAGATTTAAATATGGTAATCGGCCAGTTAATTGGAATTGTCCATAAGCCCAAAAGCCCAGAACATGCTGTTTGTTTTTTTTACTGATTGGGATAAAATACCGGCTTTCAAGCAATAATGTTGAACTGTTGTGTCTGTTGTTTAGAGCTGTTTTGGGATTGTAACGGTAATTCATATTAAGGAACAAGCCTTTATTGGTGTTAATTAAGTTGTCTCTTGTATCGTATATGAAATTTATACTCATCCCGTTGATCGCATAATTCCTATTGCTGAAATCGTATTCCTTAGAATATTCGTAATGATAGGTGTACCGCCCATTCGCAACATCTAAAAGTTTATCATCAATATTGGAGTAACTGTCAAAATGAATTCCTAATCCAATAAAAAAGTCGGGAAATATAGTGTAGGAAGCTGTTTCATGAAATTTAAAATAATTGTAATTCATGGGTTGTTCAATAGCATTAAAATCAAAGTCTTGAAATTCGGCACCCCAAGGTATAATAGCGGTTCCAAGACCATAATTGGATTGCGAGAAAACATAATATCGAAAATCACCGCTAAAAAATAATCGATCATTGTTGATGTACATATTATTTTTCAGATAGGTGAGGATTTGTTTTTGAGTGCTGTAGGATGCTCCTCCGGAGAGTAATGAAATTTTGTTTTCGGGTTTTATCTTGAAACTAAATTGACTGATGAATCCAAGTGTAAAGCCATTTGCTGGCTGGTAACCTAAGGTAGGAAATGCGATTAAGTGGTTTTTCGAATCGGGTTTACTTATTTTTAAGGTGTCTTCTTTTGTGAATAAATCAATTATGGTACGCAGTTGATATTTCTTTTCTTCGTCTTCTTTTTTCTCTTCTTGCGAGAAAATGGTATGAGAATAAAAAAGGAAAAGAAGAAATAAAATTCTTAACTTCAGAATATTTGTAAAAGTCATAATAAGGTTTTGCGCTTTAACCAAAAACGTTTATTTAGTGTGACAAAATTAATTCGTCCTAATCAAAAGCATAAAACTAAACAAATTTTCTTTGTAAGGTTTTAATTTATAGTAATAAAATTGTTTTTATAGCTTGTTTTTGAGGTTATTGATTTTAAATTTGAAGAAAGAATTAAAAATAAAACCCAAATTTGACCGAAGCTTCTGGATTAAATAAAGGCATATTGTATTCTTTATTATCCAAAACAAATTCATCGTTACCTCCAATTTTTGATTTATTATGATTAATATTTAATTTATCGAATTGTCAAATCCCCCACATTTTCTTGTATTAACCATTTACGAGCGTCGGGCATTTCAGTGGTAATTTTGCAGTTAATGAAATCTACTTTGTCGGTATGGCGAATGTAAAAACCAGAAGCGTTAGTAGTGCCAAATTTACTTCCTTCGGGATATTTTCCATCGTATTCCATAACAGTTTGGTCGGTAGTGTTGATTCCACCTCTTACTTCTAGATTGATATCTTCAAAAGTAATGTTTTGAATATGATGTCCTTTGATTCCAGTAATGATGGATGGATATTGTTGGGTAAATCCTTTTCCTTTGATGTTTTTAAAATAAATATTGGATATACTTCCTATTCTAGGTTTTCTGCCAGGAACAGTCCGTTTTCTGTCTGCCAAAAGTACAAATATTGCCTGCCCGGAATTGGAAATTTCACAATCTCGAACATTGATATTGTCAATGACGGCGCCATCCATAGATTCAATAACCAAGGCCGAATTTTGACGCACATTTTTAATAATCAATCCTGAAATATCAAAATTCATAAAACTGCCTAAACCATCAGTTCCTAGTTTGAAAGCATTTCCAGCATCTACATTCAATTTATCGATGGTACAATTTCGAACGATAATATCTTTGCAACCAAACTCACTTCCACTTTTGAAACAAATTCCGTCATCCTCCGATTTTATATCGCAATTTTCAATAAGTACTTTGTGACAATCTACAATATCGATTCCGTCTCTGTTTGGAGTTAGTTTCCCTGAATTTACAGTCAAATTACTTATGGTAATATTTTCGGATTCAATATAAACCTGAGCCCAACAGGCAGGGTTAATTAAAGAAATTCCCGAAACAGTGATGTTTTTACATCCAACGAATGCAAAAATGGAAGGGCGGTCTTTTTCAGTTCCTAAATCCTTGACATGCATCCAAGGTGTATAGTCGCCTTGACCATCAATTTTGCCTTTTCCAGTAATGGTTACATTTTGCACATGATTTCCATAAATTAAACGACGCTGACAATCCTCGAGCATTCGGTTAGGAAATTGGGTTTCAATTTTATGATGAGGATAAGCTGTTTCGCTATCGTTTTGAATTCCCAAAATCGTAGCATTGGCCTCAATTTGCAAATTCATATCACTACCTAAAAGTAACTGCCCTGTCAAAAAAGTTCCTTTAGAAAAAAGAACAGTTCCACCAGTTCCCGTGCAAGCATCAATCGCTTTTTGAATGGCAGCTTGGTCATTGGTTACTCCGTCTCCTTTTGCTCCAAATTGATACACATCAAAGACTTTAGGTTTTGGAGCTGTATTGGAATATAGAAAGAATAATGAAAAAAGTAGAAAAAGAAAGAGCTTGTTCATTATAAAGGAATTAGTTTAGTACATGACAAAAATATATATTTCACTGAAATTCAATAAAATAGAGCTTCATTAATTTGTAAAAAAGACTGATATTTCGTACATTATAGAATTATTACCACATAATTTTTATAATGAAGAATA
>Ga0308157_10002192_pt1 | contig 33651 bp, 32 predicted proteins | sample PhyBR1_FD_201035 | JGI IMG/M metagenome (GOLD analysis project Ga0308157, IMG submission 201035) | Phyllosphere microbial communities from UC Gill Tract Community Farm, Albany, California, United States - DLSLB.R1 | ecosystem: Host-associated > Plants > Phyllosphere > Unclassified | place: USA... | reverse complement strand
GGAGCGCGTACTTCAGCTCGTCGATCTGGCGGAACCGGGCCGGGGCGTCGTCGCCCTCGCCCAGGACGGCGTTCGACTGTGCGGCCTGGCGGGCGCGCTGGTACTCGATGGCGTTGCCGTCGACCCAGGAGAAGACGATGTCGATCGGGAACCGGATGTCCGAGACATGATCGTCGAACATGTGCTCGACGGTGCGCCAGGTGCGGCCGTAGCGCTCGATGTCGACGAGGACGAACTCGTCGATCGGCAGACTGCGACGCATGAGGGCGTTCTCGACGGGTGCGAGGACCTCGATGTCGGTGACGCGCCAGAACTCGAGCTGGACGCTCGTCTCAGCGCCGTAGCGCAGGCGTCCGAGCGGCTCGAGCCGCGGACGGAACACGCGGAGCACTGGTTCTTCGACGGAGCCGAGTCCGTCGTCCTGCACGAGCACGGCCGGCTTGCCCGGGGGCTTCGCGTAGAAGGGCTCGTTGACGGCCGCGGACATCACGGCGCTCTCGGCGCGCTGGCGGTCACGCTCGTCGAGGGCGATCACCGGGCGCTGGTCGTTGCCGCGGATGAGCAGGTGGTCGACGTCGGCCGCGGTGAGTGCGTCGTCGAGGAACAACAGGTCCTCGATCATCGACTGCTGCGGCGTGAGGTGTCCGTTGATCAGGGTCAGTCGCCCCTTGCGGACGACGACGTCGGATCGGTCGAGACCGCCGGAGGACGGTCGAGGGTTCAGCAGAGGACTCTCGGTCACCGGCTCGGTCTCGTCGTTCATCCATGCCCTTCGGGTGTGCGGCCGGGTCCTGTACCCGACCTGCCGATCCTACCGTCCGTCCGACTCGCGGGGCACCTTGACCACGATGCCCACCACGATGAACAGCGCGGCGGCCACCAGCTGCAGGGCCGCCCACACCTGTCCGGGGATCGGCACCGTGACGAGCGGGTTCCAGCACACGGCTACTGCGGCCATGAGCAGGGCGGCCCACCAGACCTTGCCGCGCACGCTGAAGACGAGCACGATCAACGCGAGCACCGTGACGCCCCAGCGGGCGAAGACGAAGCCCGACGAGTCGACGATGGCGACGCAGGCCAGCAGCACGATCGCCGCGATCATCGACGGCGCCAGCGCGGGCCGCGTGAAAGGCGGGGTGGTGCGGGCACCGTTGGCAGGTGCGGCGGCTGCGGGTCGCGGGGACCCTGCGGGCACGCCGTGCTGGGACGACCCCACCGGGGGCCGCCCCTTGCGTGCGGCCATCAGTCCGCGGAGCCGTCGAGGTCGATCGCCTGGATCGACCGCGACATCGGCGGCAGGTCGCGGACGCGCTCGAGCGCCGGCACCAGTTCACCGACCAGCGCGCGGTAGCCGTCTTCGGTCAGGTGCAGGCCGTCCTCGGTGAAGCGGGCGTCCAGGTGGTCGCCGTCGGCCAGGGCGGGCCAGGCGTCGAGGTACTGCGCGTGGCACGTGGCGACGAACTGGCGGAGGTGCCGGTTGGCCTGCTCGATCTTCGTGGCGTACTCGGCCTGCCGGGGCAGGATCGACACGAGCAGCAGGCGCACGCCCGGCAGCTCGCGGCGGAGCGTGACCAGGATGGTCTCGACGTTGCGGACCACGTGCTCGGCGCTGGCGCGGTGGTTGCCGAAGTCGTTCGTGCCGATGAGCAGCACGATCACCTCGGGCTGTTCGGCGACGACGGCGTCGAGGCGCGTCAGCACGCCGTCGGTCGTGTCGCCACCGATGCCCTGGTTCAGCGTGTGCTCGTCGGGGAGCCAGGTGTCCCAGTCGCCCTGTTCGGTGATGCTGTCCCCCAGGAAGAGGACGGGGCTGCGGTCGTCGGTCATGCTGCCTCCTCGTGCGCCGGCTCGGGGGTCCCGGTCTGCTGCGTCCGGTTGCGCTGCGTGGACCCGGTGTGGTCGGACTCCCGCTCGGCGGCGGCGGTGATGCGCTCGACCATACCGGGGAAGATGATGCCGTGGAACGGCAGGATGCCGTACCAGTACAGCCGCCCGGCCAGTCCCTGCGGGAAGTAGATGGCCCGCTGGTGGTAGTCGCTGCCGCCGTCGGGGTTCGGTGTGACGGTCATCTCGAGCCACGCACGACCGGGCGACTTGAACTCGGCGCGGAGCCGCAGGTACCGGCCGCGCTCCAGCCGTTCGACGCGCCACCAGTCGAGCGCGTCGCCCTGCTCCAGACGCTGCTGGTCACGCCGGCCGCGGTTCAGGCCGACGCCGCCGGCGATCTTGTCCATCCAGCCGCGGGCGACCCAGGCGAGGGGGAACGAGTACCAGCCGTTGTCGCCGCCGATCGATTCGACGACGCGCCAGACGTCCTCGGCGGAGGCACTGGAGTGCCGCTTCCGGTCGTCGACGTAGACCGTGTGCCCGGCCCAGTCGGGGTCGTTCGGCATCGGGTCGGCCGAGGCGCTCGAGAGCGTCGCGCTGCGCCAGCTCGTCTGCACCTGACCGCTGCGCATCTTGTTGAGCGCGAGGCGGACGGCCCGACGGTACGAGGTGAGGCCGCCCTCGGGCTGCGGCACGACGTCGTCGATGTCGTGCTCGCGCTGCACGCACTCGAACTGCAGCGACTCGATGATCGGCGTCGCGAGCTTGCGCGGGATCGGGGTGACGGCGTTGAACCAGTGTGCGGCGAGGCGCGGGGTGAGCACCGGCAGGACCGTGATCGGACGCTGGGGCAGCTTCGCCTCGACCGCGTAGCCGTTCAGCATCTGGCCGTACCGCAGGACGTCGGGGCCACCGATGTCGAAGGTGCGGTTGACGTCGGCGGGGACGTCGAGCGCGGCCACCAGGTAGTACAGGACGTCGCGGACCGCGATCGGCTGGATGTGGTTGCGGACCCAGCGCGGCGCGGGCATCCACGGCAGGACGTCGGTCAGGTGCCGGATCATCTCGAACGAGGTGCTGCCCGAGCCGATCACGACCCCGGCCTGGTACGCCACCGTCGGCACGCCCGAGCCGAGGAGGATCTCCCCCACCTCCTTGCGGCTGCGGAGGTGCTTCGACAGCTCGCCGTCCGGGTGCAGCCCGCCCAGGTAGACGAACCGGCTGACGCCGGCCGCCTTCGCCTCGCGTGCCATGGTCTCGGCGGCCTCACGCTCGGCCGACTCGAAGTCGCCGTCGGCCCCCATCGCATGGGCGAGGTAGTAGACCGCCTCGATCCCGTCGACGGCGGCGCGCACCGCCTCGGCGTCCTGGAGGTCGCCCTCCGCGACGTCGACCTCACTGCTCCACGGGACGTCCTGGAGCTTCCGGGGGTTGCGCACGAACACCCGGACGGAGTGGCCGGCTTCGAGGAGACGAGGGACGAGACGACCACCGATGTACCCGGTGGCGCCGGTGACGAGGACCTGCATGCCCTGCACGCTACGCGGCACGCCTGACGGGTAGGCTTGCCGGGTGGACAACGCAGCCTTCCCCGTCACCGTCGATGCCGTCCGCGGCCTCATCGACCACGCGATCCTGAAGCCCGAACTCACCCGCGCGGACGTCGACGCCCAGCTCGACGAAGCCGCCTCCCACCGCGTCTTCAGCGTCTGCGTCCGTCCGAGCGACGTCGCCCACGCCGTCGAGCGCCTCACGGGCACCGGCGTCGGCGTCGGCACCGTGATCGGCTTCCCGCACGGCACCACGTCCACCGCGGCGAAGGTCGCCGAGTCGCTGCAGGCCCTGGCCGACGGCGCGTTCGAGCTCGACATGGTGCAGAACATCGGCGCCGCGAAGTCGGGCGACTGGCAGCGCGTCGAGCATGACGTCCGCGCGGTCGTCGACGCCGCCGGCGACACCGTCGTCAAGGTGATCCTCGAGACCGCGTTCCTGACCGACGACGAGATCGTCGCGGCCTCGCGAGCGGCACAGACCGCCGGCGCCGCCTTCGTGAAGACCTCGACCGGGTTCGCCGGCGGTGGCGCGACGGCCGAGCACATCGCCCTCATGCGCCGCACGGTCGGTGCCGACACCGGCGTGAAGGCCTCCGGCGGCGTCCGCGGCCTCGACACCCTGCTCGAGATGGTCGAGGCGGGCGCCGACCGCATCGGCACGAGTGCCTCGGCCCGCATCCTCGACGAGGTCGCGCACCGCGCCGAGACGGGCGCCGCGTCGGCGCTCGGCGACGACACGACGTCCTACTGACCCACGGGGCTGACCCACGGCGCTGAGCCCACCCGACTCAGCCCACGCACGCAGCACGACCCACCACGACCAGGCCGGTGCCCACCGGACGCGACGACGCGTCGGCGACCCGCACCGTGCCTCCAGACCGCCGCATCGGAGCGCGCATGTCCAGCACCGCACCCCAGTCCCCCGCCCTCGCCCTGGCCGTCGACCTCGGCGGCACGAAGGTCGAGGCCGCGCTCGTCACCGACCAGGGTGTCGTGCTGCCGGCGACCCGGTTCCGCAGCCCCACCGGGCCGCAGCGCACCTCGGACGAGCTGCAGGCCGCCGTCGACGAGGTCGTCACGGCCGCGCTCGGCGCGCTGCCCGCCGACGCGACGCTCGTCGGCGTCGGCGTCGGCTCCGCCGGCCCGGTCGACGAGGAGCACGGCCTCGTCTCCCCGCTCAACATGCCGGTCTGGCGTGGCCACCCGCTGCGCGACCGGATCGCGGCGCTCGTGCCGGACGACGTCCCGGTGACGCTCCGCATGGACGGCCTGGCGATCACCCTCGCCGAGCACTGGGTCGGCGCGGCCCAGGGCTACGAGCACGTCATGGGCATGATCGTCTCCACGGGTGTCGGCGGTGGGCTGATCCTGCACGGTCGCACCGTCAGCGGACCGACGGGCAACGCCGGCCACATCGGCCACGTCGAGTGCGGCGGCTACGACGACCCCTGCGCCTGCGGCGGCACCGGTTGCCTCGAGGCGATCGCCAGCGGCCCGAAGACCGTGGCCTGGGCACGTCGTCAGGGCTTCGCGGGCACAACCGGCGAGGAGCTCTCGGCCGCGTACGCCGCCGGCGACGAGATCGCCGTCGCAGCGATCCAGCGGAGCGGCCGTGCCCTCGGGCAGGCCATCGCCGCCGCCACGAGCCTGGTCGACCTCGAGATCGTCGCCATCGGCGGCGGGTTCTCGCACGTCACCCCGGACCTGTTCGAGTACGCCCGGCAGGCCGTGGCGGAGCGTATCGAGTTCGGCTTCGTCACGAAGGTGCAGATCGTGCCGACCGGGTTGTCCCAGGACGGTCCGCTCATCGGTGCCGCGGCGCTCGTGCACCGCGCCGACGTCCTGCGCTGAGCACGCGCGTCGCGCCCGGCCGCGTCCGATCCGGCGCGCGGCCGTCGGCTGGTCGCGTCGTCGACGCGGCCAACGCCGTGGACGTGACCGGCGACGGCCTGGAGGCGCGGTGCGGGCCCGCCACGTGCCTCCCGGCTTGCCCGTGGCTTGTCCACAGGCCTGTCGGTCGCGTCCGCAGGTCGGGCAGGATGTGCGGGTGCCCCGCCCGCGACTGCTGACCAGTGACGACTGGCCGGAACCCGAGCTGCGTGCGGCGGTCCTGGCCGGTGAGCTGGTCGCCGTCGGTCCCTGCTGGGCCTCCCCCGCTGAGCCGCAGACGCCGTCGTTGCGCGCCGCCGCTGCCGCCTGGGTCCTGCGGGACGCGCGCCTGATCGCCTGCACCCTGACCGCCGCGTGGATCTGGGGCGCGGTGTCGCGGCCGCCGGTGCCGCTCGAGGCCTGCATCCCGCCGCAGATCCGCGTCCACGTCGGGCCGGACGTGCGCCTGCGGGAGGTCCGGATCGACGTCGACGACACCGTCGAGCTCTCGCGGCTGCGGGTCACGGTGCCTGCGCGGACCGCGGTCGACCTGCTCCGGACGCCGGGCCCCTCGGCCGGTGCGTTCGGGGAGGCCGAGGCGACGGCCGTGCGCGGGCTGCTCGCGATCGGGGCGGTCACCGCTGCCGAGCTGCGGGCGCGCCTGAGGTCCCTCGGGACGATCCCCATGGTGCGGCAGGCCGAGCGGCGGTTGCGGGGGCTGCAGGGCGTGGCTGGGGGTGCTGTGCGGTAGGGGGGTGGGCGCTGGGTGCGGGCGCGGGCGGTCACAACACCCCGCTCACGTCCGCCGAGTGGTCAAGAACCGTCGGTTGGCAGGGCCGCAGGCGACGGTTCGTGACCGCTCGGCGGTGCCCGTGCGACGGTCCTGACCGGTCGGCGGGCGGGAGGCGCGGGGCGGGGCCGCCACGGGCCTCCCGGTCCGGCGCGTGCGGGCGGTCAGGACACCCCGCTCACGTCCGCCGAGTGGTCATGAACCGTCGGTTGGCAGGGCCGCAGCCGACGAGTCGTGACCGGTCGACGACGCCCGCGCGACGTGTCGTGACCGGCCGACGGGCGGGAGGCGCGAGGCGGGGCCCCCACGGGCCTCCCGGTCCGGCGCGGGCGGGCGGTCACGACAACCCGCTCACTTCCGCCGAATGGTCACGGACTGTCGGATGGCGCGGCTGCAGCCGACGGTTCGTGACCGGTCGACGCTGATCGGACGACGAGTCGTGACCGGCCGACGGGCGGGAGGCGCGGGGCGGGGCCGCCACGGCCCTCCCGGTCCGGCGCGTTCGGGCGGTCAGGACATCCCACTCACGTTCGCCGAGTGGTCACGGACTGTCGGTCGGCAGCGCCGCAGCCGACCGTTCCTGACCGGTCGACGGTGCCCGCGCGACGAGTCGTGACCGGTCAGCGGGCGGGAGGCGCGGGGCGGGGCCGCCACGGGCCTCCCGGTCCGGCGCGTGCGGGCGGTCAGGACACCCCGTTCACGTCCGCAGACTGGTCACGAACCGTCGGTTGGCGGGGCCGCAACCGACGGTTCGTGACCGGTCGACGGACGGGCCGCGCGGGGCCCCGCCGCTAGCCGGCGCTGACGCGGTAGACGTCGTAGACGGCGTCGATGCGTCGCACCGCGTTGAGCACACGGTCGAGGTGGATGGTGTCGCCCATCTCGAACACGAACCGGCTCAGCGCGAGACGGTCGGACGAGGTCGAAACCGTCGCGGACAGTATGTTCACGTGGTGGTCCGTCAGGACCCGGGTGACGTCGCTGAGCAGGCCCGACCGATCGAGCGCCTCGATCTGGATCTGGACCAGGAACACCGACTTCGACGACGGGGCCCACTCGACCTCGATCATCCGGTCGGGCTCGTTCATGAGCGACTTCACGTTGGTGCACGACGACTGGTGCACCGAGACGCCCTGGCCGCGGGTGATGAAGCCCACGATCTGGTCGCCCGGCACCGGCGTGCAGCACTTCGCGAGCTTCACGAGGATGTCGGGCGCACCGCGGACCAGCACGCCGCTGTCGCTCGTGCGCAGCTGGCGACTGGTGACCTGGCGCGGGAACGCGAGTTCGGGTTCGTCGGTCTCGGTCTCGGTCTGGACGTTGCCGAGGACCTTCTCGATCACCGACTGCGTCGAGACGTGGCCCTCGCCGATGGCGGCGTACAGGGCGGAGACGTCCTCGTACCGCATCGACGAGGCGACCTCGGCGATGCTGCCCTGGCTCATGATGCGCTGGAGCGGGAGGTTCTGCTTGCGCATCGCCCGGGCGATGGCGTCGCGACCCTGCTCGATCGCTTCTTCGCGGCGCTCCTTGGTGAACCACTGCTTGATCTTGTTGCGCGCGCGGGGGCTGCGGACGAACTGGAGCCAGTCCTGCGAGGGGCCGGAGTCGGGGTTCTTCGACGTGAAGATCTCGACGACGTCGCCACTGGACAGCTGGCTCTCGAGCGGGACCAGGCGGCCGTTGACCTTCGCACCCATCGTGCGGTGGCCGATCTCGGTGTGCACGGCGTAGGCGAAGTCGACCGGGGTGGCTCCCGCGGGGAGCCCGATGACCTTACCCTGCGGCGTGAAGACGTACGTCTCCTTGGCGCCGATCTCGTAACGCAGTGAGTCGAGGAACTCGCCCGGGTCGCTGGTCTCGGCCTGCCAGTCGGTGATGTGGGCGAGCCACGCCATGTCCTGGTCGTCCGTGGTCGACGAGGTACCGGCGTCACGGCCGGCAGCGCGTTGCTTGTACTTCCAGTGGGCGGCGACACCGAACTCGGCGCGCTGGTGCATCTCGTGCGTGCGGATCTGGATCTCGACCGCACGACCCTGCGGTCCGAGCACCGTGGTGTGCAGCGACTGGTACAGGTTGAACTTGGGGGTCGCGATGTAGTCCTTGAAGCGACCGGGCAGCGGGGTCCAGCGGGCGTGCACCGAGCCGAGCATGGCGTAGCAGTCGCGCACGGTCGGCACGAGCACACGGATGCCGACGAGGTCGTAGATCTCGTCGAACTCGCGACCCCGCACGATCATCTTCTGGTAGATCGAGTAGTACTGCTTCGGCCGGCCCATGACGTCGCCGCGGACCTTGGCGGCCTTCAGGTCCTTCTTCAGGGTCCCGATGACGTTCTGGACGAACTGCTCGCGCTTCGGCTGGCGTTCCTTGACCAGGCTGTCGATCTCGACGTAGAGCTTCGGGTGCAGGACCGCGAACGACAGGTCCTCGAGCTCGAGCTTGATCATCTGGATGCCGAGCCGGTGCGCGAGCGGCGCGTAGATCTCGAGCGTCTCCTTCGCCTTGCGCGTGGCGGAGGTCGACTCGACGAAGCCCCACGTGCGGGCGTTGTGCAGGCGGTCGGCGAGCTTGATGACGAGGACGCGGATGTCCTTCGACATGGCGATGACCATCTTGCGGACGGTCTCGGCCTGGGCGCTGTCGCCGTACTTGACCTTGTCGAGCTTCGTGACGCCGTCGACGAGCATCGCGATCTCGTCGCCGAAGTCGGCTCGCAGCTGATCGAGCTGGTAGTCGGTGTCCTCCACCGTGTCGTGCAGGAGGGCGGCCGCGATGGTGATCGTGCCGATGCCGAGGTCGGCCAGGATCTGCGCGACCGCGACGGGGTGCGTGATGTACGGCTCACCGGACTTGCGCTTCTGCCCGTCGTGCGCGCGCTCGGCGACCGAGTACGCCCGCTCGATGAGCGTCACGTCGGCCTTGGGGTGGTGCGAGCGGACCGTGCGGATCAGTGTGTCCACGGCTCCGGCCGGCTGGGCGCGCGAGAACAGGCGCGGCAGCAGCGAGCGGAGGGAACCGAGGTTGCCGGTGGTGTTCGGACCGATCGGGCTCGAGGGCCGCGGGGCGGAACCCGGGCGGCTCGGCGCGGACGGCTCTTCGCGGGTGTCCGTCATGATGCGCCTCCCAGGACTCGGTCCGAGAGCTCGATCCGAGCTCGATCCGACAAGACTACGCGTCCCCGGTCAGTGCCCGTGACGCGGTTCGCCCTGGGCGTCGCGCTCCACCGGTGCCCCCGCCTGCTCCCAGGCGAGCATGCCGCCGGAGAGGTTGACGGCCGGGACCCCCGACTGCTCGAGCGCCGCGACGATGCGCGACGAACGGCCGCCGGAGTGGCAGACGATGATGGCCGGCTGGTCGCCGCCGTCGATCTCCTGCCAGCGGTCCACGAACTCCGACATCGGCACGAGCGTGGCCTGGGGAGCGTGGACCTCGTCCCACTCCCCCTGCTCGCGGACGTCGAACAGGCGGGCTCCGGCGTCGATGCGGCGCTGGGCCTCGGCGACGTCGATGTCCTGGATCTCGATGGGCATCAGACGTTCGCCTCCGCTGCGTCGACCTCGCGCCGGCGCTTCTCGGCCGCCGCGGTCTTCTTGGCGTCGGACTCCTTGATCTTCGGCTCGTTCTCACGCAGCTGCGCGTACATCGGCGACGCGATGAAGATCGTCGAGTAGGTGCCGACGATGATGCCGATGAACAGCGCGAGCGAGATGTCGCGCAGGGTACCGGCGCCGAGCACGTACGACCCGATGAAGAGGATCGCCGCGACCGGCAGCAGTGCCACGACCGAGGTGTTGATCGATCGGACGAGGGTCTGGTTGACCGCGAGGTTGACCGACTGCTTGAACGTCCGGATCGACTCCTGCGCGGTGTTCTCACGCACCTTGTCGAAGACCACCACGGTGTCGTAGAGCGAGTACCCGAGGATCGTCAGGAAGCCGATGACCGCCGCGGGCGTGACCTCGAGCCCGACGATGCCGTACACGCCGGCCGTGATGAGCAGGTCGTGCAGCAGCGCCGCCATCGCGGACAGCGACATCTTCCAGGTGCGGAAGTACAGCGTCATGAAGACCGCGGCGAGGGCGAGGAAGATCACGAGACCACGGATGGCCTGCGCGAGCACGTCGGCACCCCACGTCGCGCCGATGAAGGTCGCGGCGACCTGGCTCTCCGGGACGTCGTAGGCCTTCGCCAGGGCGTCCTGCACCTCGGTCGTCTGCCGGTCGGTGAGCTGCCCGGTCTGGACTCGGATGCCGTGCGTGCCGAGCTGCGAGACGCGCGGGATCGACTCCGGGACGACGTCCTCGACGGTCTCGGTGGCGATGTTCTGGTCGAGCGTCTTGACGTCGGAGATCGTGAACTCCGAGCCGCCGGTGAACTCGATGCCGAGCTGGTACCCGCCACGGAGCCACGGGGTGACCAGGGAGATCAGGATCATCGCGAGGGCGATGAGGTACCAGGTCTTCCGGCGCCCGATGATGTCGTACGACCGCTTCCCCGTGTAGAGGTCGCTACCGAACTGGCTGAAGCTGGCCATCAGTCGTCCTTCCCGTCCGGCGTCGAGCCGTTGTCGCCGGAGGCCTGCTGGGCCTTCCGCTCCGCGATCGTCTGTCGGCGCTGTGCCTCACCGGCACTGCGCTGGCGCTTGCCGTCCACCACGGGGGCGCGGAACTGCGCACGCCCCCGGTAGACCGCGCCGAGTGCGGCCGGGTCGAGACCACTGAACCGGTGCCCGTCACCGAAGAACCGGGTGCGGGCGATGAGCTGCATCATCGGGTGGGTGAAGAGCGCGACCACCACGATGTCGATCAGGGTCGTGAGGAGCAGCGTGAACGCGAAGCCCTTCACGTCGGCGACCGCGAGCACGTAGAGGGTCACGGCGGCGAGGAAGTTCACCGCGTCGGACGCCAGGATCGTGCGGAGGGCACGCTTCCAGCCGGACTCGACGGCGCTCTCGAGGGCACGGCCGTCACGGAGTTCGTCACGGATGCGCTCGAAGTAGACGATGAACGAGTCCGCCGTGATGCCGATGGCGACGATCAGACCCGCCACACCGGCCAACGAGAGGCGGTAGTCGACGCGCCACGACATGATCGCGATGACCAGGTAGGTGAGCACCGCGGCGATCCCGAGCGACAGCACCGTGACGAACGCCAGGGCCCGGTACTGGATGACCGAGTAGATGATCACCAGGATCAGACCGATCAGCCCGGCGACGAGGCCACCGATGAGCTGCGCGGTACCGAGCGTCGCCGAGATGTTCTCGTTCGACTGCACCTGGAAGTTGATCGGCAGCGCACCGTACTTGAGCTGGTCCGCCAGGGTCTTCGACGACTCGGCCGTGAACGACCCGGTGATCTGCGCCTTGCCGTTCGTGATCGCGGAGTTCGTCGTCGGCGCGGTGATGACCGAACCGTCGAGCACGATCGCGAACTGGTTCTGCGGCTGCTGGAGCGAGACGAGACGGTTCGTGACGGTACGGAAGTCCTTCGAGCCCTCGCCGTTGAACGTCAGGTTGACGGCCCACTGGCCCGTCGACGTGCCCTGCGAGTCGGTGGCGAGACCCGAGGTGGCGTTGCTGATGTCGGCACCGGAGACTTCGACCGGACCGAGGATGTACTTCCCCGCGCCGTCCTGGTCACACGTGACCAGGGGCTCGTCGTCCGGCGCCGTGGTGACGTCGTCCGGCGCCGCGCAGTTGTAGTTGGTGTACAGGTCCTGCAGCTTCGGCGTGACCCAGTTCAGGTCGCTCGCGTTCGTCGGCTTCGCGCTCGGCGTCGCGGCGAGCGAGGCCGGCGGCGAGTACGGCGTGGCCGATGCGGTGCCCTTGCCGTCGTCACCGACGGCGGAGTTCGTCGCGGCCTCGGTGAAGAGCACCGGGCGGAAGGTCAGCTTGGCGGCTGCCTCGATGCGGTCGATCGTGGCCTTGTCGGGGCGACCCGGGATCGAGACGACGATGTTGTTCGCGCCCTGGGTGTTGATCTCGGACTCGGAGACACCGGTGGCGTCGATGCGCTGGCGGATGATGTTCACCGCCTGCTGCAGCTGCTGCGAGGTGACGGAGTCGCCCTCGGTGTTCTGCGCCGCGAGGGTCAGCTGCGTGCCGCCCTGCAGGTCCAGAGCCAGCTCCGGCACCCAGCTCGCGCCCTGGTACCACTTGTCGGTGTCGTCCTTCGAAGAGCCGGCGAGGATCGACGCGGCGGTGTTCACGCCGGCGAGGATCGCCATCAGGATCACCAACCAGGTGAGCGAGCGCAGCGCCTTCTTGACGGGTGTCGATCGTGCCACCGGTCGTCTCGTCTTTCTGTTCAGGACCGTCGGCACACCGTGCGACGGCAGAGGGAAGCCGCCGGGTCAGACGACCCGGCGGCCGAGGGCGTCAGTCGTCGGACTTGCGCTTCGTGACGTCGGTCTCGTCGACGCGGTCGGTGTCGACACGCTCGCCGTAGACCGGCTCACCGTTGAGCTCGGCCACGGGCTTCGGCTCGTCCTCGGTGGTCGTGGTGGTCTCGACGTCGGACGCGTTGTCGTCGACGACGCGCGACAGGGTCTGGCGGTGCACGGTGACGATGGTCCCCGGTGCGATCTCGACGTCAGCGGTGACCTTCTCCTCGTTCACGGAGAGGAGCGTGCCGTAGAGGCCGAAGGACAGCATGACCTTGGCGCCCGGGACCATCTTGTCCACGAGTTCGGCCTGCTGCTTCTTGCGCTTGCGGCTGTTGTAGAACATGAAGGCCGCGAACGCCACGACGATGACGATGAGGATGACTTCTTGACCCATGATGCGTTGCCTTCTCTGGTTGCTCGGTTTCGGGCCGTAGCAGTCTAGGGCACGCCGGTGTCCGTGGCATGTCACTCGACTGATCGGCGTTCAGTCGTCGGTGTCCTGGTCGTCGAAGAGCCCCGGCTGCCCGCCGTCGGCCTGTCCCGGGGTGAGGCCGAGGTGCCGCCACGCACGTGGTGTGGCGATGCGCCCACGGGGCGTGCGCGTCACGAGACCGACCCGGACGAGGAACGGTTCGACGACCGACTCGATCGTCTCGGATTCCTCGCCGACGGAGACGGCGAGGGTGTTCAGCCCGACCGGGCCCCCGTCGAACCGGGTCAGCATGATCTCGACCACGGCCCGGTCGAGCCGGTCGAGCCCGAGTTCGTCGACGTCGTACAGGTCGAGTGCACCCTGGACCGCGGCCATGCCGTCGGTGGTGCGGTGCACGAGGGCGTAGTCGCGCACCCGGCGGAGCAGGCGGTTCGCGATGCGCGGGGTGCCGCGGGAGCGTCCGGCGATCTCGCGCAGGGCAGTCCGGTCGATGTCGAGTTCGAGCAGGTGGGCCGCACGGATCAGGACCTGCTCGAGCTCGTCCTTCTCGTAGAACTCGAGGTGGGCGGTGAACCCGAAGCGGTCGCGCAGCGGGTTCGGCAACAGGCCAGCCCGGGTGGTGGCGCCGACGAGCGTGAACGGTGCGAGGTCGAGCGGGATGCTCGTGGCACCCGCACCTTTGCCCACCATCACGTCGATGCGGAAGTCCTCCATCGCCAGGTAGAGCATCTCCTCTGCCGAGCGGGCCATGCGGTGGATCTCGTCGATGAACAGCACTTCACCCGGGACCAGGGACGACAGTACGGCGGCGAGGTCACCGGCGTGCTGGATCGCCGGGCCGCTCGACATGCGCAGCGGTCGCCCGGTCTCGTGCGCGACGATCATCGCGAGCGTGGTCTTGCCGAGACCGGGAGGCCCCGCCATCAGGATGTGGTCGGGCGTGCGCTCCTGCATGCCCGCGGCCTTGAGGAGCAGGTCGAGCTGCCCGCGGACCTTGCGCTGCCCGACGAACTCGTCGAGCGAGCGCGGACGGAGCGCGCCTTCGAACGCGAGTTCCTCCTGCGACTCGGCGCCGGCGGACGTGATGCCGCTCACCGGCCGGCTGCCGCGGGTCGGAGCGCACCGAGGGCGGCACGGAGCAGGGCCTGGGTGCCCATCGCGGCGGCACCGGGTTCGTTGGCGACGGCGTCGTCGACCGCGGACTGGGCCGCGTCCTCGCGCCAGCCGAGGCCGATGAGCGCCGAGACGACGTCGACCGCGGCGGGGTGCACTGCGGTCCCCCGTGCTGCCGCGACCACGGCTGCCTGCTCGAAGGCCACGAGCTTGCCGGAGAGCGCGACGATGATGAGCTTGGCGGTCTTCGGGCCGATGCCGGAGACCTTGCGGAACGCACCGTCGTCCTCGTTCGCGACGGCGTTCGCGATCTGCGCCGGGTCCATGTGGGCCAGGACGCCCATCGCGGACTTCGGGCCGACGCCGGAGACCCCGCGGAGCAGGTCGAACACCTGCAGCGCGTCGGTCGACTCGAACCCGAAGAGCAGGTGCTCGTCCTCGCGCACGATCATGGCGGTCCGCACGAACACCTCGGACCCGTGGCGCATCGTCAGCGCGTGCGCGGGGGTCACGGTGACGGCGTACCCGACGCCCCCGACCTCGATCACCACGGCCGAACCGGCGATGTCGATGCAGGTGCCCCGGAGACTCGCGATCATGCTCCGAGCCTAGGGCCGCCCACCGACGACGCCGACCTGCCACGCTGCGGGCGGGCCGCGGCGGCCGCCGCGCGGGCCAGCGGCGAGTCGACGGTGCCGCCCTGGGCGTCCCGCCAGGCGCGCTGTGCCGGCGTGAGGTTCGTGGCACGCGAGCCGGCGGCGTCGGGTGATCCGAGCCTCCAGGCATGGCACACGGCCAACGCGAGCGCGTCGGCGGCGTCGGCCGGCTTCGGGGCCTCGTCCAGACCGAGCACGCGCGCGATCATGGTCTGCACCTGACGCTTGTCGGCGTTGCCGTAGCCGGTGACGGCGGCCTTGACCTCGGACGGGGTGTGCAGCCCGACGGGCAGGCCGCGGGCGGCCGCGGCGTGCAGCGCCAGGCCGGCGGCCTGCGCGGTGCCCATCACGGTGCGGACGTTCGCCTGCGCGAACACCCGCTCGACTGCGACCGCATCCGGGTGGTGCTCGTCGATCTCGGCGGCGATGCCGTCGGCGATGCGGAGCAGCCGCTGTTCGAGCGGCATGTCCGGCGGGGTGCGCACGACCGTCACGTGGACGAGCCGTGCGCGCCGGTTCGGTGCGACCTCGACGACGCCGACGCCGCACCGGGTGAGCCCGGGGTCCACCCCGAGCACACGGAGCACGGTTACTCGCCCTCGTCCTCGTCGAGCTCGGCCTGGACGTCCGCGGGGATGTCGAAGTTCGAGTAGACGTTCTGCACGTCGTCCGAGTCCTCGAGCGCGTCGATCAGGCGGAACACCTTGCGGGCGGTCTCGGCGTCGACCGGGACCTTGAGGCCGGGCACGAACTCGGCGTCGGCGGAGTCGTAGTCGATGCCGGCGTCCTGCAGTGCGGTGCGGGCGGCGACCAGGTCGCTCGCCTCGGTGATGATCTCGAAGCCGCCGCCCTGGTCGATGACGTCCTCGACACCGGCGTCCAGCACCGCGGTCATCACGGTGTCCTCGTCGAGGCCGTCGGTCTTCGTGACCGAGATGACGCCCTTGCGCGAGAAGTTGTAGGCGACGCTGCCCGGGTCGGCCATGGTGCCGCCGTTGCGCGACATCGCGGTCCGGACCTCGGCCGCGGCACGGTTCTTGTTGTCCGTGAGGCACTCGATGAGCATCGCGACGCCGTTGGGGCCGTAGCCCTCGTACATGATCGTCGTGTACTCGATGGTCTCGCCCGTGAGACCGGCACCGCGCTTGACGGCGCGGTCGATGTTGTCGTTGGGGACCGAGGTCTTCTTCGCCTTCTGCACGGCGTCGACCAGGGTCGGGTTGCCGGACATGTCGGCACCGCCCATCTTCGCGGCGACCTCGATGTTCTTGATCAGCTTGGCGAACGACTTGGCACGGCGCTGGTCGATGACCGCCTTCTTGTGCTTGGTCGTTGCCCACTTGGAATGCCCGGACACGGTTCTCCTTGCGTCTTGCGGAAAGTCCCGCTTAGTTTAGCGGCCCTGTGGGGCGAACACCGGCCTGGAGGCGCGGCGCGGCTTCCGTCCCGCCGGTGCGGCGGGTGGGCGGTCACGCCTCAGGCGCTGCGTACCAGGTCGAGGAACCGGCGGTGGAAGCGGTCCTCGCCCGCGACCTCGGGGTGGAACGCACTCGCGATGACGTTGCCCTGCTGCACGGCGACGACCTGGCCGTCGGGCAGTGCGCCGAGCACGTGGACGTCGTCGCCGCGCTGCTCCACGACGGGGGCCCGGATGAACACCGCGTGCACCGGGGCCTCGCCGAGGTCGGGCATCGGGATGTCGATCTCGAACGAGTCGTTCTGCGCACCGAACGCGTTGCGGCGCACGGTGGTGTCGAGCACGTCGAGGGTCTGCTGGCCGCTGATGCCGTCGGTGATCCGCGACGACAGCATGATCATGCCGGCGCAGGTGCCGTAGGTGGGCAGGCCACCGCGGATCGCGTCGGCAAGGGGCTCGGCGACGCCGAACGCCCGGGACAGCTTGTCCATCACGCTCGACTCGCCCCCGGGGATCACGACGCCGTCGAGGGTCTCGATCTCCTCGGGGCGACGGAGCGGCACCACGTCGGCGCCGAGCTCGGTCAGCGAGGCGATGTGCTCGCGGAAGTCACCCTGCAGCGCCAGGACCCCGATGCGGGGCCGAGCGCCGCTCGTCGGACTACCAGCCACGCTCGGCGAGGCGGTGCGGTGCGGGGACGTCGGCGACGTTGATGCCGACCATCGCCTCGCCCAGACCACGGGACACCTCGGCGATGACCTTGGGGTCGTCGTGGAAGGTCGTCGCCTTGACGATCGCGGCGGCACGCGCTGCCGGGTCGCCGGACTTGAAGATGCCGGAACCGACGAAGACACCGTCGGCACCGAGCTGCATCATCATCGCGGCGTCGGCCGGGGTGGCGACACCACCGGCGGTGAAGAGGACGACGGGGAGCTTGCCGGTGCGGGCGACTTCCTGCACGACGTCGATTGGGGCCTGGAGCTCCTTGGCGGCGACGTAGAGCTCGTCGTCACGCAGGTTGCGGAGCGCCGCGATCTCCTTGGTGATGGTGCGGATGTGCTTGGTGGCCTCGGACACGTCACCGGTGCCGGCCTCACCCTTGGAACGGATCATGGCCGCGCCCTCGGTGATGCGACGGAGCGCCTCGCCCAGGTTGGTGGCACCACAGACGAAGGGGGTGGTGAACTTCCACTTGTCGATGTGGTTCACGTAGTCGGCAGGCGACAGCACCTCGGACTCGTCGATGTAGTCGACGCCGAGCTCCTGCAGCACCTGCGCCTCGACGAAGTGGCCGATGCGGGCCTTCGCCATGACTGGGATCGACACCGCGGCGATGATCTCCTCGATCATCGAGGGGTCGGACATGCGGGCGACGCCGCCCTGCGCACGGATGTCGGCGGGGACGCGCTCGAGGGCCATGACGGCGGTCGCACCGGCTTCTTCCGCGATGCGGGCCTGCTCGGCGTCGACGACGTCCATGATCACGCCGCCCTTGAGCATCTCGGCGAGTCCGCGCTTGACGCGGTCGGAGCCGGTGATCGAGGTGCCAGGGGTGCCGGAGGTGCTGGTGCTGTCGCTCATGATGCCGACCAGTCTAGTGCGCCCGGGGCCACCCGTCGGCGACGAGTCGACGGGTCTCGCCGAGCAACTGCGACATGGACTTCGTCCGGGCGATGATCGGGAAGAAGTTCGCGTCCGACTGCCACCGCGGGACGATGTGCTGGTGCAGGTGTGCGGCCACGCCGGCACCGGCGACTTCGCCCTGGTTCATGCCGATGTTGAAACCGTCGCAGTGCGAGACCTCGCGCAGCACCCGCATCGCGGTCTGGGTCAGCTCGCCGATCTCGCGCAGTTCGTCCGGAGTCGCCTCGTCGTAGAGCGGGACGTGCCGGTACGGGCAGACGAGCAGGTGCCCGTTGTTGTACGGGAACAGGTTGAGCAGCACGTAGGCGTGCTCACCGCGGGCCACGATCAGGGCGTCCTCGTCGGTCTTCCGCGGGGCTTCGCAGAACGGGCAGTCGTCGTCGTGCCCGCGTCCCCGGCCTTCGCGGCCGGCGTCGATGTAGGCCATCCGGTGCGGGTTCCAGAGCCGCTGGAACGCGTCCGGGACGGCTGCACCGGTGGCCGCGTCGCGGATCACCAGCGGATCGGTGTCCGCGCCTTCGGTGCCCGCGGCGGCGGTGGGACCGGCCACGGCGTCGACGTGACCGGTCCCCGCGGCCTGCTCCGGGCCTCCCGACTGTGCCATCAGACCTGCGTGCGCTCGCGGATCGCGGTGAGGATGCGGTCCACGGCCTCGTCGACGGGCACCGCGTTGTCCTGGCGGCCGTCGCGGAAGCGGAAGCTGACGGCGCCGGCATCGCGGTCGTCGCCACCGGCGATGAGCTGGAACGGCACCTTCGCCTTGGTGTGCGTGCGGATCTTCTTCTGCATGCGGTCGTCCGAGTGGTCGACCTCGGCGCGGACGCCGTGGGCGCGGAGCTTCGCGATGACCTCGTCGAGGTAGTCGCCGTACTCGGCCGCGACCGGGATGCCGACGACCTGGACGGGCGACAGCCACGCCGGGAACGCGCCCGCGTAGTGCTCGGTGAGGACCCCGAAGAAGCGCTCGATCGAGCCGAACAGCGCGCGGTGGATCATCACCGGACGCTGGCGCGAGCCGTCGGCGGCGGTGTAGTCGATGCCGAACCGCTCGGGCAGGTTGAAGTCGAGCTGCACGGTCGACATCTGCCAGGTCCGGCCGATGGCGTCACGCGCCTGCACGGAGATCTTCGGGCCGTAGAACGCCGCGCCGGCGGGGTCGGGCACGAGCTCGAGACCGGACTCCTCGGCGACCTGGCGCAGGGTCTCCGTCGCCACGTCCCAGACCTCGTCGTCACCGACGTACTTCTCCGGGTCCTTCGTGGAGAGCTCGAGGTAGAAGTCGTCGAGGCCGTAGTCGCGCAGGAGCGAGAGCACGAACGCGAGGGTCGTGGTCAGCTCCTCCTTCATCTTCTCCTGCGTGGTGAAGATGTGCGCGTCGTCCTGGGTCAGGCCGCGCACGCGGGTGAGGCCGTGGATGACGCCGGACTTCTCGTTGCGGTACACCGTGCCGAACTCGAACATCCGGAGCGGCAGGTCGCGGTAGGAGCGGGGCTGCGACCGGTACGCCAGGATGTGCATCGGGCAGTTCATCGGCTTGAGGTAGTAGTCGGCGCCCTGCCGGGTGACGTTGCCGTCCTCGTCCTTCGCCTCGTCCATGTGCATGGCCGGGAACATGCCGTCCTTGTACCAGCCGAGGTGCCCGGAGGTCTCGAACAGGTCGCCCTTGGTGATGTGGGGCGTGTAGACGAACGAGTAGCCGTTCTCCTCGTGCCGACGGCGCGAGTAGTCCTCCATCTCGCGGCGGATGATGCCGCCCTTCGGGTGGAAGATCGCCAGGCCGGAACCGATCTCGTCGGGGAACGAGAACAGGTCGAGTTCGGCGCCGAGCTTGCGGTGGTCGCGCTTGGCGGCTTCCTCGAGGCGCACCAGGTACGCCTTGAGCTGGTCCTTGTCGGGCCAGGCGGTGCCGTAGATGCGCTGCAGCTGCGGGTTCTTCTCGGAGCCGCGCCAGTACGCGGCGGCGACGCGCATGAGCTTGGCGGCGTTGCCGATCCAGCGGGTGTGCGGGACGTGCGGGCCGCGGCAGAGGTCCTGCCAGAGCACCTCGCCCGACTTCGGGTCGACGTTCTCGTACACGGTGAGCTCGCCGGCACCGACCTCGACGCTCTCGCCGGAGTCACCGTCGGACGCCGCACCCTTGAGGCCGATGAGCTCCTGCTTGTAGGGCTCCCCCGCCATCAGCTCGCGTGCCTGCTCGTCGGTGACGACCACGCGACGGAAGCGCTGGGCCTGCTTGACGATGCGGTCCATGCCCTTCTCGATCGCCTTGAGGTCTTCGGGGGTGAAGGGCTCGGCGACGTCGAAGTCGTAGTAGAAGCCGTCGGTGACGGGCGGCCCGATGCCGAGCTTGGCGTCCGGGTTGATCTGCTGCACGGCCTGCGCCAGCACGTGGGCGGCCGAGTGCCGGAGGATGTCGAGCCCGTCCTGCTCCTGCAGGGTGACGGCCTCGGCGGTCTCGCCGGCCTGCACGTCCGCCGCCAGGTCCTTCAGGACGCCGTCGACGCGGATCGCGACGACGCCGCGCTCACCGTCGAAGAGCTCGGTGCCGGTCGTGGTCGTCGTCGCGGTCCGGGGCTCGGGTGCCTGGGGAAGCTCGGCGGGCGCGGGTGCGACTGACTCGGTCACGATGATGGGACTCCTCGATCGAAATGGTGCGTCAAGACTAGTGCGAGACGTGCTCGCGTGCGGACGCCAGGGACGCGCCTGTGGAGAGAACGGATGCCGCCCCGACCGCGCGGTTGCCCGCGCTCAGGCCGGGACGGCGCCGAGCGTCGCGACGGGCAGGCGCGGCTCGAGACGCTCGCGCCCGTTCAGGCCGTCGAGCTCGAGCAGGGCGGCGAACCCGATGGCCTGGTACCCGGCGCGTTCGAGCAGGGTGATGGTCGCAGCGCCGGTCCCCCCGGTGGCCAGGACGTCGTCGACGACGAGCACCCGCGTGCCGGCCGGCAACTGGCCGGGGCGCAGTTCGAGTTCGGCCTCGCCGTACTCCAGGGCGTACTGCTCGCTGAGGACCTCGCCTGGGAGCTTGCCCGCCTTGCGCACGGTGAGCACGCCGACCTGGTGCTGGGCGGCGATGCCCCCGGCCAGCGCGAAGCCGCGGGCCTCGATGCCGGCGACCGCGTCGAACCCGGCTCCGACCGCGAACGGTGCCGCGAGTGCTTCGCACACGCGGCCGAACGCGACGGCGTCGGAGAACACCGGCGTCACGTCACGGAACAGCACCCCCGGCTTCGGGAAGTCCGGCACGAGGGCGGTGAGGCGTTCGACGAGTGCAGCTGCGGTTTCGGTCACCCGCCAACGGTACGGGAGGCCCGGGGTGCGTCCGACACGTCGGCGCACGGTGCGAGGGTGGTCGCCTCGTGCGGGGCCGGCCGATCGCGGCACGGTGCGGGTTCCGCCGGTCGATTCGCCGAAGGTGGCTCGGTGCGAGGTTCTTTCCTCGCACCGAGCCGTTCAGTCCGCACGGGCTTCGGAACGACGCACGGTGCGTGCGTGCTTGACGCCGACGACAGCGCCGGCGCCGGCGCCGCAGCGCCGCGGGTCAGCGCCACATCCGCATGGCGGCGCCCTGGGTGATCCAGTCGGCCTCGCGCTGCTGGCGCTCCCGCTCGAGGCGGGCCAGCGTGGCGAGGTCGACCTCGGGCCGCTCCTTGCGGGTGCGTCGGCTCCAGATGATGAGCGACATCCCGACCCGGAGTGCGATGCGGTCGGCGAGTGAGACCCGGCGGCGCACCGCGCGGGTATCGGGTGGACGGGTGGTGGTCTTCGTGGACACGGTGTTCCCCTTCAGGGCACGGCAGAGCTGCCCGGGTGTCGGGCAGGACGAATCCGCCCGGGTTGCGGGCAGCAGGAATTGAATGCGTGAGAATGCACTCCGGGATGGTCCGGAAATGTTCGGACAACGATCGCGGAATGCTCGTCGACACCGAGAGCGTCGCACTGTCCACCGACATTGTTCCGGCGTCGTCCGCGCAGATCGGACGGCTTGCATCAACGAGCCGTCGAGCCGTTCAGCGGATGAACGAACCGGTGCTGCACGAGCCTGATCGGCTCAGTGCACGGTGCCCGGAGGCACAGGTGTCAGGAGAGTGGGACGCTCCGGGTCAGCGGACGCGGAACGGGGTACCGACGCGTCCACGGATTCCACGGAACGGAGTGGTTGCGGAGATCATCATGGTCGGCCCCCTTTCGGTCTCGAGCTGGCGGAGTCGTCCGGGTCGAATGTTCGACCGTTCGCGACGAGCGAACACTATCGGCACCGCAATTCGGAGCGCAACCCCTTTCCCGGAAAACCTCCGGAATTGCATTCCCGAACAGGCTGATCACGGTGCGAGGTTCGTGTTCTCGTGTCGACGAGCCGGCTGTGTGCCGCGTTCCCGTCGCGCACCAGCGCCGGGCCTCCCGGCTGCACCGTGCGCCGTCGGCGGACCGGTGGCAGCCTGCGCGCTCGGTGCCGGATAGCAGGCCTGCACGGTGCGGGCAACCGCGCACCGTGTGACGGAGCACGCACGGTGCGCGGCGGCGGCGCGCACCGCGGCGGTCCACGCACGCCGAAGGCCCGGTACCGAATCGGTACCGGGCCCTCGTGTGCGTGTGAGACCGGACTAGACCGCCGCGTGTTCCGCGACGCTCGCCGTCAGGGAGTCACCCTCGACGTCGATCCGCACGGTGTCACCCGCGGCGACCCCACCCTCGACCACCAGGGTCGCGATGCGGTCGTCGACCTCGCGCTGGATGAGCCGACGGAGCGGGCGGGCGCCGTACTCCGGCTCGTACCCGTGCTCGGCGAGCCAGTCGACCGCCGCGTCGGACACCGACAGGAGCATGTCCTGTGCGACCAGCCGGAGCGCCGTGTCCTGCAGCAGCAGCGACACGATCGACGCGATCTGGGACCGGTCGAGCTTGCGGAACAGCACGATCTCGTCGATGCGGTTGATGAACTCGGGCCGCATCGCCTCGCGCAGCTTGCCCATCACGCGGGCCCGCAGGTCGTCCTCTGCGTAGCCGTCCGTCGCACCGACCGGGGAGAACCCGAGTGCGCCCGAGCGGGAGGCGAGGAACTCCGAGCCGATGTTCGACGTCATGATGACGACCGTGTTCCGGAAGTCGACCGTCCGCCCCTGCCCGTCGGTGAGGCGACCGTCGTCGAGCACCTGCAGCAGCAGGTTGAAGACGTCCGGGTGGGCCTTCTCGACCTCGTCGAGCAGGATCACCGAGTACGGGTTGCGACGGACACGCTCGGTGAGCTGGCCGGCCTCGTCGTAGCCGACGTACCCGGGAGGGGCACCGACCAGGCGGGAGACGGTGTGGCGTTCGCCGAACTCGCTCATGTCGAAGCGGAGCATGGCGGACTCGTCACCGAACAGCGACGACGCCAGGGCCTTCGCGAGTTCCGTCTTGCCGACACCCGTCGGGCCGAGGAACAGGAAGCTGCCCACCGGACGACGCGGGTCGCCCATGCCGGTCCGGCTGCGCCGCACCGCCTTCGCGATCGCGCGCACGGCGTCGTCCTGGCCGACGACGCGGTCGTGCAGCTCGGACTCGAGCGCGGCGAGCCGCGTCTTGTCGGCCGAGCCGAGGCGGGTCACCGGGATCCCGGTGGCGCGGGACACCACGGCGGCGATGTCGGCCTCCGTGATCGACGTGTCCGCGGATTCCGGACTGGAGGGGCGGCGGGCGTCCGCCGACGAGGCGGCGGTGATCCGGGCCTCCAGTCCGACGATCTCGTCACGCAGGTCGGACGCTTCCTCGTAGTGCTCCTCGGCGACCGCGCGGTCCTTGCGGGCCGTCAGGTCGGCGACCTGGGCACGCAGTGCCTCGACGTCGACGTCGCCCGACAGGGCGAGGCGACGGCGTGCACCGGCCTGGTCGATGAGGTCGATGGCCTTGTCCGGCAGGTGCCGGTCGGTCACGTAGCGGTGCGAGAGCTCGACGGCGGCGCGGAGTGCCTCGGGCGTGTAGGCGACGCCGTGGTGCTCCTCGTAGCGCGGGGCGAGGCCGGTCAGGATCGCGACGGCGTCCTCGACGTTCGGCTCCCCCACCGTGACGGGCTGGAACCGGCGCTCAAGCGGGGCGTCCTTCTCGATCCGGCGGTACTCGTTGAGTGTCGTCGCGCCGACCAGGTGCAGGTCGCCGCGGGCGAGCCTGGGCTTGAGGATGTTGCCGGCGTCCATCGAACCGCCCTCGCCGCCGCCACCGGCACCGACGACGGTGTGGAGCTCGTCGACGAAGACGATGAGCTCGTCGGCGTGCGCCGCGATCTCGTCCATCGCCTTGGTGAGGCGCTCCTCGAAGTCGCCGCGGTAGCGGGTGCCGGAGAGCATGCCGGGCAGGTCGAGTGCGACGACCCGCTTGCCCTGCAGCAGGGCGGGGACGTCACCGTCGACGATGCGCTGGGCGAGGCCCTCGACGATCGCGGTCTTGCCGACGCCGGGCTCACCGATCAGCACCGGGTTGTTCTTGGTGCGACGGAGCAGGATCTCGACGGTCTGCTCGATCTCGTCGGCGCGGCCGATCACCGGGTCGACGTGTCCGTCACGGGCGCGCTCGGTCAGGTCGGTGCCGAACTGGTCGAGCGTCGGGGTGTCGCTGTCGGAACCGGACTCGGCCGTTCCGATCGTCGCACCGGTTCCTGGCATGGGGCGCCCCTCTCGTGCTGCTGCCGCGGCCTGCTGGGCGTAGTCCTGCATGACCTGCGGGGTGATCCCGGCGCTGGCGAGCAGCTGGCCGGTCACGGTCTCCTGGTCCATCACGAGCGCGAAGAAGACGTGCTCGGGGTCGGTGTAGGTGCTGCCGAAGCCCCGCGCTGCCTGCGTCGCCTCGACGAGGATGCGCTGGGCGGTGCCGGTCAGTGCCGGGCGGCCGGTCTGCTCGGCCAGTGGCTCGTGCGCCATCGGCAGGCGCTGCTCGATCTCCTCGGCGAGTCGCCGGGGGTCGACCCCGGCGGAACGCACGACGGCGTCGAACGGTTCGGTGCGGACGAGCACGTGCAGGATGTGCAGTGCGTCGATCTCGCGCTGCCCCTGCGCGACCGCGAACTCGGCGGTGTGCTGGAGCAGCTCGTGGGTCCGGCGGCTGAGCAGCCGGGTGATGTCGACCGGTCGACCGAACGCGCGGACGCGCTGCTGGTCACCGGTGCGCTGTGCCGCGAGCAGGCGGGCGAGGAACTCGTCGAACGAGTCGTTGCTACCGGTCGGGCCGAACGTCTCTGGCAAAGGGACCTCCTGGGGAACTTGAGTGCCTTCGACTCAATGCAACGCAGGAGGGCCCGGGTCATTCCCGGGTGCCGAAAAAACTTGCGGCGACTCGACTCAGGTCCGCGCGATGGGTGCGGCGACCGCCTCTGTGATCCGTGCGAGGTCGGTCGGTGCCACCTCGACGTCGAAGCCGCGACGTCCGCCGGACACGAAGATGCTCGCGTACGACAGCGCCGACTCGTCGAGCACGGTGCGGAGCCGGGTCTTCTGGCCGACCGGGCTGATCCCGCCGACCACGTAGCCCGTGCGCTTCTCGGCGAGGGCGGGATCGGCCAGCGTCGCCTTCTTGCCGCCGACCGCAGCGGCGATCGCCTTGAGGTCGAGCCGGTTCGCCACCGGCACGATCGCGACGGCGAGGGTGCCGTCGACCGAGACGACGAGGGTCTTGAAGACCTGCTCCTCGCGCAGCCCGAGGGCGGCGGCCGCCTCTTCTCCGAAGTTGGTGGCGCTCTCGTGGTGCTCGTACACGTGCGGCGTGTACGGGACCCCGGCCGCCTCGAGCGCGACGGTCGCTGGGGTGCTCGGCGAACCTGCGGTCATGCCGTGATCCTCCCCCGCCGCACCTTCCGGTCCTCGACGGCACGCGGGCGTTACGCTGAACGGACCATGACCGCCGTCCTGCTGCTGCTCCGCGCCACCGCCGCGCTGGTGCTCGGCGACCCGGCCGCCGGGGTGCTGCCCCTGCTGGCCGTGGCGGCACTCGGGCTGACCGCCGTCGCCGTGACCGTCCTCGTCGCCCGGCTGCTCGTCGCGAGGCTCGCGGCCGTCCTCGGGGTCGGATCGGCATCCGTGTCGGACCGGTCGGCGGTACCCGACCTGGTCACCCGGATCGGGTGGAGCCACCCCGACGCGGACGGACACGTCCGCTCACGGGCACCGGGGGTCGCGACCCCGGCCTGACCACCGACCGGTGGCCGGGCCGCTCGCGCACCCCGCTGACCCACCACCGATCGGAACCGTCATGGACCTGTCCACCCTGCCCCTCGTCGGCCCGCTGCTGCACGGCGGAGCGGACCTCGTCGCCGCCCTCACCGCGGCGCTCTCTCCCGTCGCCGGCTCGTTCGCCGCGGCGATCGCCGTCGTGCTCCTCACCCTGGCCGTCCGCCTGGTGCTCGTCCCGCTGTCCGTGCTGCAGGTGCGGGCCGAGCGCGACCGTCGGCGCCTCGCACCCCAGCTCGCTGCGCTGCGGAAGCGGTACGGCCGCGACGCCCAGCGCCTGCAGCGGGCGCTGCAGCAGCTGTACACCGACGAGAAGGTCTCGCCGTTGGCCGGCTGCCTGCCCGTCCTCGCGCAGGCACCCGTCGTGTCGCTCGTCTACGCCCTGTTCACGCACGCCTCGATCGGCGGCACCGCGAACGCCCTGCTCGACGCCACGCTCGTCGGGGTCCCGCTCGGCCACTCGCTCGTCGTCACCCTGACGTCGCCGCTGTGGGTGCACGCCTGGGTGGTGCTGGTCCTGCTGGCGGTGCTCGCGGTCGTCGTCGAGCTCAGCCGCCGGTCGAATGCCCATTGGAACCCGGTGCCGGCACCGGAACCGGGCGTCCCCGGAGCCGCCGCGACCGCCGCCGTGGGTCGGTACGTGCCGTTCGTCACGGTCGTGTTCGCGGCGATCGCACCGCTCGCCGCCGCGCTCTACGTCGTGACGAGTGCGATCTGGACGTACGGCGAACGCGCCGTGCTGCGCCGGGTGGTCCGCTAGCCGCCCTGGCCCTCCTGCTGCGGTCCCTGGTCGACCGGGTCGTACTCGGTGCCGCGGCCCTGCTCCTCGTCGGCGGTCGGCACGTGGCGTTCCGTGCCGGCACCGCCGGGGCTGGTCGCGACGTAGTCGGCCTCGCCGGACTGGGTGTCGTGGCTCAGCGGCTCGAGGGTCTCGGCGTCGGCGTCGTGCTGCGGCATGGGGTCGGTGCTCATGCACCACGCCTACTCCCTCGTTCTGGGTGCGCGCGCACGGCTCGGCGGTGCCACGATGGACCTGTCCACGCGACCGGCAGAGCGGGAGTGCGCATGGCCCACGACGACGTGGCAGCGGAACGGGCACGGCTCGAGGCCGTCGCCTGGGGAGCAGGATCGAGCCCGGCGGACGCGGCGCGCGCCCGGATCGCGCTGCAGGACCTGGAACGCGGACGACGACCCCGCGTGCGTGCGGTCGCGACGGCGCGGGATCCCCTGCCGGGAGGCCCGGATCCGGTCCGCACGTCCGTCCCGTCCGCGACGCGGTCGGGTCCAGGGCCCGTGCCGGTGTCCTTGCCCGTTGAGGCGGTGCCCGTGTCTTTCCCCGCCAGCGCGGCGGCGGTGCCTGCCGGCGCCGACGTGGCGGAGGCGACCGACGGCGGTGGGGGCGACCACGTCGACGACGCGCGGGGCGGCGGCGGGGACGAGCCGGGCCTCCAGGCCGAGCCGACCGGACGGACCCGGTGGCGGCGGTGGTTGTGGACGGAGCGGCCACGCGCCTGGATCGCGGGCGGCGCGGCCGCGGCGGTGGGCGTCGCGTTCGCCGCCGGGACACTCGTCGGGACCGCGCGACCGGACGTCGTCGCAGCGCCGAGCGTCACGCCGACAGCGGGGACGATCACGCTCGAACAGCTGCTCGACGTCCCGCAGACGTACGCCGACCAGCTGCCGGGGCCGGTCGCTGCGCCGGTGAGTTTGCACACGACGCGACTGGTCTTCACGAACCGGGCGCTCGACGGCGGGACCGCCGAGACGCCCTGGAACGTCTGGGCCGGCATCGGGACCGACCGGTCGACGATCTGCCTGGTGGCGACGGCGGACCGCATCGAGTCGTCGACGGCGTGCTTCCCGCGGCAGGCGGCGCTGCACGGATCGGTGTCGATGTCGGCGCAGTCCAGGAGCGGCACGTTGACGATCGAGCTGCGCGGCGGCGGGGTCCAGGGTCGGGTGACGAACGAGTACTGAGCGGGCGATCAGTACCTGAGTGTTTCGTTGGAGCGCTCCGATGTATTTGCTGGATGCCCTCGCGAGAGTCGTTCCATCGTGCAACACTGGATGAGCGCACTCGTCGTGGAGTCGTACCCACATCATCCACATCCGCCAGCGAGCGCGCCCCGCAGACCCTCCCGGTCACCGCCGTCAGAACGATCGGCATCGTCGCGCGCTCCACCGTGCCTCGGAGGAGGTCAGCAGCGTGTCCACCAACACCACCACCTCGGCCGTGTCGACCCACACGCGGCCGATCACCGTCACCAGCCAGTCGATCGTCGGCATCGCCGTGCTCGGACTGGCCACGTTCTTCGCCATCACCACCGAGCTCATGCCCGTCGGGCTGCTCGGCACGATGAGCGCCGACCTCGGCGTGACCGAGGCCACCATGGGCATCGTCATCACCGTGTACGCCGCGGCCGTCGCGCTCCTCGCGCTGCCGCTCACGGCGTTCACCGCGAAGCTGCCCCGCAAGACCGTGCTCGTCGCCACGCTCGTCGGCTACACCGTGTCGAACCTGATGGTCGCGCTCGCACCGTCGTTCGCCGTGGTCTGCGCCGGACGCGTCGTCGGCGGCATCGCGCACGCACTGTTCTTCTCCGTCGCCTCGGCGTACGCCACCCGGATCGTGCCACCGCGGCTGGCCGGGCGCGCGATCGCGTTCGTGTACTCGGGCAGCTCGCTCGGGTTCGTGCTCGGTGTGCCCGTCGCGACCTGGGTCGCGCAGCACATCGGCTGGCGCCAGGCCGTGTTCTCCGTCGGTGTCGCCGCAGCGGCACTCGCGGTCGTCGCCCTGCTGTTCCTGCCCGCCGTCCGCGGTGCCTCGTCGCCGCACATCGGGTCGCCGAAGGCCTGGGCGCGCACCGGACTGCTGTCCGTCGTGATCGCCGACATGCTGCTGTTCGGCGGGCACTACGTCGTCTACACCTACATCGGGCCGTACGCGATCGACGCCGGGCTCGACGCCGGCATGGTCAGCGGGGCGCTGCTCGTGCTCGGTGGCACCGGTGTCGTCGGGCTCTGGCTCGCCGGCATGTTCGTCGACCGTGCGCCCCGGCAGACGCTGATCGCCTCGGTCGCCGTGATGGTCGTGGCCTTCGCGACGATGCCGTTCGTGCACGGCTCCCTGATCGGGACGATGGTCGTCGCCGGGGTCTGGATGGCCGCGAACGGCACGACCGGCACGCTCTTCATGGCCGCGGCGATCCGTGCCGGAGGCGTCTCCCCCGACATCGCGGGCGCGCTGGTCAACGGGGCGTCGAACATCGGCATCGCCGGTGGTGCGGCGTTCGGCGGGCAGGCCCTCGGGATCGTCGGGCTGCAGTACCTGCCGTTCGCCGGTGCCGCGGTGCTGGTCGGTGCACTCGGGGTCGTCGTGCTGGCGCGCCGTGGGTTCCCGGTGCACACGCACACGCAGGAGCACCTGTCGACCTCGTCCATCGAGGCGATCACGTCGTCGCTCGCGGTCGTCACCACGTCGGTGCCGGTCGTCGGGCGGGCGATCCAGACGGTCACGGGGTCGATCGGCGTCGTCACAGGTTCGGTGCGGCGGCCGCGGACGCGTTAGGGGCTGGCGCGGGCGGCGGTCGTGGGCGCGGGCGCGTTCGCCGAGTGGTCACGACATGCCGTTGGCGGGGCGTCGGGGTGGCACGAACTGTCGTCTGACGGGTCGGCGGGCGACGGTTCGTGGCCCCTCGGCAGACGCGGGCGGCGTGTTGTGCGACCGCGTCGGGGCGGAAGGCCCGGCGCCGAGTGGTCACGACATGCCGTTGGCGTGGCGTCGGGGTCGAACGAACTGTCGTCAGCGGGGTCGGCGGGCGACGGTTCGTGACCCCACGGCGGACGCGGGCGGCGTGTTGTGCGACCGCGACCGCCGCCACCGCGCCCGCAGCCCGGTCAGTCCTGCAGGTGGTCCGTGCGGCGGCGGTTGCGCACCGCGCGGTAGGTCAGCAGCGCCGCACCGAGCAGCACGAGCACCCCGGCGGCGATGAGCCCCGGGCCGAGGTCCGCGCCCGTGTACGCCAGCGGCCCACCGTCCCCCGCGTCGCCCTGGCCCGAGACCGGCGCGGAGCCAGAGTCAGAGCCGGCAGCGGGGCCGGTCGGAGCCGCCGAAGGAGAGCCACTCGGCGACGGTGACGGCGACGGCGCGGGAGCCGGACCCGCCGCGGCCCGCACCACGAACGCCAGCGGCGTCGCGGCCCCGGACTCCGGGGTGACGACGGTCGCCGTCTCGGCCCCCTCGACGTCGACCGAGACGACGTACTCGGTCGTGGGCTCCAGGCCGGTCAGGTCGAACGCACCGTCGTCGTCCGTGACGACCGACACGGGATCGCCGGACGTCGGGTCCGTCGGAGTCGCGACGACCTCGACGTCCGGAACGGGTTCGCCGTTCGTGTCGACGACCGTGCCGGGCTGGTCGGTCGTGACCTCGGCTGCGGGGGCTGCGGAGGCGAACGGCAGGTCGGACGCAGCACGCTCGCCGGCGACGGCCGTCACACCGGTGTTCGAGGTCGCCCCGGTCGCCCCCGGCTCCGGTCGTTCGGTCCGGACGGTGTACGTGCCCGCCGCGGTGGCGAAGACGTAGCGACCGCCGGCATCGGTCACCGTCGATGCGACCACGGCGCCTGTGCCGTCGAGGAGCTCGACCACCGCTCCGGCGGGCACGGGGGCACCGTCGAGCGAGACCACACCCGCGACCGTCGCGACGACGGCGGCCGGGGCGTCGATCTCGTCGGGGACCGCGGGTGCCGCGTCGACGTCGCCGGTGGTGATGGTCACGGGCAGCTCGTCGGCGACGGACACGTCGAGCTCGGTGTCCGCCGGCAGGTCGGAGCCGGTGTAGACGCCGTCGCTGTTCGTCGTGGTGTCGACGAGGACGTCCCCGGAGTCCGGGTCGGTGATGACGACCTCGAGTTCGAGACCGGTCGGCCGTCCTCGTCGACCACGGTGCCGATGATCGACACGGTGTCCTCCGGCGACGTGAACGCGAAGTCGGCCTGCTGGTCCACGCCGCCCGGTGAGCCTGCCTGGGCGAGGGAGACCCTCGTGGGCTGGTCAGGACCCTCGGCGCCGTCCGGCGGGGTGATCTCGACGCGGTAGTTCGCGATGACCGGCAGCTGCGGGAACGCGTAGGTGCCGTCGGGGTTGGTGGTCGTCGTGTAGACGGTGCCGCGCGGAGCGGTGACACGGACGATCGCCCCGGGGATCGGCGCTCCGTCGAGGGTCGCCGTGCCGGTGATCGCGGCCGTGCGGTTGGCGAACCAGGTCTGGTACACCGGGAACCCGCTGCGCTGCTGGTAGGTGATCGTCAGGCTGGTGAGCGAAACGGTCGGCGTGAACCACGCCGTGGCACCGGCGGTGTCGACCGCACCGGTGTTGCCCGTCAAGGTCCGGGTGGCCGGGTCCCAGGTGGGCAGGTCCTGCCCGGTCGTGCCGTCGGGGTCGGCGGTGCACGACGGCCCTCCGGCGACGGCGGCCGAGCACGAGTTGTAGGAGCTCACGTAGCCGAGCTGCTCCGCGGTCGCGGCGCCACCCCCGGAGACGGTGGCCGAGATGGTCGCCCGATCGGCGTCGACGTCGCCGAGCACGAACGACCAGCTCTGGGCACCCGGCGTCGGCTCGGCGAACGTGTAGGTGGTCGTCGATGCGCCGGTCGTGGGCGAGTCGACGTTCGGCCGCTGGTTCATGTAGGTCTTGCCGCGGCTCGTCCCGTAGACCGCGCCCGACGGGGTCGACGCCGACTGCCAGGTCGATGCCCCGCTGACGACGGTCGACTGCCGGGAGTCCGACGTGAAGGTCGTCTCGGGGAACCCGGCGAGCGTCATCGTGCCGGTGTAGGCCCGGCTCGCTCCGCTGAGGGTGAAGGTCCCCCAGTTGCCGACCGGCTCCGCCGACGCACTCGTCGCGCCGCCGATCGCGAGTCCTGCTCCGAGTGCGAGGGCCGTCAGCCCTGCCGTGACCGCGCGCCAGCGCCGCATGGGAACTCCCCTGGTGTGGCGCCGGAGAACCCGACACCCCCTCAGACTATCCAGCGGGCGCGGCTCGTGTCCGGGGCACGACACGAGCAAGAAGGTCCCGACGAGTGGTCAGGACCTGCCGCGCGCCGATCGCCGAGCGGCCGAGAAGTGTCGCCTGGAGGCCCGCCGGACGACAGTTCGTGACCCCTCGACGAGCACGATCGGCGCGTCAGGAACCGCCAGCACCCCAACCCAGCGCCACCAGGGCGTCGAGCGCAGCGACCTGCCCGGCCACCACCAGCTCCCGCGCCTCGTCGAGGCCGACCCACCGTGCGTCGTCCACCTCGGGCACCTCGACGAACCGCCCGGACCCGCGCGGCAGCTCGAGCCGCACGGTGTTGCTCCGCACGGTGTCGACCGAGAACCCCGACGCCCGTGCCGCGAAGACCCGCACCCGCTTGCCCGACGCCTGCCGGAACTCCCCCAGGTCGGTCAGGTCCGCGGCTTTCACCGGTGCGGGCACGCCGATCTCCTCGGCGAACTCGCGCAGCGCGGTGCCGAGCGGCTCCTCGCCCGCCTCGACCAGCCCCTTCGGGATCGACCAGGCACGCGGCCGGTTCCGCCAGAACGGCCCGCCCATGTGCGCGAGGAAGACCTCGGGCCCGGACGGACCGGTCCGGTGCAGCAACAGTCCGGCGCTCACGACCACGTCCCGAGACTACGCAGACCCGGCCGGGAGGCCCGGATCACCACACACGCGCCGCGCACCACCCGACGTGCCCGGTTCCACCGCCGGTTCCCCACGTCCGCGCCGGGAGTACCGTGTGGCGCACGGAGCGCCGTGTGACGCCCCCGGAGGACCTGCGATGGAGGAGGCCGATCGGGATGGACGAACGATGGACGACGGTGACGCTGGCCGCGGACGCCGCGATGCCGCACGACGAGGCGCTGCGGTGGATCGCCGCCCGCGCGGACAGCGGGATCGAGCGGATCCGGATCATCGGTGCCGACCCGGCGATCGAGGGCCCCCGACCGGTCGCCGACCGCCTGGCCGAGGCCGCGCGCGCCGCTCTGCCCGGAGTGACCGTCGAGGTGCACCGGCACGCGGGGCCGTTCGCCACCGCCCTGGTCGAGGAGTCGGACGGCGGTGACCTCCTGGTGATCGGGACCTTCCGGAGCCGACGGGGTTCGACCGCCGGCGGCGACCCGGCGCGGGTCGCGGTCCGCGCGGCCGTGCCGACCGTGATCGTCCCCGAGGGCCCGCACCCGATCGACGGCGACGTGGTGCTGGCAGTCGAGGAACCCATCGACGAACGGGCCGTCTCGATCGCCGTCGCCGAGGCCGTCCGGCTGCACCGACGACTGACGCTGCTCCGGGCGTGGGAGATGCCCGTGCTGACCCGGACCGGGCTCACCGACTTCGCCGAGGATCCCCTGCGGTGGCGCGCCCGGAACGCCGAACTGCTGCAGCGGGTCACCGAGGACCTGACCGCGCGGTTCCCGGCGGTGCGGATCCGGCCGCTGCTCGTGGAGGGGCACCCGGGGCACGCCATCGCATCGCGCACCCGGCGGGCGTCGCTCGTGGTGCTCGGACGGGGGCACGTGCGGGTGCTGTCCGGCGCACTGCTCCACGACGTCGTCCGTGAGACGGCGGCTCCGGTGTGCGTCGTCCCTCCGGCGGCGCACACGGACAGCGCGGGGTCCGGACGGGTCAGCCGGCGAGTTCCCGGATCGCGTCGGCCATCTGGTCGGTGAGGTACGCGACACCGCGGCCGTTCGGGTGCAGGGCGCCGGCCTTGAGGTCGATGCG
>Ga0308157_10002191_pt1 | contig 33697 bp, 28 predicted proteins | sample PhyBR1_FD_201035 | JGI IMG/M metagenome (GOLD analysis project Ga0308157, IMG submission 201035) | Phyllosphere microbial communities from UC Gill Tract Community Farm, Albany, California, United States - DLSLB.R1 | ecosystem: Host-associated > Plants > Phyllosphere > Unclassified | place: USA... | reverse complement strand
GCTGGAGCCGCAGGGCGAGCCGCAGGTCTTGAAGCGCTACGCACCCAAGCCGGCGGGGTGGCAGCCCGGCGCCGCCGTCCAGCCAGGCCAGGCGGCCTACGGCGGGCGACCCGACGGCGGCACCGTGGACGCGGAAGGCGCCTACTGGAGCGCGGCCTATGAAGGCGGCCGGGTGCTGCGCCTCTCGCCGACCGGCGAGGTGCTGGCCGATGTGGCGCTGCCCGTGCGCTGCCCCACCATGCCCTGCCTGGGGGGCGACGACGGCCGCACGCTGTTCGTCACCTCCGCGCGCCAGGGTCGGCCGGCCCAGGAACTGGCCGAGCTGCCGGGGTCGGGCTGCATCTTCTCCCTGCAGGTCGAGGTGCCGGGCCTGCCCGTCGCCTTCTTCGACCCCGGCCGCCGCTGACGGGCCGCGAGGCCGACCCCCTCCCCCGCGCTGGGCGCCCGGCCAATCCGCTCACACGCGCCGTTCAAAAAATTCAAGGCTGGCGCACCCCCTCGGCGCGGGGTGCTGCCGTACCATGCCCGGATGGATTCAGCCCTCAGCCAGATCGTCGAGCGCGTGCGCGCCAGTGCTTCCAACCAACGCCCGCTGCGCCTGCGGGGCGGCGGCACCAAGGACTTTCACGGCGGCGCCGTGCTGCAGGGCGAGGTGCTCGATCTGCGGCCCCTGGCGGGCATCGTGAGCTACGAGCCCAGCGAGCTGGTGGTGACTGCCCGCGCCGGCACTCCGCTGGCCGAGCTGGAGGCGCTGCTGGCGCAGCACGGCCAGTGCCTGCCGTTCGAGCCTCCCCGCTTCGGCGACGGCGGCACCGTGGGCGGCATGGTGGCGGCCGGCCTGTCGGGTCCGGCGCGTGCCAGCGTGGGTGCGGTTCGCGACTACGTGCTGGGGCTGGAGCTGGTCAACGGCCGGGCCGAGCTGCTGCGCTTCGGCGGCCAGGTGATGAAGAACGTAGCCGGCTATGACGTCTCGCGCCTGATGGTGGGCGCCTGGGGCACGCTGGGCGTGATCACCGAGGTCAGCCTGAAGGTGCTGCCCGTGCCGCCGGCCGAGGCCACACTGCGGTTTGCCTGCACCCAGGCCGATGCGCTCGCCCGGCTGCAGGCCTGGGGCGGCCAGCCGCTGCCGCTCAACGCCAGCTGCTGGGTGGACCCTGCGGACGACGGCACGGGCGGCCCCGGCCGCGAAGGCACGCTCTACCTGCGCCTGCGCGGCGCCACGGCGGCGGTGGAGGCCGCCTGCCGCAGCCTGGGCGGCGAGCGCATGCCGCAGGACGCCACCGCCGCCGACTGGAACGCCTGCCGGGACCAGACCCTGCCGTGGTTCACCGACCGCGCCGCGCGACCCGGCCACGCGCTCTGGCGCCTGTCGGTGCCCGCCACCGCCCCGGTGCTTGCCCTGCCCGCCGGGGTGGCAGCGCCGCTCATCGAATGGCACGGCGCCCTGCGCTGGGTGCAGGCGCCGCTGGCGCATGGCGCGGCCCTGCGCCAGGTCGCACGGCAAGCGGGTGGAAATGCTACTATTTTCATAGCAGAAGACGGCCATTCCACGCGCTCCAGTGGCCCTTTTGATGCTCAATCGCCGGCCATCGCGCAGATCCACGCGCGGCTGCGCCAGGCGTTCGACCCGGCCGGCCTCTTCAATCCGGGCCGCCTGGTGGGCGCAGCCGGCTAGTCCGCCATGCGCCTGCTGCGCCACCTGACCGGGCTGCACCGCACGCGCGCCACCAACCGCGTGCTGGGCCTGCTGCTGGCCTTCATCGCGGGCGCGGTGAATGCGGGCGGCTTCCTGGTGCTGGCGCGCTACACATCGCACATGACGGGCTTCACGTCGCAGGTGGCCGACTCGCTGGTGACGGGCGACATGCAGGTGCTGCTGGGGGCGCTGGGCGCCATCCTGGCCTTCCTGGCCGGCGCCGCGACCGCCGCCATCCAGATCAACTGGGGCCGGCAGTTCGGGCTGCGCCACCTCTACGCCCTGCCGCTGCTGCTGGAGGCCGCGCTGATGCTGCCCTTCGGCCTGATGGGCGCGCTGACGCTGGGCTGGTCCACGCCCTTCGCCGTGCCGCTCACGGTGCTGCTGCTGTCCTTCATCATGGGCGTGCAGAACGCCGTGGCGTCCAAGGTGTCCGGCGGCAAGATCCGCACCACGCACATGACCGGCCATTTCACCGACCTGGGGATCGAGCTGGGCAAGGCGCTCTACTGGAACCGCTTTCGCACCGAAGCCAACCGCGTGCGGCCCAACCTGGACCGGGTGCGGCTCTTCGGCGGGCTGATCGCGGCCTTCGTGCTGGGCGGCGTGGCGGGCGCCGCCGGCTTCAAGCACGTGGGCTTCGTCTGCGTGCTGCCGCTGGCCGCACTGCTGCTGTGGCTGTCGCTGCCCGCCTACCTGGACGACCTGCGCCACAACCGCGCGCTGCGAGACTGGACCTTCGGCTGGTGGGGCCACCTGCGCCTGCGCCACCGCGCGCCCCCGGCAGCCGGCGGCGACGGCCCGCCGCACTGACACCGCCACGTCCTGACCCGCCTCCCACGACATACCCCCAAGAACACGATGCAAACCAACCTCGCCCCCCACTACCAGGGCACGCCCGAAGGGCAGGAGGCCGAGGCCATCCTGCGCAAGTGCGTGCATTGCGGCTTCTGCACCGCCACCTGCCCCACCTACCAGCTGCTGGGCGACGAGCTGGACGGCCCGCGCGGCCGCATCTACCTCATCAAGCAGGTGCTGGAGGGCGAAACCCCCACCCGCAAGACCCAGCTGCACCTGGACCGGTGCCTGACCTGCCGCAACTGCGAAAGCACCTGCCCGAGCGGCGTGCAGTACGGCCACCTGGTGGACATCGGCCGCAAGCTGGTCGACGAGCAGGTGCCCCGCCCGCTGGGCGAGCGCGCCACGCGCTGGGCGCTGAAGGAGGGCCTGCCCTCGCCCCTCTTCGGCCCGGCCATGAAGGCCGGCCAGGCCGTGCGCGGCCTGCTGCCCGAGGCGCTGCGCGCCAAGGTGCCCGCACCGCAGCAGGCCGGCGCCTGGCCGGTGCGGGAACACGCCCGCAAGGTGCTGATGCTGGCCGGCTGCGTGCAGCCCGCCATGCTGCCCAACATCAACCGCGCCACGGCCCGCGTGCTCGATGCGGCCGGCATCCAGACCGTGATCGCGCCGCAGGCCGGCTGCTGCGGCGCCGTGAAGTTCCACCTGAACGACCAGGACGGGGGCCTGGCCCAGGCGCGCGCCAACATCGACGCGTGGTGGCCCTACATCGATTTCCAGGGCGGCGTGGAAAGCATCGTCATGAACGCCTCCGGCTGCGGGGTGATGGTCAAGGACTACGGCCACCTGCTGCGCGGCGACGCGCAGTACGCCGAGCGCGCGGCGCGCATCAGCGCCCTCACGCGCGACCTGTCCGAGCTGCTGCCCGACCTGCTGCCCGAGCTGGCCGAACGCCTGCAGGGCCGCATCGACCCCGGCCAGGCGCTGCTGGCCTACCACCCGCCCTGCACGCTGCAGCACGGCCAGAAGCTGCGCGGCGGCGTGGAGGCGCATCTGACGGCGCTGGGCTTTCGCGTGCGCACCGCGCGCACCGAGTCGCACCTGTGCTGCGGTTCGGCCGGCACCTATTCGGTGCTGCAGCCCGAACTGGCCTTGCCGCTGCGCGACCGCAAGCTGGCCGCGCTGGGCGAAGCCTTCGCCGAAGGCGAGGCGCCAGCCGCCATCCTGTCGGCGAACATCGGCTGCATCACCCATCTGCAAAGCGGCACCGACGTGCCCGTGCGGCACTGGGTGGAGGTGCTGGACGAGGCGCTGCGCCCCGGCGCGCTGTAAGCCTGACAGCTTCGGCCAGCGGCGAACTGGCATGATGGCGGGTTTTCCGCCGCGCAGCCGGGCGCGCCGGAGGCCTTCCCTCCTCCGCCGCCACCGCTGCCCGGCCGCACCGCCGTGACCCGACCGCACCCTGGATAGCCATGACCGACAACGCGACCGCACCCGAATCCCAGAACCCCGCACCCGCAGCACCCGCAGCACCCGCAGCAGGTGCCGCTGCACCGGCCACGGACAGCCAGGCCGTGCCGGCAGCAGCGGCCGACGGCGAAGCAGGCACCTCAGAAGCCTCCGCCGCCCCAGAAGCCGCCGGCGGCGAAGGCCGCGCTCCGCGCTCGCCCAACGCGTCCCGGCGTGGCGGGCGCGGCCGCTCGGGCGGTGGCGGCGGCCAGAACCGGCAGACGGGCGAAGCCGCGGCCGGCACGCCGCCCAAAGGCCCGAGCGGCCCGCGCCGCACGCACCCCGCGCTGGAACAACTGGCGGGCTTCTACCCGCACCTCTTCGGCGCGCAGTTCCTGCCGCTCAAGCGCGGCATCTTCCAGGACCTGCAGGACGCCCACCCCGGCGTCTTCGAAAAGGAAGACCTGAAGGCCGCGCTCGGCATCCACACCCGCTCCACGCGCTACCTGCAGGTGGTGGCCGAGGGCCGCCAGCGCCACGACCTGAGCGGCCAGCCGGTCGAGGCCATGGCGCCCGAACACGTCCACCACGCCCTGCTGGAAGTGTTCCGCCGCAAGAAGCCGCGCGACGGCGAAGACCTCACGGCCAAGCTGCGCCGCCGCATCGCCCAGGCCTACGAAGCCTCGGGCCTGACGCGCGAGGCTTACGACGCCCTGGTGCGCGGCCGCGACGAGCGCGCCAACGCCCTGCTGGACGAAGCGTTTGCCGAAGTCGCCGAACGCGACGCCAAGGCCGAAGCGCTGCTGCGCGCTTTCGAGGCCAGCGGCAGCGCGTCGGTGGAACAGTTCGCCGACATGTACGGCATGGATGCGCGCGCGGTCGAGCGGCAGCTGCAGCGCGCCCGCCAGCTGCACAACGCACCGGCACCCGCACCGGCACCCGCACCGGCACCCGCACCTACGCCCACAACGACCACTGCGCCCGTCGACGCCCCAGCCGAGCCAGCGGCCGAAGCCTGAACCGCGCAGGCGGCCTCCCACCCCCTGCCAGTCCGCTCATCGAAGCCCGTTCGGGCTCAGCTTGGCCTGTCCTGAGCTTGTCGAAGCGTCGCAGCCAGGGCGCGCCAGGCAGCCTCTGCGCGAACAGGTTGACTGACTGACTGGCGTGGCACCCTTGCCCGCAGGCGCCGCCCCCGCCTGCTGACACCACGCTGTCAGCAGCCCCCCGCACCATGACGTTGTTTGCAAACACACCCTCGGGTGAACGTCATGAGCGCAACCGCTTCCCTCCCCGCTTCCGCACAGGCACCAGCCACCGCCACGGCGACGTCAGCCACGGCCATCCGCTGGTTCGAGATCCCCTGCACTGACCTGGGCCGCGCCCAGGCCTTCCATGGAGCCGTGCTGGTACGCCCCCTGCGCAGCGCCTGGACCGCGCACCGAGCCTGGACGCCGCCGTGGCCCGCGTGGCCGCCGCCGGCGGGCAGTTGATCGACGCCTGTATCGAACCGCCCCGGGGCATCGGCTTCATCGCCCACCTGCGCGACACCGAGGGCCATACCGTCGGCCTGTATGCGGCGACGCGCTGATCGAATGCGCTCCATGCCGACGGAGCCCGGCGGCGCCCATCCGGGGCTCTGGTCGCGCGCCGGATAGCATGGGCACGGCCCGAGGCACATGCATCCGGTTGCTATATATTTCATAGCTTCATGCGCATATATACCAAGCGCTGCAGGCCTTTTCGACGCAACTCATCATCCATCATCCATCGCCCATCCACACGCCATGCGCCGCGCAGACCGCCTGTTCCAGATCGTCCAGCTCATCCGGGGCCGGCGCCTCTCCACGGCCGACTTCCTGGCGGGGCGGCTGGAGGTGTCGGCGCGCACCATCTACCGCGACGTCGCCGACCTGCAGCGCCAGGGCGTTCCCATCGAGGGGGAGGCGGGCGTGGGCTACCGGCTGGGCAAGGGCTTCGAGCTGCCGCCGCTGATGTTCAGCCAGGGCGAGGCCAACGCCCTGGTAGCGGCGGCGCGTCTGGCGCAGACCTGGCTGGACGCGGGCCTGGCCTGCGATCTGGAAGAGGCGCTGGGCAAGATCCTGTCGGTGCTGCCGGCCGCGGCCCGCGCCGCGGCCGAAGCCCAGGCACTGTACGCCCCGGCGGTGGGACTGGATGAGCGGGAGCGGACCATGCTGCAGGCGCTGCGCGAAGCCGTGCCTGCACGCCGCATCGTGCGCATCGAATACGCGGACGACCAGGGCCGATCCAGCGTGCGCCGGGTGTGGCCGCTGGGCTGCTTCTACTGGGGCCGGGTGTGGACCCTGGCGGCCTGGTGCGAACTGCGTGGCGATTTCCGGGGCTTCCGGATCGACCGCGTGGCCGCGCTGGAGTTGCTGGACCAGCGCTTTCCCACGCAACAGGGCCGCACGCTGGCCGACCTGCTGCGCCGGGAAGAGGCCAAGATGGCTGCCAGGGCGGCAGCCCAGGCCGAGGCCGCAAGCCAGGCCGGTGCGCAACGCGGCCTGCCCATGCCTTCCCACCCTTCTCCTTCTCCTTGTCCTTCTCCTTCCTCTTCTGCCACATGACCGAGATCGTCTATTACGTCGCCGCCTCCCTCGACGGTTTCATCGCGGGCCCGCAGGGCGAGCTGGACTGGCTGATGCCTTTCGAGAACGCTGCCACCGACTATGGCATGGCGGCCTTCATCGACACCGTGGACGCCGTCGTCATGGGCCGCCGTACCTGCGAGGCAGTGATGTCGTTCGGAGTCTGGCCCTACGGCGAGCGCCCCGGCCAGGTGCTCAGCCACCAGCCACGCCCATCGGCCAGGGGCCTGCCCCAGCACATGGAGTGGGGCCCCCGCTCACCCCAGCAACTGCTTGCACACTGGCAACGCCAGGGCGTGCGCCGCGGCTGGCTGCTGGGCGGAGGCGACGTCGCCGGGCAGTTTCTGCGCAGCGGCTGCGTGCATCGCCTGATGCTGGCGACCATGCCCGTCACGCTCGGCGCCGGCATCCCGCTCTGGGGCAGCGCCAGTGGCAGCATGCACGGGCTCCGCTGGGAAGAGCGTTCCCGCCAGTGCTATGACGACGGCGTGGTGACCCGCGAGCTGCAGCCCCTCAGCGCGGCCGGCGCATCAGAAACCGCGCCTCGGGCGTGATCTCGAAGTAATCCGCCGGACCGCCGCCGCGCAGGATCGGCCGGGCTGCAGCGGTGTCGTAGATGCCGCCCGGCAGCAACGCGCTGGCGATGTGCACCTGCACGACTTCACCCCACACCATCCAGGTATCCAGCAGGCGGCCCGCGTGATCGGCCAGGCGCTGCACCTGGGTGACGCGGCATTCCAGCGCCACGGGGCTCTGCGCCACGCGCGGCGCGGCCACCTGCGCGCAGGACGCGGGCACGAGGCCGGCCAGCGTGAATTCATCGTGTTCCGATGGCTGTTCGGTGCTGGTGGCGTTCATGGCCTCGGCCAGGTCGCGCGTGGCCAGGTTGCAGACGAATTCGCCCGTCGCCTCGGCATTCGCCACCGTGTCCTTGTAGCCCACGCTGGAGAAGGCCACGATGGGTGGACGGTAGTTGAAGATGTTGAAGAAGCTGTAGGGCGCCAGGTTGATGCGGCCTGCGGCGCTGCGCGTGGAGATCCAGCCGATGGGCCGGGGCCCGAGGATGGAGGGAAGCGGATCGTGCGGCAGGCCATGGCCCTCGCCGGGCCGGTAGCTGTGCAGGGTGCCGGCGGCGGGGCCGGACGGGTCGGTCGATGAAGTCACGCCGCGAGTCTGCCCACCTCGGCCGCCGCCGTGGCGGGGTAAGGCGGAGGCGGCGCGCATTCCTGCACGAATCGGCCGGGCGGGCGCAGGCGGCGGACAACGCAGAGCACCCGCGCCACGGCTCAAGCATCACCGAACTACCGAACCCAAGCGGCTCACAGAGCCCTTCTGGCTAGGCGCCGCATCGCAGACAGTGGCAGCGCCACGGCAAGATGCGGCAACGACGCCAGCAGGGCTCTGTGCGTCGCGCTCCTTCAGTCTGCCGGGCCGTACCTGTCTATCAGCTCATGCAGCGCCGCCTTCAGCGCCTCGGACTTGCGCGCGCCCAGCGAGGCCAGCACCATCTTCTCGTGCAGCTCGGCCTGGGCCAGCAGGCCGGAGACCAGCTTGCGCCCGCTGCGCGTGACGCGCACCCGCGTGACGCGGCCATCGGTGGCGTCGGGCACGCGCTGCACATGGCCTTGCGCCTCCATCCGGTCGAGCAGGCGGGTGACGGTGGGCTGCTTGCTCACGGTCTTCTGCGCCAGGCGGCTGATGGGCATCGGGCCGTTGCCGACCAGGGTGGAGAGCACGCGCCATTCCAGCACCGACAGCCCCTGCGACTCCACCACCGCATGGAATTCGGACGAGACCAGATGCCAGGCCTGGCCCAGCAGGGCGGGAAGGTAGTGATCGACGAAGGGTTCTGTCTCGGGCATGGGCGGAGAAGCGGGGCAGGCATCGGCGGCGGCCGCACCCGCGGGCTCTGCCGCCAGGGCGCCGCTGCGGGGCAGGAGGGCTTCGTCCCATTCTAGGTGCGCCGACCGCCCGGCTTCGTCCGCCCCAGGCGCCCGGTGTGATGCGGGCCCCGGTGTCGGAGCCGCCGCGCCTGTCGCGTCGCCGGCAGCCTCAGTAGCGCCCACTGAGCAGCGCACCATGTCCCGGTACCTGGGTGGAAAGGCCCAGCTTCTTGAGCACCTGCCAGGTGGTGGCCACGGACGACGACAGCACCGGCAGGCCCACGCGGTCCTCGATGGGCTGCACGGAGGCGAGCGAGGGCATCTGCACGCAGGCCGAGGCCACCACCGCATCCACTCCGGCGGTGTGGAGCCGCTTCGTGATCTCGATGGGTGCGCGCGGGTCCTGCCGGCCGACTTCGAGGTTGTCGGGGATCTCCAGCGAGATGCTGTCCACCACCTCGATGCCTTCGCTCTCGATGTAGTCGATCACCAGTTGCGTGAGCGGCTTCATGTAGGGCGTGAGGATGGAGACCTTCTTCGCGCCGATGGCGTGCAGGCCATCGACCAGGGCGCCGGCGCTGGTCACCACGGGCGCGGGGCCGCCGTTGTCCACCGTGCGCTGGTGCAGGCGCGCCTCGGAGACACGGTGGTAGCCGCGGCCCATGCTCATGATGGCGACGAGGCAGGCGTAGCCCAGCACATCGACGCGCGCGTCCGACAGCTCCAGCGCGCAGCGGTCGCTGTCGCCGTCCATGGCGGCCAGCTCTTCCTTGGTGACGTGCTTCATCCGCATGCGGCTGGAGTGGAAGGTGAAGCGCTCCGGGTGCAGCGCCTCGCGCGCACGCAGGATGGCCGGGATCTCCGTTTCCATGGTGGTGTTGGAGCTGGGAACGATCTGCCCGATGCGGAAGGCGCGGGGGGTGGCGGTGGTGTTCGATGTCATGGCTGGGGTTCCTGGAATGCGTCAGCGGCGCCTTCATGCGGCTGCAATGCGTCGGTGTCGATCGCCTCGCCGTCGTCGAAGCGCGCGGCCTGCAGCGGCCGGCGGTTCACGCGCAGGTCGAAGACGTCGAAGCGGTTGTAGTGGCCGGTGATGTCGTGCATCTGGCGCGGCTGGATGCAGCGGCCCAGGTCGATGTCGGCATAGGCGATGCCCTCGTCGTCGATCAGCGGCTGGCCGATCACGCGGCCATCGGGCCCGAGAAAACCGGAGAACGCGCTGTTCTTGCGCGTGAGCAGCTCCCGCGCCCTGGGGTTGAGCGGCTCCATCGCGGTGATGATCTCCTCCGACACGGTGGAGCACGAGACGATGGTGAACAGCTTGCCCTCGAAGCAGTGGGCCGCCGCGCGCACCTTGATCGCCTCCGCCATGTCGTAGTCGGGCGGCGCCACGGGCAGCGAGATATAGCTGGCCACATGCACCAGTTCGCCCTGCGACAGCAGCGCGAAGCGCGCCAGCGTGTTGGTGTTCTCGCCGCAGGCCAGCGACCCCAGCGGGCCGATGGACGTACGGTGCACGCGCAGGGCCGAGGCATCGCCCGGCGCCCAGGTGAGCTTCTCGGCCCAGGTGGGCACCAGCTTGCGGTGGCGGCCCAGGATGCGGCCGTCGTCGCCGATGGTGACGAGGGTGTTGTAGATCGTGCCGATGCCGTGGCGGCTGCGCTCGTTCACGCCGATGACGACGTGCGTCCTGTGGCGCGCGGCGGCCTGGGCGATCTTCGCGATCTCGGGGCCGGGGATCTCGATGGCCGAACGCGCCAGCCGCTCGAACCAGGGGCTGCCGTCGATCGGGTTGGCGATCCAGCTCCAGTACGGATAGCCGGCGACGAACACCTCGGGGAACGCGACCAGCCGCGCGCCGTTGCCGGCAGCTTCGGCGATGAGGCGGCAGGCCTTGTCCACCGTGGCGTCGGTGTCGAGGAAGACCGGGGCGGCCTGCACGGCCGCCGCCTTGAATTGCGGCAATTCGAGCATGGCGGCTCCCCTTACTCGCGGCCGGCACGCGGGTCGTTGCCCACGGCCACCACGGGGTGGCGCAGGCTGCCGATCTTCTCGACCGTGGCGTCGATCACGTCGCCGGGCCACACCCATTCCTGCGGGCTGCGGCCGGCGCCCACGCCTTCGGGGGTGCCGGTGGCGATGATGTCGCCGGGCTCCAGCGTGATGCCGGCGCTGATGTCGGCGATCAGCGTGTTCACCTTGAACAGCATGTGGCGGGTGTTGGAGCTTTGCTTGGTCACGCCGTTGACCTGCAGGCTCAGGTCCAGCACCTGCGGATCGGGGATCTCGTCGGCGGTGACGATCACCGGGCCGAAGGGCGCATACGTGTCCTGGCCCTTGGAATAGATCCACTGGCCGGCGCGGCGGTTGTCGCGCGCGCTCATGTCGATCATTAGGCTGTAGCCGAAGACGTAGTTCAGAGCGGACGCCTCGTCCACGCGCTTGGCGCGGGTGCCGATGATGACGGCCAGCTCCACTTCCCAGTCCAGCTGGCGGGTGATGGCGGCGTTGTGCTCGATCGCGTCGCCGGGGCCGATGACGGTGGTGGGCGGCTTGGAGAAGATCACCGGCTGCTTGGGCAGGTCTTTCGACGTGTCCAGCGCGCGGCTGGATTCGGCCACGTGCTCCACGTAGTTCAGGCCGATGCCGAAGATGTTCTTGCGGGGCCGGGGAATGGGCGCCAGCAGCTTCACGTTGGCGAGCGGCACGGCCACACCCAGCGGCCAGCGGCCCTGCTGGTCGGCCAACAGCTCGGTGGTGGCGGCCACGGCAGCAGGGCCGAGGTCGATGAAGTCCAGCATGTCGTCCGGCAGGTCGTGGCCGGTGTGCTCGCCCAGGCGCTGCAGATCGACGACGAGGCCATCGACGAGGGCGCCCAGGCGGGCGGCGGCGGCGACGTGGGCGCGGTAGGTGACGAGTTTCATGGTGCGGGTCTCCAGTGGGGGTGATTCAGAAAATGGGGGAAGGTGAAAGGTTCGGAGCGGATCAGGCAGGTTTGCCGGGCGCGGACACGGGCTGGTGGCCGCCGTTGTCGGCCAGCGCCTCTTCGCGGTAGAGGTCGAGCTTTTCCATCACCGGCAGGTCGCTGAAGCAGAACAGGCAGGCGTCTTCGGTCTGCGAGGCGTTGGCGTGCTCGTGCCAGGCCCAGGAGGGCACGCAGAAGATGTCGCGCTCCTGCCAGTCGAAGCGCTGGCCGTTGATGATGGAATGGCCGCGGCCCTTGGCCACCTGGTAGAGGAAGCTGCCGGTGTGGCGGTGCGCCTTGCCCGCGAAGCCCGGGCGCAGCCGCTGCATGCTGGCGCCGATGGTCGGCATGACGTGGCCGCCACCCACCGGGTTGGTGTAGTGCATGAGCACGTCGTCGAAGGGATTGCCGTCCGACACCGAGGCATTGCGCACCAGCGCTTCATAGGTGGGCCCCCATTCGTACTTGAAGAGCGGCGAATACGGCTTGCTCCAGGCGAGGCCGTGCGGGCGCAGCCCGGGCGCGCCCCAGAGCGCGGTGGAATCGTCCACCGGGTGGCCCACGGCCTGGCGCAGGTCGGGGTGGACCACGTAGAAGCCCGCCTCCATGGCGTTGACCAGGGGGATGTCCAGCCCGTCCTGCCAGATGCAGGTCAGGCCATCGGCCTCCACGGCATGCTCGTGCCAGGTGCCGTTGGGCGTGAGCACGAAGTCGTTGGCGCCCAGCGTCATCTTGTGGCCGTCCACCACGGTGTAGGCGCCCCGTCCTTCCATGATGAAGCGCAGCGCCGAGGCGGAATGCGCGTGGGCGGACGCAGCCTCGCCCGGGTGCATGACCTGCAGGCCGGAGTAGAGCCAGCCCACGGCGGCGGAGACGTCCTGCCGGCCCGGGTTGTTCAGGTAGATGACGCGGCGGCCGGCCTTCTCGGGCGTGACGAGTTCGACCGAGCGCAGCACGTGCTCGCGCAGGTCGCGGTAGCGCCAGAGGACCGGCACCGAGGCCGATTGGGGCTGCCAGGGCTCGATCTTGTTGGCCACCGTCCAGAGGGCGCCGGCCTTCAGTTGTTCAAGCTGGCGGTAGTAGGCGACCAGCTCGGGCGTGTCTTCCACGTCCGCGCGGCCCGCGATGCTTTCGCGGTACTGGTCATAGTTGCCTGCTTCTTTCGTAGCGTCTTGCGTTTGTGCCATGACGATGCTCCTTTGCTTGTGCGGTGGGCGGGCGGCTTCAGGCCTGGCCGGCGCGGGCGTAGCCGCGTTCGAGCTGGTCGCGCCCCCACTCGTAGGCGGCGGGCCACTGCACGTCGCGCCAGCCGTGGCGGGCGCTCTGGTCCAGCAGCCAGGCGGGGTGGGCCAGGTGCGGACGCGAGAGCGCGCACAGGTCGGCGCGGCCCGAGGCCACGATGCCGTTGACCTGGTCGGCCTCGGTGATCGCGCCCACGGCGATGGTCGGCACCTGGGCCTCGTTGCGGATGCGGTCGGCGAACGGGGCCTGGAACATGCGGCCATAGACCGGCTTCTGGTCGGGCGTGACTTCGCCGGACGACGCATCGACCAGGTCGGCGCCCGCTTCCTTCAGACGGCGGGCGATCTCCACGGCCTCGTCGACGGTGGTGCCGCCCTCGGCCCAGTCGGTGGCCGAGATGCGCACCGACAGCGGCAGGTGCTGCGGCCACACGGCGCGCACCGCCGCCACCACGTCGAGCGGGAACCGCAGGCGGTTCTCCAGCGGGCCGCCGTAGGCGTCGGTGCGCCGGTTGGTGAGCGGCGAGATGAAGGACGACAGCAGGAAGCCGTGGCCGGCCTGCAGCTCCAGCCAGTCGAAGCCGGCCTCGGCCGCACGGCGCGCCGCCGCCACGAAGTCGCCACGGATGCGCTCCAGATCGTGCTGCGTGGCCTCGCGCGGCACGGCGGAGATGCCGGGCCGGTAGGGCAGCGCACTCGCCGACACCAGCGGCCAGTTGCCCTCGGCCAGCGGATGGTCGGGCTGTTCCCAGCCCAGCTGGGTGGAGCCGCGCCGGCCCGCGTGATTCAGCTGCACGCCGATGCGCGCGCCGCTTTCGGCATGCACGAAATCGGTGATCTTCTTCCACGCGGCGGTCTGGTCGTCGTTCCACAGGCCCGGGTCGCCCGGGGTGATGCGCGCATCGGCCGCGACGGCCGTGGCCTCGGTGATGAGCAGGCCGGCGCCGCCCAGCGCGCGGCCGCCCAGGTGCACCAGATGGAAGTTTCCGGGCACGCCGTCCTGGCTGGAGTACAGCATGGTGGGCGACACCACGATGCGGTTGGGCAGCGTGACGCCGCGCACCGTGAAGGGCGTGAGCAGCGGCGGGCGCGGCGGCTGGCCCGCGGGCGCCTCCACGCCCGAGCGCTCGGCCAGCCAGCGTTCGTAGCCTTCGAGCCAGGCCGGGTCGCGCAGGCGCAGGTTCTCGTGGCTGATGCGCTGGCTGCGCGTGAGCAGCGAATAGGCGAACTGCTCGGGTTCCAGGCCCGCGTAGCGCGCCACGTTCTCGAACCATTCGGTGGAGTTGCGGGCGGCGTTCTGGATCTTGAGCACTTCCACGCCGCGCACTGCCTCGTAGTGCTGCAGCCGCTCGCGCAGGTCGCCGCCAGCCTTCAGCGTGTTGGCCAGCTCGATCGCGTCTTCCAGCGCCAGCTTGGTGCCCGAGCCGATCGAGAAGTGCGCCGAATGCGCGGCGTCACCCATCAGCACCACGGGCACCTCGCGGCTTTGGGAGCCATCGGGCTGCGTCCACTGCACCCAGTGCTTGCAGATCACGCGCGGGAAGCGGATCCACACGGCCGAGCCGCGCAGGTGGGTGGCGTTGCAGATCAGCGGTTCGCCGTCCAGCCAGGGTGCGAACAGCTTTTCGCAGTAGGCGATGCCGTCTTCCTGCGACATCTTGTCGATGCCGGCGGCCTGCCATGCGGCATCGGTCGTCTCCACGATGAAGGTGGAGAGGCCGTTCTCGAACTGGTAGGCATGGGCCTGGAACCAGCCGTGCTCGGTGGGCACGAAGATGAAGGTGAAGGCCTCGAACACCTTGCGCGTGCCCAGCCACACGAAGCGGCAGTTGCGCTGGTCGATGTCGGGCTGGAAAGTGTCCGCATAGCGCGTGCGCACGGGGCTGTTGATGCCGTCGCTGGCGATGACCAGATCGGCGCCGTACTGGCGCGCCACCTCCTGGTCGTCCTGCACCTGGGTTTCGAAGACCAGCTGCACGCCCAGTTCCTCGCAGCGCGACTGCAGGATGTTCAGCAGCTTCTTTCGGCCGATGCCGATGAAGCCGTGGCCGCTGCTGCGCACCATGCGGCCTTTGAAGTGGACGTCGATGTCGTCCCAGCGGCTGAATTCGGCCGCGATGGTCTGGGCCGAGACGGGGTCTGCGCCGCGCAGGTTCTCCAGCGTGGCGTCGGAGAACACGACGCCCCAGCCGAAGGTGTCGTAGGGCCGGTTGCGCTCGATGACCACGACCTCGTTGGACGGGTCCTGCAGCTTCATCAGCAGGCCGAAATACAGGCCGGCGGGGCCGCCGCCGATGCAGGCGATTTTCATGGTGCGCTCCTTCTTTGTCGTCTCAGGTGTTGTGTTCGGGGGTGTCGGGCTGCTCGGGAACCAGGGCGTGGCGCAGCACGGCGGGAATGGCGACGGCCTGGTGCGTCTGCAGCGAGGTGGTCACCACCACCTGCCGCACGCGCATGCGCAGGTCGCCATCGGCGCCGGTGCAGGCCAGCGCCAGCGTGATCGACTTGCCGCCCAGCTGCTCCACGTCGAGCGAGAGCGTCACGTCGTCGCCCATGCGGCTGATCGCGCGGAAGTCCGCCTCCAGCCGCACCGTCGGCAGGCCGAAGCGCATCTCGCCGATGTAGCCAGCGAAGCCCGTGCCCGGCAGCAGCTGGTCCACCCAGGCTTCCAGCAGGTCGTTGAACATCACGAAGTACTGCGGGTAGAAGACGATGCCGGCGGGATCGCATTCCGAAAAGCGGATGCGGTGCGGGCGGCTGAAGTGGCGGGGGTGGGGGCGCGGGCTCATGCGGCGGCCCCTTCGGTGATGAGGGCATGGCGGCGGAGGCTGTCCTGCAGCTTCACGCCGTGTTCGTCGGCCAGTGCGGCATCGCGCAGGCTGCGCAGCGTGGCGGGCGCCAGCGTGGCGGCGTGGCGGTCCACCACGGCCATCAGGGTTTCGTAGTTCTTCAGTCCCCGGGCGTGCGTGTCGCTGTAGCCCTTGACCAGCCGCTGGCAGCGCGCCGCCTCGAGCGCCAGGGCCGGGTCGATGGCCGCCAGGCGGTGGATGCGCGCCAGCCAGGTATCGATGCGTTCGGTCTCCTGCGCATAGCGCAGCGTGCTGCGGCGGCCGCGGCGCCACCGCGCCAGCAGGTAGAGCGTGAGGAAGCCCCCCAGGCTGCTGGTGCGCACGATGCGCCCTTCGCGCGTGAAGCGGCCCACCAGGCGGTGCACGGCATGCGGGCGGGCCAGCCAGCGGCCCAGGCCGGCGGGCAGGGTCTCGCAGATTTCTTCCAGGCGCGGGTGCATGAATTCCTGGATGTGCAGCACCTGCTCCTGCTTGGCGTGCACTTCGTTAGTCACGCGCTCGAAGCGGCTGGCGCGGGTCTTCAGGTCCGCCACGCGGATCACGTCTTCGTACGACATCCAGAGCGCCAGGTGGCGCGCGGTTTCGGCCAGCAGCGCGGCGTCGGTGCCGCGCGCGGTGGCCAACGCATCGAGGCGCTGCAGGTAGAGGGCCGCGTAGTCGATGTCCTGGTAGTCGATCAGGCGGCGCACGCCTTCGACGGCGATGTCCGCCGCCTCGGCCGGATAGGCCTGGGCGCGAGCAACCAGCCGGGCCACCTCGGGGTGGGCGGGCCGCACGCTGGCGGCGGGGCGCGGCTGGGGCTTGTCGGAGGCGATGCGCTCGGGCGCTTCCTGGCGCGACTGCTCGTATCCCACGCCGAAGGCCTTCAGGCTGGGCTTCACGCCCACGCCGCCGCGCTCGATGGTGGCTTCGAACTGCTGGCGGTTGAAGGGCAGCACGCCCGCACCGCAGAGCGCGCCGAACAGCACGGCGCTGATGACGCTGCCGCTGCGCTCGGCGGCGGCGGCCATGTCGAAGGCGATGAAGCGCTGCGCGGCGCGGCGGGCCTGGGCCAGCAACGCATCGCCGTCCACGCGGCCATCGCCCATGGCGGACTTCTCGGCGATGGAATAGACGCGGTGGGTGGAGGCGATGAAGGCCGTGCGGTCCGGCGTGACCAGGCCGCGCTGCACGGCGCGGCCGGCTTCCATGAGTTCGGAGGCCAGCACGATGTCCACGTCGCCCGGCATCGGGGCCTGGGCCAGCACTGGCACGCGGGCGCCGGGCTGGTCCGCACCGGGGAACAGCTCCACGTAGTAGATGGTGGCGCCGGTGCGCTGGGCCACGCCGGGCACCGAGGTGGTCTGCGCGAAGTACCCGTTGGATTCGCCCAGATCGACGACCCAGTCGGCCAGCACGCCGCCGCCCTCGCCGCCCATGGCGAGGATGGCGATCTTGATCGGTTCAATGGTCATGAAAGGCTCCGTAGAAAGCTGAGGGGCAAAGGGATGCATGGCGGTACGGCTCAGGCGTGCGGGGACTGCGCGGGCAGCAGGAACACGGCGACGGCAGCCAGCGCGCCCACGGCGGCGAAGGCGATGAAGTTGGCGGAGACGCCCAGGCCGGCACTGGCCACGTAGCCGCCCAGCAGCGGCCCGGCCATGGCGCCGAAGCGCGAGAAGGAAAGGCCCCAGCCCGTGGCCGCGGCGCGCACCCGGGCCGGGTAGTAGCCCGCCAGGTGGCCGGTGAGGATGAGCGAGGCCGAGATGCTGCCCAGGCCCGCCAGCGCCACCAGCAGGTAGTTCACCCAGAGGTGGTTGGGCGACATGAGCGCCAGCACCGCGGCGGCGCCCGCCAGATAGAAGCAGCCCACCGTGCCGCGCACACCGAAGCGGTCCGCAATGCGGCCCAAGAGCAGCCCGCCGACGGCCGAGGCCAGGCTGAACACGACCAGGAAGCCGAGGCTGGAGCCCAGGTCGTAGCCGCTTTGGCGCATGATGGTGGGCAGCCAGGTGTTGAGCCCGTAGATCAGCAGCAGGCCGCAGAACAGTGCCACCCAGAAGCAGGCCGTGGCGCGCAGGTGGCGGCGGGCGAAGACTTCGGCCAGCACCTGGCGCCAGCCGAACGCGCTCTGCGTGGCAGCCTGCGGGACGACCGCGCGCACCGGCTTCGGCACCGGCAGCCCCAGGCGCTGCGCCAGTTCGCGGGCCTCGCGCTGGCGGCCCTTGCCCGCCAGGTACTCCAGCGATTCAGGCAGCATCTTCGCCATGGGCCAGAGGGCCAGCAGCGGCAGCGCGCCCGCGCCGACCACGCCGCGCCAGCCGATCTGCGGCAGCCACTGCAGGGCGAGCAGCGCCGCGCACAGGATGCCGAAGGAGTAGCCCGAGTACATCAGGCCGTAGTTGAAGCTGCGGCGGGCCGGCGGCGAGTATTCGATGGTGAGTGCCGCGGCGGCCGGAATGACCCCGCCCAGCCCCACCCCGCCCAGGAAGCGGAACACGCCGAACCACAGCGGCGTGGGCGCCCATGCCGCGCCCGCCATGGTGATCGAAAAGAGCGCCACGCAGGCCAGCAGCATGCGGCGGCGGCCCAGCAGGTCGCTCAGCGTGCCCACCAGCAGCGCACCCACGAACATGCCCGCCAGCGCATAGCTGCTGAGCACGCCGAGCTGCAGCGGGTTCAGGTTCCAGGCACGGTCTTCGGCCATGGCGGGCAGCACCGCGCCCATCACGCCGACGTCGTAGCCCTCGAACAGGATCGCCAGCCAGCAGACGATCAGCACGCGCCGGGTCACGGCCGGGCGCACCGGGTGGGAGCCGGCTGCGGTGGGGGTTGGGGTGTTGGTGGGGATCGGTGCGGCCATGGTCATTGCTCCTGCTGCTGTGCTGGGCCGGATCAGAACGCGTAGCGGGCGCGGCGCTTCGCCTCGCCGCGCTGCAGCCAGCCGATGACGGCAGAGCGCACGCGCTGCATCAGACGGTCGCGGCGCGTGGGGTGGCTCACGATCTGCGCGCGGTAGAACGAGGGGCACAGCACGGCGGCGTGCGCCACCTCGCCGCAGTTGCCGCAGCCCACGCAGCTGTCGATCACGGTGGCGACCGGGTCCTGGCGCAGCGGGTCGGGGTTGGTGCGCACCGACAGCGACGGGCAGCCCGAGAGGCGGATGCAGGAGTGGTCGCCCGTGCAGGTGTCCGGGTCCACGCCGAAGCGCTCGCGCACCACGCGTTCGCCGGCCTGCAGCGCGCGGCGCACTTCCTTCTTCTCGCGGCGCTGCTTGTTCAGCATGCATTCGCTCTGCGCGATCAGCACCTTGGGGCCGGGGGTGTCGGTGGTCAGCGCCTCGCGCAGCGCCTGGGTCATGGCCTTCAGGTCGTAGGTGCGGCGGATGGTGCGCACCCAGTCCACGCCCACGCCGCGCACGGCCCGCTCGATCTCGTGGCCGGTGCTGCGCGTGGGGTTCACGGCGCGGGACGAGGGAATGTCCTGCCCGCCCGTGGCCGAGCTGTAGTTGTTGTCCACGATGATGGTCAGGTTGTCGCTGCGGTTGAACACCGCGTTGGCGACGCCGCTGGTCAACCCGTTGTGCCAGAAGCCGCCGTCGCCCATCACGGCGATGGCGCGCTTGCCCGCCGGGGCGCTGCCGGGCGCCACGGTGAAGGCCGCCGCCGCCGCGCCGCCCAGGCCATAGCCCATGGTCGTATTGCCCAGGTTGAAGGGCGGCAGGATGGAAAACAGGTGGCAGCCGATGTCGGCGCTGTAGTGGTGCGGACCCAGCTCGCGCTCGATGAGCTTCACGGCTGTGAAGATCGGCCGCTCCGGGCAGCCGGTGCACAGGCCCGGCGGGCGGGCGTGCACGATCTCTTCGAGCGGCTTGAGCGCCGTGGGCGCGGTGCCTTCGCCGCCGCCTTCTGCCCAGGCGTTCTGGCGCACCAGGCTGCCGGCGGGAATGGCGTTGCCTTCGCCGTCGTCGACCAGGGGGGCGACGTCGCCCTCTTCCTCTTCCTCTTCGTCGCCATCGGCCAGGGCCAGCGCGGGCGCCAGCACGGCGGCGGGTGCGGCAGCAGCGGCCTTGGCGGCCACCAGCGGAATCACGCGGCGCTGCACGGGCTTCTTGACCTCGGGCTGCACCACGTCATAACGCTCCAGGAAGGCGCGCAGGCCGGCCAGCACCACGGCGGTGTTGTAGTCGCCGGCCAGCGGCAGCACGTCCTTGCCGTGCAGGGCGGTGTCCAGCCCGCGCTGGCGCAGGATGGCGGCCACGTTCTGTTCGACGAAGTTGGGCTGGCCCTCCTCCACCACCAGCACGGCGCGCTTGCCTTTGCAGAAGCGCTCGAACTCGTCGTCCACCAACGGGTAGGTGACGTTCATCACGTACAGCGGCACCTGCGTGTCGCCATAGGCGTCGGCCAGGCCGAGCTTCTGCAGCGCACGGATCACGGTGTTGTAGTTGCCGCCCTGCAGCGCGATGCCCACGTCGCCCGCACCCTCGGCGAAGAACTCGTTGAGCTGGCGCTCCTGGATGAAGCGGATGGCGGCGGGCCAGCGCTGCTGCACTTTCTCGCGTTCGTGCAGGAAGCTCGCGGGGGGCAACACGATGCGGTTCACGTCGCGCACCGGGTTCTCCATCGCATCTTTCACGGTGAAGGCCGGCGGCACGTTGTCGGAAGTGACGAACTGGCCGTGCAGGTGGCAGGAGCGGATGCGCATCTGCAGCATCACGGGGGTGTTGCTGGCCTCCGAGAGGTCGAAGCCGTCCTTCACCGCCTGCACGATGCAGGGCAGGTTGGGGCGCGGGTCCAGCAGCCACATCTGCGACTTCATCGCGAAGGCGTGGCTGCGCTCCTGCATGATGGAAGAGCCCTCGCCGTAGTCCTCGCCCACGATGATGAGCGCGCCGCCCGTCACGCCGCCCGAAGCCAGGTTCGCCAGCGCATCGGACGCCACGTTGGTGCCGACCGTGGCCTTGAAGGTGATGGCGCCGCGCAGCGGGTAGTTGACCGAGGCGGCCAGCGTGGCGCCGGCCGTGGCCTCGCTGGCGCTGTTCTCGAAGCGGATGCCGTATTCGGCCAGGATGTCCTGCGCGTCGGACAGCACGTCCATGAGGTGCGAGATCGGCGAGCCCTGGTAGCCCGCCACATAGGCCACGCCGGATTCGAGCAGGGCCTTGGTGACGGCGAGGATGCCCTCGCCGCTGAACACCTCGCCCGCGCCCATGCGCAGCTTCTTCACTTCTTCGACAAACGAACGTTCTGCCATCGTGGTTCCCCTGGTACTTGGCTGATCCGGTTCGGTTCAGCCGCCTTGGGATGCACTTTCGGCCTGTCTCAAAGCCGCGTCAATCCATGATTATTCATGCGAATGCGTTTCCTGCAGAGGGAGGACAGAGAGCTTCACAAACGGGATAGTGCGATGCAGCAGACGTCACGAAAGCCAAAGGAAATCGATCTGACCACGCGCATTGCGAGCAGACATGGTGCGCATTTCTGGTGCGCCATCCCGCCGTGAATCGCTTTCATGTGGCGAGACGATTGAATGATTCATCATGTATTTATCGCCACAAAAGCGGGAAATTCCGGGTTTTCCTTGATACACGCGCAGAGCCTCCGTCCTACGATCGGGCGGCAGATCCAGAGCGCACACGGCAGCGCGGCCACTGCCGATTCCCCTGGAACCCCACGGGAAGTTATTTCACGGGACGTTTCACAGGGACTGGCACACGACTTGCAAAGAACCCCGCTGCCGACGGCCGCTGCAACGCCGGCAACAGCCCGTTATTCCCAAAAAGACGCAGTGCTCACCACAAGGAGGCCGCAATGCTCTCCACGATGACTTCTCCCGCCGCCAGCGCGCATGTCCCCATGCCGCAGGTGATCGACCGCTTTTCCGGCACGTCCGATCGGCTGCTGTTTGCCTCCAGCGACCTCGACGAGACCCGCTCCATGGTGGGCCGCGTGATGAAGCCCCACGCGCTGCGCCAGCTGTCGGCGGGCGAGCGGCTGGAAGCGCGCATGCACCACGTGTCGCTGGGCGACGTCTCCATCAGCCGGCTGCGCTACGGCGCCGCCGTCGCCATCGAACCCGGCGCGCTGGAGAGTTTCTTCCTGGTGCAGATGCCGCTGGCGGGCCATGCGCGCATCGACAGCGGCGGCCAGGACGTCGATTCCACGCCCGGTACCGCTTTGGTGCTCAACCCCGACGACGACACCCGCATGCACTGGAGTTCGGGCACCGACCAGCTCATGCTGCGCATCGCACGCGCCCAGGTCGAGCGCACCCTGGTGGGGCAACTGGGCCGCCCGTTGAACGAGCCGCTGCGCTTCGACCTCTCCTTCCGCTGGCAGGACTGCGCTCCATGGAGCTGTCTGCTGTCCTACCTGCTGGACTGCGCTACGCAGAACGCGGAAATGGCCCACAACAAACTGGTGGTGGCGCAGGTCGAGCAGCTGGTTTCGCTCATCCTGCTCACCTCGCACCAGCACAACCACAGCGGTACCTCGCCCACCCGGCGCAGCACCATCCTTCCGCGCCACGTGCGGCGGGCGCAGGACTATCTGCAGACACACGCCCATGAGCCGATCTGCATCGACCAGCTGGCCGAGGTGGCCGGCGTGAGCGTACGCAGCCTGTTCGCCGGATTCAAGGAATTCCTGGGCGTGAGCCCCATGCACTACCTGCGCGACCTGCGCATGGAACATGTGCGCACCGAACTGATGACCGGCGAAGCCAGCAACGTGGCCGGCATTGCGCTGCGCTGGGGCTTTGCCCACCTGGGCCGCTTCAGCACCGAATACAAGCAGCGCTACGGCGAATCGCCCAGCCAGACGCTGCGCCGGCACTGAGAGCGGCCTGCAAGCCCCTCGCTGCGCCGGCCCCTGCCGGCAACGCAGTGCCTCACCAGCACCGCGCTGCCCGGTGACCTGAGACGCACCCCCAGGCCGCCACGGCCCAGGTGGCGCGCACAAGGCCCGGATCGATCCGGCCGGTGGCGCCAGCGCTCAGTTCCCCCGATATCTCGCGCCGGCCGCCCATGTCGCCCGCTGACGTCCGCACCGCGGCGTCAGAACGGAATCGTCGCCTTCACCAGAAGGCCGCCACCTTCGGCCCGGTTGCGCACGTTGAAATCTTTCTGCCACTTCACCGTGACCAGGAAACCCTTGTCGTTGGCGTAGCGGATCGCGGGGCCGAAGCCGATGGCGCGCGCCTTGCCCTGTGCGCTGCCGGGGCCGCTGTCATCGGTGACCTGGCGGAACACGTGCCCGCCCACGCCCACCACCCAGCCGTTGCCCAGGCCCCAGCCGGCCGCGTAGTCGGCGTGCAGCGCCTGGCCGGAACGGGTGTCGGTGTCGCCGTTGCGGCGGTTGATGTCGTACATGATCTTCACGTCGCCGTTGAAGCCCGAGGGCTGCATGTAGGTGACGGCATAGACGGGCTGGAAGGTCCAGTAGTTGCGCCCCAGGCTGGAGGGATCGTTGGCGCGGTACTTGCCGGTGGGCGCGACGATGTCCAGCCCCACCACCTGGTGCAGTTGCGGCGAGAGGTGGTAGCCCAGCGCCGCGCCGACGGTGATGTCGCCCAGGCCCGAGCTTTTGAACGTGGCGCCGCCCGCGCGGAACTTCACGTCCAGCAGCGGCACCACGGTGTGGAAGGCCAGCTGGCCGCCCGCGATCGTCTGCGGCGTGACCCACACGACGCGCGGTGCCAGCAGGTTCACGTCCACCTTGAAGTCCGGCACCAGCGACTGGCCATCGTTGCCGCGCAGCGTGTCGTAGCGGTAGCCGCCGCCGTACGCCATCATATGCACGCCGGGGGGCGGCAGTGCGCCGACGAAGTAGTTCTCCAGGCCGTCGGGGTAGACGCCCAGGCCGCCGTTTTCCGTGGCATGCGCCGCGCCCGTGGCAGCCAGGCCGGCGGCCACGCCCATCAGGCCTGCCAGGCCCCTCTTCTTGAATGCGGTCTTGCGCATGGTGTCGTCCTTCGTCGTCGGTGGGTGGTTGAAAAGATCGGTACGGTGGGAGAAAGAAAGAAAGAGAGAAAGAGGCCGCAGGGCGCGCAGCGCCATCAGCCGGGCGCCAGCCGCTGCGCGATCTGGTAGCCCGAGCCCGCGCCCAGGCCCGGCCCGGGGTGGGTGCTGGCGCCGATGTGGAACACGTTGGCGAGCGGCGTGCGGTGGCCGCGCGCGCCGTCCGCGCCCGCGAAGGGCCGCAGCCAGAAGAACTGGTCGGGCGAACACAGGCCGCCGTATGGGTCGCCGCCCACCAGGTTGCAGTTGAGGCGCTCCAGGTCGGCCGGCGAATACGCACGGCGCCCGACGATGCGCTCGGCCAGCCCGGGCATCACCTGCTCCAGCCGGGCCTGCACGCGGTCGGCGAAGGCTTCGCGCACGGCCTCGTTCCAGCGCCCATCGGCGGGCACCGCGATCTCGCCCGCCGCATCGCCGCGCAGGCGCGATGGCAGCTCCTGCATCTGGATCCACAGGATCCAGCCGCCTTCGGGCGCGCGCGACGGGTCCGCCGCGGTCGGCTGCCCGATGCCGAGCGTGGGCCGGGCGGGCAGCAGGCCGTTGTTGGCCTCGGTGACGGACGTGCAGACCTGCTCCATGCCCTCCGTCAGGTGCACCAGTGGTACCTTGAGCAGCTCCGGCTCCTTCCACGCGGGCGGCGCATTCAGGGCGAAATGGATCTGCATGTCGCCGCGCCCATGCTGGAAGGCTTCGGCGCGCTCGCGCACCACGGGCGGCGCGTCGGGCAGCAGCCGGCCGTAGAGCTGCCCGGGCGCGACGCTGCAGACCACCGATTCGCTCGCAGCATGGCTGCGCCCGTCGGCCAGCCGCACGCCGGTGGCGCGGCGCTTGCGGCCCTGGCCCTGCGTGTCGATCCGGTCCACCTGGGCGTTGCAGACCAGGTCTCCGCCGTGCTGGCGGATCACGGCGGCCAGCGCCTCCACCAGCCGGCTGCCGCCGCCCTGCACCACCGGCATGCCGCCGCTGACCACGGCCGCGAAGGTGAGCTTGCCGATCAGCGCCGAGGTGGCGTCGTCCGGCCCCAGGCCCGAATGCAGCGTCCACGGCGCCATCAGAGCGCGCGCCATGTCCGAGCGCAGCGTGCGGTGCGACCAGCGCCGGAAGTTCTCCATCGCGCCGCCCGCATAGGCCAGCAAGCCGTCGGTGCCGCGCTGGCGCCATTCGGACCACAGCAGCTTCATGAGCGGCCAGCCGTACGGATCGCCGCCCAGCAGGCCGAAGGTGAGCGCGGCATCGCGGCCGAACAGATCGGCGGCCATGGCCTGGATCGCCGTGCCGTCGCCCGGCGCCACGGCGTCGATGCGGCGCGCGGCGTCGTCCAGGTCCTGGCGCAGGGCGATGCCCCGGCCGTCCGGCGCGACCCAGCCGGTCGTGTAGTCGGGCGTGAGAAACCGCAGCCCGGCCCGCTCCAGCGCGGGCTTCAGCTCGGCATAGCCCGGGCTGCCGGTGAAGAGCGGATACCACGAGGCCATGACCTCATGCCGGTAGCCGGGAAACAGCTCTTCGGTGCGGATGCAGCCGCCGAAGCGGTCGTTGCGCTCCAGCACCAGCACGCGCTTGCCGCGCACGGCCAGCAGCGCCGCTCCCACCAGGGAGTTGATGCCGCTGCCGACGAAGATCACCTGGGGGACTGCGGCGTTGCCCATGGCCGTCACTCCACCAGCGCCAGCACGCGCAGCGGGCTGCCCGAGCCGCCTTCGATTTTCAAAGGCGCCGAGACGATCAGCGCGCCCTGCGGCGGCAGCTGGTCCAGGTTCTTCAGGCACTGCAGGCCGTAGCGGTTGGCACCGTGCATCAGCGTGTGGCACGGATACGGCACGGGCCAGGTGTACGACTGGCCCGCGTCGGTGTTGATGGTCTCCACGCCGAAGCCGTGCACCTGCCGCTGGTGGATCAGCCATTCCACCGCCTCCTGCGTGGGGCCGGGGGTGTGGGCGCCGTCGTCCTGCAGGTTGAGGAACGCGCCCGCGTCGTGGGCCTTGAGCGACCAGTCGGTGCGCAGCAGCACCCAGGCGCCGGCCGGGATGCGGCCGTGGCGCGCCTCCCAGGCTTCCAGGAAGGGCACGGTGAGCAGCCAGTCGGCATCGGCCGCGACTTCCGCGCTGGCATCGACCACCACGGCCGGGGCGACGAAGTTCTCCGGCGCGATGGTGTCCACGCTGTTCTGGGGGTGCTCGCGCCCGGTGATCCAGTGGGCCGGCGCGTCGAAGTGCGTGCCGGTGTGCTCGCCGCAGGAGAAGTTGTTCCAGTACCAGCCGGGGCCGCTTTCGTCGTAGTGCGAGATGCGCTCGATGGTGAAGGGCTTGACCTGCCCGAACTGCGGCGGCAGCTGCAGCGTGGGGAACGAGGGCGAGAGCGTCTGCGTCAGATCGACGACGCGGACGCGGCCGCCCGCCAGCTGCGCGGCCAGCGTGGCGAGGGTGGAAGAAGGCGAAGGGGCGGCGGGCGTGCTCATGGCGGGCTCCAGCGGGAGGAGAAGGAAACAAGGGGCGGAACACAGGCCTGCCCGCGGCGCCGGCAGGCCTGCAGCAGGACGGCGGTGGCGTCAGGCGGCCGGCTGGGGCACGTCCAGCGCCGTGAAGCGGCCGGCGTGGAAGACCAGCGGCGTGCCGGGCGCGCTGTGGGTGCGCACCACGCGGCCCACCATCAGCAGGTGGTCGCCGGCATGGCGGCTGTGGTCGGCCTCGCTCGCGCAGACCAGCGTGGTCACCGCGCCGGTCAGCACGGGCACGCCTTCGGGCGCATCGATCAGGTCCACGCCCGCGAACTTGTCGGGCACGGCGGGGCTCGCGAAGCGCTTGGCCAGCTCTTCATGCTCGCGCGGCAGGATGTGGACGGCGAAGTGCTTGCAGTCGCGGAACGCAGCCAGGTTGGGCGAATGGTTGACCAGGCTCCAGAGCACCAGCGGCGGGTCGAGCGACAGCGATGCGAAGGAATTGATGGTCAGGCCCACGGCCCGGCCTTCGGCCGTGCGCGTGGTCACGATGGCCACGCCGGTGGGGTAGCTGCCCAGCAGGTTGCGCAGGGTGCGCGGCTGCAGGTCGAGGCTGCCCCAGGGGGCGGGGCTGGCGGCTTGCACGGCCAGGTTTTCGGGGGCAAGGCAGGCGGACATGGGTTTCTCCTCGTCGTCGTTGCGCATCTCAGGCCGCGACGGCCTCGGGCGCCTGGTGGCGGGCGATGAGCTGGTCGGCCTCGTCGGCGTCGGCCCACCACGGGAAGTAGCTGGGCGGGTGGTTGAAGCCGTTGGCGATGGTGCGGGCCAGGGTGGGCATGGCGGCGGCCGTGCCCAGCAGCTTGAGGATGTGCGGCGGCGGGGGCGTGAGCAGCGAGTTGGTCCACTGCACCACCCACTGGGCGTAGTCCCAGAAGCGCTCGAAGGTCTGCTCCATCCAGGCGCGGGTGTAGGGCTGCCCGCCGTGCGCCAGGATGGCGTCCAGGTACACCTTGGCGGCCTTGGTGGCGTTGTTGGAGCCCTGCCCGGTGATCGGGTCGTTGGTGGCCACGGCGTCGCCCAGGCCGAACACCAGCCGGCCCGAGGGCAGCGTGAGCACGGGCTTGCGCACCGTGGGCGCGAAGGCGCCGGCCAGGATGCCGTTGGCGTCGGTCAGCTCGGCACCACGGGCGCGCTCGCCTTCCCAGGGCAGGAAGGTGTCGAGGAAGCGCTTGCTGGTCGCCAGATGCTCTTCGGGCGTCTTCACCTCGCGCCAGCAGTCCAGCGGGCCGCCGGGCACGCCCTCGAACACCATGATGTCGCACGGCCCGCTGAGCGTGAGCGAGGGGAACACGAAGTATTCGCCCACGCCCGGAATCAGGTTGAACGACACGCGGGAGTAGTCCGGCGTGGGCTTCAGGCCATGCACGTAGGTCAGGGCCAGCGAACGCTGCGCCTTGTCGAATGGCGAGCGGGCGGCGTCGCGCTCGAAGAGGCGCACCACCTCGCCCTTGCCGGCCGCGAGGATCACCAGGTCGTGCGAGTCCGACAGCGCCTCCAGCTCGGCGATGCCGGCGTCCTGGATCAGCACCTTGCCGCCGCGCTTTTCCACGTTCTCCAACCACACGGGCATCTTGAGGCGCTGGTCCACCGACTGCGCGGGCTGGTCCAGCCTCGCGCTCCAGTCGATCAGCTTGGCGCCGGCCTGCTCGGGGTTGGGCACAGCGAAGCCGATGCCTTCCACCGGGGGGCATTCGGCCTCCCAGTGGTTGATGCCCAGGTCGCGCTCCACCTGCAGCGCGGGGTCGAACATGCACTGGCTGGACATCACCTTGCCGGCGCGGATCTGGTCGGGCGTGCGGTTGGTCACCACGGTGACCTCGTAGCCCTTGTCCAGCAGACCGAAAGCCAGCGGCAGGCCAGCCTGGCCTCCGCCCACGATTGCAACTCGACGCATGGCAGTCTCCTTGGAAGAAACGAAAAATGAAAGCGGGAGGGAAAGAAGGGGTCAGGGAAAGAGGCTCACGCCGCCAGTCGCGGGATGGCGGGACTGGCCTGCTCGGGGCCCATGGCGGAATAGCCGCCGTCCACCGCGTAGTCGGCGCCGGTCACGAACGAGGCGCGCTGCGAGAGCAGGAAGGCGACGACCTCGCCCACCTCTTCGGGGTTGCCCACGCGCCCCAGCAGGTGGTAGTCCGCCGCCACGCGGTCGGTCTTGGCGCGGTCGCCCTGCGTGAGCTCGTCCATCACGCGCGACCAGGTCCAGCCCGGCGAGACGGAATTGACGCGGATGCCGTCCGCCGCGAAGTCCATGGCCATGTTGCGGGTGACCTGCACCAGCGCGGCCTTGGAGACGGGGTAGAGCCAGCGGCCGGTCTGCGCGACCTTGGAGGAAATGCTGGTGAAGTTGACGATGGCGCCGCCGCCGGCCGCCGCCAGATGCGGGCGCACCGCGCGGGCGGCCATCACGGCGCTGACCAGGTTCACGTCCAGCGCGCGCAGCCAGTCGGCGCGCTCGGAGGCGGCACCGTCGTCCAGGTAGGTGGCGGCCAGATTCACCAGGCCGTCGATGCGGCCGAAGCGCGCGGCCACGTCGGCCACGCCGCTGGCCAGTTGCTCGTCGTCGGCGATGTCCACCGGCCAGAAGCGGATGTTGTCGGCGTCTTCGGCGGCGATGCGGGCGCCGCCCTCGGCGTCGATGTCGAAGAGGGCCACACGGGCGCCCTGGTCACGCAGCGTGCGGACCACGGCCGCGCCGATGAGCGTGGCGCCGCCGGTGACGATGGCGACCTTGCCTTGCAGATCTTTCATGGAGCTGTCTCCTTGCACATGGAACCGGCCGGTTGGGCGCCGCTCGGCGCTTCTTCCGGTGATTTCGCAGCCGTTCGCTGCTTGGGCTCCATGGTGCGGCGAAGACCCGCCGGCGCCTTATCCGGCACCCGCAACCGCTATCCAGCCTCTGCGGGTATCGCCCGCAGGCTTGATCCGGCTGCTTGCCCCTGCAAGGTTTCTCAGGGTTTACGTGGACACAACGCGGGCCTGCCTAGCCCGCCCGTGCGTCCCGCGCCTGCCGAAGCGCTTGCCGTGACGCATGCCCGGGCTTCGAGCGGCGCAGCCAGACCGGGGCTCGGCCAAGGCGGGGCCGAACCCGCTGAACCACCCCAAGCCTTCTGCCGCCCGCGTTCACGCGGCCAGCGCGGCCTCGATGTCCTTCGCCAGCGACTCGGGCTTGTCGGTGGGCGCATAGCGGCGGATGACCTCGCCGTCCCGGCCGATCAGGAACTTGGTGAAGTTCCACTTGATGGCCTTGGTGCCCAGGATGCCTGGCGCCTCGGCCGTGAGCCAGCGGTAGAGCGGCGTCGCCTCGGCGCCGTTCACGTCGATCTTGGCCATCATCGGAAAGCTCACGCCGTAGTTCCGCTGGCAGAAGCCGGCGATCTCGTCGTTGCTGCCCGGGTCCTGCCGGCCGAACTGGTTGCAGGGAAAGCCCAGCACCACCAGCCCCCTGTCCGCGTACTGCTGGTGCAGCGCCTCCAGCCCCGCGAACTGGGGCGTGAAGCCGCAGGCGCTGGCGGTGTTGATGATGAGCAGCACCCGGCCCTCGTACTGGCTGAGCGGCACGGGCACACCATCCATGGACTGGGCCTCGAAGTCGTACACACGGGTCATCGCGGTTCTCCTGCAGTGGTGGGTCGGAACGCTGGCTGCCGGGCCAGCGGAGAGGGGGTGAGGGAGCAACGAAAGAAGACTGAGTCGGACTCAGCAGGGGCGCAGCGGCTTGCCGCCCAGCGCCGGGCGCATCCGGTCGATGCGGCCGGCCATTCCCTCGGTCACGGCGGGCAGGCGCAGCACGTACTCGGTGGTGGAGCCGGTGCGTTCCTGCACGACCCGCGCGGTGCGCACGCCCTGGGTGCCAAGCGCCGCCAGCGCGCGTTCCGCGGCCTCTTCGGTGGCATACCGGCCCAGCGACAGGCCCGGCTCCAGCCCCGCGCCCGGGCGGTCGTAGGGGACGTTGCGCGCGCGCAGCTCCGACCGCTTCCGGGCCAGCGCCTCTTCGTCGGCGAAGCGGCCCATGTAGACCATCCAGCGGCTGGACACGGGTGTGCCTTCCAGGTTCCACGCGTCGGCTGGCAGGCCGGCAGCCGCCAGGGCGACGCGCAGCGTGTCGGCCTGGCGCTGGTCGAACGGGCCGGCTTGCAGGCAGGACGCGGTGGGCGTGGCCGCGCCCGCAGCCGCCGGGCCCAAAGCCGGCGCGCCGAGGCTGGGGTTGGCCACGGCCGCGGGCTGCCCGGGCGCCGGCAAGGCCGCAACGGGGGACTGAGCCTCGGTGCCCTGCGGCCGGTGGGCTGCCCCGCCGGCCCCGCCGCCCGCACCGGCCGCACTGCCCGGCGCCTGGGGGCCACCGCTGCCCGCGGTTGCGGCCGCCGGCTGGATGCGCAGCACCTCGGGGCGGATCTGCTGCTCGATGCGGTGCGGCTCGGCCGGATCGGCGGGCGCCAGCCCCCAGCTGCGCAGCCACCCGCCCGACCAGGCGTAGTAGCCGGCGTTGGCCAGCAGCAGGGCGATGAAGGCGATGCGCAGCATGGGCGGAGCGGCGAAGAAGAGAAAGGGCCGCGTCAGGCCGGCGGCAAAGCCCGGCCCGCCGGGCGCACGCTGATCTCGGCACTGGTCACCGACTGCATGCCGGCGGCGGTGAGCACCCGCAGCGCGCCGTCGTCGCCCACGCCGTGGGCCGTGCCGGCCTGCCCGTCGCTGAGGCGGACGGCGCGATCGCGCAGCACGTCGCGCGCGTCGAAGCGGGCCTGCACCGGCGCGAAGCCGAAGCCCTCGAACGACTGCAGCATGGCGACCAGCGGTGCGGCGATGCGGCCCAGCGCGGCGGGGGCGTCCAGGGATGCATCCACCTCGCCCAGGAAGGCCGGTGGGGTGTTCATGCCGTCGCCGGAGCGCGGCAGCAGGTTGATGCCGATGCCGATGACCACGTAGCGCGCCGCGCCCGTCAGCGCCGCCGGGCCAGCGGCACCCTGCGGCGCAACGAAGCTGGCGGTTTCGACCAGGATGCCGCCCAGCTTGCGGTCGCCGTCCAGCCACAGGTCGTTGGGCCATTTCAGGCCGATGCGCGGCGTAGGGCCGCCGGGCGCGGGCAGGCCGGGCTGCAGGCTCTCGGCCACGCTCACGCCCACCGCCAGCGACAGGCCCGACCAGTCGCGCGGCGCGAGTGGCAGGCCGAGGGAGAAGGTGAGGGACGGCAGCGCGCCGGGGCCTTCGGATGCCGCGTCGGTCGCCTGGCTCTGCCAGGGCCGCCCCAGCCGGCCGCGGCCGGCGGTCTGCGTTTCGGCGACCAGCAGCGTGGGCTCGGTGCGGCCCGCGCGGGCCCGGCGCATCAGCTCGGTGTTGGTGGAATCGATCTCCGGCAGGATCTCGACGGTGAAGCCCGGCAGCCGGGGCTCCACGGCCTCCCAGATGGCTTCGGCCTGCCAGCGCACGGGGGCGCGGGTCACCGGCGGGCGCCCCGGCGCCGGGACTGCGGCGCGGTGGTTTCGGCGGCCGGCGCGTTGGCTGCGGCCTGGGACCGCTGCGGCAGCCCGGGCGGCGCCCAGCCGCGCTTGGGGGCCAGCAGCGTGCCGCGGCACGTGGCGGCGCCGCACCAGCAGGGGTATTCGGCCTTGAGCTTCGGGGTATAGCGCTCTTCCACGATCAGGCCGTAGTCGTAGCTCAGCTCTTCGCCTGCGGCGATGTTGCGCAGCGCGGTGATGAAGATGCGGCCGCCCCGCTCGTCGGCGAAGCAGTTGGGCGCGCAGCTGTGGTTGATCCAGCGCGAGGAGTTGCCGCCGTAGTTGGCGTCGATCACGCGGTCTTCGTCGACGTGGAAGTAGAAGGTATGGTTGGGCTGCGCCGGGTCGTGCGGGTGCCGGTCCTGCGCTTCCTGCCAGCTGATGACCTCGCCCACGTATTCGACCAGCACCTCGCCCTCTGCGATGTCCTGCACGGCGAACACGCCCTTGCCATGCACGCCCGAGCGCCGGGTCTGGATGCGCCGGCCCGAGGCGACGGGGGCGGCGACGGGTGGGGCGATGCGGGGCATGGCAAAACTCTGTTAATTTGAATAGGCACACATGCGTGCGCGTGCGCGCATGAAGAAGCGGATTGTAGAAGCGCCTGAAATGGCGAGACCCACAAAATGACCAAGACCCTGGTAATTGCAGAAAAACCCTCGGTGGCGCAGGACATCGTGCGTGCGCTCACGCCCATCGCCGGCAAGTTCGACAAGCACGAAGACCATTTCGAGAACGACCGCTACCTGGTCAGCAGCGCCGTGGGCCACCTGGTGGAGATCCAGGCGCCCGAGGAATTCGACGTCAAGCGCGGCAAGTGGAGCTTCGCGCACCTGCCGGTGATCCCGCCGCACTTCGACCTCAAGCCCGTGGACAAGACCAAGAGCCGCCTGAACGCGGTGGTCAAGCTGGCCAAGCGCAAGGACGTGACCGAGCTGGTGAACGCCTGCGACGCGGGCCGCGAGGGCGAGCTGATCTTCCGGCTGATCGAGCAGTACGCCGGCGGCGTCAAGGGCGGTCTGGGCAAGCCGGTCAAGCGCCTCTGGCTGCAGTCGATGACGCCGCAGGCCATCCGCGACGGGTTCGAGAACCTGCGCAGCGACCAGCAGATGCAGGGCCTGGCCAACGCCGCGCGCAGCCGCTCCGAGGCCGACTGGCTGGTGGGCATCAACGGCACGCGGGCGATGACGGCGTTCAATTCGCAAGGCGGCGGCTTCTTCCTGACCACCGTGGGCCGGGTGCAGACGCCCACGCTGTCGCTGGTGGTGGAGCGCGAGGAAAAGATCCGCAAGTTCATCAGCCGCGACTACTGGGAGATCCATGCCGGCTTCCATGCCGAGGCGGGTGAATACCTGGGCAAGTGGTTCGACCCGAAGTGGAAGAAGAACAGCGAGGACCCCGAGGCGCGCGCCGACCGGCTCTGGAACATCCACGACGCCCAGGCCATCGCCGAGGCCGTGCGCGGCAAGGCGGCCACCGTCACCGAGGAAAGCAAGCCCACCAGCCAGGCATCGCCCCTGTTGTTCGATCTGACCAGCCTGCAGCGCGAAGCCAACGGCAAGTTCGGCTTCTCGGCCAAGACCACGCTGGCGCTGGCGCAGAGCCTCTATGAACGCCACAAGGCGCTGACCTACCCGCGTACCGACTCGCGCGCGCTGCCGGAAGACTACCTGCCGGTCGCGAGGGACACCTTCGGCATGCTGGCCACCAGCGGCATGCGCCACCTGGCGCCCTTTGCGCAGCAGGCGCTGGACGGCAGCTACGTGCGCCCATCCAAGCGCATCTTCGACAACGCCAAGGTCAGCGATCACTTCGCCATCATCCCGACCACGCAGGCGCCCAGCGGCCTGTCGGAAGCCGAACAGAAGCTGTATGACCTGGTGGTGCGCCGCTTCATGGCGGTGTTCTTCCCCAGCGCCGAGCATCTGGTCACCACCCGCGTCAGCCAGGTGGTGGGCCACAGCTTCAAGACCGAGGGCAAGGTGCTGGTCAAGCCCGGCTGGCTGGCCATCTACGGCAAGGAAGCGGCCGGCGAGGTCGAGGACGGCAAGGCCGGCGACAAGGGCCAGCCGCTGGTGGCCGTGCAGCCCGGCGAGATGGTGCGCACCGAATTCGCCGAAGCCAAGGGCCTGAAGACCAAGCCGCCCGCACGCTATTCCGAAGCCACGCTGCTGGGCGCCATGGAAAGCGCCGGCAAGCAGATCGACGATGAGGAGCTGCGCTCGGCC
>Ga0308157_10002190_pt1 | contig 33734 bp, 49 predicted proteins | sample PhyBR1_FD_201035 | JGI IMG/M metagenome (GOLD analysis project Ga0308157, IMG submission 201035) | Phyllosphere microbial communities from UC Gill Tract Community Farm, Albany, California, United States - DLSLB.R1 | ecosystem: Host-associated > Plants > Phyllosphere > Unclassified | place: USA... | reverse complement strand
GAAAACGAAAGGCACTGCAATGCCCCATGCACAGGATACCGACGACGCGGTCGTGATGGTGGGCGACTTCGCGCCCCGCCCCGCGACTGCGCACCTCAGCGCGAACAGCGACCGTTCCATCGTTCCCGAGCGCGATGGTCTCTGGCCCCTCGCCCCGTGGCGTTGGGTGCTCCTCCTCACAGGCCTCGGCCTCGCCGTGGCCTGCGGCATCCCCGCCGCCGCGCCGGTATGGAACGGGGCAGACCTCGGCGTGCTCATCAGCCTGGCGATCTTCGTCGCTGCTTTCACCCCCGGGAGAAACTCATGACCCCGCAGATCACCGAGGCGCGAATCGTCGTGCCGGATGACGCACCGCGCACCGTGTGGATGCTCGAGCGTGGCGAGGGCGTCACGGCCTCGGACGTGTGGCGGATTGCGCGCGCCGGCATCAAGGCTCGTCGAACGATCGTCGAGCAGAAGATGAATGGCTCGACCTTCCGCGGCAACAAGGCCACGAAGGCGGGACACGCTCGCGAGGCCGCGCTGCTCGACGAAGCCGCAGAGCGTCTCGTCACGCTGACTCCGAACGGGGCGCTCTGGGCTTCGGTCGAGCATGACCTGCACCGCGCAACGCCCGACGCGATCGGTATCGATCCCGATGGCGCGCTCGTCGTCGTCGAGGTGAAGTCGCACGAGTACGGGTGGAAGTCCGACGAGATCCCCGTCGAGCACTTCGCACAGATGCAGTGGCAGATTCATGTGCTCGGCGCGGACTATGCCCTCTACGGGTTCGAGGTTCGCGACGACGACGATATGCCACCCGTCGACGGGGCGACGTGGATTCCTGTCCCGCGCGACGACGAGATGATCGCGTGGCTCATCGAGCGCGCCGACGACTTCATCGCATGGCGCGACGCCGGATGCCCCGACGTCGACGACCTCCCGGAGGAGGTGACTGACGCGGTCGCCGAGTGGGCGCCGCTGAAGCGCGATCTCGAGGCCGCCGTCGCCGCCGAGAAGATCGCGAACGCGAAGGTCAAGGCCGCGACCGCGAAGCTCCCCGGCGCGCAGCGCTTCGGCGCTGTCGGCATGACCGAGCACGGCGGATTTCAGGTCACCGTCTCCGAGTCGGCGTCGATCGACGAGGCCGCGTGGAAGGCCGCCGCTCCCGAACTGCACGCCCACGTCGAGGCGCTCCGAGTCGAGCTCGCCGTGCTCGAGGCGTCAGCGCTCAAACACTTCTCCCGTGTCACCCGCAAGGCACCGGCTCTGCGATTCCAAGAGGTCGAGAATGTCTGACGCCATCGAAGGCACCTTCGTCGAGGTCAAGACGATCGCGGAGGTCGAGCGCATCGTCCACGGCTCCGGGCTGTGGGACGGCACCGCACCCGTCGAGTTCTCCAACGACGGCACGACATGGTCGGAGACGTGGTCGCCGACTGACCTCGAGCCGCACCCACAGTTCGCCCGCGTCTCCGTCTATCGCAAGGACGTGCGCATCCCCACAACCGTCACGATCCGGTGGGACGAGCAGTTCCCCGCCGCCTCCGAGGAGTGGGCGGGGAAGTGGACACGCTCGCCGATGCGCCACTTCGGTCGCACCGTGCGCATGGTCGCATTCCGACAGACGTTCCGCGAGATCCTCGGGAACATCGTCATCGAGGACGAAGACCACACCGACCGTCCTGAGAAGGCACCCGTCGTCGCGCACGTCGCCGATCCGTCGGTCGAGCGGGACTGGGGGAGCGAGTTCCTCGCGACCACGACCATCGACGAGATGGACGCGCTCGAGACGGAGGCGCGCGCGGTCAGGCTCTTCACGCCAGACTCCGCCGGGACCGCCCTGCACCGCGTGGCGAAGGCACAGCGGAAGCGGCTCGTTGAGGCCGCATGGGCGGTCGACCACACGGCCCCCGCGGGGGCTGCAGAGCCTGTGGCGGTCGCTCAAATGACCGTGCGCGCGATCGAACGCCCGGTGCCGCGCGACTTCCTCCCACCGCAGAACCGCGCCGATCGCCGTGCCGCATCGCGCAAGAAAGGGCGTCGGTGATGTACACGAACCCGAACACCGGAGAGGTCGTTACGACCGAGCAGGCGACGTTCGCCATCAAGGTCGGGGCGCAGCTGCTCGACTACCAGCCGACGACCCCGACCGAGATGGAGTACTTCATCCGCGAGGCCGTCGGCCTGATGGAGCAACTGCCCGACGTGATGCTCGAGATCAACGGTCGCCGCTACGACGCCGAGCGCGCCTACATCGCTAAGAAACAGACCCGACTCGCTCACTACGGCCGCAATAACGTCGCCGCCACCTTCGCCCGCGCAATGGCCGACGTCGACGCGCAGGCCGAGCTCGAGGCGTGGCACAACGTCAAGGCCGAATACCACTACGCCGCGGGCACCGAGCGCTCTCTGCGCACCAAGGTCAACTCGATGCTCAACATCAACCGAGCCATCGCCGCGCAATTCGGGGCGCACCGATGAGCGGTCAGTTGGCAGTGGGGGGCTTCGTGCTTCCCGGGTCCGTCATCGTGCCGCTATTGGCGGGGGCCTTCGGTCCCGCACTCTTCGCCGGGAGGATCTTGGCCGCGAGCCATTCGGAGACGGAAAGCGCGCCGTTGAACATACCCGCGCCGATGAAGCCGAACAGGACTTCGGATACGACGAGCACCACCCGACCGATGACGTCGCTGAGCCAGGAGACTCCGCGGGGAAGCGCGCGGCCCGCAGCCTCCATCGTGTCGAAGACGAGCCGGACCCAGAACCTATTCGCCTCGTTCAGAAGGCCCAGCAGTGGCGTGCCCAGCAGGAGCCATCGGTACAGGATCGCGACACCCATAACCATGCTGCCGCCCCACAGCAGCTTTGCGGGACTGCCGTCGAGTCCGTCCGCTTCAACTCCCAGCAGCGCCACGAACGTGAGGGTGAGCAGGGTGAAGGCCAACGCCAGGTCGAAGAAGATCCTGATGACGGTCGCGAGCAAGAGCATTACCTGTGCCCGGAACGCGGCTGGCTCCTTGAGCTTCGCGATGCGCTCGGCGACCAGGGCGACCATGAAAACGGGCAAGATCTGTGCGATCGCGGTGCAAGTGGCCGCGCTCGCCGTGTCGGGCAGATTCACAGCGGTCACTCTATCGGGGGTGACCCGATGCCCCGGCAGCGATGCTCGCGTGGGTGCTGCGGTGCGCGTTGAAGTACCTACGATTCCTCAGGGTGAAGGCGCTCGCGGGCTGGCCCTCGAGCCGAGCCAAGCGGCCCGAAACCAGCGCGGGACCATGGAGCGTCATCGATCCGTTGTCCTTGACTCGAACGTGTCCGAGTTCGAAGGAGGCGTCGCACCCGAACAAGCAGGCGAGCATCACCAGGTCGGGATCGGCGCGCTCTCGTTCCGTGCAGTCTGCTCGGCGCTTGATGTGCGCGGCCACGAGGTATTCGACTGGGAGAGTGTCGCCGCAGAGCCCGCACGGGGCTTCCGACCGACCTGCAAGGAGCCGGCGTCGAAGCGCCGGCTGTTCCACACGGAACCGGGCGATCCCAAGTCGGTCACTGGATCCGTTGAACAGAAGTGTCTGCTCCTCCGTCTCGTCGACTCGAACCTCGACGCCGGCGGACTTGAGCGTGGCCTGCGCGAGCTCGAAGGTCAGAGGGTAGAAGTACCCCTGGTTGACGCGGCCTGCGCGGGTGAATGCGGCATGCGGCTTGGGTTCGCGCAGCCGTGCCGCGAGCGGCACCTGATTCAGCGCGATTGGGACATCCATCGGGGCGTAGTCGACATCGAGGACTCGGCCTTCGTTGTTCCAGGTGCCGCCGTCGTACGGCCGATGCTTGGCTCGTGTCGGCGCGATGACGACGCTGAATCCTCGGATAGCTCCGTTGGCATAGTGCAGAACAAGATCGCCCGGCCGCGCGCTATCCATGCGGTCCCAGCTCGAGACCGCTCTGCCGCTATCGCTGAGAAGAGGAGCCCAGACGACGGCGTAGCCGTGTCCGAGCTTCGACGACCTGCCTTGGTTGACCCACCATGCGTTCACCACGTTCGGAGCCTATCGGGCGACTTCTTTCGCCGCGGGGACGTGATCGCATGACCGCTCCCAGCCGTGAGGTGCGCAACGTTGTGTATCAGCGTGACGGCCGCCGGTGCGCGGCGTGCGGGGTCATGGCGCTCACGTTCCAGCATCGCCGCGCCGTGGGCATGGGCGGGTCGAAGACCGTCCCGTCGCCCGTCGACGGTCTGTCGCTCTGCGCTGTCTGCAATGCCGGATGCGAGGGCGGCATGCAGGCCCAGGCGCTCCGCTATGGGTGGAAAGTTCGCCGGTGGGTGACGCACCCTGAACGCGTCCCAGTGTTCTACCCGCGCGAGATGTCCTGGTATCGCCTCGACGGCGTCGTCCGGGTCCGCATCACGCACGCCGTCGCCATGGAGATGGGTTGCAGCGTCTACGGCGCCGAGTGGCTCTACTGGCACGAGGCGATCGTATGAGCATCGTCAGCGACGCTTTCAACGCGTGGCGGGAGTGTCGCGCCGCGTACGACGAGACCCTTTATCAGCAGTACATGGCGGCCGAGGAGGCGACGAACGGAGCGATGCTGAACGCCCGCGGCCGGGAGAAGGGCATCGATCCCTTCACCCTGTTCATGGGCAACCAGACCCGCGCACTCGCGTACGCCTCCGAGGAGCTCGTCGAGCACTGGGAGACGCACCCGCGGATCACGTACGCGATGTTCGAGAAACAGTGGCAGCGCGACCGCGAGGCCGAACTCATCCAGGACGCGGCATGAGCGCCGTGCTCGAGGCGAACATCGCCCGGGCGTTGACCGCCGCGCAGGAGACCGAGGCCAAGGAATGGAAGCCGAATCGCGAGGTCACTCTCGAGCGTCTCCGCATCGTCGACATGATCCACGAGGGCAAGCCGCAGTGCCGCCTCTGCGGGCAGACCGTGAACCGCTTCGACCAGTTCGGCCTCTGCTCGAAGACATCGGACGTGCATCAGCAATGGCGTGGCATCACGCCCAAGAAGACGAAGGGGGCCAGGCGATGAGCGCGATGCCGAAGTTCGCGATGACGTACGTCGTCGTTTGGGCTGATGAGCGCGGCGAGGGCCGTCACGTGCTGAAGGTCGGTCGTGCCTGGCGGTTCGCGCGGGTGCAAGAGATGGCGATCTCGGGCGGACAAGTGGTTGTGCTCGCTCGTGGCACGGATGCGTCGTGGGAGACGGAGGCGCTGCGGATCCTGCGGCGCTGGTTCCCGCAGGCGTTCCACTCCGAGCTCGAGGCCCGGCAGATCCTGTTCCAGGGCCGCGGGTGGACGGAGTGTTTCGAGGTCGACGACGAGCATCTACAGCTCGCGATCGATCTGGTGTTCGAGGGATTCGCGAAGGGAAGCGATCAGGGTGTCAACGAGGAGCGTGCAGCGGCGGATCAGCGCGGAGGATATGCGGTGGCCGGGGTACCTGCGCGCACCGCACGACGCGAAACCGACCGCGGTCGGGTTGTGGACGACAGCGACGGACCCGCTCGGCCGGTGCGAGCTGGTGCCGGAGCTGATCGCCGCGGCGATCTACCCGGGGCAGGCAGCGACGGAACTCGTGATCGATCACCTGCTGATGCTCGCCGACTCCGGGTTCCTGACGATCTATCAGGAGCAGGGGTCGGAGTGGATCGCGCTGCGGCGCCCGCTCCGCGTCGACGCCCGGCTTGCGTCGTCGGATGCCCCGGAACCGCCACGCGAACATTCGCGAAGCTTCGTGGCTGTGGGGGGAGTGGGCGAGCGGGCGCGGGTGAGCGTGCAGGCCGAGAACGGCGAGCGGGAGAGCGAGTGGGCGCGCTGGCGGGCCGAGCAGGAGCACGGTCCCAAACGTCCGAAACGGCCGCTGCTGTTGGATGCCCCACCCATCGGATGCCCCGATCACCCGCACGGCCGTTTCGAGGACTGCGGACCTTGCGGGACTGCGCGCCGCCAGCACGACCGGTTCATCGCTCAGGAGCGATACACGCAGCAGATGACCGAGTACGAGCAGAACCAAGAGACCGAGGAGGGCTGGGGAGATGACTTCTGACGCACTCGCCAACTTCGTAGACCTGACCGCCATGCGGTTCGTACGCGACCGCGGCTTCCGGCTCCGGCTGCTCGCTGAGGCCGACGAGACACCACGAGAGACAGCAAACAAGATCCGCCGCGACGCGATGATCGCGGCTCAGAGGAGGACAGCATCATGAGCAGGAAGACGGTGTATCTGCACCTGCGGAAGAGCGGGTATGACCGGTTCGCGGTCGTGAAGCTCGCCAAGACTCGGGACGCGGTAACCCGTGACGGTGACGTGGTCATGCCGCTCGAGATCGAGTTGCCGACCGATTTCTTCGAGCGTGCCGCGATCCGCGTGCACGTCGAGCCGATGACAGGGGAGAAGCGCTGATGGCTGGCGAGACTGTGATCACCGTCGTCGGGAATCTGACCGCCGATCCCGAGCTCCGGTACACGCAGAATGGGCTGCCAGTGGCGAACTTCACGATCGCATCGACTCCGCGGAGCTTCGACCGGACTGCGCAGGAGTGGAAGGACGGCGACGCCCTGTTCCTCCGCACCTCGTGCTGGCGTGAGTTCGCCGAGCAGGTCGCCGGCTCACTCACGAAGGGCATGCGGGTCATCGCGACCGGCCGCCTTCGTCAGCGCGCCTACCAGGACCGTGAGGGTATCCAGCGCACCGCGATCGAACTCGAGGTCGACGAGATCGGCCCAAGCCTTCGCTACGCGACGGCCCAGGTCACGCGCGCTGCGCGGCCCGATGGACAGCAGCGATCGGCGGCATCCGCCCCGGCGCAGGAACCGCAGTGGGCGACTTCGGAGCCGCCCGCGGATGGGGGATGGACCTATGGCGACGACACACCGTTCTAAGCCGCGTCCGAACTGCGAGTACTGCAGGGGCTTCGGGATCGTCTCGGTCTCGAAGGATCCTGACGAGGTGGCGGACTGCGTCTGCACCGACCAGGTCGACGACCCGCGGTGGAGGGTTGCGTGCATCAACTGGACCTGGCCGGACGCACCGCACGCGCTGACGTACCTGCTGATCGACGGCGACGCGCACGTCGAGCGATTCCACGATTCGTGGGAGGACGCCGTCGCCTGGCTCGAATCGTTCGGGGACAAGCTGGCGACGTGGGCTGATTTCCTCACCCGGATGAAGCGGGAGCGAGGTCTGCACCGTGTCTGATCGCTACTGCCTCCGAGGGTGCACCGTCCGCGGTGAGCACTATGCCGCGTGCGACCGCAACGGCGAGAAGTATGAGGGTGAAAACCCGTGCCCCGGCTGCGCTCAGGTCGACGCCCGTGACGGCGTGCTCATCTGCGAGCGGTGCTACCGCACCCTGCGCCGTCACATCGAGGACGCGGCCGACGTCGTCGGGCATCTCCGCTCGATCGCTGACCCGACGAAGGCCGCGGTGTTCGACCGGATCCGCGTGCAGTCGTCGTCGATCGAGATCCCGGCGCCCGTGGCTGCCGACCTCATCGACGCTTCGAACGACATCACGACGACGCTCAACATGTGGGCCAACCATGTAGCAGGGGAGGACCGCCCCGGCGCCGGCCTTGGCGCAGGTGCGATGGCGGATGCCGCGCATGACGTGGTCCGCATGGCCGCCGACGTCATCCTCGACGAGCTCGACCACCTGGCGAACGACTCGCATCAGGTCGAGGCGCTGTGCGAGGGCGTGATGGTCGTCAACGGCGTTGCACCTGACGTGTGGACGGTCGCGGATGCCGCGGTGCGGTGGCCGCTCGAGGACTCGCCTCGCTGGGCGCAGGCCGCGTGCCCCGAGTGCGACCTGATGGCCGTGCGCGTTCAGCCGGGCCGCAACGGCCGGCCATCCCGCTACCGGTGTACCACCGCCAACTGCGACTGGGAAGCGAACTCGATTGACGACGGCGGCCTCTGGGCATCTGTCTTCGCCGAGCCCGCACCACCGGAGATTCGCCCGCACGACCCGAGCTTGCTGACCCTCGTCGACGCAGCTCGCCTCGTGCACCGCGAGCCGGGCACCGTGCGCGGCTGGGTGAAGGCCGGAGAGATCGAGCCGCACCTCGGCCGATACCGCAAGGACGACGTGCTCGCCGTGGCAGCACGCAAGAGAGGAGATGCCGCATGAAGATCTGGCTCACGCTTGCCGAGGCCGCCGACACCGCAGGACGCACCGAGCGCACAATCCGCAATTGGGTCGACGCCGGCGAGCTCAACCCTCGCCACGGACGATACATGCGCGACGACGTGCTCGCCACGGAGCAGAGGATGAGAGGAAGAGTGGGCAGGCCCCGCAAGACCGCACGTGAGGAGTGACCCGTATTGTTTGGATCATGACGAAAGCGCCAGATGGGTTCATCGAGCAGCGGCGGATCAAGTTCGGAGGAGAGCTCACCACGTGGCCCCGACTCAAGCGAGCTCATGCCTTCAGCTTGCTGATGGAGCTCGATCGCCGAATAGCGGTGTGGAGCGCGCGAGGGCTCATTGTCACTGTGCCGCAGATCGAGGCCGACGGTATGCGCGTCAACTTTCACCTGCAGGTTGATGAGCAGCCTCCCCTTGACGAGTGGAGTCTGATTTTTGCGGACGTGGTTCACGCTCTCCGATCATCGCTGGACGCGCTGGCGTGGGAGATCGCTTCACTAGACGGCAACACCCCTTCGAAGCCCAATCAGGTGTACTTCCCTATAGCAGGGGCTGGGTTCGACGCGAAGATCGCCGCTATGGGTGAGAAGCTGGATCCACAGTTCGTCGAGCGATTCCGGATCCTTCAAGCTCCGACTTTCCGACTACCCAATCAGGAAGACGGTGTCGACGTTCTCGCGGCGCTACACCAGCTCGATATCGACGATAAACATCGCGGAGCTCTCCGCGCGACCGGCGTGATCGGCGCCGCTAACCTGCAGGCGAGTGTATTTCTGGACGCGGAGACTGTGGTCGGAATGCAACAGGTCGAGGGAGACATCCCCCTTGAGACGGGATACCAAGTCGGACGCATGAACGTGTCCAAACCTGCCCGACTTGAGAAAACCATCCCCACGCCAGCGGCAGTCGCGCTCACAATCCGAGGCGCCGTCGGCGGGAAAGAGTTCACCCTGCCGCTGTCGGCGTTCACCCAAGTCGTCTTCGCTGCGGTGGACCGGGCTGTTCACATCATGACGCAGGGCGAACCTCAGGAGGGGTTCTACGCCGCTGCGCCTATCGATGTCGAGACTTTTCCGCCAGCCTAGGGTCGTCTGTCTTCGAGATGTCGCGGAACAGACATACTGGCCTGATGGATCCGCTGCTCAAAGAGAGTCTCGACTTGGCGCTCGAGTATCTACGCGTTCTCGCCTGGCCCGTCGTGGTTATCGTTGCCGTCGTGATGTTCCGCAGCTCGATTAGGGCCCTGTTCACCCGAATGACAAAGGCCTCAGGTTTCGGAGCATCCGCAGAGTTCGCGGCCGAGGTGCGTTCCCTGGCGGAGGAGTCGAAGCAGATTCGCGAGGGCGAGGGTGTGGGAGAGGTTGGCGGCACGTCAGCCACCCAGGATCGTGAGCCGGCCACGAACCTCGGTCGTATGTTGATCGCCTGGGCGAAACTGGAGGCGGCTGCGGAAGAGGTCGCTGAGCGAGCGAAGCTTCGCAGTCAAGGTGGACCGATCTCGCAGATTGCGATCGAACTCCGTGAGGACGGTCTGATCGGTGCTCAGACCTTCCACATCTTGATGTCTTTGAGGGCGCTTCGCAATGACGTCGTGCACCGAGCCGACCAAGCGCAAGTATTGGACGTGGCCGCGGAAGACTTCATCAGCACGGTGGAGAACTTGGAATCGGCGTTCAGAGCGGCTGGCAGAGCTGCGGATGAAAGGTACCGCAACGCATCTGTTCCATGACCATGCCTTGCGGCCCTGCGCTACTGGTACCAGAGGGCTTTCGGCAGGTTGAGGGGGTCGACCTCCCAGGTGATCTCCTCGCCGATGCTGAAGTACTTTTCGGTATCCCAGACTGCGTCCGTCTCATCGCGGTTGAGCATCGATACGGCAGACTGCGGATCCATCGCCCAATCGCGAATTCGGGACTTAGTGCGAGCGGAGCGCGCTCGCTGCATCCGGCGGAAGGCGCCATCGTCGCTGTCATCAGCGGGGCCATACGCGAAGGGGTTGTCGAGGTCGTACGTGGTTAGAGCAAGGACCTCGGTGGCGCCCGGCACGATGCTCTGCTCGAGCATCACCGTCGCATCAATCCTCGCTTGTGCGTCGGGTGCGCGAGGGGGCGGCGGTTCGCTAATACGATGCGACGTGCGCCAGGGACTGCGGTTCTCGTGCTCGGTAATCCAACGTTGCAGAGCTCGCGCTTCTTCGAGCGCCAGTGAGCGGAGATGCTCAGCACGCTCGTCGGCATGCCTCTGGTCTAGATCCGAGTTGCGCGCTTCCTCGATTTGATGGGCGAGCTTCTGGGCGCGACTGCTGGCCGCCAGAGCGACGACGGAGACCGCCACGGTCGCGATCGCGCCGCCAGCTGGAATGAAGATCTCCGCCCACCACTGGAACGCGTCGTGGACGATAGCAGGAGCCGCCGCAGGCGTCATGCTGTAGCAGAGAACAGCGCAAGCGCGTCCTCAATACTCGATGACAACCCGAGGAGAGCAGGCCGAGACGTCTCGGGTAGCGCGTATGCCGCGTACCAAAAGCCAGTCACCGGGCTTATCGTGCCGAGAACCGCTGACGTTCCGCCGATCGTCACCTCGTAGAACCCGCCCGTGGTTGGCACGGCGCGAAGGTCGCCATCAACTACCTCATTCATATGCTCACCTTACGAGGTCCACTAGTCCGGCAGAATGAGTCAATGACCGACGATGCCGCGCGTCTCGAAGCTGAGTACGCCATCCTGCTGCAGAAGCTCGAATCGCTCGACCGCGAGGTTGCAGCCCGCGAAGAAGCGAAGGAGCGAGCCCTCAACACCGCGCGCTCGGTCGGAGCGCAACTCGCCCGCCTCGGCCACGCGGCAGAGCTCGCCGGGGTCCAGTTCGACAATGATCTCGCTCGCCGCCTTTATTGGAACTACCCTGACGTGCATGTCGCCGAGATAGCGAATCCGATGCGGGTCCATGAGGGGCAGGTCAGTCGCTACGTGGGCACGGGGGAGATCGAGAAGCCGTGCATGAGCGGATGCGGAAGGACGCTCATCTGGCACATGCGTAACCGGACGGATGCACACCACCAGCCGCGGTACTGCCCTGAGTGCCAGGAGAAGCGGGATGCGCAGCGGGAGCAGGACCGGCGTGAGTGGAGAGCGCGCGAAGACGCCGAACACCGAGAGACGGTGGACGCGCTTCGGGCTGCCGTCGACGCCGGCGTGCAGATCCGTCGTTATGCCGACTTCCCGGGTGTGCCCCACACTTGGGAGGTCGACGAGAACGGGTTCCCGTTGGCGCTGCGAGACGAGCGCTAACGCGGCTTCGGCATGCTCATGCGGATGGTGGCTGCGCAATCCACTACCTTGATGGGAGATTGCTCAATTCGAGGGGGAAACATTGGTAGCCATCACGCGGGACCGAGACGAGATCGAGGACGGCGTCGTCCAGCTTCGATTCGCAGATGACGGCGACAACGTCCGCGACATCAGTGCAGCGGACCTGGCCGAAGTGCTTGAGGGTCTCGTGGAGTTCACGCGCGAACTCTCCAAGTCAGGTGAGTTCGGGGACGGCGCTGCGCCTCGTATCCGAATCCGCGCACCAAAAGAGGGCTCGTTCATCCTCGAGGCCATTGTTTGGATGCAGGAAAATCCATTCGCGACGGCGGGATTGGTGGCGGCTAGCGGGGCAGTCGGTACTGCGGCGGGCAAGTCTGTTGCCGACGCGATCGGCGCAGGGATCCGGAGCTTGAGGGGGCAGCAACCGGTCGATTTTGACTATCTGGAGAACGGTGACGTCAAGGTCAAGTGGCCCGACAACTCGGCGACGCAAGTGCGTCGCGAGACGTGGGACAAGCTTCAGGAGATGAAGCGTCCGACTCGCAGGGCTCTGAGCAAGATCATGACGCCACTCAACACCGATGCGGACAAGCTGGAGGTGCGTGATGCCTCTGTGAACGCCACGACCGATGAGATTCTGAGCACCCCGGCCGACGCTGTGGCGATCCGAACGGATTACCTCACCGCCATCCAGGTGCATGAGGAGACCTACGAGAACGAGCGCATCTTCGAGACCGAGGCTATCCTCGCCACCATCGACTTCGACAACACGGCAAAGTGGAGGGTCAAGACCACCCGAGAGGGGACGCGCACGGCTACCATCGAGGATGTACAGTTCCTGCGCGGTCTCGACCGCGGGGACGCGATTCACAAGAACGACATCTTCTGGCTCAAGGTGAAAGAGACCACCATCAAGGAGCCTGGGAAGAATGTTCGCACCGAATGGGCTGTGATCGAAGTTAGGCGCACGAGGCGAGGTGACACGGATGGTGACGCATTCGACGATGCACTCGACGAGGCGCCAGAGCCAGCGCCGACGGAGTTCGAGGCAGAAGCCTGATTACCGTCGCCTAGCGGTCCTGTTCCTGTGCATCGTGTCGATCATGCTCCTCACGGTCAGCGCGATCGTCGAGCACACGTCGCCGTTCCTCGTGCTGATACCCACAGCACTCGGGGCGCTGATGATCGCGAGGATGCACCACTGAGGCGGAAACTCTTCAAACTCTTCCACCGGGTGTGTTAAGCTGTGCTTGCACCTGAACTATGACCGAAGCCCTGCCGATCTGGCGGGGCTTTCGTCGTTTCAGCTGTGCCCCCGCCGCCACGCGCTCACAACCCCAGGCAGAGTGACCCCTGCTGCTCACAATCTCGCACGCACCTCGTAAGACGTCGAGAGAGAGCATCCCCAGCGCGGTCGCATGATGCGCACACTGAAGCGGTGATGCGCGGCGGGGCGCAGTCTTCCCGATGATCGGAGCCGACGATGACCATGCGTCCTCGCCCGATCGACGATTCGCCGATCGTCCCGGTCCGGTCGAGCCTTCGCCCCTCGACGTTCCGCATCTTCGACGCACGCGCGCGCGAGTTGGGGGTCGACATCGGAGTGCTGCTCTCGCGGCTGGCCGATCGAGCAGTGACGCCGAAGCCGCGCCGCCGCGCGGCAGCCAAGCCATTGACTGCGACTCGCTCGGCCGTGGACGAGGTCGACCGCCGGATCGTCGAGCTGAACGCGCAGCGCCTCAGCGATCGACAGATCGGCGAGCGGGTCGGCCTGCATCAGACGGCTGTCTCGCGCCGCCGCCGGCTCATGGGCATTCCATCCCCTGGACGCTGGCCGCAGTCGTGAGCAAGCGCACTCACACTCGTGAGGATCAGCGCCAGCGCACGGAGTTCTTCGAGGAGGGAAAGCGTCTCGACGCGAACCCGGAGACCCGCGCGCTCGCCGGATGCTGGCTCTGCGGCCTTCGCATCGACTACGAGCAGGCGCCGGGCACTACGACGGACTCGCACACCCTCGACCACTACTACCCGGTCGAGGACTACCCCGAGCTGCAGAACGACCCCGACAACTTCCGCCACGCGCACTTCGACTGCAACAGCAGCCGAGGCAAGGGCGACGCCGCGCGTGGACTCGGCGAGCTCCTGCCCGCCTGGTGGTGATCAGGGCTTCGGTTTCGGGGGCAGCTTGATCATCCGCTGTTCGACCTTCGCGTAGTGGCCAGAGATCACCCTGGTAGCCATCTCCAACGCGTCCGTGACGTTCTCGTATCCCTGATTGCCGTCGGTGGCGATGATATCTGAGCCGTTGTCCCCATAGAGCTTCCAGCCCCACTTCTCGTCCGCGCGCTGGACTGCGACCAACCGTGCTGCCATGACTGCTCCTTCGCTCGTCGTGGGGAACACCCTATCGGGGGCAGGATGCCGCGCGGCCAGGATTGAGGAGACACCGTGAACCGCTTCGCCGCTGTTGGTCTGTTCGTCGAGGCGGCAAAGGGTTCGCGCATCCTCGTGCTCACCTCGCGTCGTTACGAGATCGCCGACGCTCTCGAGTGCTTCATGCGCATCGAGGAGGTAGCGACCTGGCCGGGTGTGCGCGTACGCCGCACGAACGGCGATGAGCGCATCGAGCTCGGTGGTCGCGGGCGCATCGCCTTCCACTCGGTGATGTCGTCACTCACGGGGGAGAGCGCCGACATCGTCTACATCGACGACGAGGCAGACCGACGACTCGACGACGCAGGGCGCGATCAGTTGTATCGCGCCCTGCGTGCCATCACCCACGGCACGCCAACAGCCGAGGTTGTCCGAGCATGACCGTGGAGGGGGAGTACCCATGAACTGCATGAGCTGCCAGTCGAGCGACACCACGCTCGTGAAGGCCACACTCGAAGGCTTCGCAGATGTGAAGCACTGCAACGCCTGCGGCTTCGACCAGCCCATCCCGAGGTAGCACCGAACCGCCCGCCGGGATCCCCGCCGATTCACCCCCCGCCGAGAAAATCCGGCCTCGGGGTGGGAGGGCGGAACACCGCCGGGAGGGTGTTCCTCTCTCCCCGATAACCCTCATAGGGGGTCGCGCACGCGCGCACGCGAGAAAGGGTGTCCGCAATGACTGCTTTCGCTGAGGAATCCGTCACGGCGGCACTCGAGCGGGGACTGCGCAACGCGAAGCACCTGAGGGCGAAGCATGCCCCGGTCGTCGCCGCGGCGCGGTCGCTCGCCAAGAAGATCGACGCGTGGGACGTGATCGTCGAGTGGGCGATCTCGGACGCCGCCGAGCGCGGCGGTCGCCCGTCCGTCCCGGCGAACGACAACGTCTCGATCGCGAGCTTCCTGAAGTACCTCGACGCCCTGGGTCTGACCCCGGAGGCGGAAGCGCCCACGGCCACGCCGGGGCGGCCGGCAACTAAGCCTGCGGCGGCCACGCCGTCGAACAAGGTGCTCGCGTTCCGGCAGAAGGCGCAGGCCGGGTAGGAGTCGCGGTGGAGATCACTCACGGGTTCACCGAGCCGCGTGTGTGGACGAAGCCGCTGACCGAACTCACCCCGAAGACTTCCCGCGGATTCGAGGTCATCGAGTTCGCCGAGGAGACACTGAAGGTCTGCCTGTTCCCCTGGCAGAAGTGGCTCCTGATCCACATGCTCGAGCTCGACTCGTTCGGGCTGCTCCGCTTCCGCAAGGCGCTCGTGATCGTCGGCCGCCAGAACGGCAAGACGCTCATAGCCGCGGTGCTCGCCGCGTATTGGCTGTACGTCGACGCCGGCCGCTGGCCGAACCAGATCGCCGAACAGAACTTCGTCGTCGTCGGTGCCGCGCAGAAGCTCGACATCGCCATGAAGCCGTGGAAGCAGGTGCGCCGCTGGGGCGCGCCCGACGACATCAAGGTCGGCATCGCCGTCGACCGCGTCCCTGACCTGCAGGAGATCACCTACCCGCCGCGCACCACGAACGGCGAGACCGAACTCCGCACGCTCATGGGTGCCGCCTACCTGCCGCGCACCTTCGACGGTGCCCGCGGTCAGTCCGCCGCACGCCTCATCCTTGACGAGCTCCGCGAGCAGTACGACTACGACGGCTGGTCGGCGATCGAGAAGTCCGCGAACGCGATGTACGACTCGCTGCTCGTCGCGTTCTCGAACGCGGGCACGAAGCGGTCGAAGGTTCTCCGCGACGTCCGCCAGATCGGGCACGAGGGCATCGACGACCCAGAGACGCAGTGGTTCATCGCTGAGTGGTCGGCGGAGCAGGACGCCCGCCTCGACGACCCGCGCGCGTTCGCGCAGGCGAACCCGTCCGCCGGGTACCTCCCCGGCATGACGATCGCCGGACTCATGCGCGCCGCGGCCGAGGCCAAAGAGAAGAACGTCGAGCGCATCGAGGTCCTCGGCCAGTGGGTGACCGCGAAGGTCGACAACTTCATCGAGGTCGAGGACTGGAAGCAGCTGCACCAGGCCGCCGCCGACGTGCTCGCCAAGATCCCCCGCGGCGCCCGCACTGTGTGGGGCATCGACATGTCGCACAACCGCCGGACGACCTGGCTCGCCGCCGCCGTGCTGCTCGAGGACGGCACCCCGTTCGTCACGATCCGCGTGAAGCGACCCGGCTGGGCATGGGTGCTCCCCGCGCTCATCGAACTCGCCCAGGCATCCGGGCACCTCGAGGTCGCCGTGCAGTCGAAGGGCGTCCCGGCGACCGACTTCCTCAAGCCGCTGCAGGACGCGGAGTTCCCGGTCAACGGGAAGATGACGAAGTTCATCGTCCACGCGATCGACTGGTCAGCATTCGCGCTCGCGACCGGACGGCTCTCGGATCGCGTCCGCGACCGCGGCATCGCACTCATCCCGCAGCCGGACGTCGACCGGGCGATCCCCGGGGCCGTCGTGCGTACCTACGCCGAGAACACCGGATGGTCGCGCGAGAAGTCCGTCCCGATGGACATCGCAGGCATCTGCGCCGAGACGATCGCGCTGTACGCGCTCGAGTCGCTCACACCGCCCCCGCCGGCCCCGGCACCACCGCCACCACCGCCCGCCGAAGTGGTCATGCGCGACGCCGAAGAACTCGGCGACGTGAACTTCGCGACCGCCGCCTTCTAGACGGGAGACTCCCTATGTCCTGGCTCACTCGCATCGTCGACCGCATCTTCGGTGCGGCGGCTCCGGCCGCCGCCTCGTCCGAGCTCGGATATCAGACGGGCGGCCTGCTCTCGTGGACGACGCTCGTCGAGGAGTCGGGGGAGTCGAACCCCGACCTCTACTGGCCGCAGTCGCTCGAGGTCTACGACCGCATGCGGTCGGAGGACTCGCAGGTCGGCTCTGTGCTTCGCGCCGTCGTGCTCCCCATCATGCGCGCCGACTGGATGATCGATCCCGCCGGCGCACGAGACGAGGTGACGCGGCACGTCGCCGGTGACCTCGGACTGCCAGTGAAGGGGAAGCCTGTCGAAGCGCCGATCCGCACCAAGGGGCGATTCTCCTGGGTCGAGCACCTGCGGCTCGCACTGCTCGAACTGCCCCACGGGCACTCCTACTTCGAGCAGGTCTACTACCTCGACGCGTTCGGGCGCGCCCACATCCGGAAACTCGCGTGGCGTCCGCCGCGCACGATCAAGGACATCAAGGTCGCCGCGGACGGCGGCCTCGTCGCGATCGTGCAGAACGGCGTCGCATCGTCCAAGGGTGCGGTGACGATCCCCGTCGACAGGCTCGTCGCCTACGTCAACGAGCGTGAGGGCGCAAACTGGCTCGGCCGTTCCCTGCTCCGCACCGCCTACAAGAACTGGCTCCTCAAGGATCGGCTCCTGCGCATCCAGGCTCTCAGCGCCGAACGCAACGGCCTCGGCGTCCCGGTCTACACCGGGGCTGACGCGCCGGCGAACGCGAGCGTCGAGGAGCGCGAGAGGTGGAACAAGGCCGAGCGTGAGGGCGGCCTGAAGATCGCGAAGAACTTCCGAGCCGGTGAGAGCGCCGGAGCGTCCCTCCCGGCAGGCGCGAAGATGGAGCTCCTCGGAGTCAGCGGTAAGACGCCCGACACCGACCCGATGATCCGCTACCACGACGAGCAGATCGCACGCGCCGTGCTCGCGCACTTCCTCAACCTCGGCACCGAGACGGGGTCGTGGGCGCTCGGCTCCACGTTCGCGAACTTCTTCACCGACTCGCTCAACGCGGTCGCGCAGCAGATCGCCGACGTCGCGCAGCAGCACATCATCGAGGATCTCGTCGACCTCAACTGGGGACCGGACGAACCTGCCCCCAGGATCGTCCCGGCGAAGATCGGGTCGGAGCATCCCGCGACCGCCGAGGCGATCAAGATGCTCGTCGAGGCCAAGGTGCTCGAGCCGGACGGCACGCTCAAGTCGCACGTCCGCACCCTCTACGGCCTGCCAGTCGCTGACACGACCGACGGCGGTGAGCCGACCGGCACCACGCCGAGCGACGCCGAGGTCGCGCGCGCCGCCGCCGAGACCATCCAGAAGGTCTACCTCGGCGTCGACGTCGTGGTCGACAAGGACGAGGCGCGCGACCTCGTGCGCAGATCCGGCGCTGACCTCAAGGCGACGCCCGACACCACTCAGGAGGACACATGACCAAGCGGAACCCGAACCGGTACTGGGGGAGCGCTACGCCCCCGAAGTCCAAGGCTGAGTTCTTCGACGCGATCACCACGCCGGCGACCGGCGACGACGGCACTGTCGCGACGATCCGCATGTACGGGCCGATCGACAGCTACGGCGGATGGTGGGGCATCAGCGCGGGCGACGTCAGCGACGTCCTCGACAATCTGCCCGACACGGTCACGCAGATCATCCTCCGCATCAACAGCCCCGGCGGCGAGGTGTGGGAGGCGATGTCGATCCTCAACATGTTCCGCGCCCACACGGCCTCGGTCACTGCGGTCGTCGACGGGATCGCGGCGTCCGCCGGGTCGTTCCTCGCCGTCGGGTGCGACGAGACGGTCATGTCGCCCGGGTCGCAGATGATGATCCATTCGCCACTGACGTGGGACTACGGCAACGCTGCAGAGCTCCGCAAGACAGCCGAGGTGCTCGACAGCGTCGAGGAGTCGATCATCACGATCTACCGCGACAAGGCCGGCGAGTCCGCCTGGGGCGAGCTGCTCGCCGCCGAGACCTGGTACACGGCGCAGGAAGCCGTGACCGCTGGGCTCGCCGACCGGGTCGCCGTCGTCAAGGACGCCGGCGAGACGCTCACCCCCGGAGCCGAGGAGCCGGATCTCGTGCTCGTCCCCGCCGAGGGCGACGACGTCGACGACGTCTTCGAAGCCGCCCGCGCCCGCCTCGGCTGGCACCCCACCGGCGCGACCGCGCCCACCAAGCTCCCGAGCTCGCCCGAGCCGGGTACCCCCAGAGAAACGGAGACGCTCGACATGAGTGACACCTTCCTGGCCTATGTCCGTGATCGGCTCGGCGTGCCCGAGGCCGAGGCATCCGAGGAGACGGTCAAGGCCGCTCTCGATGAGGTGCTTACGGAGCAGGCCGACGCCCCCGTCCAGAACGTCGTGCCCGCGGGCGCGGTCGTGATGGACGCCGCCCAGCACCAGAAGCTCGTTGACGACGCCGCCGCTGGCCGCGCTGCCCGCGAGCAGCAGATCAGTGACCGCCGCGACGGCATCGTCAAGGCCGCGCTCGACTCTGGCCGCATCGCCCCGTCGTCCGCCAAAAGCTGGCGCGCACAGCTGGACAACGACGAGACGGGCATCTCCGCCCTGCTCGAGTCGTTCCCCGTGAACACCATCCCCGTCGAGGAGCTCGGACACGACGAGGTGCACGCCACGTCGGACGACTCCAACTACTCGGCCATCTACGGCCAGAAGGGAGCCTGATCATGAGCGACCACCTGCTCGCGTTCAAGCCCGGACTTGCGGTGACGTTCACCGCAACCACCGCCATCACCGGCGGCCAGGTCGTCGAGGTCACCGGCAACCGCTCGGTCGGTGTCGCCGGTGCCGCGTCGACGAAGGCGATCGGGACCGCGGGGCACGACGCCGCGATCGGCGACCCGGTCGTCGTCCACCTCGCCGGCCCCGTCGACACGATGACCGCCGCCGCGGCGATCACCGCCGGCGCATCCGTCGAGGCCGCCGCCGCAGGCAAGGCGCAGACCACGACCACCGGTCGCGTGCTCGGCCTCGCCCTCACCGCGGCGACCGCCGCGAACCAGACCATCCAGGTTCTTCGGGCCTGAGACAAGGAGATCACCCATCATGATCAACTACCCGATCCCCGGGTCCACGCTCGCCGGCAACGTCTCGACCGCTCAGGCGCTCGCGTTCCTGAAGTCGCCGGCCCAGATCGCCCGCCGCTTCGAGGATATCCTCGCCGATCACAACTTCCTCTCGCACTACCTGCTTCGCGGGAAGTACAAGATGCAGGGCGGCGCGGTGTCCTACACCCCCGACGAGGCCACCTCCTCGGGTGCCACCGCGGAGACCGTCGCCCCCGGCGGCGAGTACCCGCTCGCCGCGCTCCCGGCGGATGCGGCCGTCTTGGTCGCCGCGATCAAGAAGGGTCTCGGCTCGGAGGTCGCCGACGAGACCGTCGGTCGCCTGCAGATGGACCCGATCGAGCGTGCGATCCAGCTGCTCGCCAACGACATCGTGTCGCAGTTCGACGCGGCGTCGCTGTCCCTCATCCTCTCCGCGGTCAGCCAGACCGTCGGCGGAGGCGCATGGAGCGCGGCGAACACCATCGTCGCGAACGTCGAGGTCGGCAAGGCGCAGATCAAGGGTGCACACCGCGGCTACCGTGCGACGAGTATGGTGCTCACCGACCTGCAGTGGGCGGCCGTCGCACCGATCCTCCTGCCGCTCCTGCCGCGTGAGGCCGGGAACCCGATCCTCGCGGGTGCGTTCCCGAACATCCTCGGCCTCGACTGGGTGACGTCGTCCGACCTCCCGGGCGGGTGGCAGCCGCTCATCGTGGACGCCGACCACCTCGGCGGCATCGGACACGAGGACATCCCGTCCGAGGAGTACGTCGCCCTGGCGACGATCAACTCCCAGAACAAGTCGAACGTCGAGGTCGCTCGCTTCCGCGAGAAGAACGACTCGACGCGCATCCAGATCCGCAAGGCGGATGTGCCGATCGTGACCAACCCGCTCGCCGCGGCGAAGATCACGGGGACGGGGCTCTGATGTCGCACATCGTGAGAGCACCCGCGATCCAGGTGATCGCCGGCGTCCGCGCCCACTTCCTCGAAACCGGCGCCATCCTCCCGGCCGGCGTCGCCGAGGAGACCCTCGAACGGCTCGTCAACGAGGGACTCATCGAGTCCATCAACGACGCGACCGACACCACCGCCGACGCAGACGACCAGGACAAGGCGGACGCCGACGCGAAGGCCAAGGCTGACGCGAAGGCCAAGGCTGACGCTGACGCGAGGGCGAAGGCTGACGCGGACGCGAGGGCGAAGGCTGACGCGGACGCGAAGGCCAAGGCCGAGGCAGACGCCAAGGCGCAGAAGTAACCGAACAGGGGGCGATGAACCATGCCGATCACACCGACCGATCTCGGCGGCGACGAGAACACCGCACGACGGGTTCTCGTCCAGGCACGGGACATCGCCCCCTGCATCGACTCCTTCCCCGAAGATTCGGAGGAGAAGAAGGACGCGATCGCCGTCCTCAAGGGCGTGCTCGACGAACTCCCCGCCGCCGGCTCCCGTCGCACTCGAGCGATGAGTCGCAACGGATCGTCGATCACACTCGCCGACATCAAGTCGGCATTCGACGACGACGCCCGCTCGAACCTCCGCGCCCTCTGCGCGGCGAGCCGCGACGCCGCCCCGGACGCTCCGCTCGGCAGCTTCCCGACCGACCGCCCCTTTGCGCGGGTCTGGCCTGAAGGCGACTACTCGTGAACGGCGACTGGACCGACCCATTCTGGTTCCCGCACACCATCATCGCTCGCGTACGACGTGCGGGCGGCGGCATGGGACCACGCCCCGAGGAACCTAAGCCCGTTGTCGCCGAGGTGCTCGACAAGCGTGAACTGATCCGCGACGCCAACGGCACCCAGGTCGTATCGTCAACTCGCGTCACGGTGCCGATCGACGCCGATGTCCCGATCGGTTCCCTCGTGACCGTCTGGCCCGGACAGGCGACCGCGCGCGAGGCCGAAGTGCTGCAGGTCGGGATCGACCAGAACGGCCCGCCGCTCCCGTCGCACCGCATCCTCTGGCTGAAGTAGGAGGTCTCCCCGATGGCCGAGATCAAGCCGATCCTCTCGCTCGTCGAGAAAGCCGCTCAGGACGCGATGAAGGCCGCCGCGCGCAAGGTGCTCAACCGGTCGAACGAGCTCGCGCCGCGCGACGACGGCGACCTCATCAAGTCCGGGAAGGTCGTCGTCGACGACCTCAGCGTCACGATCCGCTACACCGCCCCGCACGCGGCCCTGCAGCACGAACATCTCGACTGGGTGCACGAGGGCGGCGGCGGGGCGAAGTTCCTCGAGACCGCCTCCGACGAAATCGACATCGCCGCCGAAGTCGCCGCCGCGGTGAGAAAGGAGCTCGGGTGAAGGACTCCGAACTCAAGACCCGACTGTGCGAGATCCTCGGCACGATCGACGGATTCGAGTGGAGCACGACCGAGGGCTACGCCGCCGAGTCCGTCGGCGTGTGGTTCGGCGGCATCGGCGATTCTCCCGATCGCGCCGTCGGGGTCCGCCTCTACGGCGGAAGCGACGTCGACAAGCTCACGAAGCGCAAGGCCCAGATCTGGGTGCGCGGCGCACGCGACGAGCGCGGCTCCGCGGACGACATCGCGGATGCCGTGTTCGACCGCTTCGACAACCTCTCCCGCGAGGGAGGGATTCTCGGCATCCGCCGCGAATCCATGTCGGACCAGGGAACCGACGACAACGGCCGCGACCTGCGGTCGGAGAACTACACGATCACTCTCGACAACGAGGAGGCTCTGCAATGAGCATCAACCCCCTTCCCGCCGGCACGACGCTCGGTCAGAGCTTCGAATACGGCTTCGACATCAACCTCGGCACGTTCGGCGCGCCGCTCTGGCAGGAGATCCGGCGTATGTCCGGATGGGCGCCGACCTTCCCGAAGGTCACCCAGGACGCCGCCACCTACGACGACCAGGGCGCACCGAACGAGGACGTCTCCGGCCGCGGCTTCGCCGGCGCGTTCACCGTGCAGGCGAACCGCTCCCAGACCACGGGCCTGTACCTGCCCGAGGTCGAGGCGCTCGTCAACGCATCGCGCCGAGACCGCGAGCAGGCCATCATCGACGGCCGGTTCTACCACAAGCCGAAGGCGGGCGCCCCGCACCCGACCGACGCCGGCCGCGTCCTCGCGACCGTCGAACTCTCCCGACAGAACACGGGCAACGCGGAGATCGACATCTTCGCGATCAGCCTCGCGGGCAAGGGCGCGTACACCCCGATCGCGAACCCCTACGCCGGCGGCGGCGTCGACATCGCACCGGCGATCTCGGCGATCAGCCCGTCCGGTCAGGTCGCGACGAAGCTCGTCACGATCACCGGTGTCGGTTTCCTCGGCGCGACCGATGTGAAGTTCGGTGCCACGTCGGCCACGGCGTACACCGTCATCTCGGAGGCGACCATCGTCGCCACCGTTCCCGCGGGTACCGCCGGTTCGGTGAACGTCACCGTCGTCACCCCTGTCGGTACCTCGCCTGCCTTCGCGTACACGCGCGGCGCCTGACCCGACCCGGAGACCCGGGTGCACTCACGCGCCCGGGTCTCTGGTTCCACCCTCCGACTTCGAAGAAAGGGTCCCGATGTCCACCGCCTCCGACTTCGCCGACTGGGCGATCCCCGCCCTCACCCTCCCGCCGCTTCCCGCCCGCGACGGTGAGCGGCGCGTCTTCGTCGTCCAGCCGCCCAGCGTGGGCGACGTGACCAAGCTCCTCGCCTGCGCTGTCCGCGGTGAGGTGAAGCTCGGCATCGTCAAGGGACCGATCCCTGTCGGAGTACAGGAGGTGCTCGACACGATCACGGCCGACGAGCACCCCGCTCTCGGTTCGACCTATCAGGAGATGGTCGACGCCGGCGTCCATCCCGAGACCATCGGACGCGCCGCCTATTACAGCGTCTTCTATTGGACCCGCGGTCGGGACTACGCCGACGGTCTTGCCCTGCTGCTGTGGGGGCGCGAACAGCCCGACGCCGAGGAGGCGGAGGGCCCGGCCCCAAAAGCCTAGAGACGGCCGAGGACTGGGCGCCGTACGGCTTCGGCGGTGAACCCGACGAGGACGGCTGGTATCCGCGATACCGGCAGGTTCCCGAGGAGCTCAAGCCGCACGCTGTCACCCCGGTCGTCTCTGGCCCGAAGCTCGACACGTCCTGGCTCGCCATCGTGTCGCACTGGCGCATCGTCGTCGCCGAACTCATGGAGCGCGGCGTCGACATCTACGACGCCGAGACGCGCGCCCGCCCGTGGATGGGCGTGCGAGCTCTGATCTTCTCGCTGATCGACTCCGACACTCGGCTCCGCGCCGCACTGCGAAGGGATACCGATGGCGAAGAACGTAGTCGCTGACCTCGAGGTTCTGTTCACCGCGAACACGCAGGACGTGGACAAGGCTGAGAAGCAGGTCATCGCGGTCGGCAAGAAGATCGAGTCCAACCCGGTCAAGGTCAAGGGCGACCCGAAGCCGGTGCTCGATGACATGGATCGCGTCGAGAAGGCGGCCAAGAAGCTCGTGTCCGAACGTGCCGTCGTCAAGCTCGACGCCGACATCATTCGCGCCGAGAGCGGCATCGAGCGCACGAAGAACCGCCTCGAGGATCTCCGAATCCGGGCCGAGGGCGGCCTCGATGTCACCGCCGACGTGCGTCGCGCGGAGGCGTCCCTGCAGCGCTTCGAGCGCCAGTTGGACGGGCTGAAGCAGGCACGCAGCAAGGTCGACATCGAGGTCAACGAAGCACCCGCCGAGGCTGGCCTGAAGCGCTTCCTGTCCCTGTTCAAGAAGAAGACCGAAGAGACAGGCTCCGAAGGTGGACGCTCGCTCTCCCAGGGACTCGACGCCGCGACCCGCGGCGCCGGTGAGAAGGTCGGCGCCGTCGTCGGCGGCGAGATCGAGTCGACTCTCGTCGACGCGCTCTCCGCGATCCCGATCGCCGGCGGCATCATCCTCGCCGGCGTCGCCATCGGCAAGGCCATCAAGGGTGCGATCGACGATGGACTCTCCGTCGAGAAGCGCGTCGACAATCTGCAGGCGCTCACCGGCATCAGCGAAGCCGACGCGCTCCGCATCAGCCGTGCCGCCGGTGAGGCATACGCGAACAACTTCGGCGAGTCCATCGAATCCAACATGGACGCGACACGACTCGCGCTGCAGTTCCGCATCCTCGACCCGACCGCCACCACCCGCGATGCGCAACTAGTCGTCCAGGGTCTCGCGGGGATCTCCAACGTGCTCAAAGAAGACGTCCGCCCCACGGCGCAGGCGGTAACCCAGCTGCTCAGCACCGGCATGGCGAAGAACGCACTAGCCGCCTACGACCTCATCGCCGCCGGCGCACGCAACGGTCTGAACCGGAACGAGGATCTCCTCGACACCCTCACCGAGTACCCGGCGCTGTTCCAGCGTCTAGGCCTCTCCGGTGAGGAAGCGCTCGGCCTCATCAACCAGGGCATGCGCGCAGGTGCCCGCAACTCCGACCTCGCCGCGGACGCACTCAAGGAGTTCCAGATTCGCGCGACCGACGCCTCCGTGGCGTCAGCGGCCGGATTCGAAGCCCTCGGCATGAACGCCGCGGAGATGACAAACAAGATCGCAGCAGGCGGTGCAGGAGCCCGCGAGGGACTTGCGCAGGTGCTGACGGCACTCAACGAGATGGAACCGGGCGTTGCTCGCAACAACGCGGCTGTGGCCCTGTTCGGCACGCAGGCTGAGGATCTCGGGGAAGCCCTGTTCGCGATGGATCTGTCCTCGGCTGTCGAGCAGCTGGGCGGTGTGACCGGGGCTGCACAGCGAATGTTCGACACCCTGGCGAGCAACGACGCGTCGAAGATCGAGCAGGCGCAGCGAAGCATCGAGGTCGCCGCAGACGGGATCAAGGGCGCGCTTGCCGGAGCATTCGCTGACCCGCTGGCCGACGCGGCAGATTGGATCTCGAAAAACCGGGGTCCGGTGCTGCAGTTCTTCTCCGACCTCGTGAACGGCGCGATCGACTTCGGGATCACCGCGACCGAGTCCTTCGGCTCCTTCGTCTCAGGTCCGCTCGCCGAGATGGTCGACGGGATCGCAGGGATTGTCGACTTCTTCAACGGGGCTGAGGGTCGGCCGAAGGAGCTCGACGATCTCGCGAGCGGAATGCGGGACTTCGACGACACGACCGACGCGGCCGTGAAGACTCTCGAGGGCATGCGCTCCGAGTTCAACGGATTCGCGGACGGGCAGATCGCTCTCGGCTACGTGAGCGATGCCGCGATGCGCACTGCGGATGCCGTGGCGAAGGTCGGCTACGAGGCGGCAACGGGCGCATCGCTCCTGAGCGAGTTCAGCACGCAGCAGGACGGCAGTGTCCGCGCGAGCGGTGACCTGCAGAGGCAGCTCGAGGCATCCGCGCAAGCGCTCCGCGACGAGTACGACGCGGCGATCGAGGCGGGGGAGTCGCAAGACAACCTCCGCGGTCGATACGACGCCACGGTCTCCGCACTCATGGGTCAGTTGACCGCGATGGGGCTGACGCAGGAGCAGGCGCAGGCGCTCATCGATACCGTCCTGCAGACGCCGGAGGAAGCGTCGACCTACTACACCTCGAATGCGGAGACCGAGCAGCAGAAGATCGAGAACCTATCGAACCGGATCGTCACGCTCCCCGATGGGAGCACGGTGATCTACGCGGATTCGACGCCGGCGACGTGGACTGTCGACAAGCTGATTGAGACGAGCAACGGCAAGAAGATCACTCTTCGTGTGTTCGCCGATGGGTCGGGGTTCAAGCTCCCCGGCGGTCAGGTTGTGACGGCACCGCAGTATCACGGCGGCATCGTCGAGATGATGGCGCTCGGCGGGGTCCGGGGGACGCCGATGCCGTCGATCGCGCAGCGGGTGCCAGCGAACACCTGGCGCATTGTCGGCGACCGGGCGGATGTCGCAGAGGCGTACATCCCGCTCGACGGGTCGGCACGCTCGAGGGAAATCCTCATGGAAGCGATTCGACTCATGCCGGGTCTCGGTCCGATGGCGCAAGGGGGAGTCCCCGGCGCTGGGCCCGTCGTCGCATCAGGTCTCGATTCGCTCGTCGGTCTGCGGATCGAAGGACGTTTCGAGATCGGAGCCGACGGGCTTGCGCACCTCGTTGAGGGGCGCGTGGTCGAGATGATCCGGGCGTCGCTCGGCGCAGCGAAGGGGAAGCGATGATCTCAGTTTCGGTGCTCAGCGAGTACAAGACGCAGATCATCGTCTCGTCCGCGCCCGCAGGTGTGGCGTGGACTCTCACGGGTCAGTGGGAGGACTTCGTCTGGACCGTCCCTGGTGGCGAGGGCGTCGGCGACGGTGGGCAACTCCACCTCACCGACGTTCTCGCGCCGACGAACGTCCCCGTCGTGTACACCTTCCGCGCCGGGGGAACCGTAGACGTCTCCGCGCCGGTGGTCATCGTCGGGCCACGCTTCATGCTGCAGCTGCTCGACGGCAGCGCGACGGTCGAAGCACAGTTCATGCTCGGATCGATCGGCCTCGAGCTCGACGTGCACCAGGAACTGTTCTACATCCCGAACCGGTCGCGCCCCGCGATCCGCTACAGCGAGACCGGCGATGGTGGCGGCGAGTTCCGCGTGCGAGTGAAGCACGACGACCGTGCCCGGTTCGACGAGGTCATCAGGTCCGGCGGGCCGGTCGTGTACAGGTCGACGCCGCCGATCGAGGACATCGCACCCGTAGAGACAGTCCAGATCAGCCGCCTCGTCTCGAACGGCCTGCCTCGGAGCGGGAAGCGCGACTGGCTCATCACCTACACGTTCGCCGACTATCCGACGCTCGAGCAGCGGCTCGGCGGATTCCCGTGGGATGACTTCGACGCCGCGCTCGCAGGACAGACGTGGAACCAGTTCGACACCCGTTTCGCCGGGGCGTCGTGGGATCAGTTCGACCTTACGGATTGGCTCGCTCTCTGAAAGGCAGGTGACCGATGCGCATCGGACCCTCCGCGAAGCAACTCGCCAGCGCCGTCCGATGGGAGCCGATGGTCTCTTCCTGGCTGGGCGGAGTCGTGCTCGCCGACCACATCCCGATCACGTCGGGACGCGTCACGAGCACGACCCGCCAGAAGGTGCAGACGGAGATAAAGATCACGGTGCCGGCGTCGTCGGTCGAGAACGGCCGCATCCGCCGGTGGCGTCCCGACAGCCCCGAGCATCCGCTCGCCCGATACGGGCAGATCCTCGACGTATCTCTGAACGTCGAGGGTGTGCTCGTGCGTATCGGCCGGTTCAAGATCATCGACTGGAAAGACGGCGCGAAAGGTGCGATCGAAGTCGTCGGGAAGGGCATGCTGCATGACGTCGCCGAGGATAAGCTGCAGGTCGCGACCGGCCCGCGCGACGACGGGACGCTCCGCTCGGAGTTCGCTCGCCTCACCCCCTCGTACATGACGGCGCAGTTCGATCCGACTCTCGTCGATCGCGAGTGCCCGAAGGCGATGGAGTGGCCGCGGGAACGCATCGACGCGCTGTATGAGATCGCCGACGCATGGCCGGCACGCCTGCGGGAAGACTCCTGGGGGAACATCCAGATCCGCCCGCCGCTTCCCGACACGCTCACCCCCGTTGTCAGTCTCCACGATGGCCCCGAGGGAACGCTCATTGACGCCCCGATCTCCGACACCCGAGAGGGATCGTTCAATGTCTTCATCGCGGCGTCGTCCGCGGACGGAGTCGAGGCGCAGGCGTCCGTGTCGATCGACAACGGCCCGATGTCCGCGAACGGCGAGTATCACCCGGTGCCCGACTTCTTCGCCTCGCCGCTGCTGAAGGACGAGGCGCAGTGCCTCGCCGCCGCGCAGACGAAGCGGGCAGAGTCGGCACGCCGCGCGCTGGTGCGCCGCGCGACCATTGCGCCCGACCCGCGCATCGAACTCGACGATCCGATCGAGGTGATTCTCGACTACGACACCCCGGGCCAAGTGACGGACTGGGGATATGTCGTCGGGACGGACGTCCCCCTCACTCCCGGCGATGGGGTGATGCAGGTCGACGTCGCGATCTTCTGAGAGGAGCACGGATGATCTCTAATCTCGACCTGTTCAGCCTCGCGCAGCCGCTACCTGAAGGGCTCGCCCCGGGGGTTGACCGCGGAGCCCTCACCACAGGGAAACTCCTTGGGCTCGACACTGCGGCGGGTCTCGCACAGGTGAGCGTCAACGGCTCTGACGGACTGTGGGTGCCGGCGATCCCCGGCATCTACCTACCCGACGGGATGGTGCGACTGCTCCTCTCGCCCCTCGACGGTGGCCGGGTGACCATGTGTCTCGGCCCGATCACCGGTGGGCAGGAGATCGTCGGCGGTCGCGTGAAGGCCGTGAACGCGGCTGTCGGTCTGCTCACTGTGACGACGCTGGGCGCCGACTACGCCCTGCCCTACGCGCCGGGAACGTACGCCGTGGGCGCGCTCGTGCACGTCATCCGATCCGCCGCCCGGTTCGGCGTCCCGTCCTACGTGCTCGGCACCTCGGGGAACTACAACGCCGAGAGCCCGGGCCAGCCCGGAGGGGGAGCCGAGAACCCCGGTCAGGTCGTCGACCGCCAGGCGGTCATCCTGCCCGAGTGGTCCGGCTCCTGGCGTGCCGCGTACAGCCGGTGGGACTCATGGAACGAGAAGCGCTACGGCGGGCGCTCGACGCTCTGGCAGGGCAACGACGCCGGCTCCGGCCCCATGACCGGGCTCGCGGTCTACGGGGATCAGATCCTCCGCCTCGGCGCGCAGCAGATCACCCGCATGCAGGCCGCCGTGTACCGTGCCGACTCTTCGTTCTCGTCAGGCCGCGCCGCCGTCCTGCAGCCGACCCCGCACGGCGCGAAACCTGCCGGAGCGCCCGCGATTCCACCGGCCGCCGCAGGTTCTTCGCCGGCGCTGACTCCCGGACAGGGCGCGCACGTTGACCTTCCCGCGGGCGTCTTCGAAGGGTTCCGCACAGGTGCATTCAAGGGACTCGTGACAGTCGGCTCCGACTACGGAGGGTTCTCCGGCACCCCTGATCTCGCACCTGTTCACGCCGACGGCATGGCCCTCATCGTGCAGTACCGAGTCACCGCATAGGAGTACCGATGGACGAACTCGCTGCCGGGGACGCCCCGGCAGAACCACCCGGAGACGGGATCTATTCAACCTGCCCTCTCTGCCTCGCGATCGTCGCCAGCGCAGCAGGGCATCAGGCGTGGCACGAGTCACGCGGAGAGGTGGCGAACGATGCCCACGACTAACGCCCGCAAGCACAAGATCCCGGCCGGCGGCGAGCAGACCACGAACCGCAAGACCATCTTCGAGGACTGGGGCAACAGCATCCGTGACGTCATCCCCGTCGCGAATGTGACTGAGCGCAACCAGGTAGTCGCCGCGCTCGCCTCGGCCGGAGAGACTGCCTCCGCCGCACGCCCGATCGTCGTGCTCCGAGCGGACGCCCGCGGCCTGCACCGCATCGAATACACCACAGATGGCACGACCTGGCTCCCTTCCTCGGGCGTCCTCGAGTTCACCTCACTCGCGAACGCGACGTCGTTCGGGACATCCAATGGCGGCCTGCTTACAGCGGGCGATCGCTGTCGGATCAGTGGCACCGAATTGCGCTGGACCGGTTCGAAATGGGTGCCGGTCGGCAACGGCCTCATCGCCGCCTCCCAGGTGAAGCCGCCGCCCGGAACGGTCCTCACGACGACGATGACTGAGGTCGCAGGGTTGAGCCTGACCGGGTGCCCGACCGGAGTGCCCGCGATCCTCGACATCATGATCGACGCGATCAATGGTGGCTCGGGCTCTTCGCGATGGCTTCGAGTCCGGCCGTATAACGGCACGACCGCGCTCGATGAGCAGCGAGAGTTCGCGCTTCCGCTCGTGGTTAATGCCGGCAACGCATACACGGTCAACTACCCGGTGTACCTCACCCCGACGGCAGACACCTTCACGCTGCAACTCAACGTTGACCAGAACAGTTCGGTCGTGCTCCGGCAGGCCGAGCTTCGACTCACGCTCCGACCGTAGGGGGAACCATGACTCGATACGTTGACGGTTCGTACAACCGGGCATCCGGCACCCGCGACGCCTTCGGTGGTCTTTCCGCGCAGCTGGTGCGCGAGGGCTATCCGGAGATGACGGTTATCTCCGGGGATCGTGAGCCCGCGGACCAACTGAAGATCTGGTACGAGCGAATGACGCTCACCCCAGGAAACCGGAAGGTCTACGGCACGGAGCGGTGGCAGGGAAAGACCTGGTACCGCATCCACCCGATCAAGGTCGGCGTGCCCGAGACCAGCAACCACGAGAAGCGGCGCGCGAACGATCTCGCGTACCCGTACAACTCCGACACCCCCGCGCACCGACGCGCGCAGAAGCTCGCACCGAACTACGGCATCACCTGCGAGGGCATGGGCTTCCGCGAGTGGTGGCACTGGACCCACTGGGGTCCGCTCGGCACCATCGGCGCTCCCGCATCCGCGGGCGGCGCATCATCTGCAACACCCGAACCCGTCTGGAAGGACGACGACATGGCAACTCTCGTGACCGGTGGCGGTCAGAACCTCATCGTGGGTGGCAAGCTCATCCCGCTCGCTGGCGCCGCGGAAGTGCAGGCGGTGAAGGGTGCGCAGGTGCTCGAAGTCGCACCGTCGACGCACTACAACATCATTCAGGCGTTCGCTCGTGACAGCGTGAACGCGGCTCTGCCGGTGCTCGTCTACTCCCGAGACGGGAACGGCACGGTCTGGATGCTCACTGACGGCAAGCTCGAGGCGCTCGTCGATCCGACCACCCTCGCCACGCTGCACGCCCAGGGCGCGGCGTCCGTGACTCTGTCGCAGGCCGAGGTCGACAACCTGCTCAAGGGCTGATGCCCGAGTCGGAACGCGCGAGCCTGACGTTCACCGGCACCCACCAGGCGCAGCATTCGAACCGGATCGGGTGGGGATGGTGGACGGCCGCGATCCTCGGGCTGATCGTCGCTGTCGCCGTCGTGGGTGTCGCTCTGGTCGCAGCTCTCCGCTCGGGCCGGGAGATCGACCCGAATCAGATCATGCTCGCGCTCATCGCCCTTCTCGGGAGTCTGGGTGCTGTGATCATCCCGAAGCTGAACGCGGTCGGTAAGAACACGTCCCAGACCGCCGAGCACGTCGTGAACAGCCACTCGGAGAAGAACCTCCGCGACGACATCGACGAGATCAAGCGGATTGTGAAGGTCACCGACTCGCGCCTGTATGGGGTCGAGCAGACGCAGAACTTCCAGGCCCGCGACATCCTCGGCATCCGGCAGGAGATCGGGCAGATCCGTCAGGGCGAACGTGACCAGTGGGACGCGATCGAGAACACCGCAAGCAAGACGCGACATAAGGAGTAAGACCATGACCACTGATCCGCTGATTCCTGAATCGGTGAAGCTCGCCGCCAAGCGGGCCTTCATCCGCACCACGTACCAGGCCTACGCGGCCACTCTCGGCGCGGGCGTCTCCGCGACCGTGATCCTCGGCATCGTCACCGGGCAGGTTGACCCTGTCGCCACCGGGGTGCAGTTCGGTGTCGCTCTCGCGGCGCCGCCGCTCGCCGGCCTGGTCGCGTGGCTGAACGTCACCTCGAAGGGCATCCCGGACGAGTACGCTGACGTGACTCTGGTGAAGCAGGCCGCCCTGCCGCCGTCCGAATCCGCGACCGATATCGACGCAGCCGTGGAGCGAGTGCTGCTACGCCGCGACCTCCGCTGACCCAGCGTGCACAGAGACCCCGCACCTAGCCTCCCGGCCGGGTGCGGGGTCTCTTTGTTTATGTCGCTGCGGGGCGACCTAGATTGTTGCCCAGTTCCCGAAGTATCCACCCGCGCTGCTCTGATTGGTGCCGACGACGGTCCCGTTGCTCGCCGCGTAGATGCAGTTCAGCCCTGAGGAGGTGCGAACGCCGACGGGGACTGTCGACAGGAGGGTGCCTGTACCGATTTGAGACCAAGCGGCCGCTGCGGTCGGTGGGCTGACGACGCTCGTTCCCCAGATGAGTCGGTCTGCTCCGATCGTGTAGATGGAGTGATATCCGCCAGCGGCGATGACGAAGGGTGTAGCTCCGGCCAGGCTTGTTGGCCCTGCTCCGAGGTTGACCCAAGAGTTGAAGGGACCTCCGGGTCCATCCTGCGTAACGCTGGATACGGTCGATCCGGCGGCAGCGAACACGGAAATGCGGTCCTGGTCTATGGTGGCGACGGGCTCCGAGTTGATTTGAGCGCCCCCTGTACCCACTGCACCCCAGTTCGTGAAGGATCCTCCCGCGACTGGTTGCTCGGACTTGTGTACGAATCCGTCGACTGATGTTGCGAACAACACCAGCCGGTCATCTGGCCGTCGCACCAGGGCAGGACGGCCCATAAGCGTGGTCGACGTGCTTCCGATGGCGACCCAGGAACTGAATGCTCCGCCCGGCCCGCCTTGTGAGGTGCCCGCGACGTAGCCTGCGTCTGTCATCGCATAAACGCCGATCGCGCCGCTGCTGATCTGAACCACGACTGGGTCGCTGACGATTCCAGCGCCGTTCGTGCCGATGGTGGTCCAGGGCGTGAAAGCCCCTCCGGGCGCCAGTTGGTTCGTCCCGACGATCGTTCCGCTTGAGGTACGGGCGTAGACGGCGATGACGCCGCTCGACAGAAGGAGCGCCGAGGGGCGGCCGACGAGGCTTGCGCCGGTGGAGCTGAGGAGCTGCCAGGCGTTGAAGGAGCCGCCTGCGTTCGATTGGCTCGCGCCCCAGAGGTTGCCGTCGGATCTGACCGCGTATAGCGAGATGCGGTCAGCCGAGTCGATGATCGCGGCCGGGGCTGCATAGACTCCCGTTTGCACAGGTCCGCTTCCGGCGAGCGGAGCATTCTGCACGTAGGGGATCGGATTGACCGCGGTGCCGTTTATTGAGATTTCCAGGTGCAGGTGCGATCCGAAAGAGTGCCCGGTGTTTCCGACGTCGCCGATGTGGTCGCCCCGGTTGACCCACTGTCCGACGCTGAACTTGCGCGTGCCGTAGTTCATGTGTCCGTAGAGGGACCTGAATCCGTCCCCGTGGTCAATCTGGATCGCGACCCCCCACCCGAAGTGGTCCTCGCTGG
>Ga0308157_10002189_pt1 | contig 33748 bp, 26 predicted proteins | sample PhyBR1_FD_201035 | JGI IMG/M metagenome (GOLD analysis project Ga0308157, IMG submission 201035) | Phyllosphere microbial communities from UC Gill Tract Community Farm, Albany, California, United States - DLSLB.R1 | ecosystem: Host-associated > Plants > Phyllosphere > Unclassified | place: USA... | reverse complement strand
CAACGCCCCAAAGGCTGCTGCTGAGGTTGCTGCACCAAAGGCTGCTAAGGCTCCAAAGGCTGCTGCAAAGTCCGTTGAGGGCGAAGGCGTAGTCAAGGCTGTTGAAGGCGAAGCTGCACCTGAGGGCTTCGTTATCAAGGGCAACGCTGGCTCGAACAAGTACCACGTACCAGGCTCGACCTGGTACGACCAGACCGAAGCTGAGTTCTGGTTCAACTCCATCGAAGCTGCTAAGGCTGCAGGCTTCGAACCAGCTGGTGGAGAATCCCGCCAGCAGATGAAGTAAATCTTTTCTCCCTTTGAGCTAAGGCTCAGGTAGGACAGATCACACCGATGGGTGGGTACCGCGATCACGCGGAACCCACCCATTAGTGTTTCTAACGGTATTCTCGAACTATGAGCAGTTTTTCCCCTGAAGTGATGACCAATGCACGCGCCGAGAAAGTCAAGGCGGTGGCCCGCCTCGCCAACCGCAAGGGGCGTGAAGCTACGGGGGAGTTCCTGGTCGAAGGACCCCAAGCGGTACGTGAAGCACTCAAGGCCCACCTCACTGACGATAACCTCGTCCAGGCCGTTTATGTGGTCGGCGGATTCCTTGAGAGTCACGAAGAATTTGAGCAGCTCCTGGACCAAACACAAGTGCCCACTCGGATCGTTACCGGCGAAGTCTTGCACGCCATGGCTGACACCCAAACCCCGCAGGGTATCTTGGCCGTGGCAGCCATTGCTCAACCGCAACTAAGTGAAGTACTTGCCGCCAAGCCAAAACTTATCGCCGTGCTATGCCGGGTCCAAGATCCAGGTAATGCTGGAACCGTCCTGCGTGCAGCCGATGCGGCGGGCGCCGACGCAGTGATCCTGACCAAAGGCAGCGTCGATATTTACAATCCCAAAGCCGTGCGTTCGACCGTCGGATCCATTTTCCACCTACCGGTGCTGAGCAACATCGAATTTGAACACCTGGTTCAGGCCGCTAAGGCCACCGGCAACCAAATCCTGGCCGCCGATGGATACGGGGCGAAAAACCTTGATGAGCTGCAAGATGCCGCCGTCTTGCGCGCTCATGCTTCGGGCGAGGGCCCAGAAGCCGATCAGCCAGCTTTGGAGTCTTCGACCATATGGTTATTTGGCAATGAGGGGCAAGGACTGGAAGAGTCTGAAAAACAAGCCGCCGATCACGCTGTGGCGGTGCCACTGTACGGAGTCGCGGAATCCTTGAACGTCGGTACCGCGGCCACTGTCTGTTTGTACGCCTCTGCTCGCGCACAACGCTCAGCAAAATAAAGGTCGGATTCATGGTTCAAACAGGGACACTCAAACAAATCGTAGCGGTGGCCATCGTTGATGATCTCACTACGCCGACTCAGCTCTTAGCTGCCCGACGAAACCGCCCGGAGTCCTTGGCCGGCCTGTGGGAATTTCCCGGTGGCAAGGTTGAGCCCGGAGAGAGCGAAATCGATGCGGTACACCGCGAACTACGCGAAGAGCTGGGCGTGAAGATTCAGCTCGGCGCGATGATTTCCGGGCCGCACGCGCAGGGGTGGCAACTCAACGAAAAAGCCGCCATGCGCATGTGGTTTGCACAAATCATTGATGGTGAACCTGCGACCCTTGACGGTCACGATCAATTAGCGTGGCTGGACTTAGATGATTCGTTGAGCGAAGTAGTTCCATGGATTCCTGCCGACGCTCCGATTGTTACCGCATGTCTGGCCCTAGCCCGTTTAGGGGCAGTGAGCTAATCACCCGTAAGCTGGGATGAACGCCGTGTGAGGCACCCTAATCAACACACCAAAAATCTTGAGGAGCCCTTTTTCGTGAAGAAACTGTTCAGCGTGATTGCGCTGGTCTTTACTGCCATCCTTGCCCTGTCCGGTTGCGTAAACATGAACGCAGAAATCAACGTTGAAGGACAGAACAAAGCTTCCGGTGTTGTCCAGGTGGGCATCAACAAGGAAAACCTTCAAGGTCAAAGCATTGACCAAGTGATGCCTTCCATAGTGGATGTTGCCGCGATGGAGAAGCAAATCGACGGTCAGTGGACCTACGAGAAGTTCGACGACGGTGAAAACGTAGGACTGCGTTTTGATACCGAAGGTGCCATGACTTACACCCAGTTAGCTGATGCCTTCAAGATCTTTGGTTTCCAGTTTGCGCTAGCTGATGATGGCAAGGAAGTTACTTTCTCTATGCCAGGGGATAAGGCCAAGGTTGACCAGAACTTCACCGAAGCTAACGTTGCTGTGAAGTTCCCAGGGCAGGTAACTTCGCACGCACCCGGCGTGGTTGATGGCCACACCGTCACCTTCGACCTGACCAAGGGTGCTTCGGTATACCAAGCTACTGGTACCTTCGATCACACCATGCTCTATTCGCTGATCTTCGGCGGAGCACTGCTGGTGTTGGCATTCGTATTTGTCTTTGCGTTCGCACCAAAGGGCGTCAAAGAAGCTCACTAAGCAAAAAAATTCTGCTTCGAGGTAAGAAGCTTCACGCCAAGGGCCCGTCATCGGTGAAACGATCACGGGCCCTTGGCAATAGAATGGAAGCAAAGTGTTCTACGCGTAAGTACAAGATAAGAGTAAGGATCGATCGATCCCATGTCTGATCAGACAACTGGAGTTGCTCCCGACGGGGAGACCAATGTTCCACACCCAACCGATGAAGCCGGAATCAGCGTTGCCGTTGAAGCTGCGCTAGCTGCCATCGAGGCAGCTAGCGACTTGAACGAACTCAAGGAAGCCCGACTCTCGCACACCGGCGAAAAATCTGCCCTGTCACTGGCTAACCGCCAGATTGGCAAGCTAGATAAGTCCGAAAAGGCCGTTGCCGGCAAGCTGGTAGGTTCGGCCCGCGGACGAGTCAACAAGGCCCTAAGTGCCCGCACCGTGGTGCTTGAAGAAGCAGAAGCTGCTCGCATCCTGGTTGAAGAAACCGTTGACGTGACCGCGGCGCCTCGCCGTCGTAGCGTTGGCGCCCGCCACCCACTCTCGGTGCTCCAAGACCGGGTTTCCGACATCTTTGTTGGCATGGGTTGGGAAATTGCCGAAGGCCCAGAAGTTGAATCCGAATGGTTCAACTTTGACGCGCTGAACTTCAAGCCAGACCACCCGGCCCGTGAAATGCAGGACACCTTCTTCATCGAGCCTGCCGACGCTCACCTGGTCTTGCGTACCCACACCTCACCGGTGCAGGTTCGCTCCATGCTGCAACGTGAGGTTCCGGTCTACGTGCTGTGCCCAGGGCGCACCTTCCGTACCGACGAGCTGGACGCCACCCACACTCCGGTCTTCCATCAGTTCGAAGGCTTGGCCGTGGACAAGGGGCTGACCATGGCTGATCTGCGTGGCACCCTGGAGCACTTCGCCCGCCAGATGTTCGGCGAAGAAGCCCAGATCCGCCTGCGCCCAGCCTACTTCCCGTTCACCGAGCCATCGGCCGAGCTGGACATCTGGCACCCAGGTGCCAAGGGCGGCCCCCGCTGGATCGAATGGGGCGGCTGCGGCATGATCAACCCGAACGTTCTGCGCGCCGCTGGCATCGATCCGGAAGAATACTCCGGCTTCGCCTTCGGCATGGGCATTGAGCGCACGCTTATGTTCCGCAACGATGTCCCTGACATGCACGACATGATCGAGGGCGACATCCGTTTCAGCCAGCACTTCGGGATGGAGATCTAAGTAATGCGTATTCCACTATCTTGGCTGCGCGAGTACGCGCAGGTTCCAGCCGATGCATCGGCTGAAGACATCATGGCAGATCTAGTTAAGGTCGGTCTTGAAGAAGAAGACGTCCACCGTCCAACCGATGAGCTCTCGGGCCCGATCGTGGTCGGCCAGGTGCTCTCCTTGGAAAAGGAAGTTGCTTCCAACGGCAAGACCATCAACTGGTGCCAGGTCCGAGTGGTCCCAGAAGGCACCGAGCAGACCCTGACCGGCAAGGGCATCGACCCATCCGGTGTTCAGGGAATTGTCTGCGGCGCGCACAACTTCGTTGAAGGCGACAAGGTTGTTGTCACCCTGCCCGGTGCCGTACTGCCTGGGGACTTCAAGATCTCCCCACGCAAGACCTACGGCCACACCTCGGCCGGCATGATCGCTTCATCTCGCGAACTGGGCATCGGCGATGACCACGACGGCATCATCGTGCTCTCCAACTACGGGTTGGACCCGGAGCTGGGCACCGATGTCTTCGAGCTGTTCGGACTGAACGATCAGGCCGCAGAGATCAACGTAACCCCGGACCGTGGCTACTGCTTCTCGATTCGTGGCGTCGCTCGCGAGTACGCGCTGGCAACCGGAACCTCCTTCACCGATCCAACTACCACCGTGGTGGTCACTGAAGCTACCGGCGCCGGTCACACCGTGACACTTGCCGACACGGATCCAATTTACGGTGTGCCAGGGTGCACCCGCTTTGTCACCCGTGAAGTCACCGGCATCAACCCGAGCCTGCCAACTCCACGCTGGATGGCTTCGCGCCTGCAGCTGGCCGGCATGCGTTCGATCTCGTTGGCCGTGGACATCTCCAACTACGTCATGCTGGAACTCGGCGCACCGTTGCACTTCTACGATGCCGACAAGCTCACCGGTGAGATCACCGTGCGCCGCGCCAATGCGGGGGAGAAGCTGACCACGCTGGATGAGAAGGAACGCGAGCTTTCCACCGAGGACCTGCTGATCACCGATCAGTCAGGTGCTTTGGGCATTGCCGGTGTCATGGGTGGGGCTTCGACCGAAGTATCTGAGACCACCAGCCGTGTTTTGATCGAGGCTGCACACTTTGATGCGGTCTCCATCGGTCGTTCCCGTCGTCGTCATAAGCTACCTTCGGAAGCTTCCAAGCGCTTTGAGCGTGGCGTTGACCCGCACATCATGGCGATTGCAGCTCAGCGCGCGGTGAACCTGCTCGTAGAGCTGGCCGGTGGCACCGAAACCACCAACATCACCGACGCTGGTGAACAGCCTGCAGCCACGCAGATCCAGCTACCTGCTGGCTTTGCTAGCGCACTGATCGGCGTTGATTACACCGACGAGCAGACCGTTGCTGCGCTGGAAGGCATTGGCGCAAGCGTCGATAAGAACAGCACCGGCTTCCTGGTCACCGCGCCAAGTTGGCGTCCAGACCTTGCCATCAAGGAAGACCTGGTGGAAGAAGTAGCCCGTGTGGTTGGCTACGACAAGATTCCAGCCACCTTGCCGGTAGCACCTCCGGGCCGTGGCCTGACTCGTGCGCAGTCCCAGCGTCGTCGCCTGCTTCAGGGCTTGGCAGATGCAGGACTGACCGAGATCCTGTCCTACCCGTTCGTCTCTGAAGCGCAGAACAACACCTTTGGTGCAGCGGAAGCTGGTACCGAGGTCAAAGCGATCTCCTTGGCCAACCCAATCTCCAAGGAATTCCGTTTCCTGCGCACCTCCTTGTTGCCGGGCCTGTTGGAAACCGCACGCCGTAACATCGGCCGTGGCTTCCGCGATCTGGCCCTGTACGAGGGTGGACTGGTATTCCAGCCAGGGGAGCAGCTGGGCTCTTCCGTGCTTCCTCCACTGGGCGCCAAGCCTAGCGAAGAGGTTCTGGCAGAGCTGTTCAATGGCGTCCCAAATCAGCCATGGCACCTAGCTGCGGTGTTCACCGGGAACGAAGCATCTGCTGCTGCAGGATTCGCACCACGCGCTTGGGACTGGGCTGACGCACTGGATGCCGCGCGCACCGTTGCCGACATCCTAGGCGTTGAGCTCGAAGTTGCTCAGGGTAGCCACCAAGCCTTCCACCCAGGCCGAGCTGCGACTTTGAAGGTGGCCGGCGAAGTTGTTGGATACGCCGGTGAACTGCACCCACAGCTGCTCAAGGATTCGGATCTTCCAGCTCGCACCGTGGCCATGGAACTGAATGCTGCGGCTTTGATGGAGGCAACTCCTGCCGTTGTTGTTGCACAGCAGTTGTCCACTCAGCCGCTGGCTACTCAGGACGTAGCTTTGGTTGTTGACCAAGACGTTGTTGCTGGTGAGGTACTTGCTGCCTTGCGCGAAGGAGCCGGAGACCTGCTAGAAGACGTCGCGCTCTTTGACGTCTATCAGGGCAAGGGCATTGAGGATGGCAAGAAGTCTTTGGCCTTCGGCCTGCGCTTCCGTGCTACCGACCGTACCTTGACCGCTGATGAGGCTTCCGAGGCACGCGCCGCGGCTGTCGCCGTAGCGGCGCAGAAGTTTGGTGCAACCCAGCGTTAGCGCAAACTGCCGATGCCCCATCGATTGCTCTGAAACTCTATGAGCAAACGGTGGGGCATTGCTTTTGCCAGTGAATCAAAAAGTTGTTGTGCGACTACAATTGAACCTGGGTATGGCTCAATCGAGCCACGAGATGAAAAGGTTGTGTGACCGGCAGTGAAGGGTCTACGTTCGTGCAGTGCCGTACTGCTGGTTTTATTCCTCGGACTACTCGCTATTGGTGCGCTGATCGCTGCAGGATGGGGCGTGATTGTCTTCATCGAACGAGGCGCAGGAGCGCACCTGAAAGATGAACCAACGCCTAGCTACCAGCCTACGGATGAATCCGAAGACCCGTTACGTCCTTCGAGCTTCGCGCCATAATCGTCGATAAAGGGTACTTAGTCTTGGATCTGGCTCAGGTGTAGGACCAGTATATTTTCAGCCTCATCACGAACGGCGAACCCCAGACGCTCCAAAACTTTGAGCGAAGCGATGTTTTCGGTCGAGACTCGCGCCATCAATTCGGTGGCACCAACGGTCTTTAGCGCGGAGATGCCAAGAGAAACAATTTTCTTGGCTAATCCTTGACCCCAATGATCTGGGGCAATCCAGTAGCCGATTTCTGTGGCCTCTTCACGGGTAACTGCGGTGAACAGTCCCACTCTAGCTCCCTGAAAACGAGCGATAAACCAAGATATCCCAGGGCTACTGATCGCAGTATCAATGCGTTCCTTGGTGTACTGAAGGCTCCAGGGTTCACCGTCACCAATAAAAGCAGTGACGCGCTGATCGGCTGCGAGCGTTGAGATAAATTCCGTGTCGCTGACTCTCAATGCGGTGAGCGATATCGAGGGATCCATATGCTCAGCCTAAAGCAGTGGCACGCGTGGAATCTAATGGCGCTTGTTAAAGAACTGTAGGAAACGACCTGTGATCGTTCCCTACAGAAATGAGAAATATTTACTTTGCGGTTGCGGTCACTGGTGGCAGATCAGACCATGGGAAGGTGATCCACTTGTCAGTGCGACGCCATTCGAAATCTGGAACCATGATGGTGCGTGGCTTGGTGTAGAGGCAGACGGTCTTGACCTCTGCGCCCCATGCGGATACCAAATCAACAACCTTTTCCAAGGTGCGGCCCGAGTCCGAGACGTCATCTACGATCAGGATCTTCTTATCGCGAAGGTGGCCATCATCCAGCATTGGTGGAAGAACAACCGGTTCTGGCAATACGGTGCCGATGCCGGTGTAGAACTCAACGTTTAACGCGCCGCAGGCCTTCACGCCCAAGGCGTAGGAGATTGAACCTGCCAACAGAAGCCCACCGCGTGCTACCGCAAGGACGATGTCCGGCTCGAAGCCGCTGTCGACAATGGTCTGAGCCAGTTCGCGTGAAGCCTCGCCGAAAGTATCCCAAGTAAGGATCTCGCGCTCTGGCTCTGAAAGTACGGATGCGCCGGAATCATCAATGCTAGTCATTCTGTAATTTTAGCGCTGTTTTTCAATTGATGGTGCAGAAAGCGATGATGACAATTGGTTTTTCATCACTAGTCCGAGCGCACTTTGCTATTTGAGTAGGAGAATATTCGATGAGTCATGTCGCGGTGAGCAGTGCATCACGTCAGATTTGGAGCGGCTAGAATCGATGCTGAAAATAGGCTGAATGTGTTATGTAGGATCTTAAGGGGGCCCGACCCAATTTCGAGTAACTGTGCGCTTATATGTTGAATTTTGCTCAAAGAACTTGGGAAACTAGAAGAAGAAGTAAACATTGCCTAGAGCTCGGGAGCGATAACCATGTGGCGCACTGTTCGACGTACTCGAGTTGCCAGTTCTCTGGCCGTAATAGCGCTGGCATGTTTGCCTTTGGCAGCTCCGGCTCAGGCACTTTCAACTGTTCAGATTTCAGCTAGTGAAAACCTTGGCACTGTGACCGTAGATGATACGGCGGACGTCATCAACAAAACGCGGCTAGAAGTCGCGCTTGATAATCTCGACTTTAATGAGCCTACGAACGTTGTGGTTTACACCCGGAACGGTCAATACTCTGATGACATCAACACCAAGACCCTGCAGTACGCGAGGTCGACGCATCCTGAGTGGATTTCAGACAAACCAGATGACTACGGCGACTATTGGGCCGACGGGTTGTTGATCATCACGCTGTCGGTTGAAGGCCGCGGGGACGGCCAAATTGGCACCTATTTTGGCGAGGATCGCAAAGTTAGCACCAGCCAGATGGAGAGCATCCACGAAGCAGGCTATGACGACTTCAACCTGTCGCGGTGGACCGACGGTGTGATCGCGGTTGCCGACAAGGCTTCGGCGATCATGAACAGGCCGTGGTACAAAAGCCCCGCCCTTTGGTGGACCGTCGCGGCAGGTGGTGGCGGTACCGGTATTGTCTTGATCTCAACAGCGGCGATGCGTTCCTCGCGACGCAAGAGTTTCGCCCAAGAATTACAAAGCGGAACCGAACACCTCACCAACGTCACCATGGACCTAGATGAGACGGAAATCGCTGCCAAGACGCTGCCCACCGGGTCAACTCACGCCGCCGAACTTGAACGACGATTTGCCGACTTCCTCTCGAAGTATCGTGAATCCTTCGACTCGCAGGCCAAGCTGGAGGCAGCGCAGAAGAAGTACCGTTCCTCAAGCCGTGGCGTGGAGGAGGCTAAGAAGTTCAAGACCGATGCGCAAAACCTTGATCTCACCGATGACGCCATCATCGCTGCTGCCGCGCTCTACACCCGTTCGGCCTCGTGGGAAGATGCCTGGCGCGCGCAGACCAAACCACTGGCAGACGATCTTGCCCAAATTTCCACGCTGATCGATGACGTGGAGCCAGAATTGCAGGGCAGCGCTGCGGCACTCGCTTCGTACCGCGAGAGCGCAACACAATCGCTGGAATCGCTCGGAACCCAACTGAAGGCTGAACAGCTCGACGTCGATGCGGCCTTGGACCAGCTCTCCGATCTTCGACTCGGGCTGACAGAGCGTTTGGACGAATTTTCCAAGGCTCAAATCGAAGCCTATGCGCAGAATGAAGACGAGAAGGAAGAAATGCGTAAGGAAATGGAACGCTCCCGCTATTCCACCACGGGCTACAGCCCGCGTAGCGGAACCATCCTGGACGTACTAAACCCCGGAGCGCTGTACTGGAGCGTTGGGAGCTACAACGCTGGCTATAGCGCAGGAACCAACTCGGTAGATCAATCCCGCCAATCCGCTAGCTCATCCGGGTCGGTATCTACCGGATATTCCGGTGGCGGTAGTTTCTCAGGCTCCGGTGGATCCTCGCGGTTCTAAGCATCAACCCATGCAAATTTTTTCCAAGCTATTACCTGTCGCTGTAAGCGTGGTCGAGACGCGAACCGAGCTTGATGCCGGGCCCAGATTCTGGCAAGAGGATCAGTACGTGGCCGACGCGGTCGAGGCCCGTCAACGGGAGTTCCGCACCGTGCGCATTTGCGCTCGCCAAGCACTAGCCCAGTTTGGGCACGGCAATCACGTCCTGGTACCCGATAAGCAAAGGGCGCCGGTGTGGCCTCCGAATATTGTGGGCAGCATGACGCATGCAGCCGGGCTGCGAGCCGCTGCAGTGGCCAGCACCGGTGATTTTAGCGGTATCGGAATCGATGCCGAACCGCATCAGGCGCTGCCTGCAGAAGTGGTCGACATGATCCTGTTGCCGGAAGAACAGCGCTTGGCCTCCGCACTGCAAGCTGAAGATCCCAGCATCGCGTGGGACAAATTGATGTTCAGCGCCAAGGAAAGCGTCTTCAAAACGTGGTATCCACTGGCGCGGCGCTGGCTTGATTTTCTTGAATGCGAGATCACGGTCGGTCAACAGCCAGGAGTTTTCACCGCTAGAATCCTGCAGGTCAACCCCGTACACAGCGGGGTTGACCTGTCAGTGCTTGGTGGGAAATGGGTCAGCGAATCCCGGGTGGGCGATGGCCTGCTGGCCACCGCGATTACCGTGCGGTAAAAACTGAAACGTCCTAGAACTCTTCGCCATGGGTGATGACGTTCGCGGCGCGACCCACAATGTGTGGATCCGGGGAACCTACCAACTCGTGGTTTTTGCCCTTGTAATCGAAGCGGTCCAAAACGTGCCGCATCGCCTGAAGGCGAGCACGCTTCTTGTCGTTAGATTTCACCACAGTCCACGGCGCATGGTCGGTGTCGGTTTTTAGGAACATTTGTTTTTTCGCCTCGGTGTACTTCTCCCACTTGTCTAATGACTCAAGATCCATGGGGGAGAGCTTCCACTGGCGCACTGGGTCGATCCGACGAATGGTGAAGCGGGTGAGCTGTTCACTGGCCGAAACCGAGAACCAGAATTTCACTAGGTCGATTCCTTCATCTACCACCATCTTTTCAAAGGACGGGGTTTGCTCCAGGAAATGCTCAACTTGTTCTGGCGTACAGAACCCCATGACACGCTCGACCCCGGCACGGTTATACCAAGAGCGATCAAAAAGAACGATCTCTCCGGCTGAGGGGAAGTGCTGCACATAGCGCTGGTAGTACCACTGGGTGGATTCGCGTTCGCTCGGTTTTTCCAGTGCTACGACGCGTGCCCCACGAGGATTCAGGTGCTCGGTGAAGCGCTTGATCGTCCCGCCCTTGCCGGCAGCGTCCCGGCCTTCGAAGACAATCATGACGCGACGTCCATTGGCTTTGGCCCACTTCTGCAACTTGAGCAACTCAATTTGCAAGGCACGCTTTTCCACTTCGTAGGTGTCGCGGTCAAGCTTTTGACCGTAAGGGTAATCCTCACGCCACGTATCAACCACGCTGCCGTCCGCTCGGAGTAACACCGGATCGTCATCATCATCGTCCAGTACCGTAAAGCCGCGGAAGGCTTCGTCGATCAGGGGAACTTCTACACTCATACTCGTAAGCCTAAGATTTCTAAATTAACGGTCAGTGAACTGGTTTTGAACCCGGATGCGGTGAATTTAGGCCGGGAAATCGGGCAACGCGAGTTCGTCAAGCCACTGCTCCAAGATGGAGCTAACGTCGACTCCGGGCGCATGTTTTTTGACGTGCTCGGTGAATTTATTGGTGTCCACACTCTTGTGCTGATAGGTGCCGGTCCAGTCCTGAAGCATGGCGTAGAAGGTTTGGTCGCCCAAGGCCTTCATCAACGCGTACAGGGTGAGTGCCCCGCGTTTGTAGACGCGGTCATCAAACATGTCCTCGGGCCCGGGGTCGCCGATTTGCAGATCTTGGGGGAGCTCATCCAACATCTTGTATGCTGCGCGCGCACGCTGCTCCAGGGACATGATGCCGGCTTGATCCGAATAGACCCACTCACTGAAGCAGGCGAATCCTTCATTGAGCCAGATATCTTGCCAGCGATCCGGGGTCAACGAATTGCCGAACCACTGGTGAGCAAATTCATGGGCGATAAGCCGCTGTGCTTCCCAGTCCAAGGACAGATGATTCCGACCAAAAATGCTCATGCCTTGAGCTTCCAGGGGAATTTCAAGCTCGTCATCAACCACAACGATCTTGTAATGCTCGAAGGGGTAGGGACCGAACTTTTTTTCAAAGATTTCGGCCATGTCGCCTTGTTTGGCAAAAGCCCCGCGCACCGGCAGATCGGTGCCCGGTACTGCGTACGCCACAAGATGCCCACCGCGATCAAAGGAAATTTCGCGGTAGCGACCGATCTGTAAGGTCGCAAGGTAGGTGGCCATGGGTTCGCGCTGCTCATGCACCCAGGTTTCACGGGTGGCCGCACGACGATGAGAAATCAAATTACCGTTAGCAACAACGCGATATCCAGCATCCGTGGAGATTTCAAATCGGTAGGAGGACTTATGGCTGGGATGATCGTTGCAAGGGAACCACGTTGAGGCGCCAACCGGCTGACCAGAAACTAGAACACCATCGGTGAGTTCTTCCCAGCCCACTTCGCCCCACAACGAATTATCAACGCTGGGGTTACCCGCGTAGCGAAGCTGAAGTTCGATGTGTTCGCCGGCCTTAACCGGGCTTGGGGTGGAAATCACCACCCGGTGATGCTTTTTGCCCACCGAAACTTTACGACCTTGGCAGGTGGCCTTACTGACCTTCAGCCCGTTGAGGTTAAGTTCAATTTCGTTGAGGTCTTCGAGCGCACGAATCAGCAGTGTAGCGCGACCATCAAGATGGTTGCTGGCCAGCTTCACTACGAGATTCACGTCGTAGTGCTCGACCGTATATGTTCCTGAGCCATAGTGTTTGGTGTAATCATCGAGTATGCGATGGGGCATAACTATGTATCCTCAGGCTTCCTGTGCAACGGTTGACGATGGCTGTTGATCTGGGTTGATGTTCCAGCGTACTGCCGGATTGCCACGCCAGTAGGTATTGGCAGGCAAGATTTCTCCACGAAGTACCAAACTGGCCGGGCCAGTGGTTGTACCTTCGGAGATTTGAGCAGCTGGCAGGATCACGCTGTGTGGGCCCAAGGTGGCTCCCGCTCCCAAGGTGACCTTGTCAATTGACATGATGCGGTCGTGGAAGAGGTGAGTCTGCAGGACGGTGCCACGGTTGACCGTTGAGTGATCCTCTAAGGTCACGAGGTCAGCTTCTGGGAACCAGTAGCTTTCACACCAGACACCGTGGCCAATCTTCGCACCCTGGGCACGTAGGAACCAGACCAACGCTGGAGTGCCGGCGGCCTGGCGCGCAAACCATTGGGCGCAAACCAACTCGGTGAAGGAATCAACCATTTCTGTACGCCAGATAAACGAACTCCACAGTGTGTGTTCGCCTGGGCGAATAACGCCAACGACCAACCATTTGGCGATCAGGGTAATGATCACAGCTACGGCACCGGCAAGAACCAAGACGGCACCGGAGAGGAGGATAGCCACCCAAATATTGGCGTAGCTGATCAGGGTAGCCAGCGACCACAGCACGCCACCGGCAATCGCCACCGAAGTGAAGACAGCCAGCGAACGGGTCAACTCCCAGAAGGAGCGCATGATCTTCAGCTTCAGTCCTGGCTGATAGGTTCGCTCGGACTCTGCTTCAACGGTGGTGCGGCGCAATTTATGCGGAGGCGAACCGATCCACGAGGTGCCTGCCTTCATCTTCTTAGGGGTTGCCGAGAGCACTGCAATGAGGGAACGCTTAGGCACCCGGCGACCTGCATGCAGAATGCCGGAGTTTCCGAGGAACGCCTTCTTACCTACGCGCACCGGTGCGATATGCATCCAACCGCCACCGAGTTCGTAGGAGGCGACCATGGTGTCATCGGCTAGGAATGCTCCGGACGAAATGGTCGTCATCTTTGGAATGAGTAGGACCGTTGAAATTTCTACGTCGCGGCCAACCTTGGCCCCCAAAAGGCGCAGCCAGATCGGGGTGAATAAGGATGCATAGAGCGGGAAGAGCTGATCGCGAGCGGTATCAAGTACACGTTCCGTTGCCCAGGCCTGCCAACCGACGCGGGAGGTGACCGGGTGCCATCCTTCAACCAGTCCAATGGAGAGTAGGCGAACGATGATGATGGTCAGCAGCATGCTGCCAAAGAACCAGACTAGTGCTGCCACGATGACTGCCGGAATGAACCTGAACCCTACTTCTGCCAGCGAATGTGCCGGACGCAGGATCGGGGTGATGGCGACAATCGCGAGCAGAATCGGGGTCCACTGGGAAAGATTGAGCAGGATCGAAGCAATGCCACCGAGGACTCGAGGCAGTTTACGATAGGTCGGTTCCTGCTCAGGCCACTTTGGCTTCGCTTTGGACTGACGGACAGCCGGTGAGCCCGCATAACGCGAGTTATCACGGGTTGCGCCGTATACGGCCGAGCCAGCATCGATGATGGTGTTCGCACCGATCACAGCTCCGGGAACCAAGGTGCTTCGAGCGCCGATGGAAGCGTTGTCTCCAACTTCAATGGCACCAACATGGACCTTGTCGCCATCGATCCAGTAGCCGCTGACGTCTACTTCAGGTTCGATGGTGGCACCGGCACCCACGGTGAGCATGCCAGTGACCGGTGGCAGGGTATGCATGGTGGCGGTGCGGTCAATTTTTGCGCCGAGCATTCGGGCATACCACGGAAGTAATGGTGCGCTGGATAGCGAGATCGGGTCAACCACATCGGCCACCTGCTGGGCTAGCCACAGACGTAGGTGCACGGATCCGGAACGGGGATAGGTCCCGGGTTTCAGTCCAGCCAGCAGTATCTTGTTAGCGACGATGGATACGCACATACGCCCGACGGGGGTGACGAAAACTAACCACAATGCGGCGATGACGTACCACGGCGCCGGCAATGGATCTTCAAAGACGTTCATGGCCACGAGCGCCAGGTGCCCGAGCAATAGGTAGGTCACCCAGCGCAGTGCCGAAAGGATAAACAGTGGGAAGGACACCAGGGTTTGTGCCAACTGGGTAAGTCGTTTGGTGCGCACCACGGTGCGCGGCTGCACCGGTTCACTGGCTACTTGCTGCCCGCCCAGATATTCCACCAGCGCACCGAAGCGAGGGTAGTCATAAAGCTCAGCGACCGTCAGATCTGGGTAGCGAACGCGCAAGGCAGAAACCAACTGTGCTGCAGAGAGGGAGCCGCCACCGGAGGCAAAGAAGTCCGCGTCGATCCCTGCCACCGGGGCACCAAGTGCTCCCTGCCATGCTTCGGCAATAAATTCGCCCACTTCATCAAGCTGGGGAAGATCTTCTGATGGTTCAGCGTTTTCAGTTCCGGGTAGTGGCCAAGGCAGTGCGTTGCGATCGACCTTGCCGCTCGTCTTCATCGGTAAGTTGTCCATGACCGCAAGAATCGGAACCATGGGTGCTGGAAGATCTTCCAACAAGGCGGTGCGCGCTGCACTCAGGTCGTAATCTTCCGGTGCCTGCAGGTAGCCGACCAAAATCTTGTTGCCCGTGGCCGTTTCTCGAACGGCGACGGCAGCCGAGGAAACTCCGGCCAGGGAATTTAGTGCTGCGTCAATTTCGCCGAGTTCAATGCGGCGTCCACCGATTTTCACCTGGTCGTCCACCCGACCAATGAAGATCAGTCCCAATGAATCGTTGATCACCATGTCGCCGGAACGATAGGCACGCTCCCAGCCCAGAGTTGGCATGGGAGCATATTTTTCTGCGTCTTTTTCCGGATCCAGGTAGCGGGCCAAGCCCACACCGCCGATGATCAGTTCACCTGATTCACCTTCGGCTACCGGAATACCTTGTGGATCAACAACGGCCAGATCCCAACCGTTCAAGGGTAGGCCGATGCGTACCGGGAGTGAGCCGTCCATCGTGGCGCCACAGGCAACTACCGTGGCTTCGGTAGGCCCGTAGGTGTTCCAGACTTCACGGCCATCGGTGGCCAAGCGTGCTGCCAGTTCTGGCGGGCAAGCTTCACCGCCAAAGATCAAAAGGCGTACCGATTCCAAGGCTTGGGAAGGCCATAGTGCAGCCAAGGTCGGAACGGTAGATACCGCGGTAATCGAACGAGAAATCAGCCAAGGGCCCAAATCCATGCCGCTACGGACCAAGGCGCGTGGGGCCGGTACTAGACAGGCGCCATTGCGCCAGGCGATCCACATTTCTTCGCAGGATGCGTCAAACGCGACGGATAGTCCGGCAAGGACGCGGTCTGAAGAGTTCAGCGGGTCAGCTGGCAGAAACATCTGGGCTTCAGCGTCCACAAAGGCGGCAGCTGAACGATGGGTGACGGCCACGCCCTTGGGCTTTCCAGTGGACCCGGAGGTGAAGATAATCCAGGCGTCGTCCTCAAGACGTGGCAGGCGCGGGGCGCCAAAAGGCTTGGTGCGTTGGGAATTGACCACGATGGTGTCCCTGCCCTTGATGATGCCTGCAACTTCGGCTTCGGTGAATACCGTTTTGGCTCTCTCATCTGGGTCATCGGCATCCACCGGTACATAGGCAGCGCCCACCCAAAGGATTGCCAAGATCCACTCATAGAGGTGGCGTGTGCCGGACTGTACGCGCACGCCAATACGGTCACCGGCACCCAAACCTTGCTCATGCAGGCGCAGCGCCTTGGCTTTGACCTCTTCGATAAGTTCGGCGTAACTCTCGGTGCGTTCACCGTCGTCAATGGCCGCCGCGTCGGGGTGATCCTGCGCGGTGGTGGTGAGGATATCTATGAGGGTACGGGCAGCCGGTGCTAGTGCACCGGAAGGAAATTGGGGGGTGTAGATTTCTTGATCCGGTACCGAAAGTTGATCGTTGTTCATTGTGAACGGATCCATCGCTTTCACATAAATGTGTCAGTTGTGTTGGGGCGCTGGGGGAGTGCGACCCAGAAACGAAATGGATCCTGGAGGGTGGGATGAGTGGTCCCATAGTTATTTAATACGCTGGTAAGCGAGATTAAGCCTAGCTCTATATGAATTGTCGGCTACATCTCATAAATTTCACCTTTACTACGCCACAGGCCGTTCGAAGAATCAACGATGTTGTCTCTTACGACCTGTGGCTGGTAATTACGGCAGCAAGATGACCTTGCCGGTGGTGGATCGGGACTCCAAAGCGGTATGGGCAGCGCCTGCTTCGGTTAGCGGGTACTGGGCACCGATGCGCACATCGATCGCTCCGGTGGCCACCCAGCCCACCATGTCTCCAAAGCGCCAATGCATTTCCTGCTCGCTGGTAAGGAAGTCGTTGAGCTTGGGGCGGGTGACGCTGAGCGAACCGCCGGCATTTAGCCGTTGCAAATCAAACGGTGGCACCTGACCACTGGCGCCACCAAAGAGCACCAACGTTCCGCGACGGCGCAGGGCCGCCAGCGAAGTTTCGAAAGTATCCTTGCCTATCCCGTCGTATACCGCGTTCACTCCCTTGCCGTCGGTAACTTTTTCGACGGTGGCGGCCACCTGGTCATAATCCACCACGTAATCAGCGCCGGCAGCCTTGGCCAAGTCCTTTTTCTCTTGGGTGGAGGCGGTGGTGATGACGGTGGCGCCCTTGAGCTTGAGTAGTTGGGTCAAAATCAGGCCCACTCCGCCAGCTCCTGCATAGGTCAAGATGACATCACCGTTATGCACCATATAGCTGGAATGAACTAGATAGTGAGCGGTCATGCCCTGTAGTGGCAAGGCCGCAGCAACGCTCAAATCTACTGCGTCCGGAACCTTGCCGGTGAGGGCTGCATCCACCAACGCGTACTGCGAGTAACCTGCCGCTCCCGAAGCTGTGGCGACGCGATCGCCAATCTTGAAGTTTTGGACTCCCTCGCCGATCTGCTCGACAATGCCAGAAAACTCTGAGCCGGGAACAAAGGGGTAATTCATCGTGTAGACGCCGCTACGCTGATAGGTCTCGATAAAGTTCACGCCGGTGGCAGCGATTTTCACCAGCAGCTGACCGGCGCCCGGGGACGGAACTGGGATCTGAGTTAGTTGCAGTCCGTTGGCGTCGGTAGGTTCGTTCACCGTTATGGCTTGTTGCTCCATCGTGCTTCACTCCTGAAATTCTCAGCGTCCCTCGGACAATTCCCGCAGGGTCTCTACGGCCAGTTTAGGACTTTGCGCTCGCCAGTGGGCACGCGCAGCTGGGATGTCGGATTACGTGACGAAGTATTTTATGAATATTTATTAGCGTGCGTGAATATTTGGGGATAGAATCTAGTCATGACTATTTCAGTAGCTGTCTCCGGCGCCAGCGGATACGCCGGCGGAGAAGTCCTTCGCATTCTTGCGGCCCATCCAGAAGTAGAGATTGGCGCGATCACCGCACATTCTCAGGCCGGAGCACGCCTGGGCTCCATCGCACCGAACCTGCACGCGCTCGCCGATCGCGTATTGGTTGATACCACCGTAGAGAATCTGGCCGGTCACGACGTAGTCTTCCTCGCCTTGCCCCACGGTGCTTCGGCCGCTGTGGCTGCAGCGCTGCCAGAGAACACCTTGGTCATCGACGCCGGGGCGGATCACCGCCTTGAATCAGCAGCCGCCTGGGAAAAGTTCTACGGTTCGCCCCACGCAGGTTTCTGGCCCTATGGACTTCCAGAGCTACCCGGCCAGCGGGAACAGCTGGTCGGAACCAAGCGCGTGGCAGTTCCCGGGTGTTACCCGACCGGGGGCCAACTAGCGTTGGCGCCAGGTTTCGGCGCTGGAGTCTTGGAAGCTGACGACGTCGTGATTGTTTCGGCTTCCGGCACCTCCGGTGCGGGCAAGTCACTGAAGCCAAACCTGTTGGGCAGCGAAGTGATGGGTTCAATGAGCACCTACGGAGTCGGCGGCATCCACCGCCACATCCCAGAAATGGAACAGGGTTTCTCCAAACTGGCCGGCGAGCCGGTCACCGTTTCCTTCACCCCAACCCTGGCGCCGATGCCACGCGGAATTCTCACCACCGCCACCGCCAAGGTGAAAGCCGGCGTAAGTGAGGCGCAACTGCGTGAAGCCTGGGTTAACGCCTACGCCAACGAGCAATTTGTTCACGTACTGCCCGAAGGCCAATGGCCTACCACCGGGGCCGTACAAGGATCCAACCACGTCCAACTACAGCTGGCCTTTGATACTCACGCCAACCGTGTCATTGTTACCGCCGCGCTGGATAACCTCACCAAGGGCACCGCAGGAGCCGCCGTTCAGTCGATGAACATCGCCCTAGGATTGCCAGAAAACACCGGATTGCTCATGCAAGGAGTCGCACCGTGAGCCTCGCCCACACCAATACCCACCCGTCAGCCCCTGCCACGGGAGTCACCGCACCGGCAGGCTTTTCTGCCTCGGGTGTCCCAGCAGGACTCAAGTCCACGGGCAAGAACGACGTTGTTCTGGTCAAAAACCTTGGTCCAAACTTTAACGCCGCCGGTGTCTTCACCTCAAACCGTGTGGCGGCCGCACCGGTGCATTGGTCACGCCAGGTCCTGGTAGATTCCCGCATTGACGCGGTCCTGCTGAACTCAGGTGGCGCCAATGCTTGCACCGGTGCCGAGGGATTTGGCAATACGCACAAGAGCGCCGAATACGTCGCCGAACTACTCGGTGTGTCCGCTTCGGATGTGGCTGTGGCCTCCACCGGGCTGATCGGCGTCCAACTGCCCATGGACAAGCTACTGCCGGGCGTGAAAGCTGCCGCCGAATCTTTGGCTACGGATCAAAATGCCTCCGATCAGGCCGCCGCCGGCATCATGACCACCGATACCGTGCCGAAGCTGGTCTCCCGACTGGTGGGTCCTCACGGTTCTGACCAAGTCATCATCGGCGGCATGGCCAAGGGTGCTGGCATGCTCGCCCCAGCATTGGCCACCATGCTGGTGGTCTTGACCACCGATGCGGTGCTCAGTGCTGAGCAGGCCGATAACGCATTGCGTGCGGCCACCGCGATGAGTTTTGATCGGGCCGATTCCGATGGCTGTATGTCCACCAACGACACCGTGTTGCTGCTGGCCTCCGGCGCTTCGGGCACCACCCCGGATATCGCCGAGTTCACCGCAGCGCTCACCGATGCCTGCTGCGAGTTGGCCGCGAAGCTGATCGAAGATGCCGAGGGCGCCGATCACACCATCGCCATCCGTACCTACAATGCTGCCACCGAAGCCGACGCGCTGGAAGTTTCAAAGGCTGTTTCCCGCTCCAACCTGGTCAAGGCCGCGGTCTTTGGTAAGGACCCCAACTGGGGGCGCGTGCTCTCCGAGGTGGGCACCACCAAGGCTGCCTTCGAAGCCGATGAGCTGAACGTCTCGATCAACGGCGTGATGGTCTGTAAAAACGGTGGGGTCGGCGAAGATCGCAACCTGGTCAGTCTGGAAGAACGCAATGTGTCCATCGAGATCGATTTGAACGCCGGGGATGAAGAAGCCACGGTGCTGACCAACGATCTGACTCACGACTACGTCCACGAAAACTCCGCTTACTCCAGCTAGGAACGATCCACATGGCCCAAAGTATCCGCACCAACCTGGAAACCGCCGCGACCAAAGCCGAAGCGCTGATCGAAGCGCTTCCATGGATTCAGCGCTTCGCCGGCACCACCATGGTCATCAAATATGGTGGCAACGCCATGGTCAACGATGAGCTGCGCCGCGCCTTCGCGCAAGACATCGTCTTCCTGCGACATGCCGGGGTCAACCCAGTAGTAGTGCACGGCGGCGGGCCACAGATCAACAAAATGCTCGACACCTTAGGGATCGAATCCGAGTTCCGCGGGGGACTACGCGTAACGACCCCCGAGGCCATGGATGTGGTGCGGATGGTGCTTACCGGGCAGGTGCAGCGCGATCTGGTCGGCCTGATCAACTCGCACGGTCCCTACTCGGTGGGCATGTCCGGTGAGGACGGCGCCACTTTGCAGGCGGTACGTACCGGGACCATCGTCGACGGGCTGCCAGTGGATCTGGGTCTGGTCGGCGAGGTCACCCGGGTACGCACCGATCAGGTTGACTCCTTGGTAGACGCCGGAATGATCCCGGTCATTTCCACCGTCGCCCCGGAATTTGATGAACAGGGTGATCCGACCGGCGCGATCCTGAATGTGAACGCCGATACCGCCGCGGCCGCGCTGGCCAGCGCGCTGGGCGCCACCAAGCTGGTGATCCTCACCGACGTGGAGGGCCTCTACGCGGCCTGGCCAGATAAGTCCTCGCTGATCACTTCGATCACCAACGATGAGCTGCGTACGATGCTGCCTTCCCTAGAATCGGGCATGATCCCCAAGATGGGTGCGTGCCTGAAAGCCGTCGACGAGGGCGTGGGCCAGGCGCACATCGTGGATGGTCGAGCCCCGCACTCGATGCTGCTAGAGATCTTCACCACCGCCGGCGTGGGCACCCAGGTGCTCCCGGCCCCCGTCACCAATCAGAAGGACACCAAGTGAGCGAACTTTCAGCGGATACCGCCATCGCCACCGAACACGTACAAGAACTGACCGGACTCTCCAGCGCTGCCTTATCCGAGCGCTACTCCAACTCGCTGCTGGGCGTATTTGGCACCCCGCAGCGGGTGCTAGTGCGCGGGGCCGGCTGCCACGTCTGGGATGCCGATGGCAACCAGTACCTGGATCTGCTCGGCGGTATCGCAGTTAATACCCTTGGTCACGCCAACCCCTTGCTGACCAGTGTGATCACCAGCCAACTGGCCACCTTGGGGCACGTGTCCAACTTCTTCACCTCGCCGAGCCAGATCGCCCTGGCCGAAAAGCTACTAGAAATTTCTGCCGCCCCGGCTGGGTCTAAGGTCTTCTTCGCCAACTCCGGCACCGAAGCCAATGAGGCGGCGCTGAAGCTCACCCGGCGCAATACCGGCACGCCCGAAAACCCGCGCACCAAGGTGATCGCCCTGGAACACGCCTTCCACGGCCGAACCCTGGGTGCACTGTCACTGACCTACAAGGAAAAATACCGCGCGCCTTTTGCCCCGCTGCCAGAAAATGTCATCTGGATTCCGGCAGGAGATATCGACGCACTCCGCGCGGCGGTCGATGAGAGCGTAGCGGCAGTGTTTATCGAGCCGATCCAGGGTGAAGCCGGGGTGCGCATGCTCTCGGAAAAGTACCTGCAAGCCGCCCGCGAGATCACAACTACCGCCGGTGCACTGCTGGTCTTCGACGAGGTGCAATCCGGCATGGGGCGCACCGGCTCCTTCTTCGCCTCAGCGCCGGTGATTCCCGATGTGATGACCCTAGCCAAGGGGCTGGGCGGGGGCTTCCCTATCGGCGCGATGATCGTCTTCGGTGAAGAGAACACTGCATGGCTGACCCCGGGCGATCATGGCACCACCTTTGGCGGCAACCCAGTGGCGTGCGCGGCTGGCTTGGCCGTCATCCACACCATCGAGTCGCAGAATCTGCTGGCTCAGGTGCGAGCGACCGGGGATTGGTTGCGTGAGCAACTTTCTGATATTGCCGGTCTGAGCGCAGTGCGCGGGGCAGGGATGCTCACCGCCTTCGAACTAGCAGAAGCCAACGCGCCGAAGCTGGTAACCGCGGCCCTGGACGCCGGGTTCATCGTGAACGCCACCGACGATTCCACCATCCGCCTGGCCCCACCACTGGTGATCACCCAAGAACAACTGGGCAGCTTCATCGATGTCCTGCCACAGCTGATTGCCGCCGCCAGCTAATCGCCGACGAAAATTTCGCACAATTTTAAGGATCTACACATGAGCACTACCCGCCACTTTTTGACCGACCTGGATTTCACCCCCGACGAGCAGTCCAAGGTGCTGGATCTGGCCGCAGCCATAAAGGCCGACAAGTACGGTTACCAGCCTTTCGCCGGCCCACAAACCGTCGCGGTCTTCTTCGACAAAACTTCCACCCGCACCCGCGTCTCCTTCCATGCCGGCATCGCAGAACTCGGCGGCTCGCCGCTGATTATCAACTCCGGCGAATCCCAGTTGGGCCACAAGGAGTCCATCGCCGACTCCGCCAAGGTGCTCGAACGCATGGTCTCCACCATCGTCTGGCGCACCTACGCACAGTCCGGGCTAGAAGAAATGGCGGCCAACTCATCGGTGCCCGTGATCAACGCACTGAGCGATGACTACCACCCGTGCCAGCTGATCGCCGATCTGCTCACCGTGCGTGAGCACAAGGGCGCCACGCAGGGTCTAAAAATGGCCTACCTGGGCGATGCGGCGAACAACATGGCCAACTCCTACCTGCTGGCCGGAGTCACCGCCGGCATGCACGTGGCCATCGCCGGCCCAGAAGGTTACCTGCCTGCCGAGTCGATCATCACCGCCGCTCAAGAACGCGCCGCGCTCACCGGCGGGTCGGTCACCATCACCACCGATGCCCTCGCGGCGTTGAAGGATGCCGACGTGGTTGTGACCGACACTTGGGTCTCCATGGGCCAGGAAGATGAAAAGGAAGCACGCCTGAAACTATTCACCGACTATTCGGTGACCGCCGAGGCGATGAAGCTGGCCAGTCGCGACGCGATCGTGCTGCATTGCCTACCCGCCTACCGTGGATACGAAATTTCTGCCGAGGTCATCGATGGGCCACAATCGGTAGTATTCGACGAGGCCGAAAACCGCGTGCACGCCCAGAAGGCCGTGATGACGTGGTTGATGGTCGCCTCCGGGCTGGCCGAAGATGCCCGAGTGGAGCTCTAACATGACCACCCAGCCAAGCACCAAAACTGCCCGGCAGGCGCGCATCCGCGCCTTCTTGGGTAATAACTCGGTCAAGTCGCAGGCCGAATTGCTCGGACTGCTCAAGGACGACGGGCTGGAGGTCACCCAGGCCACACTTTCGCGCGATCTGGTGGAGATCGGCGCGGTGCGCATCCGCGATCACTCAGGTCAGCTGATCTACGCGGTGCGCCAAGAAGGCGGGGATCGTTCCCCACAGACCGCCATTACCCAGGAAGTGCTCGACGCGCGCCTGGCTAAAATCTGTGCCGAGCAGTTGGTTACCGCCGAAGCCTCTGGAAATATCGTGGTGCTGCGTACCCCGCCGGGGGCGGCAAATCTACTGGCCCTGGCCATCGACCACTCGCAAATGCCGCTGATTTTGGGCTGTATCGCCGGCGATGACACCATCATGGTCACCACCCGCGAGGTGGATGGGGGAGCCGAGGTGGCTGCCCGCTTCCTGGCGCTGGCCGAACCGCGCTAACTCATGCACCAACCGCCACGCACTTATCCACAGTGCGTGGCGGTTTGCTGGTTAACCCGCCGGGCTGGTCGCATGATGACTGCATGGAGAACAAGTCTTTTGCCGGCGCCCTTGGCACGCTCACCGAGCAGCTGGCCTCGGGAATGGACCTTGAGCCGCAGCAACTGCTGCAGGCCGAAGCCTCATGCCTGCAATTGTTCGAACTGATCGGTGCCCAAGCCACTGCGACCTCCGATCCGCGCGTGGCGCTGGCCCATGCCACCTTCACCGAGGCATTTAGCCGCCAAAGCACCCGTGCCACCATTATCGCCGCCAGCACCGTGGAGACCACCGCCGCCCACGCCCTGCACGTTAATGAATTTGACGATCTGCGCGCCGGGCTCACGGATTTTAGCGCCGAACCGGCCTTCGCCCCAGGACGCACCCTCTACTACGACGCGGCCGAGGCCCTTTCCAGTGTCCTAGGCCTGAACTATTTTGAAGCAGCCCGCCGCGTCAGCGATGCCCACCTCGTCCACGCCCGCCGGGATATCACCGGAGCGGGGTGCGCCCCATGCTTCACCCGTTTGGCCGAGCATTTCGCGCCGCACCCAGCGCTCGACTCAGCGCCCGACTCCACCACCAGTGGCGACCGGTCCTGGCAACTACCGGAGGTGGCCTCGCGCCCCGACCCCCGCGAAGTGCTCAAAACCGCCCGCGCATTGGAGAAGTTTGAACCCACGGACACCACCTTTGAAGGGATCCCCACCTCGGCCACCGCCACGGCCAGCGATGGGGAGCTGCTCGAATCTCAAGCGGCCACGTACCTGAACGAACCGCAGGTGCGCACCCGTAACAAACGTCTGAACACGCTGATCAGGAACTACAAAGAGGAGAACGGTGAAACAAAGACCCCGCAACTAGGGCTGTTTCGCGGCAAGGTAGTCAACGGGGTGCACGAATTTATCGTCCGGGTTCGCGCCATGGATGCCGAAGTCTGGGAGTCGCTGATCGCCCAAGCGGATAACAAGCGGACCAAAGCCGGCGCCGCTGCGCGCGCTTCCTGCCAAACAGCGGACCCATCTGCCAACCCATCCGCTGAGTCATCGACCGACCCGGAACCCTCGGAGAAAGCCGCAGGCGAGCGTACCTCGCAGAACGATGGAACTGCCCGGCCCGAAACTAAAGCAGGCGCCGAGCCTGAATCGGCGCCGGACGCTGAGCCAGAGATTGACGAACTGTGGCACAGCGATGATCCCATTCCCGACTGGGCTCGGACACATGAAGCCCCAAACGACGCTGGCCCAAACGACGCCGGCCCGGCTGAGTCGGCAACACCTGATCTTGCGCATCCGCTCAACGGCCCACCGGTGATAATGGGGGACTGCAGTGTTCCAGAGCGCAGGCTCAACGCACTCAACGCGATCCTGCGCAACGCTGATCCCGGATCCACCGGCCAACGAGTGACACCTGAAATCGTGGTGCATGCAAACTACGCGGACCTGCGTGATCTCGCTTCGCTGACCGGCCTGAGCGCCCACGGGGTGAAACTGAGCGCGCCGGAATTACGCACTATGCTTTGCGAGGCCAAAATTCTCAGCCCGATTTACAACGCCGACGGGGTGATCATGGACATCGGCCGCGACGCCAGACTCTTCCCACGCTGGATGAAGTTAGCTGCTCGCGATCGTGATGGCGGTTGTTTGGTCCCCGGCTGTACCGCCGAACCAGAACTACTGGAATTCCATCACTTTAAACCCTGGGCCAAAGGTGGTCGCACCAGATTGCAGGACTGTTGCCCGTTGTGCACCAAACACCATGTGATGGTTCACAGTGGTTACCTCACACTGGTCAAGATTAAGGGCCTAGTCTACGTGATTCTGCCCAAGCATCTGGATCCCGACCAGATCCCGAGGCGCAATACCTACTTCGCTCGGACCTGAGGCGAAACGCGCTCACATATACAACTGCCAGCTCTTGGCACGGTGCTTCACCGTGCCAAGAGCTGGCAGTTGTGCGTTACAGGCCTAGACGCCTAGGTGGTCAGGCGGCGAGTTCGGCTACCGCCTGAATTGAGAAGGCCCGAGAGAATGCAGCCTCTACCTGATCCGTATGGGCCACCAACACAATCTTATGGATCGGAGAAATGTGTTTATTGGTGTCGATCCATCGCGAAATGGACTCGAAAGCAATGTCGGCAACCTGATCGGGATCCCAACCAAAAGTCCCAGCTCCGATGGCCGGGAAGGCGATGGAGTGGGCATCATGACGGGCCGCTACGTAGAGCGAATTCACGAAGCAGTCGGCCAAGATTTTTGGATTTGGTTTAATCAACGCTAGGTTGGGCGCCGCTGTGTGTACGACCCACTTAGCCTGCAGGTCCCCGGCCTTAGTGGCTACCGCAATGCCGGAGGGAATCCCGTCCGGGTAGCGCTGAGCTCGAACTTCTCGGCATGCGGCGAGCAGGCTGGGCCCAGCGGCATCGTGAATCGTCCCGTCAACGCCTCCGCCACCTAATAGCGAGGGGTTGGCGGCGTTGACAATGGCATCAACATGCAGGGTGGTGATATCGCCCCGGTACAACTGGATTTCCATTTCGTACCTCCGAAGTTAGTTCCGATTCGGTTATGGACAACACCATACGCCCGGGCAACGTGGACGGGAAGAGATTAATATTCGAGTTTCCTGTGTGTCGCCTCGGTATGGATGATCCGCGTCAAAATTGCATGTTTCCACGCAACGGTGAATATTTATGAGTAGCATTGCATAAAACTTTGCTAGAGTGGGACGCAGTGCAAATTTTTACCGGCAGAAAGGAACAGGCAATGGCCTCGTCAACAAATGAAGGATCGCTCTGGGGTGGGCGTTTCTCCGGCGGACCCGCGGATGCGATGGCTGCGCTGAGCAAGTCCACTCATTTCGACTGGCGCCTAGCCAGCTACGATATTGCCGGTTCCCGTGCCCACGCGAAGGTCTTGAACCGAGCAGGCTTGCTCACCGATGCAGAGCTGAGCGACATGATCGCTGCGTTGGACCAGCTTGAAGCTGATGTGAAATCGAAAACCTACGTCGCGGCGGAAACTGACGAAGATGTGCACGGCTCGCTGGAGCGAGGACTGTTGGAACGAGCCGGGACCCAACTTGGTGGCAAGTTGCGCGCCGGCCGCTCGCGTAATGATCAGATCGCAACCCTAGGCCGGATGTTCCTGCGTGACCACGCCCGCATTATCGCCGGCGGCGTCATTGACACCCTCGATGCCATGCTCGAACAGGTCAAGGCCCACCCCTACGCTCCGATGCCCGGACGTACTCACCTGCAGCACGCTCAACCGATCCTGCTTTCACATCTTTTGCTGGCGTACTCGTGGCCGTTGTTACGTGACGTACAGCGCTTGGTCGACTGGGACAAACGCGCCGCGATTTCCCCGTATGGATCCGGAGCGCTGGCTGGCCAGACGCTGGGTCTAGACCCTAACTTCGTAGCCGAGCAGCTGGGCTTCGACTCGGCAGTTCACAACTCCATCGATGGCACCGCCGCCCGCGACGTCTTCGCCGAGTTCTCGTGGATCGCCGCGATGATCGGCGTGGATCTCTCCCGCGTGTCCGAAGAGGTCATTCTCTGGGCTACCAAGGAATTTAGTTTCGTGAAGTTGCACGATTCCTTCTCCACTGGTTCCTCGATCATGCCGCAGAAGAAGAACCCAGATATCGCCGAGCTGGCCCGCGGTAAGGCGGGGCGTCTGATCGGCGATCTGACTGGCCTGCTGGCTACCCTCAAGGCCCTGCCCCTGGCCTACAACCGCGACCTGCAAGAAGATAAGGAACCGGTCTTCGATGCGGCCGACACCTTGGAAATTCTCTTGCCGGCGGTGGCAGGCATGATGGGCACGCTGACCTTCAATACCGAGCGTATGGCAGAACTTGCCCCGCAGGGCTTCGCGCTGGCGACCGACATTGCCGAATGGCTGGTCCGTCAGGGCGTACCGTTCCGCGACGCGCATGAGCTCTCCGGCGCAGCCGTGCAGTTGGCTGAGTCGCGCGGTGTTGAACTCTGGGATTTGACCGACGAAGAATACGCTGGCATTTCCGAGCACCTCACCCCACAGGTGCGCGAAGTACTCTCCACCGAGGGCTCGCTGAACGCTCGTAATGGCCAGGGTGGTACCGCACCGAGCGCGGTGGCCGCACAGCTCGTTGAGTTTGAGCGTCAGCTCGCTGAGGTTAAGGCCTGGGTTCAGTAAGTTCTCACGCTGTACATTTTTGCCGGTGGCTACAGGGCTCTAGGGTTCTGTGGCCACCGGTTTTTGCCATCGTGCCGAGGCGACATCCTTGGATCGACCCAGCAGATCGCACTGTGATTTTTCTTGGCTCACGCTAGAGTGTGTGCCATGGCACAACTACTGGCACCAGCTGAACTTACCGCACAGGTCACCCACGCTTTGGACGAGCTCGTCGAGCAGTTGCGAGCGATGCCTCTCACGAGCTATCCCAAGCCCAGTTCATTACCCGGATGGAGCACCGCGCAGCTCATAGCGCACCTGGCCTCGTTAGCTAAGGCCACGGTCCGCCAAATTGACAACGCGGGTGCCTCCCAGTTGCCCCAGATGTACGACGGGGGAGTCGACGGCCGCATCCAGGCCATCAATATGACCGCGCTGATGCGTCCAGAGTCGCTACAGGCTTTGGCCCTGGACTCATTGGCGCAGCTGCGCGCCACACTGCAGGGGGCCGAAAAGTCGTGGTCGCAGCCGGTCGGATATCGTCCCGGGGCGCAGGTCGCCGATATGATGTATGCCACCTGGCGAGAAATGTTGATCCACGCGACCGATCTTGACGCGATGGTGCGTCCGCCGGTTTCGTGGCCGGCAGAATTTTGTGAGCATCTCTTCCGTGCTCTTGAGGCTCGTGTGCCCGAAAATAGTCGTCTGGTTCTTCAACCCCATGGCAAACCCAGCATTGTCTTGGGGCAAGGCAAAAAGTCGTGGGTACTCTCGGGAACTGATTTTGACTTAGCGGCCTGGCTGGCCGGTCGAGTGAGCTCGGGGGCAGTGCGAGTTACCGCCGCCGCGGATGGGGTGGAAGACCCGCAACTATTGCCTTGGCCCAGCGACCGATTGCTGCAACGTTAACCCCTTGGCTGCATGAACATGAAGTAGATGTGCTCATAATTATGCGCCGCTGCGTATTCGCCGACGCGCAAAAGGACTAAAATTGTTAGGCGTGACTACTTCTGAGAGCATTAGCGACCTGCTGGACCGACTGTGCAAGATTGTCCCTGACTACCCGCAACCCGGGATCTCATTTAAGGACCTGACCCCGGTATTTGCCGACCCGGTGGGCCTGCGCCGCATGGTCGACGAATTGATCGCCCCCTTTGAAGGGCAGTTCGACATCGTCGCTGGCCTGGAAGCGCGTGGCTTTGTCTTGGCCGCTGCGGCTGCCTACGCCTCGGGCAAGGGCATGCTGACCATTCGCAAGGCCGGCAAGCTTCCACGCGAGGTGTACCGCGATGAGTACACCTTGGAGTACGGGACCAGCTGCCTGGAAGTGCATAAAGACGAGGTCGCCCCGGGAACTCGCGTGCTGATTCTTGATGACGTGCTGGCCACCGGCGGTACGGTGGGCTCGGCGGTACGCCTGATCGAGCAGACCGGTGCTCTGGTCGCCGGCGTCGGCGTCGTCTTGGAATTGGACGGACTGAACGGGCGCGATCAGCTCACCGGCCACGAGGTGCTGTCCTTACAACTCGTGCACTCCTAAACAATTTCACGCCGCTGGCGAACAGCGGGCCACAGCGCCACCGCGATGACCCCCGCGGGGTAAAAGGCGCGTATGATTATCTGTCCTGTGTTTTTTGCGCAGGAGCAGATTTTGAGCGCGAGGGGAACTAGGTTGACCGAGACGATCGAACGTGACCTGTTAGCTGAATCCGAGTATGTGGGTCGCTTGTACGCGCGGCTTGATGAGCTACGCGCGGAGAAGGTTGAACAACTGGAGCGGACCCGTGCTCAAGGAGCGGTCGGCACCTTCCAGAATATGTCCGAACGCGACTCATTTGCGACCCTTTATGAGGATCGGATCGCGCAATTGGACGCTGTGCAAGATCGTCTGGTCTTCGGTCGATTGGATATGGCCGGCGATCAGAAATCCCCGCGTTACATCGGGCGTATTGGCTTGTCAGATGAAGAGCTCAACCGGATGATGATCGACTGGCGCGCCACCGAGGCCGCACCGTTTTATCAGGCCACTGCGCGTAACCCGCGCGGGGTTCGTCGCCGTCGCCACCTAATGCTCAAGGGGCGTTCGGTGGCCGGAATTGAAGACGACGTGCTCGATGAAACCTGGCTGGATGAGGGGCACACGCACCACGGCGAGGGCGCGCTCATGGCCGCATTGCGCGAGAAGCGCACCGGTCGCATGGGAGACATCGTCGGCACCATTCAGGCCGAACAGGACGCGATTATCCGCGCGCAACTGCCCGGCGCTGTGGTGGTCCAAGGTGGCCCAGGCACCGGCAAGACCGCGGTGGCTTTGCACCGTGCGGCCTTCCTGCTCTACGAATACCGTGAACGGCTCAAGAACGCCGGCGTGCTGATCGTGGGCCCCTCAAATTCCTTTATGCGCTACATTGAGCGCGTTTTGCCTTCTCTGGGTGAGACCGGTGTGGTGATGTCCTCGGTGGGCGATCTGTATCATGGCCTGCACGCGGTGCCGGAGCGTGATCGCACCGTAGCCCGGCTCAAAGGCCAGCTCTCCATGGCCAAGGTGATCGCCAATGCGGTGCACAATCGCCAGCGGCTGATCGCAAATCCACGCACAGTGGTAGTTGAGGGCACCCGCCTGAGTGTGACCCCAAAAATGATCAAAAATGCGCGTGAACGTGCCCGTCATACGCACAAACCCTATAACGAGGCGCGCGAAACCTTCACCAAGGTCGTGGTGGGCGAGCTTGCTGAGCAGTTGCGCCGGAAGCTGGAGGAATCTGCCGGGCAGTCCTCGACCAACGACCGTTCCTACCTGCCACAGGAAGTGCGTGAGTCCTACGACGTGCGCATTTTGCTGAACCTGTGCTGGATGCCGATGACTCCGGCCCAGTTGGTGAGTGAACTGTTTGCCAACCCGCATCTGCTGGCCGCTGCAGCGCCAAAGTTAAAAGAGGCCGAGCGCGACGCGTTGTATCGACGAGCAGGTTCCCCTTTTACCGAAGCCGATGTGCCGTTGCTCGATGAAGCGGCCCAGCTATTGGGTGACTTTGTGGACCCAAATGTAGCTGCTCATACCGCTGCATATGAGGCCGACGTCGAAAACGCCAAGGCTGCCCTGCAGAATATGCATACGATGCTGGAGAATGCAGGAATCGACGGGGTGATTACCGCCGAGCAGGTCGCCGGGGTGAACCAAGAAACGGCCGCGAAGCTTTCGGCTGCCGAACGAGCAGTGGTCGACCGCACCTGGGCCTACGGACATATCGTCGTTGACGAAGCACAGGAGCTCTCCCCGATGCAGTGGCGTTTACTGGTGCGCCGTTGCCCGATGAAATCCTTCACCATCGTTGGCGACATCGCCCAAACTTCGGCTGCTTCCGGCGCGAGTAGTTGGGCACAAGCACTTGAGCCGTTCTTCGGCGACCGTTTCGACTTAGAAGAGCTGAGCGTCAACTATCGCACGCCGGCCCAGATTGCCGATGCTGCAGTGCGTGTGGCCCAAGCTGCCGGTCTGCGCATCACCACCCCGCAGGCAGTACGTGAGGGGGACTGGCCACCGGTCTTGACCCGCAGCACCGAAGCGAATCTAGAAGACACGGTGCTTGTTGCCCTAGCGCAGGAGCTGGAATATTCTCGTGGCGGGTTGCAGGCGGTGATCGTGCCCCAACAGAATTTGGCCAGCCTTCGTGAAGCAGTCAGCAAGAAATATGGCCAACGCGTCGGCACCGGTTCTGGCGGTCTGAGTCAGGACATTGTGGTGATTTCCGCGCGTGAGTCCAAGGGCCTGGAATTTGACGGTGTGCTGCTAGTTGAGCCAGCCCAGCTGGTCGCCGAGGTTGATGGAGGAGTGGGCGATTTGTACGTGGCGATGACTCGTACTACGCAACGCCTGCACGTGGTACACAGCCAAGAGCTGCCGCAGGGATTGCGCGCCTAAATTAGGCGCCAACTGGCACTTGCCGATGACCAGAGGATAATCTGGGAACTGTGCGCCGGCGGGCAACCCCAACGCTCGGCGCGAGAATCAGGCGCGCGTGAATTTTCCACGCGTACTAGGGGCAGAACGAAGAATGAAAATTGGTCACAGAGAGCATGTCTGAAACTAAGCAGAATCCGGTCATTGCCGGACAGAGTAATGACGCATCTTTCCAGAACATCTGGCAGGAGTTGAAGTGGCGCGGCCTGGTGCACGTGTCCACCGACGAAGCCGAGCTGGAGCGAGCACTGTCCGAAGAGACTGTGACCTACTATTGCGGTTTTGACCCCACCGCGCCCTCATTGCACCTGGGCAACCTGGTGCAGTTGTTGAATATGCGCCGCCTGCAACTGGCCGGACACAAACCGTTGGCATTGGTGGGTGGTTCCACCGGTTTGATCGGCGATCCACGCCAAACTGCCGAGCGCACCTTGAACACCAAGGAGACCGTGAACGAATGGGTCGCTAAGCTGCAGGCTCAGGTTTCCCGCTTCCTGTCGGACGAAGGTGAGAATGCGGTCCGCCTAGTGAACAATTTGGATTGGACCCAGCAGCTTTCGGCGCTGGACTTCCTGCGCGATGTTGGTAAGTACTTCCGTGTGGGCACGATGATCAAGAAGGAGATCGTCGCCGCGCGTCTGAACTCCGACGAGGGCATTAGCTACACCGAATTCTCTTACCAGGTGTTACAGGGTTACGACTACCTCGAGCTCAACCGTCAGTACGGCTGCACTTTGCAAACCGGCGGTTCGGATCAGTGGGGTAACCTCACCAGCGGCACCGAGCTGATTCGAAAGGTGACGGGCAACTCGGCGTTCGCCTACGGCACCCCTTTGATCACCAACTCCGATGGCACCAAATTCGGCAAGTCCGAGGGCAACGCCATCTGGTTGGATGCTCAAATGTGCAGCCCGTACACCTTCTACCAGTTCTGGCTGAACACTGCCGATGCGGATGTGGTCAACCGCTTGAAGGTTTTCACCTTCTTGACTCGCGAGCAGATCGAAGCCCTCGAAGTTGAAATTGCCGAGCGTCCTTTCAAGCGCGTCGCCCAGCGCACCCTTGCCTGGGAAGTAACTTCGCTTGTACATGGTGAGCAAGCTACCGAACAGGTCATCGCAGCCTCGGCCGCAGTCTTCGGCAATGGTGATTTGAGCGCGATCGATCTTCCAACGCTGGAATCGGTGATCGCTGAATTGCCCACGGCAAAGGTCGCACCACAGGATCTTGGCATCTTGAACGTGCTCGTTGCTTCGGGGCTGAGCAAGTCGCAATCGGAAGCTCGCCGTACGGTGGGTGAAGGTGGTGCCTACGTGAATAACGAAAAGGTTGAAGGCATCGATGCTGAATTGAGCGAGTCGAATTTCCTTCACGGACGCTACGCCATCGTCCGCCGCGGCAAGAAGAACATGGCCGTTGTAGAACTAACCAACTAGCCGTTAGTTCGACCGCACTACACGAAACCACCAAAAAATGTTGTGAAGCAGCACACTTTTTTGGTGGTTTTGTTGTACCTAGTATTCAAATCTCCCAGTCAGACCGGGAATTAGACCATTTCTCCGACACGGTTACCAATTTTGTGTCTGTTGGGAATCCGTGTAAAGTTTTATCTCGCGCCGCTGATCGGAACGGACTGAAAAGGTCTGAAAGAAACAGTGGGGTGAACAAGTTGAAAACGTCGAGTTGACTTTGGTTGACACGGTGGTAAGCTTGAAAAGTTGCTCCGGAGCGAAGCAGTCACTGAGAAATGGTGGTTGTGGTGTCGAGAGTGTTTGTTGTTTGAGAACTCAATAGTGTGCCAAGTTTGTTGATACCGAATATTTATT